>Ga0247809_1001450_pt1 | contig 10664 bp, 12 predicted proteins | sample UWRJL104311B1_FD_180951 | JGI IMG/M metagenome (GOLD analysis project Ga0247809, IMG submission 180951) | Plant litter microbial communities from Arlington Agricultural Research Station in Wisconsin, United States - UWRJ-L104-311B-1 | ecosystem: Environmental > Terrestrial > Plant litter >...
CCGTGCAGCTTCCGGAGGGCCTCCTCGACCTCGTGCGCTCGCGGGTGGCGGACGGCGACGACGAGGCTGCCGGACGCGCCATCCCCGACGACGTGCTCGACCTGTTCTCGTTCTCGGGAACGCCCGACCAGGTCGCGGCCCAAGCCCAGGGCCTGATCGACGCCGGCGTGAGCCGCGTCGAGTTCGGCACCCCGCAGGGCCTGACGACGGCGGGCGGCATCCTGCTGATCGGAGAAGCGGTCATCCCGCAGCTGAACCGCGGCTAGCGCCGCGACGCAATCGACAGCAGGGGCAGCAGCAAGACTCCTGAAATGCAGGTGTTCGGCCATCGTTTTTATGGACCACCTGCATTTCAGGAGTTTGCGCGCGACAAGCCAGCGAGCACACGACAAGGTCCTTCTAATCCGAAGGACGGCTGGGCTGAATCGTCGCGGGTGCCCTTCGGTTGAGAAGGCGGGCCGGGCGTGGCGCCTGAGCTCCCGATGCGGTGCAGGCGTCGGCGGCGGCAGCAGCGGCAGAGGGCTTGGTGGGTCGCGACCCGGCCGCGCGGCTACTTCGCGGTATCGGCGGGCGGCACGATGCCGAGGGCCGCCTTGATGCGCTCGGCGTCGTCGGCGTGCGCCTCGCTCGCCGCGAGGTTGGCCTCGGCCACCGCTTTCAACACTTCTTCGCGCTGGATGGTGATGCCGCGGGGCGCGTCGATTCCGATCCGCACCCCGTCTCCCCGGGAGTCGAGGATGGTGACCACGATGTTGTCACCGATGAGAATGCGTTCTCCCGGTTTGCGAGTTAGAACGAGCATTCTTCTAGCCTACCAACCGGTCTCGACCCAGCCGACGGGAAGTCCCAATTGCGACACGGAATGTGGCGTCGAAGTCTCGTCGGGCGCCCAGCTCATCACGGCGGTCAGCGGCACCACGTTCGCCACGGCACGCACCCAGCGCACCGTGTCTTCGGGTTTGCGCCCGGCGTCGACGGCCACCCAGAACTGGTCGGCGTTCAGGCTCTCGAGCTGGGCCACCGATTCGGCTGTCGGTCCGCGGCGCGGCAGGCCGAACGCCATCACCACGCCGTTGCCGAGCCGCACGCCCTCCGCCCTCGCCGCGATCGCGCCGCGGCGGTCGTCGATGCGGGCGAGGTGCGGGCGGTCGACGGTGCCTCCGACGCGCAGAACGGATGCGCCCACTCCCGCGGCGACCGACTGCGCCACCGCGAGGGAGTCGTCGCCCAGCCCGATGAACACCACGAGGTCTCCCGCGCCGCGCAACGGCAACGGGCTGGGCGGGGCGGGCGGGGCGATGGCGGGCGACGACTGCGCGGTGTTCAGCGTCAGGTCGGCCAGGATCGCGGCGAAGTCGACCGTCGAGGTCGATACCTTCCATTCCGACTCGGCACCGCGCCGCGTGTGGTCGGCGGGGGTCAGCTCGCCGATGTGCGTGACGTCGTCGGAGAAGTCCGCCTGGTCGAGCAGGGCGGCGATGCCCGCGCGCGCGGGCAGGTCGAAGACGTGCGCGTCGTTGGACGAGCCGTCGGCGAGCTCCACCGTGGCGTGGAATTTGCGTGTGGCGAAGAAGCCCTGCAGTCCGCCGCTCGTGGTCACGGTCGTGGCGACGACGGCGGCATCCGGACCGTACTCGTCGAGGATTCGCGCGTTCAACTCCTCGATCGAGTCGGCCTCAACTTGATATCGACTCGGTGACACGCACGACCCCCACTGTTTCTATGTTGACGTTGGCCGCGGTGACCTCTTGGTAGGAGAGCACCGGCAGTCCGCCGGCTTGAGCCGACACGAGCCGGCGGATGGCCGGACGCAGAGCGGGGGCGCAGACGAGCACGGCCGACTGGCCGTTCTCCTCGAGGCGCCCGACGGTCTCGCGGAGCGAGTCGAGGATCGACTCGAGCGTCTGCTGGTTCAGCAAGATCTGGGTGCCCTGATCGCTCGGACGCAGGCCCTCGAGCATCGACTGCTCGAGCAGCGGGTCGATCATGATGACCCGCAGCGAGTTCTGCTCGATGTAGTTCGAGGTGAGCGCGGGGCCGAGCGCGGTGCGGGCCGCCTCGATGAGACCCTCGGGGTCGTTCGACACCTTGGCACGCAGCGAGAGCGACTCGTAGATGCGCGGCAGGTCGTTGATGGGGATCTGCTCCTGCAGCAGGCCCTGCAGCACGCGCTGTACCTCGGCGAGGCTGAGCAGCGCGGGCACGAGTTCGTCGACGGCGGCCGGGTTGACCTGCTTGACGCCCTCGGTGAGCACGCGCACGTCTTCGCGGGTGAGCAGGCGGGCCGCGTTGGCGCTGATGATCGACGACAGGTGGGTGACCACGACCGAGACGCGGTCGATCACGGTGGCGCCCAACATCTCGGCGCTGTGCCGCATCTCGGCCGGCACCCATTTGCCGGTGAGCCCGAACACGGGGTCGACGGTCGCCAGGCCGGGCAGGCCGTCGAGCGAGTCGCCGAGCGCGAGCACCTTGCCCTGCGGGGCGACCCCGCGGCCGGCCTCGACGCCCGCGATGCGGATCACGTAGGTCGAGCTCGGTAGTTCGACGCTGTCGCGCGTGCGCACCGGCGGCACGACGACGCCGAGGTCCATGGCGATCTTGCGGCGCAGCGCGCGCACCCGGGCGAGCAGGTCGTCGGAGGCGTCGGAGACGATGTCGACGAGGTCGGTGGAGAGCAGGATCTCGAGGGCGTGCACGCGCATCTGCTCGATGAGGCCCTCGGTGGTGATCGGCGTGGTGACGTTCGACTCGTCGACCTGCGCTTCTTCGAGCTCGCGGATGTCGGCTTCCTTGTTCAGCTTCACGCGGTAGGCGATGAAGAAGAGCACGCCGCCGACGAGCACGAACGGGATGAGGGGCATGCCGGGGATGAAGGCCATGCCGATCGCGGCGCCGCCCGCGATCATCAGCGCGTTGCGCGACTGGGTGAGCTGTTTCGACGCCGAGCTGCCGAGGTCGCTCTCGGCGTTCGAGCGGGTGACGATGATGCCGGTCGCAACCGCCATCAGCAGCGCGGGGATCTGCGTCACGAGGCCGTCGCCGATGCTGAGCAGCGCGTAGGTGTTGAGCGCGTCGACGATCTCCATACCGCGCTGCAGCATGCCGATGGCGATGCCGCCGATGAGGTTGATGATGATGATGATGATTCCGGCGATGGCGTCGCCCTTGACGAACTTCGACGCGCCGTCCATGGCGCCGTAGAAGTCGGCCTCGGCCGATACCTCGGCGCGTCGGGTGCGGGCCTGGTCGTCGGTGATGAGCCCGGCGTTGAGGTCGGCGTCGATCGCCATCTGCTTGCCGGGCATCGCGTCGAGGGTGAACCTCGCCCCGACCTCGGCCACGCGCTCGGCACCCTTGGTGACCACCACGAACTGGATCACGACGAGGATGAGGAAGATCACGAAGCCGATCACGATCGATCCGCCGACGGCGACGTGGCCGAAGGCTTGGATCACCTCGCCGGCGAAGCCGTCGCCCAGGACCAGGCGGGTGGATGCCACGTTGAGACCGAGCCGGAACAGGGTGGCTACCAGCAGCAGCGAGGGGAACACGGAGAAGTCGAGCGGCTTCTGCACGAACATCGCGGTGAGCAGCGTGACGAGCGAGAGCATGATGCTGATGATCAGCAGAAAGTCGAGCACTCCTGCCGGCACCGGCACGACGAGCAGCATGACGATGCCGACGACGCCGATCGGAACGGCGAGTTTCGCGAGGTTGCGGTTCACGTCAGTTTCCTCCGGTGGTCAGTTGGGGTGCTTCTGCGGGGAGAGTCGGTTCTTTCATGGTGTGCACGCCCTGGGCGGCGCCGCGGGCCTTGAGCGCCATCACGAACGCGAGCACCTGGGCGACCGCGGTGTACAGCTCGAGCGGGATCTCTTGGCCGAGTTCGCACGCCTTGTGCAGCGCACGGGTGAGCGGGATGTCGCGCACGATCGGCACCTTCTCTTCTTCGGCCCGCTCGCGGATGCGCGCGGCGACATCGCCCTGGCCCTTCGCGACGACGCGCGGCGCCGATTTGCCGGGCTCGTACTTGAGCGCGACGGCGAAGTGGGTGGGGTTGACCATCACGACGTCGGCGTCGGCGATCGCGCTCATCATGCGGTTGCGGCTCATGGCGAGCTGGCGGGCGCGACGCTGCGACTTGATCAGCGGATCGCCCTCGGAGCTCTTGTTCTCGTCGGTGACTTCCTTCTTCGACATGCGCGTCTTCTTGCGGTTGCGGCGCATCACCACAAACACGTCGGCGGCGGCGAGAACGAGGCCCGCGACCACGGCGGAGCGCACGAGCGACTCGGTTCCGGTCGTCGCCGCGCCGATCAGCTCGGTGATCGGCAGCCCGCCCGCGGTCATCAGCACAGGCATCAGGCCCTGGATCACGAACACCAGCACGAGGGCGACGACCGCGGTCTTGAGCAGCGCCTTCGCACCGTTCCACAGCGCCTGCGTGCCGAACGTGGTGCCGAACCCCTTGATGATGTTGAACTGCTCGAACTTGCCGCTGAACTTCTTGAAGTGGATGCCGCCCTGGATCGCCGCCGCGGCGAGCACCGCGATCACGACGGTGACCACCATCGGCGTGAGGATGCCCATGATCGACTCCATGCCGGCGCCGAGGGCCTGGACGGCCAGCTCCGGGTCGGGATTGCGCACGACGGATGCCACGGTGAAGAGCTGGTCCATCGTCTTGCCGGTTCCGGCGGCGATCGTGGCCGGGATCATGACGGCGACGGCGCCGACGCCCACCCACGCGGTGAGGTCTTGCGAGCGGGAGAGCTGCCCCTTCTCGCGCACCTCCTTCATGCGTTTCTGGGTGGCTAGCTCGGTCTTTTCACCGGAATCGCTCATTCACCTCACCCCCGCGAGGTCGCCGACGGCGGTCTTGGTGACGGAGTTCACGATCTCGGGCAGGGCGACGAAGAGCAGCGGCACCAGCAGCAGCGTGAGCAGGATCTTGATCGGAAATCCGAGGGCGAAGGCGTTGAGGGCGGGGGCGACGCGGGTGAGCAGGCCGAGTCCGGCATCCGCGAGAAAAAGAACCACGATCATCGGCCCGGCGATCTGCAGCGCCGACATCAGCATCTGCCCGGTCGCGCCGGTGATGGCGTCGAGCGGCACGGCGAGGTCGAGGCCGCCGCCGATCGGGATGGCGGTGAAGGTCGACGCGAGGCCGCCGATGATCAGCTGGTAGCCGCCCGAGGCGAACAGCAGCGCGAGCGCGGTCATCTGGAACAGGCGCGTGAACTGGGCGCCGTTGATCTGCAGCTGCGGGTCGAAGCCCTGCGCGAGGGTGAAGCCGCCGAACAGGTCGATCAGGTTGCCGGCCGACTGGATGGCGGAGAAGACGACGGCGACGAGGAAACCGAGGACGGCCCCGACCACGAGTTCGAGGATGAGCGAAACCACGTAGCCGCCGGTGTCGGGCGAGACGTAGCCCGGAGTCACCACGGGGGCGACTGCGAGCGCCAAGCCGAGGGCGAGCATGCCCTTGATGCGCAGCGGAAACGCGTTCGACGAGAACGGCGGCGCGATCGCGATGAAGGCGATCATGCGCACTCCGGCGAGCATCACCGCTTCTATCCACCCGAAGTCGAGGTCGAGCCGCATGTCAGCCGCCGTTCAGCAGGCTGGGGATGCGCGCGAACAGGTCGTTGGTGAAGGTGACCATTTCGGAGATCATCCAGTGGCCGGAGACGAGCAGCGCCACGGCGACGGCCGCGAGCTTGGGCACGAACGACAGCGTCACCTCTTGGATCTGGGTGATCGACTGCAGCAGCGAGATGGCGAATCCGACGACCAGCGCCACGATCAGGATGGGGGCGCAGAGCTTGGCGCCGATGACGCACGCCTGCAGGCCGATGTCGAGTACCGCGTTCGGGTCCATCAGCCACCTCCGTTGTAGCTCGAGACGAGCGAGGTGATGATCAGCGCCCAACCGTCGACGAGCACGAACAGCAGGATCTTGAACGGCAGCGAGATCATCACGGGCGGCAGCATCATCATGCCCATCGACATCAGCGCCGACGAGACCACCAGGTCGATGACCAGGAAGGGCACGAAGATGACGAAGCCGATGATGAACGCGGCGCGCAGTTCGGAGATCATGAACGACGGGATGAGCGTCAGCATGTCGACGTCTTCGGGGCTCTCGGGGTTCTCGGCGCCCGAGACGCGGGTGAGCAGCGCGAGGTCTTCTTCACGGGTGTTGGCGAGCATGAAGGTGCGCAGCGGGCCGGATGCCACGTCGATGGCCTCGGTGACCGAGGTCTCGCCGTTCAGGTAGGGCTGCACGGCCTGCTCGTTGATGTCGCCGAGCACCGGCGCCATGATGAACAGCGACAGGAACAGCGCGAGACCGGCGAGCACCTGGTTCGGCGGGATCGACGGCAGGCCGAGGGCGTTGCGCACCATGGCGAGCACCACGAAGATCTTGGTGAACGAGGTCATCATCAGCAGCAGCGCGGGTGCGACCGAGAGCAGGGTGATCCCGACGAGCGTGACGATGGCCGACGACGGCTCGCCGTTCGGCCCGTTGATCTCGACGGTGAGCCCGTCGCCGCCCGGGGCGGTGGGGTCGACCGGCGGCGTGGGGTCGATGGGCGCAGCGTGGGCTTCGAGCGGCACGATGAGCACGGCGACGACGGCGATGAGCACGGCGATGAGCGCGAAGATTCCGACGCGCAGCACCACGCCGCGGCTCGGCCGGTTGCGGCCGCCGCGCAGGGTCGCGCTCATCGGCCGCGGCCGATGGCGGCGGCGGCTTGGCGCCAGGTGGCCGGCGAGAGGATGGATCCGCCGAGCGCTCCGGCGGTTCGGCCGGGGGCGACGAGGCCGTCGGCGGTGTTCGCCGCCTTTTTCGCGGCCAGTGCCACGGCGGCCGGCGGCCCTTCGACAGGCTCGGGGACCGTCGCGAGAACCTCCGCGAACGCGGCGGCCGGGGCCTCCGCGCTGTGCAGCACGGTCACGGTGCCCTCGGTCACGCCGAGCACGAACCGCATACCGTTCGCGTCGACGACGACGACCGAGGCCTTCGCGCCGATGCCCTGCTTGCCGAGCACGGTGATCGGGGTCGCTGCGGCGCGCAGCTTTCCGCCGCGCGTGAGGCGACGGTGGATGTACCACAGCAGACCGAAGACGACACCGAGGGAGAGCGCGACCCGCAGTGCGACGACCACGGCTTCCATCTAGGCGATGCTCTCGATCACGTCGAGGATCTTGGTGATGCGCACGGCGTAGTCCTGGTCGATGACCACGATCTCGCCGTGCGCGATCAGACGGCCGTTGAGCAGCACGTCGGCGGGGGCGCCGGCGCTGCGGTCGAGCTCGATGACCGCGCCGGGCTCGAGGCCGAGCACGTCGCGCACCGAGATGCGGGTGCGGCCGATCTCGACGGTCAGCGCCATCTCGACGTTGTTGATGCGGCCGAGCTTGCCGACGATCTCGTCGTTGTCGAGGCTGCGTCCCCCGGTGAGGATGCCGCTCGTGCGGATGCGGACGGCGAACCAGCCCGCGGTGACCCCGCCGTTTCCGAGCGCGAATACGACGGTCTCGGCGTCGCCGAACAGGGCGCTGGCGTCGTCGACTCGGGCGGCACCCAGAACGCCGGTGCCCAGAGTGCTGGTCGCGGCCTCGAACGCCGGGCGCAGCACGTCGGCGACCGACACCGCGGCGCCGTCCGGCGACGCGGCCGAGACGAGCTGGTCGGTGTCGATCAGCACGAGTGCGATGTCGGCGGAGATTTCTCCCACGTAGGCGGCGACGGTGGCCGACGCCTGGAGGCCGAACGGAACATCCGAACCGCTCGTCGTCGACGCGGCGAGCGCGACGGTCGTCGGCAGCAGACGCACGAGGGCCTCGGCGGCGGCGGTCGCCTGCTCGGTGGTGGACGACTGGGCAAGGGGGGCGAGCGGGTTCATTGGGTCTCCTCGGCGCTAGTACTGACGATGACGCAGGCCAGGCGTGCGCCGTTGGCCCCCGCTGCTCCGCGGGCCAGAACCTGGCCGTCCACGGCGATTTCGAAGGGGCGATGCTGCGGATGCGGGATCGCCAGAACGTCTCCGACCGAGAGGCCGAGGATGCGGTTGGGGGTGACCATCGCGGGAGTGAGCCGCAGGGCCAGCTCGACCGGCACGCCGCTGATCTGCGCGGCGATGAGGTCTTTGGCGTTGGCGACGGTGCTCGTGGGGTTGGCTTCACCGAGCTGCGGCAGCAGCACCTCGGCAGGGATCGCGAGTGTCGCCGGGGTGCTGGTGTCGCCGACCCGCACCGTGAACGACGCCACGATCATGAGGTCGGCGGTCGCGGCGGCCTGCGCGAACTGGGAGTTGTACTGGATGCCGTCGACGGCGATCGGGGTGACGATGAGCGGCCCGAACGAGTAGCGCAGGTCTTCGAGGGCGTCGTCGAACAGTTTGCGCACGAGCGCCTGTTCGATCTGCGTGAACTTGCGCTCCTCGACCGGGCGCGGGCGGGTTCCGCCCAGCATGTAGGTCACCCAGCCGAGCACCGCGGCGGCGGGCAGTTGCAGCACGGCCTTCGCGTCGCTGGATCCCAGGTTGCAGAGCACCATGGCTGTCATCGGCGGCAGGGCGGACGCGTACTCGTCGTAGGTCTGCATGATCACCAGTTCGCAGCTGACCTGCGAGACCACGCGCACGCTCGCGGTGAGCTGCGTGCCCCACTGCCGGGCGAAGGTGTCGAAGGCGAGCTCGAGCACGCGCGAGTGTTCGCGGGCGAGGGTGGTGGGCCGGCGGAAGTCGTAGAGCTCTACGACGGGGGCGGGCTTCGCGGGCGCGCCAACGGCAATGTGTTCCTGGACAGTCACGAAGGTAACTATCGGCAGGGCTACCCCGCAGGTAAGGCGTTACTCGAAGCGTTCACGTAATTCTCGAGAACCGAGGGGATGAGCGCGCGCACCGACTCCGGCTGGTCGGAGATCACGACGATGTCGACGCGGCGGTTGGTGGCCATGTCGGCGTCGCTGGTGCCGGTCGCCATGGGGCGCGCCGACCCGAAGCCGATGGCGCCGATGCGCTCCTGGCCCACGTGGCCGTTCTCGACGAGGCGGCGGAGCACCTGGGTGGCGCGGCCGGAGGAGAGTTCCCAGTTGGTGGGGAACGGCGGACCGGGGTTGCGGCTGTCGGCGTGGCCTTCGACGGCGATCTCGTAGTGGGTTGCGGCGAGCACCGGCGCGACCGAGTCGAGCACGGCGGGTGCCACGCCCGCGAGTTCCGTGCTGTTCGAGGCGAAGAAGGTCTCCGAGCCGATGAGCCGGATGGTGAGGCCGCGTTCGTCGATCTGGAATTCGACGGCCTGCTCGAGGCCCTGCGCCGCGAGATTCAGGCGGATCTGCTCCTTGAGCTCCTGGAGTTCGTCGACCTCCTGCTTGGCGAGTTCCAGGTCGGTGGGGGGCACTTCGACCGGCTCCCCCTCCTCGCCGACCCGGCTGGCGGGAACGACCACGCCCTCGGCGGTGTCGACCGATCCGACCTCCGTCGCACCGAACCCGGTCGCCAGCGAGTTCTTGAGCTGTTCGAACTTGTCGGCGTCGACGCTCGACATGGCGAACAGCACGATGAACATGCACATGAGCACGGTGACCATGTCCATGTACGAGGCCATCCAGCGCTCGTCTACGTGCTCGACGTGCTCCTCCTCGAGGCCGCGGCGCTTTCGCCCGGCGCTCATGCCGCTTTGGCCAGCTGGTCGGCCGGCACCATGGCCCGCAGTCGTTCGCCGAGCAGTCGGGGCTGGCTGCCGGCCTGGATGGCGAGCACACCCTCCATCGTGAGCGTCATGCGTTCGACGTCGAGGTCGGAGAGGCGCCGCAGCCGCGAACCGATCGGCAGCCAGATGAAGTTCGCCGAGAGCAGTCCCCACAGCGTCGCGACGAACGCCGCGGCGATCATCGGGCCGAGGTGGTCGGGGGTGGAGAGGTTCTCGAGCACGTGCGTGAGCGAGACGACCGTGCCGATGATGCCGACGGTCGGCGCGTAGCCGCCCATTGTGGTGAAGTACTTGGCCGCGTTGCGCTGCGACTTGGCCTTGGTGGCCAGTTCGTCTTCGAGCAGGATGCGCAGCTCCTCGCCGTCGGTGCCGTCGGCGACGTTCTGCAGGGCGCCCTTGAGGAAGGGGTCGTCGACGCCTTCGGCCTCCTGCTCGAGCGAGAGCAGTCCGTCGCTCCTGGCTTTCTCGGCGAGGGTGACCAGCTGGTCGATGGTGGCCTGCGGCTTCGAGGTCTTGCCGGTGAAGGCGCTCGGCAACGCCTTGAAGGCGGAGATGGCGTCTTTGATGGTTCCGCCGGCGATGCCGACGGCCATGGTCGCGCCGAAGACGAGGATGATCGGGGCCGGCAGCAGGATCGCCGTGATGCTCGATCCCTCGAGCGTGATCATTGCGAAGAGGGCGCCGAACGCGACGACGAGCCCGATTATGGTTGCGGGATCCATGGTTACAGCTTCCTCGGGCCTATCGAGGTAACGCCGTCGTCCTCGTCGTTGACAGTGTCTTGGTGTGTCTGGTCGATGGAGCTGACCAGCCCCAGAGCACGCACGCCGGCGGTCTTGCCTGACTGCGAGAGCTCGTGGGTGAGGGCGATGACGCGGGCACGGTAGTGGGCGATCTTGTCGACCACCTGGTCCATCGACTCGGTGACGATGTACTTG
>Ga0247809_1001451_pt1 | contig 10661 bp, 8 predicted proteins | sample UWRJL104311B1_FD_180951 | JGI IMG/M metagenome (GOLD analysis project Ga0247809, IMG submission 180951) | Plant litter microbial communities from Arlington Agricultural Research Station in Wisconsin, United States - UWRJ-L104-311B-1 | ecosystem: Environmental > Terrestrial > Plant litter >...
AAGGGATAAGAACCTGCTATTCGCATAAACAAGTTCTTATCTGAATGTAATTACAAGCCTGTCATCTCTTCCGGGCGTACCCACAAATCGAAATCTTCATTGTTGAGTAAACCCAGGCCAATTGCAGCTTCGCGCAGTGTGAGGTTTTCTTTTAACGCCTTCTTTGCAATTTTCGCTGAATTTTCATATCCTATATGGGGATTCAATGCAGTCACCAACATTAAGGAATCTTCCAGGTGTTTTTTTATCCCATCATAATTTGGTTCAATGCCTGCCGCACAATGCTTGTTAAACGATGCGCAGGAATCGCCTATCAGCCTGGCCGACTGCAAAAAGTTGGCGGCCATGACTGGTTTAAAGACATTCAGCTGGAATTGCCCGCTTGAGCCACCAACACTTATGGCTACATCATTTCCCATTACCTGGGCTGCAACCATCGTCACTGCCTCATTTTGTGTAGGATTTACTTTTCCAGGCATGATAGAGGATCCCGGTTCATTTTCTGGCAGGTGCAATTCCCCAATGCCACAACGGGGACCTGAGGCCAGCATCCTGATATCATTGGCAATCTTCATCAAGGAAACTGCGATCTGTTTCAATGCTCCGTGACTTTCTACAATAGCATCATGTGCAGCTAAAGCCTCAAATTTATTGTCGGCCGTGCGAAAGGGAAGTCCGGTAAACTGCGCTATATATTGCGCTACCTTAACATCATATCCTTTTGGTGCATTCATACCTGTACCCACCGCTGTGCCCCCAAGGGCCAGTTCAGAGAGGTGATCCAGTGTATTCCGTAGTGCTTTTAATCCATGATCCAGCTGAGAAACGTATCCCGATAGTTCCTGACCAAGAGTAAGCGGTGTAGCATCCATTAAATGCGTACGGCCAATCTTTACAATGGGCATAAATTCTACTGATTTTGCCATTAGCGTATCCCTTAAAGCTTCTATTCCGGGAATAGTAACGTCCGTCAGCATTTGATACGCAGCAATATGCATCGCTGTAGGAAATGTGTCGTTTGAGGACTGCGATTTGTTTACATCGTCATTGGGGTGGATCGCGGTTTTGCCATCACCAAGCTGATGGCCCTGCAGTACATGCACACGGTTAGCAATCACTTCATTGAGATTCATATTTGATTGCGTACCTGAACCTGTTTGCCAGATCACCAATGGAAATTCATCTGCCAGCTCGCCGCTGATGATTTCATCACAAACACGGGCAATCAGGTCCCGCTTTGTTTCATCCAAAACGGAAAAGTCTGTATTGGCAAATGCTGCAGCTTTTTTCAGATAAGCAAATGCAATAATGATCTCTCCCGGCATAGAGGCTTTGGGGCCTATCTCGAAATTAGTACGTGAACGCTCTGTCTGTGCGCCCCAGTATTTGCCGGCGGGTACCTGTACCTCGCCCATTGTATCTTTTTCAATTCTGTATGTTAATTTGTTAACGCCGCTTAATGGGTTGATGTCGTACATGATAGGAGATTTAATAGTTTGATATGCATATAATGCTATGCTGTATCAAAGATGGGACTATTAAATTTTCATAAGTGGTTATAAATCACCAGAATTAATGATACTCGTCATGCATATTTGTATGTGATGGACCGTCAGTCTTCCTGAAGGCAGCTCTGCCAACATTCCTTAATTGACCACAGGGATAATGACTACCGCTTTTTTTGAGTGCCTTACCAAATCCTCTGCTACACTTCCCATTAGAAGATGCGGCAATCCTTTTCTCCCATGCGTACCCATAACAATAACGTCCGCTCCCCATTCTTCAGCTACTCTGAGAATTGCTTTGGAAGGTGTCCCTACTTCTACAAAGCTACTAAAGGGCGTATTTTTGAACACCTTCTCCATTACATTCCCCTGACTTTTGTTTAGGTTGTGTTCCATCATGTCTTCCCGTTCCCTGATCGTCGCCTCATCTTCATCAGGATAACTTTCAGGATCTATTACACTAATTAAAGCTATTTCCGAATTGAACTGTTTTGCCAGTTGCAGACCGTTTTGCGCAACTATTTCCGAGCTTGGATTGCTGTCAATTGCGATTAAGATTTTATGAAATCCCATATGGGTGATTTTACTGATCACATCTCCAGTTTCCTCCTGCATTTCGAGTACCCAACCCAGCGCTGCTGTTTTAGCCGAAAGTTCAGCATAATCCTCCCGGTCTATGCCCTGTGCAGACTGCATGATGTTTTTTAGTCTTTCCAGTTCCTTTCTGACCTCTTCTATTTTCTTCATAGCTAAAGTTATTCATAATCAAATATTTACACGTGACTTCTATCAGCCCATATGGTGATGAAGATCATTTCTGATGACAGGATAAAGGCAGACCTTTGCTGAATCCGTACCAATCTGGATAACGCTCATTTAAATACATCATCAGCGGTTTAAAGGAGTTGGAATGGATGCTGTATTTCTGCTACTGATCTACAGCATTACATCGAAACAATTACTAAAAATGTTAAGACATTCAGGTACCAGACGCAGTGCCGTACATAATCTTAGATTAGCAACATTGCTTGGCTTAACAGCCGGTATGGTAAACGCGGAAGGCTTTCTTGGGTTTTCTGTATTAACCACTAATGTTACCGGCCATGCCGCATTATTTGCAGAAAAAGTTGCTTTGCAGGATTGGCATAGCTCAATTTCCGTTGCCTTATGGATGTTGCTTTTTTTCGCGGGAGCTTTTCTGACCAGTTTGATTCTCTCTATCACAGGCAGTAACAAACGCTTCTCTTATTTTATTCCCATATTTATTGAGATATCCATACTGCTTTTTTCTGCACTTTATGGCAGTAAATATGATGGAGGGTTCGCGTCACAGGGATTGTTTGCAGGAAGTTTGCTCTTTGCCATGGGGATCCAGAATGCGTTGGTTTCCATGGTTTCAGGATCTGTAGTGAGAACTACGCACCTTACCGGCACATTTACTGATTTGGGCATTGAGCTGGCGCAGCTGATCGGTGCTGGGGAAGAAAAGCGTGTGGCGATTAAATCTAAAATTAAGCTTCATACAGTGATTATATTTTTCTTTATGACCGGTGCCGTATCCGGAGCATATCTATTTCATCATATCGGTTTTCGTTCTTTTTATGCGCCTGTATTTATCCTATGTTTTGCTCTTTTATATGATTTGCTGAGGATTAAAGTGGAACGATACTACCATGTAAAAACTCATACTATCAGACATTGACCATAATCAGCCTGAATTGGGATTTTCAGATAGCATACACGAATTGGATAAGCATTAATGATGGCATCTTTATGTAATGATGCAAATTAAGGTACAATACATTTATCATTTGATATAAAATGATATATTTGATCATGCTGGTATCCGATTCTATATCAGGCTATTGATTTCATCCTGACGCATCTCTGTTATGAAAAATCTGCTATTCATCGTGTTCACTTCCATTCTTCTTTTTACCGGGCATGCTACGGAATTGCAGCCAGAGAAAACAAACAAGCATATCGCTACTTGTTACGGAAACAGTAATTGTTATGCTTGTAAAAATTGCAAGTACTGTGCGCATTGTAATTCTGGAGGAGGCACCTGTGGTGTTTGTTCTTCATCACCCGCTACGAGCAAAAAAACGCCGATAGTGAAATCAAGCAGCAGACCTTCCAGTTCACAGTGTCAGGGAACCACTAAAAAAGGTGCACGGTGTAAAAGAATGGTTAGAGGAGGAGGTTATTGTTATCAGCATTTAACCTAATTCTATATCCATTTCCTTCATTTCTATGGCAAGCATCAGCTACTCGTTGAAATTCCAGTGAACCATATCATAGGGATAATTTGGATGATCTTTAAACGAGGTATCATCCAGTTTCATGATTTTAGTTATGGCGGCGGCTTCCCAGCTCCAATAACCTTTATACACAAGTTCTTTTTTGTGATTATCATACCAGGGATCATTTCTGTGGAGTGCATACCAATTGTCCAGATAGCTTTGCATTGCCAATTCCGCATCTTTCTTCGACATCTTTGTTATATCTAATAGTGGCTGATAAAGTTTAGGCCAGCGGACTCTCTCAGTTGTATTGCCATTTCCATTTTTGGCAGCAATGATATACCAAAGGATTGCATCCGGATGCCATTGTTCATCATCAGACCCCTTATCAGCATTCTTTACATATTCAACTACACCATCGAAAGATGAATCCGGAGCTTTTAGCAGATACCCAAGTGATACCATATCGAGCATGTCTGAATAAGCAGCACTGCTATCCCATCCATATTTATACCATTTAGCTGCTTCTTTATACAAGAGATTGCATTCAGATATACTATTTCCAATAGAATAATTGATGTAAATCATATCAAGAATCATCATTGCTACACTCCAATGATTAAAGGGCTCGATAGTTTTATCTTGAACAAGTTTTTCATTGCTTGTCAGTATCAACTGTTTTGTTGCTTCTTTTTGCTTTAGCGTTGCCTCAAAATGTCGAATGTTTTTAAATTCCGCACGTTGCTTTTTGGTATCTAAGCTTTTACTGCTTGTTCCAAAAATTCTGTCCATTAGTCCCATTGTATGTTTGTATTAATTAAAATAAATCTGCTATTGCACCACCTATACTGCTACCTGCGATTCCGCCAATTACCCCTCCAAGCAGTCCACCCACAACAGTGCCAATTCCAGGACATATTGCCGTTCCGATAATCGCGCCAAGCTGTGCTCCTGCAAGTCCGCCAGCTAATGCTCCAACTCCTTCGCCAACAGCTTCCTGTGTTTTTTCGCCAAATTCCCCTTCTTCCTGATAGGCATTGTAAATATTTGCAGCCTCCATTGCTATACCAACAACTATTAAGCCCTTTCCTACCACTTTACCAGTCACCCTTAGGGCGCTAGATCTAGAAAATGCTTGACTAGTTTGGAATAGTTTATTGTTTGCTGCATTGGCTAATTTACTGTTTCTGATTGTTTGAGAGAAATTTGATTGTGCAAGGGCATTTACGTATTTTGAATTTTGTATTGATGAGCGGATACTATTTATAAAATCGGAGGTACGTCCTTTCTTTATTGCTAGTGATTCACTCTGTCCGCTCGTAGCCTTATTGCCATTGGTATTCAGAGTTTCAGAACTCATTGTGCCATCTGGTTTTGTCCTAATAACCTCTCTCTGCAGTGTACCGTTATTGTTAGCTTCAATGAAGGAAGCTTTGTCGGCCGAATTTATTGCATCATTATTTTCAATATGATTAAACGTCCATCTTCTGCTCAATTCCCTACCATTATTTGTATTTTGTATTGTTGCTGTATTGTATTTTGCATCCGTAGCTTTTAAATCTGATCCTTTTACATATGCTCCATCTATGCCTGGGGAAGTAGGTTTATCTAAATTAATCAATGGATGCGTACTTCTTGCATCTCTCCAACCTTGCTGACGGTGAAAAACATTGTCTTTCATTTCTCCATAGTTACCGTGTCTGCGAAAATCTGACACACTATTCTCTCTCACAAGGCTGATCTTACTATGCTCTACATCATATATAATGCCTTTCTGGATATAATCCACGGTACCTTGATAACTTCCAAATAACCAGCTACCAGCTCCAAGACCCGTTACTGATGAAGCATATGGAATTTCAAAGCTTACTCTCACTTTACCTCCCTGTTTACAAAGTAGATTTGCATCTTCAAAAAGTAATTTGTAGCCATTTACTTTCACTCCTTTGTTGGTTTTATCCCAATATATAGGTTCTGGTTTGCATGCTGAATTCGTAACAGAACAAATACCCATTGGCTGAATGTTTTCACCTGGAATCATATCCATTTCACTTGCTAAGAATTCGCCATAAATTTTCGAATTATTATGGTGTGTCACTTTCAAACGACATGGAGATGACCCTTTATCACACATCAGGCAGCTATTGTCGGGAATATACTTTTTTGCCATAATTTCTAAATCCGTTTAATTTGGTGCGCATTAGTTATCTGATAAAAATCTGGAACATAGCATTCCAGAAATAGATCAGCACTTTCCAGACCACGATCATCAACAGTATAATTTTCCTGCAATTCTGCACTCAAATCTATTTTCAGATTGTAGGTATTTGTAAGATCTTTGAGCATTCTATTGAAGAATTTAGCATCGAAATTTTTTCTATCCAATACCCCCGAATTTGAAATAAACATTTGATGATGATCCGCCCTTGTTTCCTGATCTACGATTAATGGGAGAGAAGCTTTTCCAAAGAAATTATTTATTGTGTAATTTGACGTTGATGAGCCTGCATCAATGTTATAGATTGGTTGAAAAAAAGCTCTGTAATGGCTGTATCCGATAAAATTTTGTACTAACCTTTTCTTATCATTTAACAGCGCGTCAGTTTCCTCTAGTAGTTCTTTCAATGCTGGTAGGTCTTTATGTTTTTTTGCTAACTTATATCGGTACTCTTCATCCCATCGCTCTTTGATCTGCTGTAATCCCTGCATCCCTGCAAATTTCCCATGCAAATCGGTGAGAAAGAATAGGGGAGACTGTACCCATTCCATGTCTTCTGCCCACTGGTGAATCAGTGCATTTCCTTCCATTGTCTGATCCAGCAAAGTATATCCGAATAACAAATTTTGATCATTCTTATCAGTGAGCTTCAATTCCACCCAGCGATCCTGTACAGATTCAATAACTTTACTGCCGATCATTACGCGGCTTGCTGTGGTTACCTGGTAATTCAGCTTTTCATTCAGCGCTATCATGACTGATTAATTTCTACATCTGCAGCTCCAATTTGTGCCAAGGTGCCGCCATCAAGTACCATTTTATTCGTAGAACTGATGTTTGCATCTTTGGAACTCGCTTTAACCGTTCCTGCTGCCGCATCTAAGGTCACGTCTTTTGCCGTCGCCGTCAGTTTAATACTTTCCGTTATACTCGTGAAAGCAATATCTTTTTTTGCGTTCGTAGTAATCCCTTCTTCTTCTGCAGTAGAGGCAATTGATTTTTGAGCCGTGATATTAATAGTTCCTTCACCTCCGCCTTGTTCGGAGGGTTTAGCGATAATGTTAATGTTATTCCCCGCAGTGATATTAATGTCTTTAGAAACTAAGTTGAGCGTATTGGGTGCATATAGTGTTACAGTACCATCCCCATGCATTGTCATCACGTTACCGCTGGGATCTTTAACATTGATACTGCCGTCACTATCATTTAAAATGATCGTATTACCACTTCGTGAGGTAAGGCTTTTTGTATTGTTACTGGCTCCTCCACCTGTACCACTGTTTCCATGGTAAACGCTTCCCAGTACTACAGGACTGTTAATATTACCTTCCTCGAATGCAACCATAACCTGATCACCCTTTTCTGGAATAAAAGTGAAGCCTCTGTTTTTACTAACTTTATCACTTGAACCTGCGTCGGGTGTCACTACCCTAAGCCATTCAGTTACTTCATTGGTCTGGCATTGCCATTTAAACTTTACTTTGATCCGACCCTGACCTTTGGGATCTGCGTTGTCTGTTACATCTGCCAGTTGCATATCGGGATTTGGTCGCTTGAAATCTTTTACTATCAACCTTTCTGTAGTAGAAACCACTCCTTCAAAAGTGTGCGTATACGCACCACGTTCATCAATGGTATGCATTATAGAAGTTACCAGGAATTGTCCAAGGCTCTCAATTTTGAAATCCAAGCCAGCCTTTAAGCTCATGCTTATGTCTACTAATGTACCTATCCCTACTTGTGGATTATCACCTGTAGCGTTGATCTTTAACAATTCGCTTACGTTGGCCTTTTCTTCGTTCTTTACATAATCGCTAATTTCAGTGCCATTGTCTACCCTGATTAGCGAGGGCTGATTGAAAGTTTTGCTATACATTGTGTTTGATGCATTTATCGCATGTACCAAATCTGGTCGACCATCTGCTGATCCGGTACTTTCGCCCTGCAGCATTTCATCTTGATTAGCATTATATGAAAATCTTTTGTTTTTTATCGGTGCGACAGCCATTGCATACTGCAAACTCTTGATGTCTCTTCCATAGGTTAGGGTAATTTCTTTCTGCTCGTCCGGCTTGCCGAAGTTCAGTCTTTCGCCATCGTAAAAGAACCATTCATAGTATTCTGCACTGAGTCTGTTCAAAAAATCGAAATCGCTTTCCTTATATTGGATCATATAGTCTACAGCAGTTTTACGCGCAGGATTGGTTATGAGCTTTAAATCATTAGCAGGTGTATCACGCACAGCTAACCTAGCTACTTCCTCAAGTGTTTTATTCAGGTACGATCCAAGGTCAGATCCACGGTCAATAAGAATTGTGGGACTGTAACCACTTACGATCACAATTCCATGAAAACCGTGGCTCTGTGACAATTCAACTTTGGTGACTAAACCCACAAAGTGTTGCAATTCTCCGGATGGATAACCAAAAGAAGCACTTAAACTTTTGCCAACAAAATCTCTTGTTTCATCCAGATTAACCAAGCCAGGCATACCTATGTGATCCAGGTTAAATTTCAACTCGAAGTAATGATGTGCGTTAAATTGCTGTTTAAGGCTAAAAGCTACAAAATGAGTAATAGCTTTATCTTCTATTGAGATAGATTTAAATAGTTGCTCTTCCATGATGGACAGATTAAGATTTGTTCATGTCAATCAAAAACTGTTCCAATTTGAATACAAATATTCTCGATTATTCTGTTTGAACATTGTTTTTTAAAAGCAGTTGTTTAATAAGGAAAATTAAACGTTAACTTGCAAAAGTTGGGGTTTGGTTATAGAAGGACTTAGTTAGCAGGAAAACCGTGCTCTTTACGTTTAAGCAAATACGGTAAGTGATCTTGATAAATGCCAGGTCAGTCAAAAAGTTTTGGTGCTAGTTTTTAGTAAGTCTGTAGGCGTATCGATTTGATTTTTATGGTGCCGGAATTATGATTGCCAGTGTTGCTATTAGTTTTTGAATACCATTTCACATGATTTTCTCCAACCTTTCCAAAGAAGACGTTAATACTATGTAGGGCCAATTTTGCCTTCGGGTTTTTAGCAGGCAGGGGCATGGGCAGTATGGCGGGAACGTTGGGCAGTCAGGGAATCAAGGCTGCTGGGATGGAATTTATGGCTGTCGCCCGTTCAGAGATGGGAATGATGTTCAATCCTGCATCATTGACCGGTAAAATGAGCTGGCTCTGCCGCGGAATGCGTGGTTTCGGTATGTTTGGTGCCTATAAAGGTCAGTATGATATCTGGACGGATGACCAGAGAAGTATCACCGATAAATTATTAGCTAGTGGCCAGGAGTTAATACTTTCGATTTTCGCTGCCAAAGGTGCATCGCTGGTGTGCTTCCCCGCTGGAACGCTCGTTCATACCAGTAATGGATTACAGCAGATTGAGGAGATTACTGTAGGTACCTTGTTATGGACCGTTAATAGGATCAGTGGTGATCGTGAATTGAAACCTGTTACAGAAACTCATCGCCGTACTACATTGAATATGATTGTAGTAGAGCTGGAAAATGGAACTATATTTGAAGTAACGCCAGAGCATCGTTTTCTTGTTGGAGATGACTGGAAAGAGATACAGGAGTTAAAGGCTACCGATGAGCTTGAAGAAATTACCGGTGAAAAAGTAAGGATTAAGAACATCGGATTTATTAGTAAAAGCACTATAGTTTACAATTTTGATGTACTGGATAATGAGAATTATTTTGTTACTGAAGATGGGGTGCTGGTTCATAATGGGTGTAATAAGCCAAGGAATCCATCTGATACGAATCCAAAGATAGATCATAGTAAAACAGTTGTTTTCGATGATGGAAGTAAGTCTTTTACTGATATAAATGGAAACACTGTAAAATATAATGCTGAAGGATTTCCTGACTTTAGCGATTATAAAATATTTGAAACACAGGTCCCTGGAATGAATGGACATTATAAACATGATGCTGCGTTAGCAAATGGTAGGGTTGGTTTACCGAGTACTCCTGATGGATACGTTTGGCATCATGTTGAAGATGGAAAAACAATGCAATTAATACCCCAAGATGTACATAATAATTTTCCTCATACTGGAGGTGCATCTGGTTTGAAAAATGGAACATTACCTTAAATCTATTAAAAAATGAACAAAATAACTTCTTCTAACAAAATAGAAAAGCAACAATTAATTTCAGGTATCAAATCTTTCCAGGAATCGGCGGGTTTTGTCATTCCTGAAGATTTCAAAATATTTCTCGCTGAAAACAACGTTGGCGTTCCATCTTATAAATCTTATAATAGAAATGGGATTGATTTCACAATTCAGTATTTTTTAGGTTTTTCAGGTGATCGTTATCAGGATTTGAATTATTATCATGAAACGTTTATGGGAAGAATACCAGATGAACTTTTTGTGATCGCCGCTGTAGATGATGGCAATAATTTGCTTTTAATGGAGAAATCAGGAAACGCAATTTACTTTTGGGATCATGAATTGAATGACTGGGGACTTGAAGGAAATGAACTGTGGCCTATGAAGGTTGGAGAAAATTTGAAGTCTTTTATTGAGGAATTAGGCAATGACAATCTTCCGTCCGACGCTGAGATTGCTTTAGCAAAAAAGGATGGCAAAGTTACATTCGTATCACCTATAGGTTTACAATTATTAAATAAGGAGAGAGAAAAAAGTGGCTTACCACCACTATCTATGGAGGAGGTACT
>Ga0247809_1001454_pt1 | contig 10654 bp, 16 predicted proteins | sample UWRJL104311B1_FD_180951 | JGI IMG/M metagenome (GOLD analysis project Ga0247809, IMG submission 180951) | Plant litter microbial communities from Arlington Agricultural Research Station in Wisconsin, United States - UWRJ-L104-311B-1 | ecosystem: Environmental > Terrestrial > Plant litter >...
TTGGAAGGCAAAATGCTGAAGAACGGTGGTTATAAATGTTTCTTGCCGAAACTAAGATTGGTGGTATGCTGTTCGAGCATTCATATGCGATAGCAATCTCGACAAAGTGGAGGTTACATAGATCTGCGATGGATGAGAGCACGAGGGTACTAAGTCCAACACGATACTCATAATCGATGAACGGCGACAATAGAAGGTGCACTTTCGCTTACGGGTTGTGACCATTGCCAACTATGGAAGCAAGTCTCGGGGATTTACTGAGAAACATGTTGTGAAAAGGGACTATTGAGTGACACGCGAGCTGTATCAATGTGTAGATACCTCTGAATACGCGTACATGTGATTGGATTCAACATTCCTTGATTGAGAATTCTATGACATCAACTGACAGCTCCTCTTGTATCAAACCAGCGCCTCTTCACTCAAACCTCATTCTGATATCTTCACGTCTCATTGCCCTGTCGTCAATAGTCCACGAAGACCAGAGTCTTAACTCAATCACTACTCACGAACCCACAATCCCGTTCAATACTTCAGAGACCACAGGACACCACCTCATTATGGCGAAGCCGACATCCCTCCAATGGACGAAATATTATTCACAATATGGTACGACATGGTGCAAGCACATACTTTAACAAACTCACACTGATTTCTTTTAGCACTTGTCAAAATGAAGAGAGCAGGTCTTTGGATTCTTGTGATCATTCTCCTACCATTTACCTTTGGCTTGTCCATGATGGCATTTGATAGTGAATGGTGGCATTTACCCAAGAGACCTGACGAAGATACGATCGAAGAGAAAGTTACGAAGGAGGAGTAGAATAGGAAGAAGGGGATTTGTCTCTTTAATAAAGATGTGCAAGTAAGTCGAACTCTGGTGAAGCGTGTATGAGTTGATTGGAACAACTATGGTAATGACTGTTTTTGGACATAGGAGTGTTGAGCACTATGCTGTTGAACTTGGAGATGCATGTTGTCAATATGCGAAGAGCAATTGAGCTTAAAACGATACCGGCGAGAGTACATCAACAATGCGTGTAGTAAGTCAATCACGACCGTAATGAATTTATATCAGCAAAGGTCAAACGACAATAATTACCAAAACGACACCACCAGTCTATCAATAATGTTCAGCTTGAAAATTACAGAGTCTTTCATGGGTTGTAGAATGCAATAATGATTTTGCGTGAGATAGGTACAGTATTGTGCGAAAGTGCAAATAGATGTCTTCGAATACGCGTATAGATCGCTGGATTCCGCATTCCTTGCTTGGTTCGCATTGAAATGACATCAAATGCAAAACACTTCTTCTCAGTCACAGACTTCCACTCACTCAGCTATCGTTATCCAGTCTCTGCATCAACATTTAGATCTCTACGAACATCAGACTCAGACTTCCATCTCACTTCTCACTCCTATGGGAGAGCCCCGCATTTCCTCAACTTCAAGTCCAGACCAAGCACATCCCCACTCACATCCTCTTCCCAGTATTGTAACATGACCAAGCCAACAGCACTCGCATGGACGAAATACTACACAAAATACGGTACATATATTCTCCCCGCCCATGATCTTCTAGAAAAGCCTGTCATGTTATTGTGCTCTTCAACTTCGCACCTCGCAAGAAACCCACTTACTAAGACCTATCTACCTACTTACAGGCTATATCAAAACCAAGAGAGCAGGTCTTTGGACACTCATGGTTGTTTGCCTTCCGTGTACCTGTGGGATGTCTGCGATGATAAGCGATAATGCTCCATGGTGGGATCTACCCAAGAGACCAGATGAGGAGGTGCGTACATAGGGAGGAGTGATAATACGAGGATGTGGTATGAAGGAATAGACAAGTAGGGGTGACCTGAAGCTTTCAGAGGCTTTGACAAATCAGGCGTTACCTTGTATTGCAGGAGGGAAGAAATGGTTCATACTGCCGGACATGTATGAGTTTCACCGGGCGTCAAGGCGAGAAGCAGAAGACCGAAACATGACTCGATAAGCAAGATCTAGATTCTGTAGCATTAGCCGCAGAAGACTTCATACGCAAATCTTCTCCAACATGCATACGGTTGTCACACGCCTTGATGATTGCAAGATATCAAAATGTTTACTTTGTATTTCTTCCTGCAATTAACCTTATCTTCTCCCAATACCCAAGATGTTTCACAATACCACCACGCCCGTATCCAGCACTTGGAAAAGCGTTCAATACAGGAAACGCACATTTGAAGCAATGAAGAGAATTTGTGTCTCATTTCATCCAAGAAATTTCACTACTTTCGTAGATGTCCTTATATTTGCAAATATGTGGACAATGCTTTTAACAAATCAAATCCAGCACTCTTGTTTATGTTCATACCTTCATGACAGAAGGTGTTTGTATGGGTATAGCAAAATCTAGAGACTTCTGTAGAGTCCCAGACAGGTAAAACAAAGCGAATCCTCCGAGAACGATCCTGAACTCCTTTGCATGTGTCATCAAAACCACAGGACGACGATTATACAACACTGAAATCGTTCCGGGCTCCAGACTCAATCCCAGAACAGCGCACTGATCGACTCGCCATGGTGGACACGACGAATAGCTTCAGCAAAGACCGAACCAACCTCAAGCACTTCCAGCTTCGGGCATTGGCGACGATGCTCTTCTTGAGGAACACTGTTTGTGACGACGATTTTGTCGATGGCTGAAGCATTGATGCGGGCGATAGCATCACCACTGAAGACTCCATGTGTGAGAAGAGCATAGACCTTGGTAGCACCTTCTTTCTTTAACAATTTCGCCGCTCGCGTGACCGTGTTCGAAGTATCCGCCAGATCATCGACAAGGATAGTAACCTTATTCTCCACATTACCGACGAGCATCATGGTTGCATTTTGGCGGTCAGTGATTCGCGTGGGTCGACGTTCCTAGATGGTATAAGTTGAGCGAACAATAGAGTCTAAAAAGATAATACCTTGTGAATGAGAGCGAACTCCATGTTCAAGTCGTCGGCAATAGCAGTTGCACGCTTGGCACCACCAGCATCCGGACTGACAACAACAGCATCCTTGAAGTCCGGGATCTTGGTCTGGATGTAGCGCTTCAACAGAGCTTTGCCATACAAGTTGTCCACAGGAATGTCAAAGAAACCTTGATACTGAGGATCGTGCAAGTCCATGGTGATGATGTGATCAGCACCAGCGCAAGTCAAAAGATCTGCAACAAGCGTTCCAGCTTGCGCGACCCATTGCTTGTATCCAGGCTTAGCTTGGAAAATGGACTTTGCTTCCTTACTAAGCAGGTTGTCATTGTAGTCGTGGGAGGTGTACACTGGTCCGTTCGAGGTCGTTGAGCTTGTCCGATTGTGGCCATTAGATGTTGAGTGATCCGAGCCATTCGTATCAGATCTACGTGGTGGGGTTATGCCGTTGGACATTCCATTCTGCTGCTCGAGAGAGGCTTTTCCCAACTTCTTGTGTAATTCGTGTCCATATCCGTTTGCAAGGCCATGCGATTGTGGTTGTCCAGCACCAGGAGTTGCTGGTCGACTCTCAAATGTGAAGTCGTTCTTGCCTCCAGCCAACTCAGATGGTACTCGAGCCAGTGGAGCACCGGTCTTCTTATATGGAATATCAGGTTGCCTCGAGTATGGGAAGAGTGGAAGGACAGCGGTGACCCGTTTTGCTGAACCGGTCTTGCAAGCCGAAATCATGATGCAGAGATCAATGAAGTTGTCATTGACATTTCCGCTGCCAGATTGTATGATGTACACGTCCTTTCCTCGAACCGAGTCCTGAATCTCACATCGAGACTCACCCACAGAAAATTTGCTCAAGACTCTGTTGCAGGCAGGTACTCCAAGAATGTTGGACACCGTCTCGACAAGTTGTGGGTGGGAATTGCCTCCCAGTACAACAATATTTCGTACCATGATAACTGATATACACGGAGTTTGCTTGGAAAGGGTAGAGGTGCCTCGAGAAGTGTTATCGGTGGAAGTCGCAATAAGGCTTGGTCCAACCGCGGCAGATATGACGTGCGTTTCTAGATTTGTACGGGAGGAGGAGTGTTGTCAAAGGGGAGAAGAAGGATAGCGAGGTGCTAGGAGGAGGAAGAAGCAAGAAGAGTTTCGTTAAGTTGGATATTGGATTCCATTGAGGAGTAAATGTGTTGATTGTAAATATAAATTGAGAGAGGTTTCATAACATGGACGTTTTTTTACTGACAAGGCAAGCTCCGATTTTCATATGGGCGGGCCTGGCGAATCGCGCTAGCGCCATTTTTGCATTTCTGCCCCGCATGCAAGGCTATGATACAGCCTTGCGAACTCAAACTCAGACGCAGGAATCGATTCATTCTTCAGTCATATCAGAGTCGATATAGAGATTGGGATACAATTTTGTAATTGAGACAATCATATTTGGAGTATCCTAAATCACTACTTCTCATATATGAGAGCTGAGAGCTCATAACCATGAAGATTCTTGAGGCTCAATCAGCGGTGTTGACCAACTTTGAAGTTCATCAATTCCTCCTCGAACAGAAAAAATTACGACAAGAGGAATTCAAAAAGTACGACAAAAGAGCAGAGCAAATCAAGAGAGAAAACGAAAAGAGACAGAAAGCCGCTGAAAAGTCAAAGGATGAGTCGAAGAAGCAGTTCAAACCAACACCTTTGCCAAGTCCAAGAGTCACCAGAAGACCACGAAATCTAGAGACGATAGTGAGAGAAGTGAGTGTCGAGTTGAGAGTACATAATAATTAGTCACTGACATGTATATCAGCTACTCGACTACTTCCATTCAGCACCATCGCCACTAGCTTCAAAGCCGTATCCTTACAATGAACACACCATCAAAAACCTCCTCATCGCTCTCCGACCATGGGACTTCACCAAGGCCGAGATCATCATGATCATGAACCTGCGACCCATCAAGCCTGAGATCCTGAATACTGTCGTTGACAGTATGGAACAGAGATTTGAAGGCGATGAGCAGCAAGCGGAAATTTGTGCGGCGATTGCAGGCGCTTTGGGGCAGCCGAATGTGGAGGCTGAGATTGAGGAGCTGAGAAACGGAAAAGAAGGAGAGGGCAGGGAAGACGCGGGAGAGGGCGATGGGGATGTTGTCATGGAGGGTAGTTGAGCTGAGGCGGTTGACATGTTAGTTGTTCGTCCGATGGTGGTTGGAACCATTAGCACGTTTGAGCATTTCAAGGAGTTGGGTGGTATTTGCATTCGCTGGCGTTTACTCTACATCGTAGGGAGTGGTTTAATATATCTCAAAGTGAAGATTGGGCGAGAGCGTTGTAAAGAAAATGTGAAGATGGCAGGCGGTAGTTCGAATACAGTCATCGTGGAAAACACTGTGCGTCTTAAAACATAGTCGCCGCAGTTAGCTATCACACCAGATGTAGTATGTTGAGTCAGACGCTATGAGAACAACACAAGGTATCTTATTGATCAAACAATCTAAATCAACGCCGATGTAAATGCTACAGTTCCTGTGCGCCAATTCACCAATATATACATAAGCTCCACCACAGACTGAGATCAATCTAAGTTTCTGCTGCCAGCACCATCTTCTCTCTCTCACTCCGCCTCTTCTGGAACTGCTTTTTAGTATGTTTCCTCTCATTCTCCTCTTTTCTCTTGATAGCCTTGATCTCCTCGCCCTTGATCTCACCAGCCTTCTTGACCACCTTGGGTATATGTCTATGCCTCTTAATTCTTCTGATCTCAGGCATGTGTTCATATCTCTTCTTCAACGCTTCGTTATATTCCAAACTCTGTCTCTGCTTTGCGCTTTTGATGCCTTCTCTTTTGGAAGACTCCGCTCGCCATAGTCGAATATTACCATCATCAGAGCCAGAAAGAACATACTTTGAGTCTGGCGTGAAATTGACAGAAAAGACTCGCTGCATACGCTTGGTGTGGTATATGTCCCGTGAGTGGCCATTTCTTCGTGACCAAAGGCGGACTGTGCGATCATATGATGCCGAAACAAGTTCCTCACCTGTTGGACTGAACTCGACGTCCATGACTGCTGCTACATGATCTTTCAGAACATTCAGAGCACGGTTCATCTTTCTCATGTCGAAAATGTAAATGTTATGGTCTAGTTTTGATCAGCTCCTTGTTGTTCGTGAAATATTCATCACTTACCTTCGTTTGCGACCGCAAAGTTCATGGCCTCCATGGGATTCCAAGCAATCCTGTTGGACGCAAAGTTAAGGATGGTTTTTGCAAGTGGCATCGACGTTCGTAGGTCGTATAACACAATCGACCTATCCGTAGCCGCAGAAGCCAATATCGAAGTCTCTATCTGATTGAATGCCACATTTGTTATTGTGTCGGAAGACCCTTGCCACCTCAAAACTTCAGGCTCGCTATTGGACTTTTCCATATCGTAGATAGATATGACTCCAGAAGAAACCGCAAACGAGTTGAGCGATCGATGATGCGATATGCTAGTAAAAGCATTCCGACCGTGCCAGGTTGCCAACGGTGCACCTCTGAAAGACGTCTCATTCGCCTCCAGACGAGCTCCTCTTGCCAAAGCCTCCTGCGAACGATTGTACGGATCAAAAAGCTTGATCGTCCTGTCACTCGCACAAGTGAGGAGTTTCCTATCTCTCGTCCATGACATGCCCTTTACAATATTCTCATGGGCCTGCGCGTTCCAAATTTCTTCTCTTGTCACCAAATCCCACACTTTTACTATGCCATCACCACTACCACTTGCGAAGTGCTCGAGACTATTGGGGTCTTTTGCCATCGAATACACTCCATCAACATGGCCTTTTCCCATTTGGCAGATGAAGGGTGCAGCAAACATGCGTTCCATCTTCGTCGCATTGAGGGCTCGAGTGTATTCGATTGCCTTTGCGAAAGGTTTTGCGCCTGGGGTGAGATTGTAGGACTGCTTTTGAGAGTCTGATCCAGGCGCCTGGACCGAAGTCACTGGGCGGGAGAGTGCTTTGATTTTCTGTGTTCTAATTAGAGAATGTCTTTAGCAACATAGCGAACATGTTGACGTACCATTGTAATGTTATGGAGGTGCCGCCATCATGTTTATAAAAGAGAATTGTTCCCCGCCAGACGTAGATGGCAAGTCAAGAAACATTTTGGCAACCGCAACTTTTTTGACAGGGATCTTATTTGCCAAGACTGATGCACGCCGCGACTGAGCTTCCGCCTGCAGCTTCAACGATTGCCATCATACAACAACATCAACCGAATCGTTCTCTTCATATTCCTGTTTTAACTCTTCTACACTTTTCATCATGGCTCCTGTAGATTCAGATAGGATATCAGAAGCTCGCAAAGTGGCAAAGACAGAACCTAAGAAAGCTGAGGCGCAATATAAAGAGATCATATCGAAACCTCCATCAGTCAACTCCGATGCGGCAGTACGAGAGTATGAGACGGCATTGGTGAGCTTAGGAGAGCTATATAGGGATGATAAGTAAGGATACCTGTGCAAACAACTCCATACAAAGCTAATCTTGCGAAGGAATGTGGACGCTTTAGTAGATCTAATCACAACAAGTCGGACGACACTCTCTTCGTTTGCAAAAGCAAAGACTGCAAAGCTAGGTTGGTTGACTTACGAATGAATCGCAAAACCAATACTAAAGTTCTCCCAAACAGTACGACAACTCCTCGACCTCTTCATTCAAATCCCAAATACAACCGACACGCAAATAACTGTCACGAAATCATGTATCGAATGGGCCACCTCCGAACGAAGAGGCTTTCTACGCCAGAACCTCGAAACTCGTCTCGTCACTCTCTACATGAGCAAAGGTTCTTACTACGATGCCCTCACACTCATCAACAGCCTTCTCAAAGAACTCAAGCGTCTCGATGACAAGCTTGTTCTCGTCGAAGTCCAGCTCCTTGAATCTCGCGTCTACCACGCCTTGGGAAACAATGCCAAAGGTCGAGCGGCGCTCACATCAGCACGCACATCCGCCGCATCAGTCTACACGCCACCTCTTCTTCAAGCAGGTTTGGATATGCAATCTGGCAAGTTACATGCAGAGGACAAGGACTTCAATACAGCCTTTTCGTATTTCATTGAAGCACTAGATGGATACCACACTCAAGACGAGCCAGAGAAAGCCACAGCAGCGCTACAATATATGCTGCTCTGCAAGATCATGCTCAATCTAGGTGACGATGTAAGCTCAATCATGGGTTCGAAGCAGGCAGTCAAATACGCTGGCAAGAACCTCGAAGCGATGAAAGCAGTAGCACGAGCACACTCCAACCGATCATTAGAGGAGTACGAGCGCGCTCTAGGAGACTATCGCCACGAACTCGGTTCTGATCCTTTCATTCGCAACCATCTCCGCCGCTTATATGATGCCATGCTGGAGCAAAACCTCATCAAAGTCATTGAGCCATTCTCAAGGGTCGAGATCGCACATGTTGCCAAAATTGTAGGATTAGATACACAGCAGGTGGAGAGGAAGCTGAGTCAGATGATCCTAGACAAGGTAATCATTGGTGTGTTGGATCAGGGAGCTGGGTGCTTGATTATTTTCGATGAAACGGAGAGAGATGAAGGATATGATGCTGCGTTAGCAACAATTGAGAAGTTGAGTAACGTGGTGGATGTGCTGTACGCTAATCAAGCATCTCAGCTGGAATAAAGGAGCAGATAGCATTGAGACGATAGAAGAAAAGGACATCGCAGACTGTGTCAGAACGTGGCACTGTCATTGTACATCAAATATAGATAGAATGCAATGTGAGCCAAATTACTTGCAAGTGGTATCATTTGTGCACAAACTCCTTATCCAATCTAACAAATAGCCCACCCGACTCCCTTTAGCGCCGCGAATACTTCCATTTCCCCAAGTTATTCACAAAAAGAAAATCTCCCATTACCGATACGAAGTGGTCTTTCAAATCTCCTCACTCAATCTCGCCTAAAGCCCTCAACCGTCTCCTCTCCGCGGCAACAATCAACCCAAAAAGTTTCTCGGCAACATCCTTCTCCTGCCAGCCCCCAACCTTTTCTCGAAACTCATCCACAGCTTCTAAATGCCACTGCTGAAACCTCATTTCCATGCCTTGAGAAGTAATTCTCCTCCCAAGCAATTTCGAGATGACTCGTGTTGAATTCCGTCTCTTCTTGTTTGTCGTTTCTGTGGATGTGGGAAGGTGTGAAGATGTTGATGATGGAGAGGAAGATGGCTGATGGGAAATCATGATGGCTTCTAGTAGCTTCCAATGTTCCTTTCCCCATTCCGTTGCTGACAACTGCTGCTCCGGAGAAGGAGACGGCATCGCTGGTGAAGAAGACACGAAAACTACGTTCTTTGAGGGACTTTGGTTACTCATCTTGTGTTGCTGTAACCCAAATGAGGGCGTGCGAAAACATGACTTTGTAGGCGAGGCGTGTTTGTCTGGCAACGGCGTCTGTGCTATTTTAGTCGCGAGATGGAGGTTCTGTGTCCATTGAAGTGTTCGTGACTTTTGGGTTGAGGGTGTGTTTTCTTGGTCTTCGTTGAGCGAGGAAGATGTTGTGATTGGCGAGGGGGTTTTGTTGGTGGTGTGGGAGGAGGAGCGGTTCATGGCTTGGGGATTTTTATGAGCAAGTGGTGCTCTCTCTGATAATGTAACAGACTCTTCTTGTTCTTCTTCGTCTGACATAGGAGTGGTCAGTCGAGGCTGGTCTAGTGCTGCAAAAAGATTTGGTTTTGATGTTTTGCGAGGTGAAGGGAGGAAGGTCGCCTTCTGTGGTATGGGCGCAAATGGCTTGACAGTGTTATGTTTGACATAATCTGCAAGCTCTGGCGAACCTGAGGGCAGAGCTTCTGGTTGAGACTGTATTTGCGGTCTAGAGAGCATCGGTAGTGGCTTGATTGGTGACATCAGTGCTGCGAATTCCAGATTCCCACTTTGTCTTGGACGGGGTTTGAAATTGGCTTTTTGAGGGATCTGATAACCTGAAAGATCCATATCTTGCAAGTCATCGCTGAGAATCGGTGTTTCCTTCTGCTGTGATCTGAAGTGTGACACGGGCTCTACCCTGTTCTCAATGACTTGATTCGTTGGAAAAACAGTCGTTGATTGCTGACTGAGGGATTCGGACTGCTTCAATTCATCGCTGTAGATCAATCTCTTGCCGTTCTTCCTCCATGGACTTGGAAGTTTGCTGCGTTTTGGCTTGTCAGGAAGCTCTTCAGTATGCTCGTTTCGCTTGAGTGGGGAAGCTGAAGTGATAGTGTCCAGTAGTAGTTGTAACCCTTCATCATCGTCATTGCTCAAGCTCGTGTTCGATGAGCCTGAGTCAACAGTCACAACATCAACGGGGTCGGCATTGTCAATCTGAGTGCTAACGACTGCTCGCTCCTGCTCCCATTTCCTCTTCAGTACATCAGAAACGTCGGAAGAAGCATTTCTAATCCGTTCATCAACCGCGACTGTAATCTCTCGCTCTGGCTGCCAGCTCATGGTACTACCACTCATCGTAGACACATCTGCAGACCTGATGCTGGAAAAGCGGGAGTTTACAATCTTGGTCTTGTTTCGAGCACTCGATGGATGAACCTGATCAACGTAAACACTTCTTACTGAGACTGTAGGGTCTTGTGAAAGTTGGAGGAAGGGATCCTCCGCCAGCTCAGATTGACGAACATGGGATGAGCGCGACTCTG
>Ga0247809_1001455_pt1 | contig 10648 bp, 10 predicted proteins | sample UWRJL104311B1_FD_180951 | JGI IMG/M metagenome (GOLD analysis project Ga0247809, IMG submission 180951) | Plant litter microbial communities from Arlington Agricultural Research Station in Wisconsin, United States - UWRJ-L104-311B-1 | ecosystem: Environmental > Terrestrial > Plant litter >...
ATGAAATTCAGATACACATGAGCCTTTACATGATGGTGGGATGGCAGTCCCGAGTGTCTGCTGCTGTTTTGTTGAATTATAAGTTGGAGGCTTATTGAGACCAAGCTCAGCAACCAAAGAACCGGCAAGCTGAATAAGAAAGGAAATTTGTGGGTTATTGCGATACTGGCTATTACACCTGGAGAGCATGTTAACATCACGCTATCCCATTGGATATGAGAAAGTGATGACTAGAAGAAGAGCAGAGACTTGCCATCCAATATAAACAAGAATAGCCTGGAGCAGATCTAGACTTGTCTGCCCATCAAGAAAGCATCCCTCACTAATGGCCTGTAACAAGCGTCTCCCAGCTGATGTTTGCTTCGTCAACTTCTTGCGAGATGCTGCCAACATAATTGCCCTGAACAGAAATGGTCTATCCGTTCGGAGGGTGGCAGTAGACGCACTACCTAATATAACAAAAGGAAAGTAGACACTCATATGACTCTGAAATGTATTTAATAGGGCGCCTACTTCTTCATGATTAATTTGTGTGGGTGCTTGCGATTTAGAGAGAGACTGTCGACGCGGTGCAGTCATATTATCAACGGCGACATGGTTTGAAAGACTTGGATCATTATCTCTGGCTTCATGACCTCCTGAGCCAGATACATTCCTTGTCAGTGAATCGGAGGAAATATGCGACGACAGACTAGAAGAATGAAAGTGGGAACGCTGGTCACTTTCTGGTAATCGTGAACGGGGAGGTGACAAAATCGTAATGATTCTGTCTAATTTGGCTTCGACGCGATTCATATGCCTATATTTCTTATTAGTCGGCGAACAATGGGGTTGGAGGGGCGTCTTCGATATTACCGTGCTTTAGACTCCCTGAGCTTACGAGCTACAGGCATTTGCGCTTCGCAATTTACCTTTAGTCTAGCACATCTGACACATATTAGAACCTCTCTCAGCTCCATCTATTCTCAACAATTATTATGTTGGCCCTGGAACTGCCCACCTTTCACACGCAGAAGTATCACTCCTGGAAGTGGATACGCATTTGGCTTTAGCTGTTGCACAGTTCTGGCACGCCCGAGACGAGGGAAATGTAGCCTGGCCTGTTGCAACCGACATTACTATTATTTAATTTTCGACTTAACATGAGGATGGTGAGCGCTTTGTTGTCCCAAGCATCTGCAGTTCTGCGGTTTTGAGGTCGTGGGAAATCGTGAGGCAATGGTGATAAGCAACAATGGATTTTATTTCATCTCGGCCATGGAGCTTTATGGAGTTTAAATGTGGCTTGCTCACAATACGAAGGAAGTTCAATTCTGGCCATTCTAGTGCTTGTAGGGAGGTAGTGATTTCTCTGCTTACTCATCGAGTTTTAAGTTTACCTCAAGCTAACCTTCTGGGACTTTCGGGCTCGAATTTATTCCGGCTTGTTCCTTTGAATCATTCCAGCCGCTGAATAAGCTTTCCTCAGACTATCCAATCGGGCCATTCGGGCCCAAGTTTGTTCCTGCTTGTATTCTTATAGATACATCATTTTACAAGTAGGTCGCAGCATTCCAGGCTACCTGAGTAATCTTCTTCAAGCTAACCAATCAGGACCAACGGACTCCGATTTGGCATAAATCCTTCGATAGTTTATCGTCCCGTACCTGTTTTAGTGACTGTCTTCGTAGTGCAACCGTCTCTTCAATTCTTTGGGATATGCCCCGAATGCTCCGCCATGGAAATGTTCATAGAGAGCAAAGAGTATATATACTCGAGTCCCATCATGCTTGCACTTACATCTGCATCCTCCTGTCCTAGCCTTGCACCTTGTATTAGTAGCTTGCAATTCATTCCTGCACAAATCGCAAACTCGGTGTTCATATTATACGTTCTTCGATCAGAATTCCTTGCTTGATTCAAGCCTATTCACTCAACGAAACACCTCCGCTATGCAAGCCAAATATGCCACTGCGTGGGGAAACATCAGAGGACCTGGTGATGATCGCCCAACCGGAATGGAAGTTATCCAAGATAACGACTTAGTCGGGAATCTCAAGGGTAAGGTCATCTTGATAACAGGCTGTTCCTCCGGCATTGGAATTGCGACAGCCCGGGCACTTTCGACAACTGGTGCTACGCTCTTTCTCACCGCGCGAAATCTCGAAAAAGCGAAGCTGGCACTTGGTGATCTCCTAGAGTCAGACCAAGTTCATCTTTTAAAACTCGATCTGGAATCCCTTGAAAGCGTACGGGCCTGTGTAACCCAGTTCAAAGCGAAAAGTAACTCGCTTAACATCTTGATCAACAATGCTGGAGTACGATACACTCCAAAAGGTAGAACTAAGGATGGATTTGAGACTCAGTTTGGAACGAACCACGTAGCGCATTTCCTTCTATTCCAGCTTCTCAAGCCTATACTGCTTGCATCACCGACGCCCCACTTCCACTCCCGTGTGGTTGCAGTTTCGTCAACAGCTCATAGGGAGGCTCAGATCAACTTCGACGATCTGAATATGGAAAAGCGAGGATACAACTACGCAACCGCATATGGTCAGAGCAAACTCGCAAATGTGTACATGGCGAACGAAATCGAACGTCGTTACGGATTAATGGGGCTTCACGGATGGAGCGTTCACCCGGGTGGAATTCGGACGGGATTGCAGTCGTTCAATTTCACGGACTTGCGCATGGTACTCAGAGTAGGCGTCAAAAATGCAAAGAGGGTTTTACAAAGTCCCGAGCAGGGCTGCTCAACTACTATCTGGGCCGCTGTTTGCAAAGATTTAGAGGGAAAAGGAGGCAAGTATCTAGAACGATGCAGTTTCAGCGTGCCAATTGCAAAGGGCTACGCTGTAATTGATCCTGGACACGCTTTACATGCCTACAGCGAGGAGAATGAAAAGCGGTTGTGGCGGGTAACGAATAAATTAGTGGGTTTGAAAGAGGAAGAGTAGAGATTTGCTTACAGTCGATGGTTTGAATTATGGGCAGGCAAGTAATAATCGCTAGTGTAGCTCTGGGTTGGTTGATACGAAGTTCATCGTACCGAGGAGTTGAAAAGCATGTACTTTGAGTGTTTTCATAATAAAAATTGTGAAATTTAATCCATAGACAGCACGATGTGCAAAATCGTATGTGAAATCCAACTTTGATTTAGAAAACGAGTGGCTTGGAATACAAATCTATAAGGTTCAAGTGCCAAGTGGAGATCCGTTGTCTTATCTACCTCATCCTGACAGGAACATAATTTTTTTGGTTCATAGAATCTATGACAGAAAGTATAAGAACAGTTTCTGGGGTCAAGTTGTTGCAAAACTTGGAGTTAATAGAATTGCTTCACGTTGGTCACGAATCAGAATGAGATGGAGCTGTAATCAATGCAATGCAATGAAAATAAAATGAACTTGAAAGATCAATTTCACAGGCAATAACATTATATACGATGTCGGCAAAGAGGTATCAGAACGAGCTAATGAGATAGATGGGCACAAATAAAGAGATGTGTCCAGAGGAAGATGAGCGGGAATGGAATCCAGCTGGAAGGTGAAATAGTGTTTGAGAACACGGCATAATACTACAAGAAATGGAGGTTTGTGCCATGAAGACAGGAAGATCTATTACATCAACGAACCTTGCATTATTTCTATACAAATACTCTACTAAATATGCGTTATGTCTGGTTTAATTCAGGTGAATTCACGTAATGCATAGCGGCTATCGCAGGTGAGCTGGGGGAAAATGGTTCTTGTCTAAATCGAAATGATAATAGGCGAAAGCTTAAATAAAGAATATTTTTGTTAGATTCGGGTTTCTTATATGGAATTTTGGTATGCCTGATCTATATACCGGACTCATTGCGCCTGCATTCTATATGCGAGCAAACAGTCTAATCATATACCCTTAAACTCTCTTATCATACCATTCTTCAAATCCCTACTTCCCTTTTTCCTATCGACGCGCGCACAGAATCAAGACGAAATCAAGGAGCGGTGATATTCCCTCTCACACCACCCTTTCCACCAACTTCCCTGGCCGTGACCGTAACAGCAAGATCTGCGGCAACATTTATCATGACCTCAACCTTACCACCCTTCTTGACACCCTTGATAGCGGCCTCAGCAAGTAAGTTACCGACCTTCCACACCTTCTCTCGTTGCTCCTCTGGTTCATCGTCACTCTCAATGTCACTATCGTCGCTGTCGGCTTCCTCCTTTGGTTTTGGCTCAATGGTCGAGACCTTGATGTGGCTTCCACCCTCAACAATCTTAATTAGAACATCACCTCCGGCAGGGGGTGTAGCGATGTGAATTATGCGACGGGCTGGGACTGCAGTCTCAGCTGCGATGATAGGAGTGAAAACCTCGTCTCCTTTATCAATGCTCAAGACACCAATTGCGTTTGTAAGATGCTTGACAGTTGTAACGGCTGCGTGAGTTGATTGCTCAATATCCTCTGCCTCATATTCCTGGATCAGATTGGCTTGGAGTGCGGCTCCTCTGGCTTGTAATTCCGATGGATTAATAGCAGTTGGTGTAGTTGAAGGGGCTAGAATAGTGGCCTTAGGAAAGAGAGCTGCCATGTTACGTGCGATTTTGGGGGTGTGAGAGGTTCCACCAGAAAGTATAACTTCATCAATATCAAGAACATCCAACTCCGCCTTCTTCACAACACCTTCAATCAAACGGTTAAAGCCATCGAAAACTTTGCGTGCAATGGTCTCGTATCGTAGTCTGTTGATTGTGGAAGCAAAATCAGCACCTTCAGCAAGAGACTCAACACTAAAGTTGGCATTAGTCCCGATGCTCAATGCCTTCTTGGTAGCCTCAGCCTCGAGCTTTAATTTGGCCATTGGCCGTGCTTCTAGACGGGGATCCGTGGTGTTCCACTTAATGAACTCTTTGGCAAAATGATCCTGGAGCACAACATCAAGCGCGAAGCCTGCAAATTCGTAGTCATGGGCTGTAGCTAGAATGGTGTAGATGCCATTTCTTGAAGCAACGACTGCGACGTCTGAGCGTGTTCCTCCCAAATCTGCCACAACTACGACCTTGTCGGAACCAGAGTGTTCATTCTTTGCGTCATATGCAAGAACAGCAGCAATAGGCTCGTGGATCAACTGTAGGACTTCGAGGCCAGCATTGTTGGCAGCTTCCGTGAGCGCCGCTTTCTGCTTGTCGCTGAAGTTGGTCGGGACGGTGATAACAGCCGAGTTGACAGTCTTTCCAGAGTAATCCGATGCCGATTGTACCAGACGCTTGAAAAGACGTGTAGCAACTTCGGATACGGTGACGATGGAGGGCTCGGAGTCGGCCTTGTCCTGAATTGTGAAAGCAACTGTAGATTCGTGTTCTTGTGGGTGGGCAGAGGCGTGGGAGTGGGTGGGATCTATCGACTTAAAACTGTGACCTGATTAGCAGGTTTTAAGCATCAAGTTAGATAGGCACGTAGCATACTCTTGCCCTAGGAAGTCTCTGAAGTATGCGACGGTGTTTTTGCTGTTCCGAATCAATTGTGCCTTGGCCTGTTGACCGGTATATTCCTCCCCATCGACATACGACAAGAAGGCTGGAATTTGACGATCTGCGAGCTTGATTAGACATTGCTCCTCTCCATACACACAAAAGAATATCATTTACCTCCATCCTCGTTGGCGATCACCTCAGCCTTGTCGTCGACAGCAATGGAAATTGAGCTGTTGGAGTTTCCAAAGGAGATACCAATTGCATGGCGGTCGTTGGGAGTAGGTCCGTTCGAGGTTCCTTCTGCTGCTGCCATGTTGCCAGAGTGTTATATTATATGTTGAGAGAGTCTGGCCTTGGTTGTTCTTGTTCTGAGGTCACTGACTTCTCGTGTGGGTGTTTTAGATGGGATATCATCGACTTTTGGAAGCCGTTCGAGAAATAAATTTTAGCGGCGGGGTCTTGGCATTATGCCCCACTTCAACAAGGCTGAGAAACTTCATATTATTATTATTTTATCACTTACTCCCTAAATCGTGACAACAGCTCCTTCTAATATATATCAATCATGGCACCAGAATCAATTGTACATCCCGGGGACCACATCGATCCGGACTCCCTTCCATCTCACCCAAAGAAGCCTCTGAAGCTTGGCCCTGGACTCATGCACATCCCGCCAAATTCCATTGTTGCGACAGTTGCAGGGAGATTATGTACAGATCAGAAGAAAAATGCGGTATGGGTTGAGTATAATGCTGGTAGAGTACGTATTCCAAGTCCTGCTTATTTGCAATAGCTAATCTCGAGTCAGTATATACCCGTGGTTGACGATCTAGTAATAGCGACGATTCACCACTCTGCCACCGACTTCTACTATGCCAGCATCACCGATTACTCTGCCAACGCGACTCTACCAAATCTTTCATTCGAAGGCGCCTCTCGGAAATCCCGGCCACAGTTAGCACCTGGTGCTCTCGTCTACGCACGCATCACGCTCGCGAACAAACATATGGACCCTGAACTCGAATGTGTTTCAGCTTCAACCGGAAAGTCGGATGGACTAGGGCCTTTAATTGGTGGAATGGTATTTCCTGTCTCATTAGTAATGGCTAGAAGATTGATGCTACCAAAACCAGGCGATCAGGGACAATTGGTGTTGTTGGAAGAGCTCGGTGGTGCAGGAGTAAGTTTCGAAATTGCAGTGGGCAGAAATGGGAAGGTCTGGGTAGATAGTAAGGGAGTGAAGAGCACATTGGCGATCGGGAAGATGATACAGAGGACTGATCAGGAAGGATGGATCGTAGAGAAACAGAGGATCATGGCGCGAAGATTAGCAAAAGAAATATCATGAACTAAGGATTTGAAAAACGAAGAAAGGAAGAGGCAATGCGTATATCGGTTGGCTAAGTGGCTACATCATCAACCCTTTTCAGGTTCTCTTGAACCGTTGGCTATTATTCATGTTCCAATATCCCTTGATATATTGCGTTTGGCAACTCAATGCCTGAAGCACTGGAGATAGTTCATTAGGACCCTACTCACTTTTGGATGCTGAATTTACCACGCCTTATGTCCTCACTACCTTGAAGTAAGTGGGCACACCCGGCTGAATCTGAGTATATTTCTCAGCCCATAATCGTACTGTATCAGATCATCTTCAAAACACCGTGATGTACGACGTATTTATTGGTCTATCAAATGACTACCTAGGGTCTATATGTGCATATCCAAGGGGCAAAGGCACCAATCGATTTGCATATGGTAACACAATCTCCCAAGATCTCAGATCGATAAGATACCAGCCCCCCACGTTAAATTTCCTGGGTATGGATGTTGGATTCCATGGAAGGGGCCTTTGGCGGCCGTTTTAGATAAAGTGCGTTTGTACTGTATTGTACGACTTCAACGATGGGCACATGGAGCTTGTGAAATTGACCAGACTCACTCTATTCCATACCAGAGCGTGCATAAACGATGAATATATTATGTCTTAGTAGAATCACTACAGCGGTTGCTGGGGATATGATATTTGTTACCGCCCGCCTATAAGTGGTAAGTGGTTCGGCAGTTGCAGCTAGTTCGACGGAGGACTTTGTTAGCTCGTCCCGACAAATAATCCGAGAACATCGGATTAAGCTTTTCCCAGAAGCGAGTCTTAGCAAATAACGTGGTACAGTAACACTTCTGTACTCTACGGGTCCTTTAGCCAGGTACTCTACCTTCGGCACGGTGAATATATTGGCCACCCGATCTCTGGCATGATTCTAGATTGAATGACAGGTAGTGAAGTACGTCCCATATTACATATTTCCAACCCAAGCTGTGGCCCCTCCTTTGGATTTAAGTTTGCACGAAGAGGACTGGAGACTTCATCTAATGAACTGGGTTCACGCCATCCTAACGCTCGAAGCAGTGGTCATGAGCCACGGTTAAGTACGCGACCGCCCAAAGCAATCCAGTGGAGCCAGGTTCCCCGCAATCTATTATTTTCCGCTGCTGCTGTGCCAATAGCTCTTTAGCTTACTTTACATATAGGTATGGGCACCGGAAACATTTGCTCGGGGACGAATTATAATTCGATGTGATTGGCAGGCCAATATGGGAGTCGGCTGTTCCGATCGGCGGCATCAGTTCTCCTCAGAGCGGCCCATTCAAATCCGTGGTTACACCTCGTCACAACCTCACAGGAAGTACCTTTATGAAGTATTGGACTTCCAATGCCCTGCACCTGATCATTCGCCGCGAATGTCTCATAGCAGGAACTTAGAAGGTATGCTATCCTTTACCCGGTCTTCGAAGGTCATCGGGAGTCCAGTCCGTCTCGCCATCTTGTTTTGGAAGTGCTTTGCTTCCGAGCCAACAAATCTGCTTTGCTAATACAAACTCAATATGAACATGATAACTGAGTGGCTGGCCATTTTTCTAACGAGCGTTTGTTACAGGGTAATGTCTGTGGAAGAAACAGAACGCTCATTTATCTATCATGTATTATCAATGGTAATTAGACACCATGAGCAGATTATGTGGTTGTTCCGTGTAAATCTTCTGGATGGAAGACAATCTTGTTGAAATGGGTTCCACCGTTAGAAGCAAGATCAGTATGAGCATGTGAGAGGACGGTGGTTTCATGGTTGAAGATAGGAGCCGTATCAGGAAAGCTTCTTGTTCTCGTTGTAATGATGAACTACACATAGATCATAGCTGTTATCAGATATGCATGTATCTTCCGCTTGTTTCAGATCACCCCTTGAATTCTCAACACGATCTACACAAGGAGAATATTAACTATGCAAAAGAACTTGGAAGTGATAGGCATTTCAGTTCTCTACTGTCCTTAACGGCCGAATCGGAAGTTGTGTTATATGGCCCATGTTATCAAACGACTCCAATAGCCAAGAAATATGTTGCGGGGAAGCGCCACAAGTACTACCAAATATTTTGATTTCATCGCTATTTTACCCATCGGAATATTCGCTGCATAATTCTCAAGGGACGGCAGTTTACGATATTTTCTGAAAACAACTCACTGGTATCTACAACAGTTTTCAACCGTGACTCGAAGTATTCTGGAATAATGATCGGGAAAACTAAAGTCTGGGGCCCAGCTGTCAGTTATTTGCTGTCATCTCAACTAGCGCTGATTGGGGATCCTAGAAGCTCATTTTGACGCCTATCTATTGCTATAAGTTGTGTAGCACATTTGACTAGTAAAATTTTGAACTCAAGTTGAGCAGGAGACAATGAAGGGAGCGCTATATCGAATGAGTCTCCATAGCAATCTTGATTTATGCTCAGATTTCATTTAACTTCTGTCTTGCACACACTTTGATAATATATATATGGGCTTGTGAGTGATTTACGGTATCAACATATTTATTTCCAATAAATAGGCAATATGCCGGAACATGCCTTGGTTGACAGAATTCCCGGCTCCTATCTGCGACGTTGCGTCTCAAGTGAGGCCCGTAAGCACCACGTGGATATGACCTATTTGGGAAAACTGTTGCCCAGCCGCAGTGCACTTTATTTCTCATTTCAAGTGGATAGCTGACGGCTGTAAGGGGCATATCTTCCGTCGTTCCGTTCTATCCAAGATGTAAATCACGAGTAAACTTCTGGATCTACACCTGATCTGTGACTGATAGTCCCATTTTAAGTTGTATAAGAACTTCTCCAATCCCCAGGATTTAAAATATCACCAATTCCCCAAAGTAGTCGCTCAACCTCCAAAATTATATCAACCAAAATAATTATGTATCGAAGCATTCTTCTTGCGACAGCCTTAGCGGCTGGCGTTGCACGCGGACAACAGGTCGGTACACAACAGTCAGAGACGCATCCATCGATGACATGGCAGAAATGCACATCCGCCGGAAGCTGTACTACCGTGAATGGCAAGGTAGTTATAGATTCTAACTGGCGATGGCTTCACGATAAGAGCAGCGGTTCAACCAAAAACTGCTATGACGGCAACACCTGGGACGCGACTCTTTGTCCTAGTAACACCAAGTGCGCGGCGAACTGCGCACTTGAGGGAGCGGACTATACAGCAACTTATGGTGCAACTGCATCGGGAAATTCTTTGAAACTGACTTTCGTGACCAAGGGCCAGTATGCCACTAACATTGGCTCTCGTTTGTATCTCATGGAAACCGACACCTCCTACCAACAATTCAGTCTGCTCAATCAAGAGTTCACTTTCGATGTTGACGTCTCTAACCTTCCATGCGGATTGAATGGTGCTCTTTACTTCGTTTCCATGGACAAAGATGGTGGAATGTCAAAGTACCCAAACAACAAAGCTGGAGCCAAGTACGGAACTGGATAGTACGTTGATTCTCCCTTCGAACATAACTTTTATCAAATTCTAACCAGATCTTCAGCTGCGACGCTCAATGTCCTCGTGATCTGAAGTTCATCAATGGAGAGGTGAGTCTTGGCCGAATATTTCTATTGACACTCTTAAATGATGGCTACACACTGGAAAAATCAATAGAAGTAAATATCAACCCATCGTGTCAAACAGGACGATACATCAAAATTATTCTTACAAAGATGCCATTTTTTTTAAATTTGATGTATCACGGAGTTTGGTATAATGGGATGTTGATTTACTTGTTGATTTCTAGACAAATTCAACTTATAAAGTTGGGGAATTGGGTTTGGTTCAGAGAGAGTGGTTGAATTGTTTCAGACGGCGTGATATT
>Ga0247809_1001456_pt1 | contig 10648 bp, 8 predicted proteins | sample UWRJL104311B1_FD_180951 | JGI IMG/M metagenome (GOLD analysis project Ga0247809, IMG submission 180951) | Plant litter microbial communities from Arlington Agricultural Research Station in Wisconsin, United States - UWRJ-L104-311B-1 | ecosystem: Environmental > Terrestrial > Plant litter >...
GCCCGCCACCAGCGCCTCGACCACCTCGAAGGCCGCGGCCGCGACCGACCGCCTCATCGCGGCCACCCAGGCCGACCTCGCCGCCGACACGACTGCGGCCCCCAAGGCCACCCCGCCGATCACGCCGGCCGCCAAGAAGCCGCGCACCCCGAAGACGCCGCCCGCCGTCTGACCCGACGCGGCCGCGCTGGCCGCCGCCTGACCCACTGCGGCCCGACCGGCCGCCGCGGGCGCCCCGACGGTGGCCGGCCGCCGTACCCGTACCAAATGCAGGAGAACTCGCGCGGGAGGGGCCGCGATCCGCGCGAACGTGTGACTCGACGCCGTTTCTCCTGCATTTGGGTCGGTGGCGCAGGGCGGGGGCGCGGACCGGGGGCACGCCGGGCGGGAGGGGTAGGCCGGAGAGGTTATCGCTACGTGGCCCGTAGCGATACGGAGTACTATTGACGCTCCGACCGGAAGGCCACGCGTGACAGACCTCGAGCACCAGGTGAAGGCGGTGCGGGGCCGCGCGATCGACGCCCGCATCCTGAGCGTGACGCTCGACATCCTGCGCAAGCGCGGGCCGGCCGCCGTCAACATCGAGGCCGTTGCGGCGAAGTCGGGCATCGCGAAGACCACCATCTACCGCCGCTACACCGACCGCGAGCACCTGCTGCGTGCCGCGCTCGGCTCGTCGAGCCCGAGCGTCGCCATCCCGACCGACCTCTCGACGTACGACACCTTCAAGTGGCTGCTGCGCGATGCGGCACGCATGGCCGACAACATGGTCGGACGCGGGGCCGCGGCATCCATCATCCTCAACGAGCACCCCGAGTCGAACGAGATGATGCGCGAGATGATCAAGGCGCGCTCGGTGCGGCTGACCCATTTCCTGCACCAGCGGGTGGCCGCCGGCGACCTGCGGCCCGACCTCGACATCGGGCTCGCCGCGACGATCCTGCTCGGAGCGCTCATGGGGCAGTTGATCAGGGGCGGGGAGCTGGATGACGCGTGGGCCGACTCCGTGCTCGAGGTGCTCTGGCCGGGGTTCGCGGGGCAGCACGCGGCCGAGGGGTAGGGCGCGGCCGAGGGGTTGGGCGCGGCCGAGGGGTTGGGCGGCGGCGGGGTTTCGATACGGCCGCGGGCGGCCTACTCAACCCGCAGAGGGTGCCGCGGGCGGCCCACTCAACCAGCACAGGGTGCCGCGGGCGGCCGCTCGAACAGCACGGCGCCCGCCGCTCCGCTAGTACGTGATGATCTTGTCGGGGTTGAAGTTCTTCTTCGGGTCGGCCGTCGCAAACAGGCCGCTCATCAGGGCGACGCCCTCGGGCGAGATGTCTTGGGCGAGCCAGGGGGCGTGCTCGCGGCCGACGCCGTGGTGGTGCGAGATCGTTCCGCCGTGGTCGACGAACGCCTGCTGGATCGCGCGCTTGACGACGTCGTACTGCGCGATCGCGTCGGCGCCGTCGTGCACGAACGCGAACGTGAAGTACAGGCACGCGCCCGAGTGGTACGAGTGCGACAGGTGGCTCATGATCCAGCCGGGAGTGCCGATCTGCTCGTAGGCCTCGTTCGCCGCGGCGTAGACCGCGTCGTGGATCTCGTTGAGGCGCGACCACGGTGCCGCGGTCTCCGAGACATCGGCCGCGGCACCGCGGTCGAGCAGGAAGTCGCGCAGGTACGGGGTGTCGAACTTCTTCTGGTCGTAGAGCACGCCGGGGCCCTTGCCCACGCCGAGTCCGCCGTGCTTCTTCACGATGCGCGCGACGATCTTCTTCTCGTAGGCCACGTGCGACGCACTGCCCTCGAAGCCGATGAACGACAGGTTGATGCCCTCGAGGTCCCAGCCGCGCGCCTTGAGGTACGCCATGAGCACCTTCTGCGGGTCGAACCCGGTCTTCGCCTTGCCGGTCGCGAACGAGAAGCCGCTCTCGCGGGCGTCGGACACGCGCGTGACGGTGGGCCGCGCGTCGCTCTCGGAGATCTCGTGCATCGCGGCGATGCCCGCCTCCCAGCTCGGGAAGAGGTAGCCGTTGATCTCGCGCACCTCGGGGGTGCGGTGCACCTGCACCGTGACCTCGGTGATGACGCCGAGGCGGCCCTCGCTGCCGAGGATCATCTCGCGCACGCTCGGTCCGGTCGACGCCGACGGCACGGGACGGATGTCGACGATGCCGGCCGGCCGCACCATGCGCAGGCCGCGCGCGATGTCGGCGATGTCGCCGTACTTGTCGCTCTGCATGCCCGACGAGCGGGTCGCGACCCAGCCGCCGAGGGTGGAGTGGGTGAAGCTGTCGGGGAAGTGGCCCATGGTCCAGCCGCGGGCGTTGAGCTGTTCTTCGATGAACGGTCCCTGCGCGCCGGCCTGGATGCGGGCGAGGCCCGACCCCTCGTCGATCGACACGACCTTGTTGAGCAGCCCGAGGTCGAGCGAGATCACGACGCGCGCCTCGCCCGGGTGCGGCTCGAGGCTGCCGGAGATGTTGCTGCCGCCTCCGAAGGGGATCAGGACGGCGTTGGCCTCGATCGCGGCGGTCACGACGGCCGCGACCTGGTCTTCGTCGGCCGGGTAGACGACGACGTCCGGCATGCGCGGCAGGTCGCTCGCGCGGATGCGCAGCAGGTCGCGGATGCTCTTGCCGTAGGTGTGCACGAGTCGCAGTTCGTCGTCGACGATCGCGTTGTCGTCGCCGACGATGGATGCGAGCCGGGCCAACAGCGTGGCGTCGATAGTGCTCGCCGGGAGGCTGAGGTCGGAGAAGGCGACGGGCTTGCCGCTGCTCCCGTCGAGCTCGAGCCCGACGGCCTTCTTCACGAAGGGTGCGAAGTCGGGCTTGTTGTCGTACGTGAACGCGACGCCCTCGACTCCCCAGCCCCACCACTTCATGTGCTTGACGTCTGCCATCGTTCTTTCCTTACCTATCGGTTCGTGCGGGGGCGGGGCGGGCTACGCGGAGTGCGCCGCGTGCATGTCCAACACCGTGCGGTGCAGTCTTGCAGAGAATTCGAGGGCGGTCTCGTCGGGCTCGGCGAACAGCGGGTCGCCGAAGACCACGGCGATCGGCGGACGGCCGGGAACCGGCCAGTTGCGGCCGGGCGGCATCGCGTCGGCCGCGCCGATGATCGCGACGGGCACGCACGGCACGCCGATCGACATCGAGAGCACGGCTGCTCCCGGCTTGAACGGGCCGATGACGCCGTCCTTCGAGCGGCCGCCCTGCGGGAAGATCAGCAGCGGCACGCCGCGGGCGAGCAGCTCTTTCGCGAGCCCGGAGCGCGAGCCCTGCCCGGTGCGGTCGACGGGGAAGGCGTTGAAGAACAGCGCGGTGGCCGCGCGGCGCCAGGCCACGTCGAAGAAGTAGTCGGCGGCGGCACCCGCGGCGAGGTACCTCGCCCGCGCGAGCGGCAGGGCGCCGGTGATGAGGGGCGCATCCAGGTGGCTCGAATGGTTGGCGACCACGATGAACGGGTCTTTCAGCTCTTTCAGGCGCGTCTTGCCGTGCACCGTGATCGACGCGAGCGACCAGACGACCGACTTCAGGATGACGCGCTGGGCGACGAAGCGCGCCGCCGCGTGCCCCGACGAGGAGAAGCGGTGGAGGTGGGTGACCTTCGCCTTCGCGGTCATGCGTGGGTCTCGACAGAGTCTCGTCGGCTCGACGAGATCGCTCCCGAGATCCAGCGCACGACGCCGCGCGGCAGGTGTCTCACGAAGAAGAAGAGGAATTTGAACCGTGCTGATGGGATCACGATGACGCGACCTTTCTCGGATGCCCGGAGGCCCGACTCGATCGTGAGGCCCGCGTCGATCCACAGGGCGCTCGGGATCGAGTTCGTGGTGATGCCGGCGCGTTCGTGGAATTCGGTGTGCACCCAGCCCGGGCAGAGCGCGGTGACACGCACCCCCGTGCCGCGCAGTTCGACCGCGAGGCCCTCGGTGTAGCTCGTGACCCACGCCTTGACGGCCGAGTAGCTGCCCATCGCCATGTAGCCGGCGGTGCTCGAGACGTTGATGATCGCGCCGTGGCCGCGCGCCCGCATCGTGCGGCCGGCAGCACCGCCGAGTACCAGCACGGTGCGCACCATCACCTCGAGCGCCTCGTCGTGGGCGGTGGTGTCGACGGAGGTGAGCGGCGTGTGCAGGCCGAAACCCGCGTTGTTCACGAGCAGGTCGATCGGGCGCGCGTTATCCGTGATCCGGTCGACGACCCTGGCCACGTCGGCACGGTCGCCGAGGTCGGCCGCGAGGGTGTCGACGGAGACTCCCGCGGACGCGCGCAGGTCGGCCGCCATCGTTTCGAGACGGGCCGGGTTTCTCGCGACGAGCACGAGGTCGAATCCACGACGGGCGAGAGCCCGGGCGAACTCAGCACCGAGGCCCGACGTCCCACCCGTGACGAGAGCAGTTGCCATTCGGACAGGATACGCTACGCGACGCGTATCGCTGATCCAATAGACTTCGGTGCAGCAGTTTCACTCGCGGGGAAAAGAGCATCGTGCGCAGCCACAACGACGGACCGGACCAGGTCGTCCCAGCCCACGGGTTCAGCGTGCGCGATTACGCCCGCACCGCCGTCGGCAGCCACCGCTCCACCATGGACGTCTCGTCGTTCGCCACGGCCCCGCTGCGTCCGGACACGCTGCGCGCCCTGCGCTACGTCGCCGCCGTCGAGAGCGGCACGATGGGCCACCTGCGCAACGTGCTCGTGACCGCGACGCACAAGGACGCCCGCGTGACCGCGTTCCTCGGCACCTGGGCGTTCGAGAAGTTCTGGATCGCCGACGCCCTGCAGCGCGTCGTCGACGCCCACGAGGGCGTGTCGCTTCCCGAGCCGAAGAAGCAGTCGCGCGTCGTCGCCTTCGTCGACGAGATCCGCGAACGCGCCCGGCCGATCAGCGGCTCGATCCGCGCGAACCGCCTCGGCGAAGACATGATCGCGGTGCACATGACGCTCGGCGCAATCGACGAGTGGATGACGCAGGCCGCCCTCACCCGCATCGTCGAACTCGAGCCCGACCCGGCGTTACGGGCGATCGTCGAGCCCCTCGTCGCGGTGCAGGCCAGGCAGCTCGAGTTCTTCGAGGCGCAGTCACGCGACCGCCTCGCGGTGTCGGCGCGCACGCGCACGGTCGTCGCGAAGCAGATCGCCGGCGCCCGCTGGCCGATCGGCGCCGCGGCGGAGCCGAAATCCGAGACGCGTTTCTTCTACTCTTATCTCTTCGCCGGTGCTCCCGCCGTCGGCGCGGCCATCGACGCCCAGATCTCCACCCTCCCCGGCCTCGAAGGCCTGAACCTCATGTCCCGCGCAATCGCCTCTCACGGATCGGCCGTATGACCCCCGTCACCCAGAAGTCCGGCCTCGCCGGCGCCCACGTCTTCCTCACCGGCGCGACCGGTTTCGTCGGACAGGCGGTGCTCGAGCGGCTGCTGTCGTCGCATCCCGACACCCGCATCTCGATCCTCGTGCGCACCAAGGGCAGCGCGACGACCGAGACCCGGCTCGCCAACCTGCTGCGCAAGCCCGTCTTCAAGGCGTGGAAGGAGCGGGTCGGCGACGAGGAGGCCGCGCGCATCCTCGCCGAGCGCGTGAACGTCGTCGCGGGAAGCCTCACCTCAATCTCCGCGCTGCCCGGCGACATCGACGTCGTCATCCACGGTGCATCCACCGTCTCCTTCGATCCCCCGATCGACGAGGCGTTCGACACGAACGTCGGCGGGGCCCTCGGGCTCTACGGAGCGCTGCTCGAGTCGGGCTCCGACCCGCACGTCGTGCACGTGTCGACCTGCTACGTCGGCGGCATCCGCAAGGGCGTGCTGCCCGAGGCGTCGCTCACCCACGAGGTCGACTGGCGCGCCGAGGCCGTCGCCGCGAAGCAGGCCCGCGAACGCGTCGAGCTGGCCTCGCGCGAACCCGAGAACCTGCGCCGCTTCATCGGCCGCTCGCGCGCCGTCAACGGCAAGGCCGGCCCGCAGGCCGTCGCCCAGGCCGCCGAGACCGCGCGTGCCGAATGGGTCACGAGAGAGCTCGTCGACTACGGCCGCACGCGCGCCGAGAGCCTCGGCTGGACCGACGTCTACACGCTCACCAAGGCGTTCGGCGAGCGGGCGGCCGAAGAGCTGTGGGCCCAGGCGGGCCACCGGCTGTCGGTCGTGCGCCCCGCGATCATCGAGAGCGCGATCAAGCACCCGTTCCCCGGCTGGATCGACGGCTTCAAGGTCGCCGACCCGCTGATCCTCGCCTACGGCCGCGGCCAGTTGCCCGACTTCCCCGGCCTGCCCGACTCGGTGCTCGACATCATCCCCGTCGACTACGTCGTGAACGCGATCATCGCGGCGGCCGGCACCGACCCGAGCCCCGAAGACCCGCAGTACTACCACGTGAACTCCGGCGCATCGAACCCGCTGCCGTTCCACGAGATGTACGAGAACGTCAACGAGTTCTTCACGGCGAACCCGCTGCCGCACGAGGACGGCCACATCAGCGTGCCGCTCTGGCGGTTCCCCGGCGCCCGCAAGGTCGAGCGCGCGCTCAAGCGCCGCGAAGACATCGCCGACTTCGCCGAGCGCACCATCACGCGTCTGCCCTCGAACAAGCGCACGCAGAAGTGGCTCGACGGCGTGCACACCAACCAGGGCGCCCTCGAGACCCTGCGCGGCTACACCGAGCTGTACCGCGCCTACGTGCAGACCGAGATCATCTTCGACGACAGCAACGCGAAACGGCTGCACGAGTCGATCCCGGCCGACCGCCGCGACGACCTCGGCTTCGACGTCTCGGCGATCGACTGGAACGACTACTTCCAGCGCGTGCACTTCCCCGCCATCACCGCGCTCACCAAGGCCTTCGCGAACCGCCCGCAGTCGAACAAGCGCGGCGAACGCCCGCTGCCCGTGCGCTCCGACGTCGTGGCCGTGTTCGACCTCGAGGGCACCGTGCTCGAGTCGAACCTCGTGCAGCAGTACCTCTGGCTCGGCATCACGAAGACCTTCATGGCGCGCGAGCTCGCCGGGCTCGTCGTCTCGGTGCCGCGCTACCTGCGCGCCGAACGCCACGACCGCGGGGAGTTCATCCGCACCTTCATGCGGCGGTACGAGGGCATCCGCGTCGCGCGCATCGAGGAGCTCGTGCGCGGGCGCTTCGGCCGCCAGCTGATCAACCACGTCTACCCCGACGCGCTGCGCCGCGCCCAGTCGCACCGCGAGGCCGGACACCGCACGGTGCTCGTCACCGGCACGATCGACCTCATGACGACGCCGCTCGCGGCGTTCTTCGACGAGATCGTGGCGGGCAGCATGCACGAACGCGACGGCGTGCTCACCGGCTACCTCGCCGCTCCCCCGCTCGTCGACGAGGCCCGCGCGTCGTGGCTGCGCCAGTACGCGGCCGAGCACGGGTTCAACCTCAGCCAGTCGTACGGCTACGGCGACTCGCACGCCGACGTGCCGTGGCTGCAGCTGCTCGGCAACCCCACCGCCGTCAACCCGGACACCCAGTTGTACAGCCACGCGCAGTCGAAGCGCTGGGCGATCCAGTCGTGGGCCACGAAGGGCAAACGGAACGAGCCGTCGGCTCCGAACACCCCGGTGACCACGCTCGAGAACGAGAAAGCAGCATCCCATGGCGTTTGATATCGACAAGTACACCGAGACCAGCGTCAACGTGAACTGGAGCGACCTCGATTTCGACGAGTTCAAGACGAACCCGCTGCCCGAATCGACGCTGCGCAGCCTGCGCTACATGTGCGACATCGAGTACCACACGGTCTGCTATCTGCGCGACATGCTCGTGACGCCGTCGCACAAAGACCCCGAGGTCTCGGCGTTCATGACGATGTGGAACCGCGAGGAGTTCTGGCACGGCGAGGCCCTCGCCGAGGTGCTCGGCGCGCACGGTGTCACCGTCGACTTCGACCAGCTCAAGGCCACCCGCCTCAAGCTCGGCTGGAAAGACAAGCTCGACCCCGTGAAGCAGTCGCTGCTCGGCAACATCGTGGGCAAGGACTTCATCGCCGTGCACATGATCTGGGGCGCCGCGAACGAGTGGTCGGCCGTCGCCGCCTACAACCGTCTCGCCGAGCTCGAGAAGCACCCGGTGCTGGCGGTGCTGCTCAAGCGCATCGCGAAGCAGGAGGCCAAGCACGTCGCCTTCTACGCCACCCAGGCCCGCGAGCGCCTCGGCCGCAGCGCCAAGGCGCGCGTCATCGCCCGCTTCGCCCTGAAGAAGGCGTGGGGCCCGGTCGGGTCGAGCGTCATGGAGCCGGAAGAGGTGACCCACGTCATGGGCCACCTGTTCTCGGGAGACGAGGGCATGCGCGAGATCCGCAAGCTCGACGACCACATCTCGCGGATGCCCGGACTCGAGGGACTCGAGATCGTCGAGACCGCCATGAAGAAGTACGGCGTCGCGGCGTAGCAGCCGGCGCTAGCCGCGCCGGGCCGCGAGCGTGCGCGCGAGCACCACGAGGCCGAACAGGATCTGCCACACGGTGATCGAGTAGACGCCGCCGCGCTCGAAGAGCCCGTCTAGCGCGGGGTCGGCGAGCCCGGCCAGCAGCACCACCTCGCTCGCGAGCCCGGCTACGGGCAGCACGACGCTCGCCGCCGCGAACCAGCGCGGCACCCCCAGCCGGTGCCAATACAGCCCGACGACGACGGCCGCGAGGTTGCCGAACACGATCGAGCCGAACGCGCCGAGCACGTGCCAGTGGCCGGGCGTCGTCTCGTCGAAGAACCCGACCAGCACGATGCCGGCGGTGTGCAGCAGCGCGAATCCGACGAACAGGGCCCGCGAGGAGCGCGAGAACATCGTGGCCAGCAGCACGGCGCCGACGGCGAAGAACAGCCCCTCGAGCACGAACCCGGTGTTCATCACCCAGGCGAGGGGCGAGTCGACGACGCGTCCGCCGTACGTCTGGGGATCCGCGACGCCGAGGTCGCTGATGTAGTTCGACACGTAGTCGTAGGGCGGGCTGCGCCACGCCGACGCCGCCACGGACTCGAGGATCGCGTACTGCGAGCCCCCGACGACGAACGCGAGCGCTCCCGCGATGCGGCGGCCCGCGGCATCCGTCGTCGCCCGCGGAGCGCTGCCCGGTGTCGTCGTGTGGTTCGTCATCGTCCCCAGTAGACCACGCCGCGATGGGTTCAGCGCCGCGACCGCCAGAGCAGCCAGACGAAGTACGGCGCCCCGACGACGGCGGTGAGCAGGCCAGCGGGCAGCTGGGCCGGCGCGATGAGCGTGCGCCCGATCGTGTCGGCGACGCAGACCAGGATCGCGCCGAGCAGCGCGGCGACGGGGAGCACCGCCGAGTGCCTCGACCCGACGAGCGCCCGGGCCGCGTGCGGTGCGACGAGACCGACGAAGCCGATCACGCCCACGGCGGAGACCGCGGAGGCGGTGAGGACGACGCTCGCCGCGAGCAGCCCGAGGCGGGCGGGGGCGATCCGGATGCCGAGCACGCGCGGGGTGTCGTCGTCGAACGCGAGCAGGTCGAGCTCGCGCCGCGCCGAGAGCAGCACGGGCACGGCGACGATTAGGGTGACGGCGAGGGGCGCGAGCTGGTCGAACTCGCGCCCGTAGGTCGACCCGGACAGCCAGGTGAGCGCCTTGGCCGCGTTGTACGGGTCGGTCGCGACGATGAGCATGCTGACCGCGGCCGCCGCGGCAGACGAGACGCCGAGCCCGATGAGGATGAGCCGGTTGTTCGCGAATCCCCCGCGGGCGGCGAGACCGAACACGATCAGGGCCGCGACGACGGCGCCGACGAGGCCGCCGCCGGTGACGGCCACGAATCCGGCGACCGGGGCGACGGTGATGACGAACACGGCCCCGAGGCCCGCGCCGCCCGTGACGCCGAGGATCGCCGGTTCGGCGAGCGGGTTGCGCGACACCGCCTGCACGACGGTGCCGGCGAGGGCGAACGCGGCGCCCGCGAGCACGGCGGCGAACACGCGGGGGGCGCGCGTGCCGAGCACGAAGTCGACGATGGGCCCCGAGCGTCCGGTGATCCAGTTCACGAGATCGCCGCCGAGCAGCTTGCTGTCGCCGAGCAGCAGCGAGCCGACCACGACGACGACGAGCACGACGCCGGCGACGGCCGCGACGACCACGCGGCGGCGGGCGGTGACGGTGCGGCCGCGCACGAGGCCGCGGGCGGCGGACTCGGATGACGCGCGCATGCGTAGCGCGAGCGCCACGAGGAACCCGGCGCCGAAGATGGTGGTGACGACCCCCGTCGGCACCTCGACGCCGGCCGCGCCGCCGAACACGAGCCGCAGCAGCACGTCGGCGCCGAGCACCACGATCACCCCGAGCAGGGCGGAGGCGGGCACGAGCAGCACGTGGCGCTGCATCCCCGGCACGCGCGCGGCGACGAGGCGGGCGATGGCCGGGGCGGCGAGCCCGACGAAGCCGATCGGGCCCGCGACGGTGACGGCGGCGGCCGAGAGCACGACCGCGACGAGCACGCCGACGAGCTGGGTACGGCGCACGTTCACGCCGAGCACGCTCGCGGTGTCGTCGCCGAGGGACAGCAGGTCGAACCGGCGGGCGAGCACGAGGGCGAGCAGCAGCCCGACGACCACGACGGGGGCGATGGCGGTGACGCCGTCGAGCCCGTTCTGGCCGATCGAGCCCTGGCCCCAGGCGTACAGCCCGATGCTGCG
>Ga0247809_1001459_pt1 | contig 10629 bp, 6 predicted proteins | sample UWRJL104311B1_FD_180951 | JGI IMG/M metagenome (GOLD analysis project Ga0247809, IMG submission 180951) | Plant litter microbial communities from Arlington Agricultural Research Station in Wisconsin, United States - UWRJ-L104-311B-1 | ecosystem: Environmental > Terrestrial > Plant litter >...
AACAGACATCAATCCCACGCCTACCCAAGAAACCTACATATCTCAGGCTACTCCTACTTTGACGTACGGCTTGAACACAACAACGTGGGCAAATACAACCGCCCCACTCCCAACAGCGACCCCAACATGCACAGCTCTTAACAAGTTAGGCGAATGCTTACCTACGACCTACCCTACGAAAGAGCCATGTACTAATTATGATTCGGAGGGAATATGTTGGCCCGATGACCCTAAGCCTACAGACGCACCCACGTGTACCATCTATGGTGACAAAGAAGAAGTTATCGACAAAGCTGGCCCTTGTACAACAGCTACGCCTACGGAAGATTCTACATGCATCATCTATAATGATTTAAGAGAAGTGGTCGATAAGGCAGGCTCATGTCCTGATACTACTTTGCCCAGCTTGCCAAAATGCACTCTGTACAACAATATGGAGAAGATAGCCGATATATTAGACGGTAAATGTAATTCAGATTGTTTGTTGGATGTCAACCACAACTGCTTGAAGTCATCTACTACAACCTCGTGCGATTCTACCCTTATGCCATGGCAGCCAAGCACGACATACATCACTCTGCCGAATCCTACAACGATTACGGTGACTATTACGGACGATATTATTCCAATTCTAACTTCGGTTCCCGAATTTACACCGCCTGTTTACTGTTACGAGACCCCCAAAGTACCAGATGGTGCTCCAGTATTTTCATTTTCATCTAGTACGACTGGAGGCTTTGGTGTTGCCCCGCCGCCAGCAACTTCTGCCATCCCCCCTATGGCTGCTCCTGCGCCTAGCACTTCTTACGTTACAAAAAAGAACCCTGTTACAGTCTTCACTAAAGAGCCTGTTGTTACATATCCAGGTGGAAGGCCCACTGGCAAGGTGACAGTGACAGATGGGCCATCTTTTGGACCGTTGCCAGCCCCTCCTCCAGGAACTGTTCCAGGAATTGTTGACACACCTGCTGAACCTACGGGAGGAGGACGAGGCCCAGAGAATTCTGGAGGCGGCGACACCCAGGGAGGGAGTGGCGAAGGAGGAAATACTGGCGAAGGGACAGGGCCTGGCAATTCTGGAGGAGGAAACCCAGGTGACGGCTTGACTAACGGGGGTAATGGAGGAGTTGGAGATGGAAATTCTCCAGTAACAACGACCATTGGCGGTATTCCTGTCATAGTTGGACCGACTAAAGTGATAATTGGCCCTTCGACGGTAGTCTTTGGCGTTTCACCACCGACTACACAAATAACTGTAGGTCAACAAACATTCACGGTCAATCCATCTCAGGTTATCGGCCCAGGAGCAACAGTTGTTCGGCCAGTAAACGGCGGTGGAATGTTTCGACCCACGCCTATGCCAACTGTCATAAACGGCATTCCAATACAGCTAGGGCCATCTATTGCTGTAATTCGGGGTACTACATTTGCGATTGGACAAGGTGCGCCTCAAACCACTATCGTTGTTAATGGCCAAACGATTTCCTTAGGATCAGGAGGGTTAGGTTTTGCCGATACCACGGTAGCTCCACCAACACAAGCCACAAGCGTAGTAATTCTGGGTGGTGAAATTATTTCAGCCTTAGGTGCATCTCAGGCAGTGATTGGAAGCTCTACATTTAACTACGGGGATGGATCACAATTAGAAACTGAAGTTTTTAACGGTGAGACTATTACAATTGGCCCAATGGGCATTGCTTATGGGTCAACCACACTTGGTGGAGCCTCAAATCCTTCAAGACTACAGCTGGGAATCGCAGGCGGTGTTGCAATCACCCAAGTCGGATCTACGCTCGCTGTAGTTGATGGTACAACATACACAATCAGTCCAAGTGCAACTCCAATCACAAAAGTAGTGAATGGCAAAGAAGTGACTATCGGGCCCAGCGGAATAGCAGTTGGCGGAGCAACAATCACATATCCTTTCAACCAGGAAAGTCCAATGCAGGTGATAACCGCAGGAGGCATCACATTTTCCAGAGTTGGCTCCAGTCTCATAGATATTGGAGGAACAACTTATACAGTTGGTCCTGGCGGAAAACCAACCACCCGGACCTACAATGGCCAAACAGTTAGTGTCGGACCAGATGGTGTTGGTTTTAAAACAACAACTTTAACAGGAAGTTCTCCATTTCCTTCGGAAACTGGCGTAGCGGCGGCGAAAGAGACGGGATCAAAAAATGGAGCGGCGGGTTCAAGAAGCTTTTATGGATTACTGGGGATTTGCATCGTGTTGGGTGTTGGCTATAATATTTGATTCTTTTGTGCTTGATGACATGGAGTTTGGAAATCGAGGGATGGAGGCGTTTTGGGAATCGAGAAAACAAAGTATGATACCCAAGGACTTGTTATACGAAAAGTCACGAATATAATCATTGTATAATAGAACGGATGTATATAACGATGAGCAACATAGAGAAAGCTTTTACATGTTATCAGAATCTGAGGACTGGCATGTGTTTTGTTGTGATATATATTCGAATTCTCCTTGCTAATTCTTGATTTGGGGATTCTGTGATTTTCGAATCGAGGACTTCATACTCAGGAACTACAGGAACTAGAGCTGGATCGGCTTCCATTTCAACTTCATACACACTTTTTTTTCACTTTCCTGTTACAGAATAATCTAATACAGCGCATAGTAGCTGATACGAATTGCAAGCTGATTATCAGTACCAAGTTGTTCAACCAACTGAAGAAGTACCAAGCTTTAATGCATCAAATTTAGGCTGAAATGAGAAAGAGCTCAAGGTAAGTAAGTACCAGTTCAGTATCGCACGTCCGTCCCAACGGGGAGAAAATCCGGTTTTGTTCGGAAAGGTGAGTAGGGCTGCTTTATCAGTGGCATCGGTTCCTCGGTTATAATTCCTTTATCTGGGCTAGAATTATAGGCGAAGGTGTTTTCTTTTGATTCCTCGTCCCTTTTGAGCACTAACGTTGAAAGTTCCCCTCTACACGTGACAGGTAATAGGGGTAAAGGTAATTGTAAATTACACTAATAAAGTCAGAATTCAATGAAAACCTCTATCTTTGTAAGCATCTCTTGTTAGGAACTTCTCCATAAAAGCATTGGTGCCTTTTCAGACGTTGGTCATATATATTACTACGTACCTTATCAATCTCAATCATCAAAAGAAACTAAAATACTAGCCGCAATAGGAAATTGACTTCCAACAATTAGGTCAGCCTAAGCATGAAAGAAGAATATTGATTTTTAGCTCCTGTTAGCTCCTGTTAGAATCGGTTAAAGTTTCTCTATTGTCTTCATATATGTTGCTCATACCAGGAATACAACCATCACATTTTAACAATAATACCCGACCAAGGGGTTTTGTTTTTAGCTAGCAAGTTTTTGTGCTTGCAACATATAATCTAGTGAGTTCATGGATAGATAATGAACTGGGATATAGTTGGGCTTATGGGTGAATGCGATCGGATTTTCATGGTTACTAAACCACGTATCGTTACGAGCTTGTCTGGTGGCTTTAAAATCCTTTTAGCTGTCCGTTCCGCTACGGATGCCACGTAACATTATACCTGCCCGGCAGCGGTTTTCAAGGGCTGCAGCCTTTTGGCAATCGCTCTAAGCCCTCCTAATGTGTGCTGTCTATATAACTTATTGGCCTGCTATTTAAAAGATTGGCTCGAGCGACATGTGTATGGCTCGGGACTGCTACCGGAAATAAGCCACTGCCAATGGTGTATAGCGTGCTCGACTAGGCGCAGATTCCAAGTAAATCCATCCAAAGAGACTATATAAGCTGCGGAGTCGCCCTATAGCATCGCCCTCCGAAAACTCACGAGATCCAGAGTGGACTGAGGCTGAACGGTTCTTGCCATTAGCTTCAAGTCGACAGATTATTTCAAATATATCAGGATTTTGCAAGTACTCCCAAATGTATTAATTCTTCAACTGTAGGAGTCGCTACACACATACGACTGCACTAGCCATAACAGAGTTATGACATCACAGGGCAATGCTCCAAATAATGAACGGCTTTATCCATACAGGCCATTGGATACCCTCGGAAATCAAATCAGGGTTCTTCACGTAAAGCCAGAAACATCAGACGATCTGGTGGAGTGCTCAGTCAGAAACATTTCCCTACGGGATGAGCCTGTGCCAAAATACGAAGCTATATCTTACGTATGGAGTCTTGTGAGAGGTAGCGCTTGCATCGTTCTTGATGGAAAGAAAGTTAGCGTGCCAGCTGCGGCAGAAAAAGTCTTAAGAAGATTTCGCAGGCCGAACAAGGAACGAGTACTCTGGATAGATGCTATCTGTATCAACCAGATGGATCTAGACGAGCGAGGAAATCAGGTCGCCCTTATGGGGGATGTGTACTCCATGTCAGAAAGTGTTCTAGTATGGTTGGGCAAAGCCGATGAACAGACGTGGAAGGGATTTGAAGGTCTCGAGGTCATTTATCGGCAGGTACTGGAAGAGACGGATAATTGCGGGAAGCTTCGAAAAGTTCTGTATGGAAGCACGAATATATTTCAGTACTCTACAACCGATCTCCCCAAAGGTTTGGACTTTACAGCTGTCCGATCTATATTCAGCCGCCCGTGGTTCTTTCGTCGCTGGGTTGTTCAAGAATCTGCCCTTGCACCAAAAGGTGTTGTCTCTTGCGGAGACCTCTCAATGGATTTGTTGCAACTCTTTAGGGTTGCTGTATGGATACAACATAAGCAGCACAAGCTGCCATTTGACCTGGATATGGAGGGAGGCATGCTTAATGCTTCGTACATGTCAGCATATGTAGACCACGATGAGGGTTGGTTTTCTGCTCGGTATGGCCAACAAGTATATCTTGCTGATCTTTTCCGATACTTTCGCACCTTTGAAGTTACGGATTCGCGAGATTGTGTGTACGCACTGTTGGGCCTTTCGAGATGGGCGTCTCAGAGCCAGTCATTACCTGCTCTGATCGCACCCGACTATCATAAGCCACTCAGGGAGACCGTAAGAGATGCCACCAGAATGGCTATACACGAAAGTAAGGATCTGTGGCTCTTTAGATATATTGAACATGGCTACGAGCTCATCCCACCAACGTTACAGAGCATGGCAATTCCTTCCTGGGTTCCGTCGCTCTTTCAAGTACCCAACCCGAAGATAGAGCCGAACCATATGAGATCGACTTTTCAAGCTAATCTGGGCATGAAAGAAGCGGGCCAGAGAACTATTGGAAAGCAGGCAGATTCCAGAATTGGCATCGATACAGACTCGGACGCGGATGCGGATGTATTATCAGTCCATGGCCTCGTTGTCGACTCGGTGAATGCCATTGGAAGCGTGTTTCGTGCAGAGGATTTCAATGGTGTTGATAATCTCGGGGCTATGGTACACAAAGTGCTAATTAGCCGTAGCTTGCAAGAAGATACTATGAATGAGGCTCTAGCACGGCTTCCACTGCTTGACCTTGGGCTGGTTATTGTCGGCGGAAGTTCCTTTGACCCTGAATCAACGAACGGCCCGAGGGGCCAGGACCAATCTTACTCGCAATTCATAGAGGCCATATCCAAATCCACAGAGGAATTCCAAGATAATAAGATTGGTCACAATTTAGTGAACCTGAAAGCCACACTTGAGAATCCCAACTTCTCCCACAGTGTATGGGCAATCAAATATGCCTGTCTGAATCGTCGACTTTTTACTACGGCTAAAGGCTATGTCGGACTGGGGCCACAGGCATTGCGGGAGGGCGATTTTCTCTCTATATTGTCAGACAGTCGATTCCCAATAATTCTGCGCCAGGCTGGCACTGAATGGAACGTCTTAGGGCCTTGCTTTACACATGGTGTTATGCGCGGCGAGGCTGTAAAAGAATGTCTGGAGTTAGAGAATGCGATTATTAAGTTTGACCTGCGATGAACTGTTACTTTTTAGCTTCGCCTATGTTTAAATATTTGTGATGTACAATAACAAGAACTCCATGTTGCTCAAAAAACCGTAGGATGTGACACACATTAGTTTTGCTTCAGTCACGCAGGTTATAGCATGGCTACTGAGTCGTTGGATGAAGTTGAGAGAGGGAAATTTCCGCAAAAATAGATTTTCCATACTTTTGGGCTTACATGAAATCAGGTCTCTACTTTACTCTTGAGCAATGTTGTATTGCATTGATACTTGTAATTACAGTGCCGAGACGGCTATAACACAAATAACGTTATAGCACTGGTAACTCTAGCACTTTTAGTTAAGACATCACAATTTTGGACTTGAAAATCCAACTATCAAAAAGATCGAACCACTGCCCAAAGGTCAAGTAGAGTTATATATATATATAGAGAGAGAGAGAGAGAGAGAGAGAAAATCATGTTTACAGTATTTTTGTGATGTCGACAGAAAAGGCGAGCTAGTCCCAAGAAGGACTAGGTGGCCAAGAAGACTTTTGACGACTCCGAACAATCTCCTGAATCTCACACGTCACACCAATCTTTTCCTCTTCTACACAACATCAAAATTAAGCTCTCGAACAAGAAAATACCGCTCTAAGATCTCTCCCTACAACAGACTGACCAGAAATCACTGGCTCGGTCATAAATCGAAACCCGACCCCCTCCGTCCATTCCATGCAAATAGAGCCCAACGAGCTTCACAACATTTCCGACACACAAAACACCGCATTACCTACTACTACCCCCCAACATGGCTTGCTATCAAACCAGCAACATTCCGCAGACTTGCGTGACCATCTTACTGAAGAGCGTCCCAAGTCCGCGGGCCCAGATGGATCGAATCGCCGTCAATCTGATAGCGCCGAAGAACAATTGTCACGATTGAACGTGTCAGAAATAGAGACGCGACCCAAACCATCATTTCAACAAATCTCAGAATATGAGAGTGCTTTATCTCCATCACCAAAGAAGCAGGATGAAGGACCTGTTTTCAAAGTCATAAGAGGAAAGGGCAATAGACTCGACGCGGTAAACCTAGAAAACTGCCCTAATGGTAAGACCTCCTTCCAAATCTTGTTATTTTCACTCTGCAGGATGAACATTCACGTTATGAGGGTTTCTAAAAGAAAGAGTGAACACATTTTCTACGGCAATTGCTTCATTTAACACCCATATTCGATGTACATTTCTTTAGAGAATAGAAGCATGACTCGTGCATATCATTGGACGCTCTTATGTTTTAATGCTCTTCACATTCTAATTATTTACAGAGGTTCTGACGCATATTTTGTCTCATTTACCTGCTACATCGCTATCAGCTGTTACACTAGTTTCGCACCGATTTTACGAACTCGTTACCACCCCTCATGCCTGGCGCACCGCATTTTCACGCTTCTTTCCAGGCCAGGATAGCACCATTGAGAATTTGGATGATCAGCAGAGTCGGGAAATACTTCGCTCTGAGCGCCGCTACTTCACTCGGTTGACTGGACTTGCGTCTTGGCGAAGCGAATACATCTTGCGTACTAGACTTTTACGTAGTCTTGGGCGAGGAAAACCTTCACAGATTTCACCTGGCCATGGAGCCTCTAATCGTTCGAACAGTGCTGCGAACAATGCCAATGCTGTTGTCACGTATAACTCCCAGTTATATGCCACCATTAGCCATATCCATGCGCTATTCAGTACGGGAAAGAAGCCGACACGGTTTATACATGGCACTGATGAGACTGGATCGGCTAGCACATCTGACCCTTCAATTGGTAAAATCGATAATTGGGGATTGTCCGACCCACAAGCTCTCCCTCAGTTTGTTGATCTATTCATCGGCGATCTGCCGTACGGTATGGGCGACGGTCCTGCTGGACTTCCAAATTCTATGGATGTTAGTCAGCCATATGGAATGATCTATGGTGAAGGATTTCCTGGTGGGCAGACTTATTTTAGGTCATCAGAGGAGATGCGTGGTCGCTTTGTTAGCCAGCCTGGCGCTCTCGTCAACCACGAGCTTGGTATCCCCAGAATCCCTGAGCTCTCGGAGGCAGTTTCTGCTGTTTGGATAGCGAAGTCTGCATCCATTCCCCTTATGACCAATGGACTTATTGGGATGCTGTCTGGGTCGACTCTAGGTGTTGTTGCAGCCTACTCTTTGGGCGCTGATACCCCGCATGGCCGTCGTATCCAAAAGGGCCAATTGACTTCGAAATGGGTGGTTTGCCCTGGTGTACCAATCGTCGAGATTAGGGTCGATGATTCATACAATGCCACTCGAATGGGAGTGGGAAGAATCTGGGCGGTCGTTTTGAACGCTTTGGGCGAGGTATACTATCTCACAAAGACACCAACATCAGCTATTCTAGAAAACAAGGCAGATATCAGTGAAATAGATCACTACGCATGGAATGCTGGGAGGACGGCTTATTGGCACCTGGCCGAGCCTTCTCGTCGTGTTGCAAAGGAAGATCCATATCATGAATTGGATATTCACGGAAGCTATTGCCCCAGATCATCTGAGACCTCAATGCGACTATCTAAAGCCCAGATCATTGCCGAGACAGTGGAGATTGAACGTTTTCTCATGTATCAACCATCTTACTTCAGACAAGTTTGTTTAGGCTGGGACATGAGAAGAAGACTTGAGGTTGACTTTGCTGGAGATGATGGAAGTGGAGCCGGAGAGGGCATCGTAGTTATGAGATGTGCGTTCGAGGAAGGTGAAACGATTGAAGTGAAAAGATTCACCAGGTGGAGAACCGAGCAGGCTTCTTTGCAAGAGTATCCTTTACCTAAAACTCCTCCCCTGGCTGCGCAGACTACAACAATGGCATCCTTGTTCGGCGGCGGGAAAGTCATAACTCCTGCTAGAAACAGTTCGCCGGATAGCTCTCGGATAGGTACAATATTTTACACTCCTGGAAAACAATCTCCAAGCATTCCTGGCAGCCCGACTATTAAAAACCTGTCTTCAGCCCTGGTCGAGGAATGGCGAACGTCTAATATGTTGATGAAGGATCAACCTACTGTCAAGATCACAGCCAGCAGCATTGATATGTCTACATTTGCATTGCTGACCGTGGACGAAGATCCCATCTTAACCATTAATGGCGATTCGACAGTCTCGTCACCATTTGCAACACCTTCGGACAGAGGTGGTATGTCTTCTGTCGCGATTCCTGGGCAGAGAGCCCGTTTCTTGGCGATCGGATCCAGTTCTGGCAGAGTCGTGATCTTTAACATGCGAGGTCCTCAATCCACAAATGCTACTCTTGTGAATGAGCTCCATCCTTTGCGAACCATCCAGACAGATTCTCCACAGATATCATGTTTGGCGGTCTCAGCACTTTACCTCGTTCATGGGGGAAATGATGGGCTAGTACAAGCTTGGGATCCTCTTGCTTCATCCTTGCAACCTATCAGGGTTCTCCATTCAAGATTCTCTAGTCGTGCCAGACGCCGTCTTGTGCAAGCTGAAGCTTCTGTCCAAGGAGTTGGGATAAATCTATGTAAGTTATCCCCAAATACTGCTGACGGAATAATGCTGACTACAGATCATAGATGCCGCAGGCGCAATTACTCTGGACCCAGATCCAACTGTCTTGCGTGGAATGGTGTCTCTGGGCACTCACTTGCGCTACTGGTCCTACAGCTCCTCAGCTGCCGACCAGTACCAAAGCAAGAAGCGTCGCCTCCGTCGGTCCAACGAGCGAGGTAGCAATGGAGGCCCAGACCGTTTCACAAATGCCGGACGAGGGGCTTTGATGGACTATATTGCGACTGAGCAAGAAGATCTTAGAAAGGAGAAACTTCGTCGGTCGAAAGAGGATGCTAGACTTCGTGGAAGATTTGGCGTTGGCTTGGGTGGACTTAGTGATGAAGATGCAATCCGTTACGCCGAGATGATTTCTGCTGAAACCTTCCAAATGGATGAAGAGCGTCGAATGAGCGATGCCGGCTATCTTGCAGATTCGTCTGCACAGAGTGCTTGCACTAGCTCTACTGTCACCCCCATCGGAAGCTACAAAGAACGCTATTCTTCGCCTCCAGAAGACGAAGACTTTGAACAAGATATTGAGGAAGCGATCCGACTTTCTTTGTTAGATGGCGTAGACTCTGGCGGATGCTCGCCCCGAACAAGTGGAAGCGGCGGATATGATATTCCCATCACCTACAAGCAGAAAAAAGTTCGTCGCTCAGCCTCTTCTTCTCCTTCTACCAGCAAGGCATCGAGGTATAGAGTGTCAGCTAGCCCGTCAGAGGGCAAGAATACCGGAGTGGCAGCAGATGATCTAGAGTATGCTTTGCAGTTGAGTTTGGCAGAGGAAGCTAGCCGTATGGAAGTTAGGGAGGTTGATCAAGAAGATTTTCCAAGTCTTGTTAGTCCTATTCGTGGCAAAGGGAAGGGCCGAGCAAAATGACCTTTGCTATTTGCCAATTTGAGATTGCTTTTGAGGGGTTTTCCATTTTATCAGGCGCATAATCATGATCTCGCGCCGCGTTTTAAATAGATGCTTTGTTTTCACATTTTCCACTGGATTAATGCAATTTTGGTTTGGGAGCTGTTGATCTTTGCCCTACTTTTTACGAATGGGACAGTAACGAAGCAGCATTGTGTCCTTTCGCAATCCTTGATACCCTTAAATGATCTTTTAAAAAGACGTCGAAAACTGAAGCTATATCAAGTTAGTTGGTCATGTAACACTGCATCGAAATTCTCTTCCACCCTAT
>Ga0247809_1001463_pt1 | contig 10611 bp, 10 predicted proteins | sample UWRJL104311B1_FD_180951 | JGI IMG/M metagenome (GOLD analysis project Ga0247809, IMG submission 180951) | Plant litter microbial communities from Arlington Agricultural Research Station in Wisconsin, United States - UWRJ-L104-311B-1 | ecosystem: Environmental > Terrestrial > Plant litter >...
AAAGCGCTCGTAGCGCAGACCGGCAAACGAAACGGTTCTAAAGCAGCACGTATCGCGGGTTATCCCGAAGCCCGTGCAGCCTCTCGCGCATCCAGAAACCTGCGCAACCCCCGAGTCATTGCAGAGATCCACCGGCTAGAAAACAACTTGGCGAACGGCCTCCACGATGCGCTTGAAGGAATAAATTTCACCGACGCGCTGGTGTTCCTGCTGGCCGTCATGGCAGACGGAACACAGGACCTCGGCATACGAATTGAAGCGGCTAAGGCGGTATTGCCTTACACCCATGCGAAAGCTGCGGCCAGGTCATTAGCTACAGCAGAGGATCTGGTGAGCGGCAGGTATGTCGTCCAGCCCGCGCCCGAGGACATCACCTGGCAGTAGACCGCCACTGTTTTTGCGTAATGAGGATTAGTCGTGAGTGCCTCAGGTTCATACCAACCGCGACTGTTTACAGGTCAGCCCTCCTTGCCGGTAAAGCGATACCGGTATGGCCTTGGTAAACACGCCCGATCAGGTTAACGCCTCGTCGGGTTTTTTATGCCTGGCAGTTGGTGGCTCGGAGCTGACCCCCCATTTGCATCGGACTTACTTCGCTGTGTAGGGATAGTGCTTCTTACCCTGCTCTCGCGCAGCTTTTATCAAATCAGTCGTTGACATGTTCTGGCTTTCGGCATTGTTTTGTTTCGCAAACATTACCGCGTAATGCAGCATATGGGTCGGCATTCTGGCCTTTTCAATTTCACCTCGTTTGTATTCCGCGAGTAGCTTTGCGGCCAAGTCAGTACTTTCGTTGTCTGCGCATTCCTGGATTTTTTTTAGCGATACAGAGTCGTAGTGCCCTGATGCCGCAGGTGCAATGTTTAATTTACCCATGCAACCCAAAGCAATTAGTTCCTGTGATGCGATGAGGTCTTCATGAATGCCTTGGTTGTCGTGAAGGTTCGTCACCTGTTTGGGTTCCTGCCGCCCCCCTTCGGCCGCAAGCGCAGTGTTTGCAATGGCTGCAAATGCCAGCGCTATTGTAAAAATCTGGTTCATTCACTTTTTCCTGCTAAACAAAGAGTATTTGTCGTGGGCTAGCACATCGTCAGGGTTACAGAGTGTCGGGATCGATACCTATGTTTTTCAGAGACTGTGCAAGCGATCCATCGAGAGCAACCTCGCCAGTTGTGGAGGCCGCCTGATTGATGCCAACAGTGCGAAACTTCAGCGTTTGCCCCGCCACCATCTGTTTCAGTATCGCCTTCGCCTTGGCGCCACCGGTTACTGTGTATGGACTCATCATCTTATAAGCGTTTTCCATGGCTTGAGCCTGAGTCTTCTTAATCAGTTCCGCTTGCTCTGCCGGGAGCCCCATTGCGATCTCTGGCATCGCTGGAACCAGTCCTACTGGAGTTTCTTGAGGCGTTATCGTCCACGCTTCGTTCTGGTCTATTCGGATCTGCACTGTACCGACTGGGATCTTGAAGCGGCCGCCAGACATGAGGCCCACGTAAATTTCGCTGCCCTCCTTGCGCACGACGGGATAGAACTTCAGGGTGCTGGTGATAATCGAGCCACCCGAAGTGAAATCACCGGTAGTCACCATCATGGTTGTCTTGTCGGTAAATTCGTCTGTAGTGCCGGTAGCCTTCCATACAGAGCCTGAGGCGCAACCAGCAAGAGCAGCGGCTGCTATCGATATTGCGATGATCCGTTTCATTCCCTGCTCCATAGATTAATTTTGCGCACTGTATCAGAACGCCATTGAGCGCCGGCCATGCGGCTCTTTGCTGCCTGCTATGTCGCAACGTGTCGCGGCCCTGTCGCAATGGCGAGACCTTATAAATCATGGCTTGTCGCGAAAATCGCAAATGTCGCAGCCATTGCGCATTTGGTGCGTAAGTATCCGGCCTTTCCTATCGAGATATTGGACGCGGGTTCAGATGCTCAGCGAGGAGTCCAACCGCCACCAGGTTTGTCGCAACGTGTCGCAGACCTGTCGCAACGGTTAGCGCCTTATAATCCGTGGCCTGTCGCGTATGTCGCGTATGTCGCAGCGGCAGATAGGTGAATACGCATCTGCCAGGCGGGTAACAGGAATACATTATATATACTAATAATCATTCGTATTTGATATATATGCTTATATGCACCTGATAACTGCGACAAACCCACGAACTGGCCGGGTGAAACCTACATTCAACCGGGTTTGGCATGTATGCCTACGTGTATGCCTGCAATGTCACAAGCCGCCAACACCAACAGATACAGGGGTGGAAAGACCAGTTCAAATGCCCCCGGCTCCACCAATTGAGACACCAACGAAGCCCGCCCAGTGCGGGCTTTGTTGCATCTGGGATTTCATATATTGCCGAAGGTTGTTGTAGATTCAAACGGGCCCAAGCGACATTTCAGCCACATCCCTCCGACGTACTACCGCAAACGACCACCACCTTTACTCTGTTCTCATTCATCACCTTTCGCCTGGCTGCCCACCCGACTCCGTGCAACCTATTGAACATCTGTTGCTCCACAAACAGCGTAAATACAAGCTGTTCGTACATCGACCAGCCCATGGACCTGCGGCTGCGCGAGCAACCCCGTAAACACGTGCCCCACTGCGACGGCATGGCCTGTGCAATGACCTGCATTCAGCCGTGTGCCTGCAGGCATGCGCCTTTCGTTCCCGTAACAGGAGAGTTTGCATGACTGCCCAGGCTCAACACCTGCCGTCGCTGACCGCCAGCATCGACTACACAATCCTGGCCGCACGCTTTCGGCCCATTTTCGCCCGCATTGCCGAAGGCACCGTGGGCCGTGAGCTCGAGCGCACCCTGCCCTATGAACAGATCCAATGGCTGAAGGACGCCGGCTTCGGCGCCGTGCGTGTTCCCGTTGAACATGGCGGAAGCGGTGCTTCGCTGCCCCAGCTGTTCCAGCTGCTGATCGAGCTGGCCGAGGCCGATTCGAATATTGCCCAGGCACTGCGCGGCCACTTCGCCTTTGTCGAGGATCGACTCAATGCCCAGGTCAGCGGCCCGCAGACGGTTTGGTTTAAACGCTTTGTCGAGGGCGATCTGGTCGGCTGTGCCTGGACAGAAATCGGCTCGGTCAAGATCGGTGACGTCATCACCCGCGTGTCCCGCCAGGGCGAGCAATGGGTGGTCAACGGCACCAAGTACTACAGCACCGGCAGCCTGTATTCGGACTGGATCGATCTGTTCGCCCGTCGTGACGACACCGGCGCCGATGTAATCGTCGCGATCCAAACCAGGCAGCCTGGAGTACGCCAGAGTGACGACTGGGATGGCTTTGGCCAGCGCACCACCGGCAGCGGTACCTCGGTGTTCGAGAATGCGCTGGTCGAGGAAGAAAACATCATCGACTTCGCCACCCGCTTCAAATACCAGACGGCTTTCTATCAGTTGGTTCTGCTCGCCGTACTGGTCGGCTCCGGCCGTGCTGCGCTGCGCGACTTCTCTGCAGAAGTAGGCAAACGCACGCGGGTGTTCAGCCATGGCAATGCACCGTCCTCCAGCCAGGATCCACAGATCCTGCAGGTGATCGGCAAAGCCTCCGGTCAGGTCTACGCCAGCGAGGCCGCCACCCTGCGTGCGGCCCAAGCAGCGCAAGCGGCCTACCTGGCCCACTTCATCGACGATGCCGAAACCGAGCGCCAGGCCAATATCGCGGCGGAACTGGCATCGGCCCAGGCCCAAGTGGCGGCAGTTGACCTGGTACTGCGTGCCACCAGCGACCTGTTCAATACCCTCGGCGCGTCGGCCACCAGCACCGCCAAGCAGCTCGACCGTCACTGGCGCAACGCACGCACCGCCTCGTCCCACAACCCGGTGATCTATAAGGAGCGCATCATCGGCGACTGGCACGTCAACGGTACCGAACCACCCTACGTGTGGCAGATAGGCGGTGGCGCCAAGCAAGGCTGAAACGCAAGCGCCCCGTGTTTAACGGGGCACCTTGATGCCGCATGGGCCGGGTCAATCAGTCCAGCAATGCGCCATTGAGATAGTGATCGCCCAGCCTGCGCCGCAGATGCGCCAGTGGCAGTGCCTGCCCTTCGACGACTGGCCTGGACAGTGATCGCCCGCTCAACTCCACATACAGTTCGCTAGCCCGTTGTGCCGCCTCGGCTGCGGCCAGATGCGCTTCGATAATCGCCGCCGGCGAGCGCTCGGCCCAAGCCAGCAAGGCCTCGGCAGCCGCGATCCGCACCTCTAGGTCACCGACACCGGCAATAGTCAGCGTATCGTCTTTCAGTGGGCCTGCTTGCAGATGCTCGACCAGTGCCTGCTGGGCGTTACGGGCGAACTGCAAGTCGGCCTGAGTTGGATAAGCCATGGGATGCTCCTTAATTCCAGGAATGACGGGGTGGTTTGACACCATTGAGGCGCTGGTTGCCAATCAGATGGAATTTCCAGCGCACCGGATCGTGCAGCGTATGGGTGCGAGCATTGCGCCAGAAGCGATCCAGCCCCTGACTGGCAGACACGCTACGGGTACCGCCCAGTTCCAGTAACCGAGTCGACGCCAGCAAAGCGATTTCGGTGGAAAGCACCTTGGCCTGAGCGACGAGCACCGAGGCGTGGGCGACGCTGTCTTCGCTCGGCTTGGCAAGGGCCTGATCCACCGCCTGCGCCGAGCGCTGGAGAATGGCTTCGGCGGCGCGCAGGCGCCAGGCCAGGTCGCCGATCGCGGCCTGGCTCAAGGGGTCCTGCCAGCCCTGGTCCAGGCCGCTATCGGCCCAAGGCCGCGCCAGTCGTGCGACGCGCAGGGTATGGGCAAAGGCACCGCGGGCAATGCCGGTGTCCACTGCCGCCTGGATAATCTGCGACACCGGCCCGTCGGCGGTCGGTTGGTCGTAGGCTTTCCAGGCGGGAATCACCGCGCTGCCCGGTACCCGCACAGCATCAAGCAGCACCTTGCCGCTGGCGGTGATGCGCTGGCCGAAACCATCCCAGTTGTCGATAACACGCAAGCCCGCCGTATCGCGCGGCACAAAAGCCACAAATGGCCGGTTGAGCTCGTCCACCCCGGCGACCGGCACAATATGGGCGAACAGGGCTCCGGTGCAGTAGGCCTTTTCACCATCGATGACGGCACTGTCACCGTCGAAACGGATCCGCGTTTCGAAGGCGGTGACTGTCTTGCTCTTGGCCTCGGAAAACGCATTGCCGAAGCGATACCCCGCAAGCACCTTAGCGAGGTACTCGTGCTTCTGCTCCTCACTGCCCGTGAGAATCAGATTATTGAGCACGCCATAGTGGTTCTGCGGCAGTTGCCCCAGCGAAGAGTCGGCTGCGGAAATGATTGCCACGACTTCGGTCAGCGTGGTGTAGGAAACACCGGCGCCGCCATGGCTTTTTGGCACGGTAATGGCCCACAGGCCACTGTCGGAAAACCGCTCCAGCTCGGCCCAGGGCAGGCGTCGTTCACTGTCGCGCTCGACCGCCTCACGGGCGAAATCCTCGGCAAGCCGCTGTGCCACTTCGATGGCCTCGGCGTCACTGGCAATGATATGGGCTGGGCGCCGTGGCGCCGATGTGGCCTGCTCGGGCAGGCGGGACTGGGATGTAGCACTCATGCTTGGACTCCATGCAGGTCAGGTAGGTGGAAGCTGGAGCACAGTCCGTACCAACCTTGAACAATTCGATTAATCAATCAGTTAGCCTGGTAAGGGGGCAGGCTCGAAGCCTGCCCGCAAGCAAACTGCTGAATTGCTGCTGCCCGGCGGGCAGCGCTACCGCTGAATTAGATGCTGATATCCAGCGGCTAGCCGGCCTTGCCGCCGAGGTATGGCGCAGGGCAATCTGCAGGGGCTTTTCCGCCGCCCAGCGGCGTAACGCCGTCAGGGCGAAATCCGGCACGTCATCAACGGGCCGGAGGTTGAGTTCATGCACGCTCATAAGAGGGCTCCTGCAGGGGCTCGGTGACTGCCTGGAGCTTGGCGAGGTCTCGATAGCCGGCTGCAGGGTGGTTTGCTGGCAGGCGCGGGCCAGCCCCGAAGAGTTTGTCGCGCAGGGTTCCGGCGGCATACTCGGTCTTGTACACGCCGCGCTTTTGCAGCTCGGGCACCAGCAACTCGACCACATCGCGGAACGTCTCGTGGGCCAGGGCATAGGCGAAGTTGAAACCGTCCACATCGGTCTCCTCGACCCAGGCCTGCAATTCATCTGCCACGGTTTGCGGGCTGCCTACGATCAGCGGACCAAAGCCACCGATGCCCACCCAGCTGGCAAGCTCGCGCACCGTCCATTGTTTGTCCGGATCAGCCGTGGAAAAGGCTTCCACTGCCGACTGAATGGCATTGGTATGAATGTGCTTGAGCACCTGATCAGGCTGGTATTGGCCGAAATCGATCCCCGTCCAGCCGGATAGCAGCGCCAAAGCCCCTTCATAGCTGGTGTAGGACTTGAGTTCCTGCCATTTGGCTTGGGCCTTGGCGTCGGTCTCATCGACGATCACAGTCTGCAGGTTGAAGATCAGGATCTTGCGCGGATCACGTCCGGCCTCTGCGGCGCGGCGCCGGATATCGGCCACGGCTTTCTTCAGAATCACCTTGGATGGCGCGGCGACAAATACGCACTCGGCATGTCCCGCCGCGAAGTCCTTGCCACGGCTGGATGCGCCAGCCTGGTAGAGCACCGGCGTGCGTTGGGGCGAAGGCTCGCAAAGGTGGATACCTGGCACCTGGAAATGTTTACCGTGGTGACGGATCTCATGGATCTTGCTCGGGTCGCTGAACACACGACGCTCGCGATCACGCAACACCGCATCCTCTTCCCAACTGCCTTCAAACAGCTTGTAAAGCACTTCCAGGTATTCGTCAGCGTAGTCATAGCGAGCATCGTGGTCGCTCAGCGCTTTCTGGCCGAGGTTACGCGCCCCACTGTCCAGGTAGGACGTAACGATATTCCAGCCGATACGCCCCTTGGTCAGGTGATCCAGCGTCGACAGGCGCCGGGCAAAGGGATACGGATGCTCGAAAGTGAGCGAAGCGGTAAGGCCAAAACCCAGGTGCTCGGTGACCGCCGCCATCGGCGTGATCAGCGCCAGCGGATCGTTCACCGGAACCTGAGTCGCCTGGCGGATTGCCGCGTCGCCATTACCATTGAGCACGTCATAGATGCCAATCACATCGGCGATGAATAAACCGTCGAACTTGCCACGTTCCAGCAGCTTGGCCAGATCCGTCCAGTACTCCAGATCCTTGTATTGCCATGAACGATCCTTCGGGTGCGCCCACAGACCCGGAGACTGGTGACCGACACAGTTCATCTCGAAGGCGTTCAAACGGATTTCACGTGGCATGGGGCTGCTCCTGTTCAACTAAATGCCATGGCACCTTTCGATGCGTTTCAAGTTAGCTAAACAGGATTCGTGCCAATTAAAAAAACCAATAAATTCAATTGGTTATGTATTAATAAAACAAGGGGACTAATGCCTGCCCGACAACAGCGTGTTGAACAGCTGCTGCTACAGGAACAGCCGGACTGGCCGCCAGGCTTAGGGAACATCATTTCAAAGACAGGGTGAATCGACCGAATTTTAATCCGCACCCGGATTGGACGGTTAAACACAATCGGACCTATGCTGTCGTTCTACCCCCAAGGATGGCGCCATGAAACTCAAAATACTGCTTGTCGCGTTAACCCTCTCCCTGTCGTCCGGTTGTGCGTACTACAACGACCGCACCACCGACACCAGCAAGAACGGGCGGATTGCCTGTGATGCCGAGCCAGCCAATCAGCCGGGCTGTTATACGAAGCAGTCAAAGGACTGGAGTTGGGGTGGATTGAAGTTTGGGGTTGGGGCTTCGAAGTAAATCCAGCAGATCGTGATGCTGGCGGAACTGGCGGTGAATCGGATGCTGGACAAGTTCGAGCTACCGAAAACTTCGCCACACCGCTAACCCCCTGCTCGCGAAGGCTGACTGTCAGTCGGCATCCTTGTTGAATGAACAATCGCCATCGCGAGCAGGCTCACTCCCACAAAGGCAAGTCCAGTGTGTGGCTGGGACTTAAACCACCTTCAACTCCACCTCTACATGCCCCCGCGTCATCCGCGAATACGGGCACATCTGATGCGCCGCCTCCGCCAGTTCACGCTTGATCCCCTCTTCCAATCCGGGAATGTTGACGTTCAACCTGACCGCCAACTGAAAATCCCCGCCACTGGTTTTACCCAGATCCACCTCGGCATCCACCGATGTATCTTCCGGCAATTTGATTTTCATCTTGCCGGCCGCCACCTGGATCGCGCCGATGAAACAGGCCGAATAGCCGAGGGCAAACAGTTGCTCCGGATTGGTGCCGGGCTTGCCCGAGCCGGGGGAGCTGAAGGTGACGTCGAGCTCGCCATCGCTGGACTTGCCGGTGCCGGTGCGGCCGCCGACGGTGTGGGTTTTTGCGGTGTACAGAACGGTTTCCAATGCAGTACTCATGACCATGACTCCTGATGGGAAGCGACAGAGTAGGCAAGCCTAGCAGCGCCGCCTCTGCTCACCGGTGACGTTTGTCGGTTTTTTGTCTTCGCAGACCCGCCGGGTTTTATCTATCCTTTCACTCCAGGTCCTTTCAGGAACAAACCATGAAACGCTGGATCAACGCCGTTCTGTTGGCCGTGGTTCCCACGTTTGCACACGCCGCCACCGAGCTCGAGCCTCGTGTCGAGCAAGTCCCTTTCGATAAAGGCGCCGATAGCGTCAAGTTCAACCAATCGATCAAAGGTCCGCGAACCGCGCAGTACCGCGTCAGTGCGAAGGCAGGCCAGATACTGACCGTCGACCTCAAGCCTTCCAACGCATCCGCCTACTTCAACATCACCGCCAAGGGGGCCGACTATGCACTGTTCAACGGATCGATCATGGGCAACCACTTCATGGGCCCGTTGCCCGTCGATGGCGAATACACGGTTCAGGTGTACCTCATGCGCAACGCTGCACGGCGCAACGAGGTGGCCTATTACAGCCTATCGACGAACCTCAGCCCCGTGACGGACAGCGCCCACCCGTTTGATCAAACACTCGAACTGCAAGGCATAAGTTTTCATGTAAAGGGGGAATGGGTCGACGGAAATCCCGTGGTGCGCATCTCGCCTCAAGGGTTGGAAATCGACAACGCGCAGATCACTCGAGCGCTCACCGGCAACATCGCACGCGCGGAAGTCGCCGACCTTGATCGCGATGGCTCACCGGAGATTTACGTTTTCGCCCGATCACCGGGACGCGGGATGCCGGGGGAGTTGGTCGCCTATGCAGCCAACCGCAAAAAATCGCTGAGTGAGATCTATCTTTCGCCCGTGAGTGAGAACGCGAAATTGGCGGAGGGGTATCAGGGGGAAGAAGAGTTTGCCGTGGTGGAAAATACGCTGGTGCGCCGGTTTCCGATTTATGAAAGTGCGGATGTTGAGGCGGGGCGGACGGGGAGGATGCGGCAGGTTCAGTACAGGTTGGTGTCTGGGGAGGCTGGGTGGGTTTTGAGGGGGGATGAGGTCACTGAATATTGAGAATTGGAGCCGGGAACATGCTCGATATGTACGAAGCTTGGGTCGATAAAATTGACTACCATATCCCTGAGCGACACACACGAGCAGATTTAATGGCTCAGCTTGGGCTAGGATCAGGAGCACATTAATGATGTCGATCAAGCCAGGTATTACCAAGGGTGCCAAGAGCCCTTTGCCGACTTTATTCGTAACGCCAAGTCAGAGCAAAAAAAGCGCGTCTACAGCGAAGTGCTGGCAGAAGCCACCAAGCAGCAGAACCTTGTGATGCTGGAAGCTGAGGCTAAACGAGGTTAACCCACTGCTTAGATAAGAAGCCCACCCAAGTGTCTAATGCTGTTCGTTTAAAGAACGACACAATTCTGTAGCAGCTGGCGCAGCCTGCGTCCGGCTGCGTAGCAGCCGTAAATCCTCTACGCGCGGATTTCCTGAAACACCGAATCGTTTGATTTCACGACTGCTACGCAGCCGGACGCAGGCTGCGCCAGCTGCTACAAGGTTCGCGTTGACATAAGTGAACAGTATTACGCCCAAGTGTCGTTTTTTTTCGCTCACTTTTGGCAAGCCATCGTCCCATCACATCGACCTAGATCTTGCTACCCCACCACTAGAAAGGGGTAATGCTCTGATTCGCAAGCCATCCACATAGATGTAGTCCACGTCCTAGGAAACTTCCCGCAACTCGTATCGACTTTCATGAACTGGCGGAAGCGGTTCTGCGTCGATAGCCTTCAGATGTCGCTACAAAACAGCGATCGGCTTTGACAGGCTGAAAACCATAAACTTTCACTCTTCCGGATAAAACGGCATGCTTACGCATGTGCAGTTTTTTCATGGCGGTTGTGCGTGGGGCATCTTCGGATGCACCGGTTTCTGGTTTGCCGGTCTGTCAACCCGCGTACGGCTGCCACCCTTCCCTGTTTGACAGCAGGGGCGTGGCAGCTCCTTGAACAAACCGGAGATGCACCATGAAAAAACACAGCCCCAATCCACCAGATTCTGCAACAGAATCCGCCGATTTGTCGGCACTCTCAAAAGCCACCGAACGCACCGTCAGCGCTCGCCTGCGCAACCCAAAACGCCCAGACCCCATCAGCCACATCT
>Ga0247809_1001465_pt1 | contig 10610 bp, 10 predicted proteins | sample UWRJL104311B1_FD_180951 | JGI IMG/M metagenome (GOLD analysis project Ga0247809, IMG submission 180951) | Plant litter microbial communities from Arlington Agricultural Research Station in Wisconsin, United States - UWRJ-L104-311B-1 | ecosystem: Environmental > Terrestrial > Plant litter >...
CGCGCCCGCACCGGGCAACACGCCCATGATGAAGCCCATCAGACCGCAACGGATGTTCACCCAAAAGACCGAACTGGCCTCCTTGAAGTTGAACATCATGCGCCCGGTGGCTTTCACCGCTTCCTGGCCGCGGTGGGTTTTCTCCAGCAGCAACAGAATTTCACTGATAGAGAACAGACCCAGCACCAGCACGACGAACTGAATGCCGTCAGCCAGATGGATGTTGTCGCCGGTGAAACGGTACACGCCGCTGTTGGCGTCGATACCGATGCTCGACAGAAACAGTCCGATCAGCGCAGCGACAAAGGTCTTCAGCGGCCGATCACCGGCCATGCCACCCAGGCAGACAATGGCGAACACCATCAGCACAAAGTATTCCGCCGGGCCGAAGGCAATTGCCCATTTCGCCAGCAGCGGCGCGAACATGACCATGCCGCAGGTGGCGATGAACGCGCCAATGAACGAACTCCACGCCGACAGCGACAACGCCACACCGGCCATGCCCTGACGCGCCATTGGGTAACCGTCCAGCGCTGTCATCACAGTCGATGCTTCGCCCGGAATGTTGAGCAGAATGGAGCTGATGCGGCCGCCGTATTCGCAGCCCAGGTACACCGCCGCCAGCAGAATCAACGCCGACTCCGGCGGCAGGCCCAACGCGAATGCGATGGGGATCAACAGCGCCACGCCATTGATCGGGCCCAGCCCGGGCAGCAGGCCGACGACGGTGCCGATCAGCGTGCCGGACAGGGCGGTGATCAAGTTGTAAGGGGTCAGCGCGACGCCGAAGCCCTGGCCGAGATAGCCGAGAGTGTCCATATCAATTCTCCAGAACGTCGAGCAGGCCGAGGGGCAGGGGCACATCCATCACTTTGTCGAACAGCACGTACAGCGCGATGCTCATGAAGATGATGATCACGACACTCGGAAGCCAGCGGCCGCCGTACAAGCGCGCCATGGGAATGCCGATCAGGATGCTGCTCAATACAAAGCCCAGCGGCTCGAACAGCCCGGCGAACACCAGCAACAGCAGGGTACAGATACCGATCTTGATCAGCGTCGGACGGTCCAGCGCCGGCTCTTCCTCGGAATGCACGATCGGCGTCGGACGGATCGCCATATACAGCAGCGAAATACCCATCAGCGCCAGCATGAGCAGCGGGAAGGCGCGGGGGCCAACCGGTTCGTAGGAAAACGGCGCCTGATAAGGCCAGGCCATCATTGCCAGACCGATGCAGACCAGCAGCAGCACGACAGCGAAAAGTCGTTGTATCACCATGGAAAACTCCCGGATCACGCCACCGCGCAGGCGGCGCAATCCTCAGTCAATCGAAGACCGGTCTATGCAGTTCAGTCACTGAATCAGGCCGAATTCCTTGGCCAGCGTCTTGTACTCGGCGACCCGGGTTTTCACATACTTGTCGAGCTCTTCACCGGTCATGGCGAACGGGAACAGCTCACGCTGATCGCGCAGCTTGGCGAAGTCTTCCGAGGCCAGCAGCTTGTCGAAGGCCGCTTTCCACCAGTTGTAGTCCTCGTCCGAGACCTTTGGCCCCAGATAGAAACCGCGCACCACCGGCCAGACGATGTCGTAGCCTTGTTCTTTGGCGGTCGGGATGTTCTTCATTTCCGGCTCGTCCAGACGCTCTTCGGAGAACACTGCCAGCAAGCGCATGTCGCCGCTGAGGATGTGCGGCATGGAATCGGAAATGTCGGTGGAGCCCACTTGAATGTGGCCGCCGAGCAGGGCAGTGGCGATTTCACCGCCGCCTTCCAGGGCGACGTAACGCAGTTCGCGCGGGTTGATTTTGGCAGCCTTGGCGATCAGCGCGGTCTGCATCCAGTCCTGGCTGCCCACGGTGCCGCCGGAGCCGATGACCACTTTGCCCGGGTCGGCTTTCAGGGCTTTAACGAGATCGTCGAGGTTCTTGTAGGGCGAATCAGCCTTGACCGCGATCGCGCCGTAGCTGGTGCCGACGGCGGCCAGCCAGCGCACGGCGTTCTCGTCGAAACGGCCGAACTTGCCCTGGGCCAGGTTCAACAACGAACCGCTGGACCAGGCCACCAGTGTGCCGGCGTCGGCCGGGCGCTGAGCGACCACCGCGTTGTACGCCACGGCGCCGACGCCGCCCGGCATGTAGGTGACGCGCATCGGTTTGGAAAGGATCTTCTCGTTGATCAGCGCGCTTTGCGCCAGCTTGCAGGTCAGGTCGAAGCCGCCGCCGGGCGAGGCCGGCGCGATGCATTCAGGACGATTGGGCTCGGCGGCCCACAATTGGGTGGCCATCAGCAGGCAGCTGGCGGCAACGCTGATATGGCGCAACGATAGGTTCATGGTCCGTCTCCAGAGGAGTTGTTGTTTTAATGGGGCAGGCAGTCGTACGTTCGTCAGGCAGTTATCTCACGGCCTCGCGAAAGGGTCGGCCGACAAGATGCGGACGTGACGAAACACCGCGCAACAGGGCTGCGAGGTGAACAGTAAACACAACGGGATTCAGGCGGCACGAGGGCCGAGGATTGCAGTGAGGGCATCACTGATGACTCCGATATTGTTCTTATTGTTGAAAACGCATCAAGGCGTTTTTCGTCACGACCCTGGCATCAGCAGCGTCACGCGGGACGCAATCGTGACAAGTCGTGACGGGATCCTAATCAGCGAAGCTTTCATCAACCTTTCAACTACCTTTCAGAAAGCGTTCACCTGATCCGCTTCCAGATCGGAGGGTGGCTTTCCCGCGCACCGGGCCTTCCCTGACGGCGGCGCGCCTGTAAACTCCGCCCATAAAATGCTCACTCGGGAGAAGTCGATGCGTGTCCTGCTCGTCGAAGATCATCTGCAACTGGCTGAAAGTGTCGCGCTGGCGCTCAAGAGCAGCGGCCTGACCGTTGACGTTCTGCACGACGGCGTTGCAGCTGATCTGGCCCTGAGCAGCGAAGACTATGCCGCGGTGGTGCTCGATGTCGGCCTGCCGCGCATGGACGGTTTCGAGGTGCTGGCACGTCTGCGGGCGCGGGGCAAGAACACTCCGGTGCTGATGCTGACTGCCCGCAGCGACGTCAAGGACAGGGTCCACGGCCTGAACCTCGGCGCCGATGACTACCTGGCCAAACCCTTTGAACTGTCGGAGCTGGAAGCTCGGGTCAAGGCGTTGCTGCGCCGCAGCGTGCTCGGTGGCGAACGCCAGCAACGCTGCGGCGAGCTGGTCTACGACCTCGACACCCGAAGGTTCACACTCGGTGAAGAACTGCTCACCCTGACCTCCCGAGAACAATCGGTGCTCGAATCATTGATCGCCCGGCCCGGTCGGGTCATGAGCAAAGATCAACTGGCCGCGCAAGTGTTTGGGCTGGACGAAGAGGCCAGCGCCGACGCCATCGAAATCTATGTGCACCGCCTGCGTAAGAAGCTGGACGGGCACCCGATCGCGATCGTGACGTTCCGGGGCCTGGGTTACCTGCTGGAAAGCCGCGATGCTTAATCCGTTTCCCGCAGCCGAAAACAGCCTGCGCTGGCGTTTGCTGTGGAACCTGGGATTGCTGCTGGTGGTGCTGATGATCGCCAGCGGCATGAGCGCCTACTGGAACGGGCGCGAAGCGGCAGACACCGCCTACGATCGCACCTTGCTGGCCTCGGCTCGGACCATCGCCGCCGGGTTGTCGGAACACGACGGCACCCTCAGCGCCGACGTGCCCTATGTGGCCCTGGACACCTTCGCCTACGACAGCGCCGGGCGCATTTACTACCAGGTCAACGACATCGATCAAAAACTCATTTCGGGCTACGAAAACATCCCCGCGCCGCCGCCGGGCACGCCGCGCACCGACGCTTATCCGGCCCTCGCCAAGTTCTACAGCGGCCGTTATCAGGGCCAGGACGTGCGCGTGGTCAGCCTGCTCAAGGCTGTCAGCGAACCGAACATGAACGGCATGGCCGAGATTCGCGTCGCCGAAACCGAAGAGGCCCGGGTGGACATGGCCCAGGCGCTGATGGCCGATACGTTGCTGCGGCTGGGCATGCTGGGCGGCGGCGCGTTGCTGCTGGTCTGGTTCACGGTCAGCGCCGCATTGCGACCCCTGGATCGCCTGCGCACAGCGGTGGAAGAACGCCAGCCTGACGATTTGCGCTCGCTGCCGCTGGTCGAGGTTCAGCACGAGTTGCGCCCGCTGGTCAGCTCGCTCAACCACTTCACCGAAAGGCTGCGCATGCAGTTCGAGCGTCAGGCGCAATTTATCGCCGACGCGGCCCATGAGTTGCGAACGCCGCTGGCGGCATTGAAAGCGCGACTGGAGCTGGGTCTGCGAGACCACGAGCCTGCGGCATGGCGCAACACCCTCGAAAGCGCCGCCTCGGGCACCGACAAGCTGACCCATCTGGCCAACCAGTTGTTGTCGCTGGCGCGCATCGAGAATGGCGCGCGGGCCATCGCCGAAGGTGGGGCGCAGTTGCTCGACCTCAGCCAACTGGCCCGTGAACTGGGCATGGCCATGGCGCCGCTGGCCCACGCCCGGGGTGTGGCATTGGCGCTGGAAGCCGACGAACCGGTGTGGATGCGCGGCGAACCCACGTTGCTCAACGAACTGCTGAGCAATCTGGTGGATAACGCCCTGGCCCATACCCCGGCGGGCGGCAATGTGATTCTGCGTGTCCATGCCCCCTGCGTGCTGGAAGTCGAGGACGACGGCCCCGGCATCCCGGCCCACGAGCGTGACCGGGTGTTCGAGCGCTTCTACCGGCGCAATCAGCAGAGCAAGGGTTCGGGCCTGGGGTTGGCGATTGTGGGAGAAATCTGCAGGGCACATTTGGCGCGCATCACCTTGCACGACGGCGCGCAACGGGGCTTGAAAGTAAGGGTGAGCTTTATGGTGCCGGAGTCGGGACTGGTGGGGCTGGTTTGACCGGGCAAGCCATAGCGATCAGTACAGCAGCGTCATCGCCTCGTTCATCTCATTGATAAGTCCGCCGTCGGCCATGTTCAGGCCCAGTTGCGATACCGCCGGCACGGACTTGAAGCTCAGGTTCGGGTAAGGCGTGCCGTTCATTTCATGAATATGAATCGTCGCGACCTGCACCAGGTCAACGTAGTCAGCCTGACCCGAGACACGGCTGAAACTCTGGAATTCCCGAGGCACGATCGCCAGGGCATCCGGGAAATCCCATGACCGCAGCAGCCTCTCACCGATGATCGGATGAATCCGTTCAATGACGTGATTGAGGCTGACAGGGTCGGAAAGCAACTCGTAGTTGTCCTCGGCGTAGGTCAGGATCGGCAGCACACCAATGAGGTGAATAAGCCCGGCCAGCGTGGCCCTGTCGGCCTTCAGTCGTGTGCTGCGGTAGCTCAGGACATTACAGACCCCGGCCACCTGCATGCTGAGTTTCCAGATGTCGCGCATCTTGGCTTCGATGACGGCGGACTTGGCGTGAAACATCTGCTCCACCACCAGCCCGATGGCCAGGTTACTGCTGTAATTCACGCCCAGACGTCGAACCGCGGTCAGTACGTCGCTGACTTCAAAGTTCGGCCGCAACAGTGGGCTGTTGACGACTTTGATCAGCCGGGCCGACAGCGCGGTGTCGCTGCCGATGACCTTGCTCAGCGCCGCAATGGAGATTTCCGAGTCTTCCGCCGCCAGGCGAATCCTCAGTGCAACTTCCGGGAGAGTTGGCAGAAACAGAGCATCCTTGTCGATCGCCTTGATCAGATCCCTCTGCACTTCGTCAGCCATGCTACTCATATTGGATCTCTGGACATTGCATTCCGGCCAGCGGCCGTCCACTCGAGGGGACGGCGCTGGTGACTACGCTGACGTCTCGCACATGCTTCAACCGGGTTCAACGCTGTGTTTCGAGCTTCGCGTCGAGCGTGTATGGCAATTCACCTAGTTGCAGGTTCGGGCCATCTGCCGCGCCAAGATGGATTTGACCATCTTCCGCCGCATCCGCCTGCACAACCGCCAGCACCTCGATCCCGACATCAGACCGGGCCGCGATCACAACGTTGCCTACTGCACTCGAATGTACGGGCGAAAACAATGCAACACCCGGCTCGGGCACTTCGCTGCCGCCCATAGTCAGGCGGTACAGCCGGCGTTTCAGCTTGCCGAGGTATTGCATCCGCGCCACGATTTCCTGGCCGGTGTAGCAACCTTTCTTGAAGCTCACTCCGCCCACGGCTTGCAGATTGATCATCTGCGGAATCAATTCTTCACGGGTCTGCCCGAACACCTGGCCAATGCCGGCGCGGATCTGCCCCAGCAGCCAGTCGTTGAGGGGGGCTTCCGGCACGTGGGCGATCAGGCGGCTGCGCACGTCATCGGCGTGTTCGGCACGTACCCACAATTCGGCGCGGGCAGGGGAGACGCGAATGGCAATCAGGTCATTGGCGCGGACGACCGAGTCGGTCTCCTGCGCAAGATCAAGGCCCAGGCTGACCAGCGCGCCGTCGCCGTCTTGCAGGCCGAATCGCACCCAGGACGCGCTTTCGTCGGTCAATTTGGATTTGGAGAAGACGGCGTACTTCTTCAGATCCAGCAATTGCGCGTCGATCAGCTCGCTGGCCATTGCCAGCAATACGCCGTCGCCTTCAAGCAGGATGCGAAAGCTGGACTGCATGCGGCCTTTCTGTGTGCAGCGCGCCCCGAGGGTAGCCCTGGCTTCGCTGAGGTAGTCGATGTTGCAAGTCAGTTGGCCTTGCAGGAACTTGCCGGCATCCACGCCGCGAACGGCGAGCACACCTTCGTGGGACAGGGGGCAGAAAAATGCTGGAACGGCCATGAGTCATCGCAGGGTAGAAGTCTGGGGCACCATCATAGTGCCGCGTGTCGCTAATGGGTATACGCAAAAAGCTGCGACTAACTGCAAGTACGCCCCGAGACGATGCGCCTGTATACTCGCCGGCAAATTCGAGGAGCCCTCCATGGTCGAAGATGTTGAACTCAATCGCCTCTTTTGGCACAGCCGTCGCGGCATGCTCGAGCTGGACGTATTGCTGGTGCCATTCGTCAAAGAAGTCTATCCGACGCTCAACCAGGTCGATCGAGACCTCTATGTCCGCCTGCTGACCTGCGAAGACCAGGACATGTTCGGCTGGTTCATGCAGCGCGCGGAGTCTGAAGACCCGGAGCTGCAGCGCATGGTTCGGATGATTCTGGACCGTGTCCAGCCGAAGTGATCGTTTCGAATGCCGTTGGCAAGCCTCCCGGGCGCTGCTGACGGCGTACCTCGTCACGCAAATCGTTGCGCTGACGTCGATAGTCCTCCTGTCAGTGCCCCTGTGGGCCAAAGCCGTCGGCATTCTGCTGTGCGCTTTGCATGCATCACGTCGCCTTCGCCCATCCATTCTGCTTGATCAGCCGCAGTCATCCACGGGGCTGCGGCATGACAGCAGCGGATGGGCGTTGTGGAGCGAGGAGGGCGGTTGGCAACCGGTGCAGCTACGCCCGGACAGCCTGGCGCTGCCGCACATGGTCGTGCTGCGTTTCCGGGTGCCGACGGGCCACTGGCTGAGCCGTGTGTGGGTGCGAAGCCTGTGCATCCCGGCAGACGCGATGGCCCCGGACAGCCACCGACGCCTGCGTTTACGGCTTAAGTTCAGCCGGCGAAGGTGGGCGGCACCAGAATAGTGTCCAGCGCTTCGGGCAACATGTCCGGGTAATCCAGCGTGTAGTGCAGCCCTCGGCTCTCCTTGCGCGCCATCGCCGACGCAATCATCAGCTCTGCGACCTGGGCCAGGTTGCGCAGCTCGATCAGATCGCGGCTCACCTTGTAGTTGCTGTAAAACTCGTCGATCTCGTCCAGCAACAGCCGCACCCGATGCTGGGCGCGCTGCAGACGCTTGTTGGTACGCACAATCCCCACGTAGTCCCACATGAACCGACGCAGCTCATCCCAGTTGTGGGCAATGATCACGTCTTCGTCGGAATCGGTTACTTGACTCGAATCCCATGCCGGCAGGTTTTGCGGCTGCGGGACGTGCTCGAGCTGAGTCACGATGTCCGCCGCTGCCGAGCGGGCGTACACGAAGCATTCCAGCAGGGAGTTGCTGGCCATGCGATTGGCACCGTGCAGGCCTGTGAAACTGGTCTCGCCGATGGCGTACAGCCCGGGCACGTCGGTGCGGCCCTGCTGATCAACCACAACACCACCACAGGTGTAGTGGGCGGCCGGAACCACGGGAATCGGTTGACACGTGATGTCGATGCCGAATGTCAGGCAGCGTTCGTACACGGTTGGGAAGTGCCCTTTGATGAAGGCTTCGGGCTTGTGGCTGATGTCCAGAAACACGCAGTCGGCGCCCAGCCGTTTCATCTCGTGGTCAATGGCGCGGGCAACGATGTCGCGGGGCGCCAGCTCGGCCCGTGGGTCAAAACGCTGCATGAAGCGCTCGCCATTGGGTAGCTTCAGGTAAGCGCCTTCGCCGCGCAGGGCCTCGGTAATCAGAAAACTCTTGGCTTGCGGGTGGTACAGGCAGGTGGGGTGGAACTGGTTGAATTCCAGGTTGCCCACCCGGCAGCCTGAGCGCCAGGCCATCGCGATGCCGTCGCCGCAAGCGCCGTCGGGATTGCTGGTGTACAGATAAACTTTTGCCGCGCCGCCGGACGCCAGAATGGTGAAACGCGCGCTGTGGGTGTCGACTTCGCCCGTCGAACGATCCAGCACATAGGCGCCCAGGCAACGCTGACCTTCCATGCCCAGCCGCGATTCGGTGATGAGATCGACCGCCACGCGCTGTTCCAGCAGTTCGATATTGGGACGGGACCTGGCCTGCGCCAGCAACGTGCGAAAGATCGCCGCGCCGGTGGCATCAGCGGCGTGAATGATCCGGCGGTGGCTATGCCCGCCCTCGCGCGTCAGGTGGAACTCGAAGCCGCCGTCTACCACGGTGGATGGATCATCCCGGGTAAACGGAACACCCAAGTCGATCAGCCACTGGATGGCCTCGCGGCTGTGCTCCACTGTAAAGCGTACCGCGTCTTCTCTGCACAGGCCGCCGCCCGCATTGAGGGTGTCTTCGACGTGGGACTGAACAGTGTCTGCGTCATCCAGCACCGCCGCAACGCCACCCTGGGCCCAGAAGGTCGAGCCGTTCGCCAGGTCGCCTTTGCTGAGAACCGCCACGCGCAGATGCCCGGGCAATGTCAGCGCAAGGCTCAAACCGGCTGCACCGGAGCCTATTACCAATACGTCGTGCTGGAAATGCTGACTCATCTCGGTCCCGGCGTCTAAATGGCCACTAGTATAAGCAAGGGTGGAACGGCACAATAGCCGCGCTTTATGGCAAGGTTGGATCGCGGTGGTAGCGAAGTGTGCGCCACCCTGCTACGTCCTGCACCCCGTTTGATGGACGCGATCTTTCCTACAGCTTCATTCGGATTGAGTCCTACAACTGATGGGGCGCGGGTCCTACGCCCAAAGGTGAACGATGGGAACTTTTCGTGAACCCGTACGTTCAATAGTGGGTTGCCCATAAAGGAACAGCGTCGACGTTACGCATTGGTGGTTCAAGCCAATACGAGCGCTTATGACGACAAGATTATTTACGCAGCCGACCTGGTTCGAGCGGCGTTTTTCGCGCGGGCAGCAGACGCCCGCCGGAAACTTGCTTGAAGGGGGGAGAACTTTTGCTTAAAGCCCGAGTCTATGTTTGCAAGCCTGCGAAAGAGCCGATGCGATGCTCCTTTAAGCTTTATGAGGAGTGTTCATGCTAACCCAGGAAGAAGATCAGCAGCTGGTTGAACGCGTTCAGCGCGGCGACAAGCGAGCCTTTGATCTGCTAGTGGTGAAATATCAGCACAAGATTCTTGGGTTGATCGTGAGATTCGTTCACGACACCCACGAAGCCCAGGATGTTGCGCAAGAGGCGTTTATCAAAGCCTACCGCGCACTTGGTAACTTCCGCGGCGACAGTGCGTTTTATACGTGGCTGTACCGTATCGCCATCAACACGGCGAAGAACTATCTGGTGTCGCGAGGTCGGCGGCCGCCGGACAGCGATGTCAGATCCGAAGACGCGGAGTTCTATGACGGCGATCACGGCCTCAAGGATATCGAGTCGCCGGAGCGGGCATTATTGCGGGATGAGATCGAGGGCACCGTCCACCGAACTATCCAGCTACTGCCAGAAGATTTGCGTACAGCTTTAACTTTGCGTGAGTTCGACGGTCTGAGTTACGAAGACATTGCCAGTGTCATGCAATGTCCCGTTGGTACCGTGCGCTCTCGCATTTTTCGCGCTCGGGAAGCCATCGACAAAGCCTTGCAACCTCTGTTGCAGGAAACCTGAGACAGCGGCGATAGCCACAAGAGAGGAACCGCCATGAGTCGTGAAGCCCTGCAGGAATCGCTGTCCGCGGTGATGGATAACGAAGCGGACGAATTGGAACTGCGTCGAGTGCTTAGCGCTATTGAAGATGCGGATACACGTGCCACCTGGTCCCGTTATCAGATTGCCCGTGCAGCCATGCATAAGGAACTACTGATCCCTCATCTGGATATTTCGGCCGCCGTTGCTGCCGGGATCGCTGATGAAGTCAGCCCGCTCAAGGCCGGTCGCGGTCCTTGGCGCACGCTGGGTCGTCTGGCCGTGGCCGCCTCGGTGACCGTTGCCGTC
>Ga0247809_1001466_pt1 | contig 10603 bp, 6 predicted proteins | sample UWRJL104311B1_FD_180951 | JGI IMG/M metagenome (GOLD analysis project Ga0247809, IMG submission 180951) | Plant litter microbial communities from Arlington Agricultural Research Station in Wisconsin, United States - UWRJ-L104-311B-1 | ecosystem: Environmental > Terrestrial > Plant litter >...
TCAAATCATCATACAGAGGTTTCAGGTGGCCATAACCCTATATCCTAATTTGTTGATTTACAGCCTCAGACTTCAAGAAGAGCCAGTTAATCGGACATCGGTGTTTTCCAAACTGAAAGCATCATACAAACTTATTGGATCTTTCAAAATGTGTCGCTTATCAAGATCATAAATCACCAGTGGGCATATAGCCCGCAGCGTATAGGATATCAAAACACTGTTTGTAGAGAAGCTACCGCGACGATCAAGGTAGAAGCTTAGTAAGTTCTTAATGAAGAAGATCAGATCAAGGTATATATAGAAGGCAAGAGACTGACATGAGAAAACCTTTCGTGGAAACAATCGACTTGGAAGTATTGATGAATGATGAGAAAGGGCGAGCCCGCATCGTGCAAGTTGATGATCTAGATTCTTAAGCCACATATAAGGAGAGTCTCCAAGATCCAGTAAGGTGTTGAGACTTCCCTGTTGTCACTCAAGGTGTATGGGGTCTGTGAGGTATTGCAAAGCAGATACCATGTATGATTTGGCGTCTTGTTAACAGCCAACTTAGGGACGTAAAAGATATCGCTACTTTGACAAAATCAATTTCAATTGTACCAATTAGGAGTGAGTAACAGACCAGAAAACTCAGCAATAAAAGTACCGCTTTCTACAAGCTAGATTTAATGACGGCAAGCTAGCAATGAGCTACTAGCAAACCGCAATTATTGAAGACGTAATGTCGGTTCATAGACTTTATTGAGTTAGACAACGATTAAGATACGGCGGGCAAATACGTAAAAGATTACACATTATATCATTACTTGGGGAAGCTAGGCAGAAATTTATCCTCCCTTTTGTGTAACGTAAAAATAACTAAAATCCCTTCTCCAAATGCTACGTAGATCAATCTCGTTCTTTGAAGAACATAGAAAGAGCTACCGTACTAAAGATACGGAGGACGTACGTAACGATGAATATGGCAAACGACGCGATTAGAAGTAGAAACTTTGCATAGTCTGGGCTCCTATTATTGGTATGCTAAAGTTGATACTGTCTACCAAACAGCACCAAATTAGACCGCATTCAAAGAACAATGAATTTATCACGCCAATCAACGCAATCAGATCACCATTCGCTTAAGGAAGTTGATGGTTCCGGTTGGCTTGATACTTGCGAGTAGATAAGCAGTAAAGATACTCAGCTCTCGACATACAGACCTTCGTCTAATATCCAATCTGCAACTCCACGTGTTATTAGTCTTTCCAACCCTTCTCGGTTGCCTTCTTTGGCAGCTTTCCGAACTTCTGTGCTACTTATAATCTTACCACCCTCCTGTCTTCCCTCGCACATCACAATCCGGTTCTCTGTAGCCCATTCTCTCTTTGCACCTTCCCCTTCTCTTTTCCCCTTCCCTAGATCAGCCAAGTAGTCATCCTGAGCTTCTCTAGAACCCCAAACACTATCGGTCCTGTAGGTTACTCGCAATCTGTTCTTCTTGAAAAATGGTTCCAAAACCTTCAACGAGTGTTCAGGCCCATAATATTTTGGATCAAGTATTCTTATAAGAGTGTCGAAACCTGTCATATGAACTTGTTGTATATCTCCAGGGTACACTGTGCTATCATCTATAGCAGCCGCTTTGTCGATGAAGTAAGGCAGCTTTGTAACACCTATATCAATGCCAATCTTCTCACCATTCTCTGTGTCTGCTGGAATCGAGGACAAGATATCCGAGGCAAATACTTCCATCATAGCCAATCGCTGTTCGAAGGTCGCCGGTTTCGGCGCTTTATCTGCATTTTGTATTGCGAGTAACAGAAGAAGACGCTTTGGAGACGGTGATTTTAAGGAGTCATTGAGTAGGGCTGACGTGGCAATGCGTAGGTGAGCGAGGGTAGGTGGATTGAATGATGAGTCTAGTATATAGAGTGTTTTGGGAGGAGGTAGAGATGTGGCAGGTATTGAGTGTAATATACGGAACCTGGAGGGAGACGCTGAGAACGAAGCAAGGGCACTGGCGTATTTAGCAATTTGTTGCCTCATGCCCTGGTCGATATCCATAGACATCTATTGTATTAAAATAATATGCTCCAAACTTCTGGAGCTCTATTTGCAGTGGTGACAGGGTGGGGAAGAGGAAAGGCTGAGAATTGAAGGTTTATCTTGGCATCGACAGGGTAGCTTTGACGGTGGTACAGAAACAAGGCTGAGATTTCAAGATGACGACAAGGTTATATTGTACCAACAAGTGCTTGACACAAAGTATCCTCCCTACAACAAGTGTCACCTCAAACTCTACAGTATGGATCTTACGCATAATTGGATGCCTCCTCCAACCCGGAACGATTGGGAATGGGTGGTGTACCTATTTCAACTCTTTCCGTTGGTAAACTCACAGCTCCATATAATTTCTGAGCTATGAACACTAATTCGTAGATAGATTACCCTGTTACAGCAGATCCCTTTCATCACTGATCACGTCTATACTATGGGCAAAACCTCGAAGGAAAGCAGACTAAATATTCCTGGGAAAATTGGCTGGATTACAATGGAGGCTCCCGGTACAATTGCACTTCTTTATTGTATGAGCACAATACCAACAAAAGGGATTACATCACTTCCTCCGGAAAATCTTATACTTGGGGGCTTGTTCGCAGTTCACTACCTCAACCGTGCAATTATAAGCCCGATTATTAGCCCCTCCATAGCACCTATGTCACCACTTGTTTGGCTATTTGCTCTGTTTTTTCAGCTTATGAATGGCCTATCAATTGGTGGGTGGCTTGCAGGTTACGGCACCTCCACCTATAAGCAGTTGAAAGAGGATGGTTCCTTCAAATCCAATACACAATTCCAAGTCGGCGTCTTGATTTGGACGTTGGGTTTACTTGGCAACATATGGCATGACGATGAATTAAGAGAGATACGCAGAGTCGCAGCAAGAGAGCAGAAGCAGAAGGAGGATGAGGGTAGAAATCCAAAGGGTGTTGAAAAGATATATAAAATTCCTGTGAATGGGCTGTTTCGATGGATTCTCTTCCCCCATTATTTATGTGAATGGATTGAGTGGGGTGGATTTTGGCTCGCGGCAGGGAGCGGTTGCACACCTGCCAGAACATTTCTTTTAAATGAGATTTCGACTATGCTTCCGAGAGCAATGCATGGAAAAGAGTGGTATGAAAAGAAGTTTGGGAAAGAGAAGGTTGCAGGAAGAAAGGCGGTAATTCCTGGAATTCTGTAAGAAACTTTACATTGGAAAGATATGATATTAACGGCGTAGAGGAGTGATGCCAAGCATAGAAATAGATTCAACAGAAGTTAGAAATACATATGTCCCATACTACCTCATATTCGTAAATTCAATCCCGATGGCTTCTTCTATCTACTCCAAGAATAGCTATGGTTTTTGAGGAACGCAGAGCTATGCGAATCATAGATACATTTTCAGTTGCATTTCAAGAAGCTTCATATCACTGAATTCAGAGTCTCAATTTCGCCAAACACTTGTTGCCATCTCGTGCTTTCCATTCATCTTTATGGCCTCAAGGTAGTTTCCCTACACTTTATCTGCATTCATCTCAATCTCATGCTCAGCCTTAGTAGCTCATCCACGTACTCTATTATTTCCTCATCTATCGCTGTTTCGTTGCCAAAGGTATCTTTCGAAACTATTCCTTGTGTATCCCCGAATTCACTTAGTGGTTCTTCCTCAGTCTCGAGCTTCACACTGCGAGCTTCAGGTTGGTGAAGCGCTTTCCTATGGACATTATCTACGCTAACCTCGCTCATCACCATGATACCACCATAATGTATTGAGTGCTTTGAAGATACAGTCCGGCTGATATCTTGCTCAAGAGATTTGCTACGCCTACCAAGTCTCATTTGGTCTAGAAGCTTTCTCTTCAGGTTCAAGACTGCTGGCGGTAGATCCTTCGGAACTGGGAAGTATGGTATATGTGAGGGCCTTGTAGGTGGAGTAAGAAAATCAATAGTATTTGGTCTTGATTTAAGGTTGAGTAGAGACGCAAACTCGGAATAAGTTCGTCGGGCGAATATCGCATGATCTGGAGAATTTTTGAGAACACGCTGCCTGGTTTTGAATAAAGTCATTGGAACATAACACAACTTCATTCCAGGGGGTCGAGCATGAAGTGGTGTGACTAGTCTAAAAATGAAGACTAAGGCTTTACTTGGAGGAGAACTCTCTCCGCGACCTCGGCAGGGCACCTGAATAGGGGCTCCAATCAGCTGAGCTTCGCTGAAAAGATTATCAGCAATTTCTGCCCTGAGTTGTTCGAGCGAAATTCGTAATTGGGAGGCGAAAAGCTTTTCTATTGGGGGGGATGACTTGTCTCTCGCCATTTTGTAGAACTCTTTTAAACATGTGGAGACATTTTCGCCATCCAATGATTTGAGTAACTCAGCCTGCCACTCTTCCAGTGTGTCTGTAGTTATAGGCATACTTGGAAGAAGGCTTCTGCTAGACTTCTGAGTTAGAATTTCAAAACCAGACCCAATGCTTGCTCGAACACAAAACAGTCCAAAGTAGACCCCTTGATCTAAAATTTGTTTAGCGGCTGAATAGTGATACATATCATCGAGTCGTGCTTGAAGGTCTACGCGACGAATTCGGAAAAGTGCCCCTAGGATAGGGATCAAATGCACAGTATCTGCAAATCGATACCCAGCGCCTTGGAGTCGATCAGCTTCATGCTGATCTACTCTACGAACCAGGAAAAGCAGCTGGCCCCTGCCGATAGCCTCCAATTCTATGTTGTCCTTTTCCAGGTCCACAGAACTCGTTCTTTTCTCTGCCATGAACCTATTTTGTTTTGGTTTCTGATCTGTGCTAATTATGTCGTCAAACATAACTCCCAATTTTTCTAGAGGTTGGTGAAGATCATCGGCTAGATCAGCAGCAGCTGTACAAAATAGCTCACGGAAGACAAGGTGATAATCCTTGACAGGAGTTCCTTTATCGTTTCTGAAATCAGACTCTGCTCCGAAACGTGTTTTTAACCCGGTAAAAATAAGGTGTTTTCTCATGGCTGGAACTAGTGCTTTGACTCCTTTCCAGTTATAAGTTGTTCTCATAATCCATTGGAAATTGGGATGTGAAGTATTGAAGGTATCATTCAGATCCTATGTTCTATCAGTATAGTTCTATGAGCTACTTTGGTGCCAAACCTGCTCAAGGTATGATCCAGATATTTTCCTGTTCGGCAGAACTCCTTCCGGGGTAACCATCAGTCTGCCTTTACAATCAAATATCGCGGTAGCTAGAACGATTTGACGAGCCCTCTGTTTTGTGCGCAGTTTGGTTGCATTCTTGATGACAGCTGTACAGAGCAATACAAAGCAACCGACAATAGACTAGTAGCTCTCAGAATGTGTGTAGAGTTTTACCACGGGGCGTTTCCACTCACCAACACGAGAACGGATATGATCGTTGCTGTTCTTCCCTGGGGACTTGGCCCTACGTCCGTCTTCATTTGATATAGAGTCCCAGAAGAAGAAAGCCAAAACATACTAGAGACAGCCCCAGAAAGCAAAAAGGAGCAGATTCCCCTGAGCCACCAATCTGCGCTCCAGGTAGATCGGAACCAGCTATAAATGCCGAATGCCGAAATGTTAGTTGTAACTGAGAGTAGTACAGCTGCAATGACGAATGGAAGGTCGTAGAAGCATTTGTAGTTTGATAGATGGATTTGTCCAGCATAGTACGCTCCACAAAACCCCAGACCTGCCAGAGTTCCACCAAGCCCAACACGTACATAACTGAATGTGTCTTCCAAGGCAACAACCAGAAATGTTATGCCTGTGATAATGATCGGGAAGAGGCAGGCGAATACTGTTATGCCAGGATTATATGCCGCCTGCATTCCATCCCCCTCGCCGAGGATTATCGCATAATTACCAATAAAGTGCATACACCAAACAGCCATTCCACCCATGGAGAGAGAGCAGCCAAATAGGAGACTCCTAAGATGATCAGTTTTAATATATCACAGGAATTGTTCACCTACCAATTATGCCAGCCATTGATTGCTGTCCTTTTGTGGGCGAGTTCCATGGTGGTCCATGATCCAATGAAGCAGACAACAAATGAAAGGATGACGAAACCAGGTGAATGACTTTTTGACACAAACTCGACTTTCAGAGTTGAGGCACTATAATCCATCGATAGCTTCTTAAGTATAATGAAGAGGTAAAGCTTACTCAAGGTAAGTAAGGATAAGGTGTGTGTACTAGACAGTTTTAAGAGTATATTGAGTGCTGTCGCACATGTCTAAGGAATAGGTTGAGTGTGGCAAGAAAGTATCTAGGAATTGTGCGGTAGGAGTTGATATAGAAAGGTAATTATTGAAATCAACAGTATATTGTGGTCTATCCGGATTATCTAGACTAGAAATCTTTCACTCACGTTGGGGTACATCCAGGAAGGAGCAAAGGTCTAGTTCCTTCACTTAGTATCATCATGCGTTATCAAAGTAGGCAAGCACTCTACCTGTCTCAATTTATGCAGCTGCCGATCTTAATTTAATCGGGTAGTCAATCACATTGGAGTTAAGCACAAATTCACTGTTAAGAAGCATACATATCTTTGTCAACCGTACGGATCATTAAGAGGGATGCCCCTTCTTGACCGCTGGATTCCATTCCTTTGAAGCCACTTTCGCCTATACGAGGTGGCCAAATAGCTGTTAATAAGCAACGATGTTACTTCCAGCCTACCTAATTTTAGTGAGTTTGGCTGTTTGATCATAATTGTTAGAAAAGCTTAATTTTATGGAATAACTAGCTTGTATTATAGAGACTAGCCTACTCTGTTGAACCACCAAATATTGCCAGCAAATGATTGGTCTGTCTGAGATCAGTTGAACTTCTTAAAGAAAGCAAGAAAGAAAAAGAAATGTCATTCAAACTTACTCTAGCAGAGACTATATACTGTATGTTCAAAATAATTTTTGATTCCGTTCGATACAGCCAGCTTGTACCGCCAACTAAAGTCATCCACGGTTTTTTCTATCCATGGTAGATCACAACTACTCCTACATTAATCTAGTGAGTACTGCTCTCGGGATAAGTTTTCTTAATCTCAGGATGTTTGGTACTAATATACAAACATTCAGTCCCAAACCTTACGTCTATCCCCTCAAATTTAGCCATTGGTAGAAGCAAAGAGCTAATACCTTAGGATGAAGAGCTGCAATAAATTAGATGCATCTGTGGTTTCCTTCCTTGCAGTCCTTTCACGTGAGTTGCACCAAAAATAGGAGTTACGGCCAAGTTACGACGCAGGTATTTAAATTCAATGGAATTAGAGCGAGAGAGAATGCTTCTATTTATTCCCCTATATCAACTAAAATATTGACTTTTATGGTACAGGCACATGCACATCGGGTGTGATGTTCAGAAAATATTAATTCTCGAAACTAAGAACACGAGAATGGATGACACTCCACTATATACCGTACTATGATGAATATTATCCGAAATAATTCCTCCGAAGATGAAAGGGTCTTTGATTGAATTCTTGCAACGATTTTATTCGCTGAGAATCAACTACATTTTTGATTGCTGAAGTCTAGAGTTATGTGGATGTGCGGTTACATCAGATTAGTCAGCAATCTCAACGGTATCTGAATAACCGAAATACATTTTATTGTCACCCCGCAGCAATACCAGTATCGAATTCTGATTCCTTTTCACCACAACCATTATAAAAATGGCAACACAGCCGAAGATCCCACTGCCGATCCGTCTCCTGCCTCTTGCCGAGTTCAAACCTACCGCATCTTCCAGAGCATGGGTTTCAATTCCAAACCCAAACAACCTCCCCCTCCTTGCGACAGGTACCAGCGATAAAACTGTTCGCGTCTACTCTTTGAAGAACTTTACCTTGCACTCTATACTGGAAGGTGGGCATACACGATCAGTACGCTCGGTTGCGTGGAAGCCTTCTACCAAGCCAAATGCACCTCTAAATATCGCAAGTGGGAGCTTTGATGCCTCGATTGGACTTTGGCGTCGACAAGCAGATGAGACCTCAAAAGATGATTCCGGGATCAACGGGCCAACACTTGAGCGAGAGATCAAAGCCTCTGGAGCACAACAACTAGAGGATAGTGATGGCTCTGAGGCTGAGGAAGACTGGGGGTTTATGCTGGTTCTCGAAGGGCATGATAGTGAAGTGAAAAATATAGCATACTCGCCATCTGGACAATTCCTTGCAAGCTGTAGTCGAGATAAGAGCATATGGATATGGGAAGAAGTTGGCGAGGAAGGAGACGATGACTGGGAGACAATTGCGGTCCTTCAAGAGCACACAGCGGATGTTAAGTCCATATGTTGGCGAGAGAACGATGGTAATGGGGAGGTGCTTGCGAGTGCTAGTTACGATGATACCATAAGGTTATGGAGAGAAGTGGAAGAGGGCGAATGGGGATGCTTTGCTGAATTAGGAGGAGATGGCTCGACAGATGGACACACTGGGACTGTTTGGAGCTTGGCTTGGGAACCAGCGACCAGTCGAGGGTCGCTCAATGATTCTAAGAATACAGACGATTCGAGTTCTGCACCTACACCACGTCTGTTATCAAGTTCTGCCGATTGCACAATCCGAGTTTGGTCGCTTGTGCCCTCACCACCACAGCCCAATAAACCTTCATACTTTAATTCCTCTATTCCAAGCACCATGCGTCCTCCGCCGGCAAACGAAACATGGGTATGCACTGGTACTCTTCCGGCGGCACATGATTTTCCTATATATTCGATCGATTGGAGCAAGAAATCTGGGCGGGTCGTGTCCACAGGCGGCGACGGGAAGATTGTGGTTTACGAGGAGAGAACCAAAGGCAGAAACAGCGTTGGAGGCGCGATTGAGAAAGAATGGGCGGTAATTGGAATATTGGAAAGCGGCCATGGACCATACGAAATCAACCATGTGACTTGGTGTACAAGGTATGATGCAGGGAAAACACAAATAGACGAAGAGATGATCATTACCACTGGTGACGATGGAGTTGCTAGAGCATGGGCTATAGATGAGACCCAACTGGAACTAAAACTCACAGAGACTGGGGTTGAGGGATTAGATTTGGGGGATGGAAAATGAAACCGATTCGCAGATTGAAGACTATGGTTATGTGGTTATGATATTGGAAAGGCGCGTATTAATGACTTGCTGGAAGGATGTATTCGTACGCTACGGTTGGGGAGAGCATAGCGATCGGCGTACAATGGAAATTGTATAGGTAGTCATCATCTAGACAGATACATTGTGTCATCACACAATCTAGATATTATACTTGTTCCTGTCATCAGATAAAGGCTTCAAGTTCATTGCTCGCTTAATCCGTATTTCGACAACTGTAGGCAACAGCCAAAACAACATGAAGGTTGTTATTTGAGAATTAATCCATTGCGTCATACTTAGCAAGATAACTTCCCAAGGCAGCCGTTGAAAAAGGACATCTTATGAATGATGTGTGTAGAACACGCAATCACTGACAAAACCCACCAGCTCCACACCCCCCAAAGTTACAAATACCTGCTGCCTTGTAGCAATCACCAACCTGTCGCAGCCCTATTTCCCATGATTCGATTAAAATTTCGTCTCTTTGGATAATTTTTGCCAACCCGTTAGTTTTTGTACGGTACAAATTTACCAACTCCTACTTCTTTGTTCATTTGCCCTCAAATCCGAAGTCGGAATCACGCCACTTTCCTACTATCATGGGACCAATGATTAATATGAGACCTCCGACTTATTTCTTCCTTCCAACGAATCAGTAATACCCAGAGGGTAAACTCCTCAACTATTGTTGTGTATGTAGTGTACTTTGCAAGTATTGCCGACCCACGGCTTTGGAAACTTGACAAAGAAGGAAAACGTGGCCAACAGCCCTTTTCAAATATCCTTTGTAGATGAACTCCAATCACAAAATCATGCAGTATATGGTTTGGTTTAAGGAACGTATAGTAAGATACTTTTGCTGATCATGACATATTCCCGCATCGTAGAGAGTTTGGTTATGTGAATAATAAGGTTACAGTACGGGAATTACTACCCCTGTCCACTTTGATGATCCGGTAACCCTATCCGAAATATACCCGAAAAGCACGGCTAGATTTTCTTTACGTCAATCGTCCTCGTTGCATGAATTCTTACTTCTACACATGGAACAAAAGGTATCACAGGCCAGCCTCTGGGTTCTCAGCTCCTCCGTAGGGCAAGAAAAAGTAACAAACAAAGCAAAGAAGGGAGTGTTTTATGTTAATTTCCTCGTGTAAAGCAAAGTCCAGGTTATACAAAACTACAACAAAGAACATGAAACATACATGAAGTTGTTGTTGGATCTTGGGTTTTTGATAGCGTTATTTGGTTAGCCCAATCGCAGTTTAACCTTCCGCTTACTCTTCTCGTACCTGCACACGTTCTGAGCGAATAAGGTGAATATCATATATTAAATCTCACCACACATAAGCGGCCACCCAGCAAACGCCCGTAGCATCTTCATCCGATGGAGTCCCAATGCCTTGCTTCCTACTCTGTAACAAACAGTAAGAAACAACCACACCCAAGGGATCAAATTCATGGTCAGCCGCCCGAACC
>Ga0247809_1001468_pt1 | contig 10599 bp, 11 predicted proteins | sample UWRJL104311B1_FD_180951 | JGI IMG/M metagenome (GOLD analysis project Ga0247809, IMG submission 180951) | Plant litter microbial communities from Arlington Agricultural Research Station in Wisconsin, United States - UWRJ-L104-311B-1 | ecosystem: Environmental > Terrestrial > Plant litter >...
TATTGAGTTCACCACGTATAGTTTCGGTCGATGCTCCACCCAGAAGATATAGCAGACGTATCTGCTTGTGTGCTGGATTAAGTGGACTGTAGCAGATAGATGCCATTCGGAAGTCAAATCTACTCTATTCTGCTTCTTGGCTATTTCTTGTGAGTGGGTTAATGTGGTTATGAGGGATGATCGCCGTTAGCTCATATATCCGTGTCTGAAGATACGGCTCGCCGCTACAACTCAGGTGCGTATGGATAACTCTCTATTCCTTGGTTGTACCGCAATGAAGAAAGTCGAATGATTTCTGGATATGGTACCCTCCATGCGAGGTCTCCGCCACAGCTAGCACGAAGTGAGGCTGGTGAAACATAACCCCTCTTTCAACCCCTCTTTCCACCTTTGTGTATTCTATGTCATTAAATTATCCTTTTGTATCTATCCCTTGATATTGACTTTGCTGCTACCTCTAGGTCAAGAAACTTTTAGGGTTAACATTCAAATTTAGTCGTCATTGCATCTGTTCTCCTACAAACTATTTCACTCACGATAGCTTAGTCGACTATCTCGAGCCTCCCTCTCTAAAGAACTAAAATCGATCTTAGTCTAGATTCAAAATACCAAGGATTCGAGACTCTCTCCAAGGCTGCTCCTACGCCTAGTGTAGCCGCCGCCATTAAAAATCTCCCCGTCATAACCCCCATTGCTTCGATCCAGTGTCTATTTCAGTTCTCTGCACCAATCCTACGCACATCGGTCGTCTCAATGAAACTTATCCTATTCATGGCATGTTAAAAGCGGCATGTATTGAGCTTTCCAACGTCCGTAACATCGATTAGAAAACCACAATCGATCTCTCCGTTGCTCGTCTGCAGAAACTACGAGAGCTTGACCCTTTACTCGTGAATGATCTAGGTGTAGAATTCAATGATGTGCTGAATAATGCGGTCGAGACGGTTATCGTGCCTCTGCTCTTGCAGGCCACCTCACGAATCGCAGGCTCAGATCTTGCCCCGATGCATGGAAATTGGAATAATAACTTGCGGCCAATTGATTAAATCCACGCAAAGAGTATGCGGGATCACGGTATGGAGAGCTACGAGATTATGAAACGTATACTATAGTATTCCAAGATGGGACAGTTAATGGATTAGAATTTGATGTTGATTGAAAGTGAATCTAAGTGCCATCCTGAGTAATTATCGAGTAAAAGCTTCGAAACGCAAAGTCCTGCAAACTTAGCCGGCCCAAAAACGGCGTATTACCGCGGTGGTCTTTGTCGCTCCAGATTTAGATGCTATATTGAGGCTAATAAACTGTTCCATAATAGAGGATGAGGCTATCAACTAGTCACAACAGATAATAACTAGAAACCTCCTTTTAGGGGAGTTTAAATAAGTTATTTCAAAAGAATGGCGCAGGCGAAAAAGAAACGAGGGCGAGGTGATTAAAGGTGGTCAAGGCAGAGAAGTGTCCGCATTTGTACGAATGACTAGTGATTTTGTTCAAGCCAGGTTTTTCATGTTATTAGACTGCTATAATTGCAACGAAATATCTTAATACAAGGTCTATTATTATGACGCCTAGTCCCTGGACAAATGTTGTATACTTATAAGTTTGTCAGAAAATATCAACTTCTAGAAGCTATAGGCATCGCAGGACCCCTTTCTAACACCTATTATAACAAAAATCGATCGTTGCAGTAGCTGCAAGAAGATCAAATTGGCCAGGATATAAAGTGACAACAATATTATTCTAACGCACCAAACCCAAATCCTACTTCTCCTTCGAGCTTTCAGTGCTTAGAGCTTAATCCGTTTTAATTAATATCCTCTCTTACCTTATATACGAGGAAATTTCAATTGTGCCGAATACGCCAGAGAGGGCAAAGGGATTTATAGAAGAGTCCACGAAAAATCAATATTATAATAGAATCAGGTGTATTAAGTATAGTCAATTTTCTTGGAAAAGTGAAATAGAAGGAGTATAAAAAGTTGATATTTATGTGTTTTCGTCTACGCTACCGCCTACTCGAGCACATCACCTTACCACTTGCCTCGCACATTTACTATTTACCCGATAAAATAAATATAGTAATATTTTCTATTTTAATACTATATAAAGGCTTTAGTTAACTTAGAATTATTACTTCAAAATTCCATTTAGAGCTGTTGTTCTATTTCATCTATCTATGTTTTTGCCAAACTTGATATATCTTCTCTTTCAACATTGACTCATGAACCGTAATTCCATATTCCAAGATGTATTTCACTAGACTCCTACCAGCCTTCGCTGCCTTTGAAACTTTCGCTACCTTCGGAAACTGTATCCCGGCTCCGGCTCCCTGTGATTGTAACCTGCAATCAGATAACAACCTCCACGTAGAAATTGGTACCGGTACCCTCACGGGGTTCATCAACTCGTCGGCTCCCTCAGTGCGTCAATTTTTGGGTGTCCCGTATTCTCTTCCTCCAATAGGAGTGAGAAGATGGCTTCCTCCCTCGAAGTTGCAGAAAAGTGGTTCCATGATAGCAACCAGCATAGGGCCCGTATGTTCTCAGCTACTCCTTACAGATCAACATCCTGTCAACACCAGCGTGTTTGCTCCAGGTGCTGGTAATCAAACCGAATTCTTTCCTCTACAGGCCAACTTCAGCGAAGATTGCCTCACCTTGAACGTCTAGACACCACGAAACCGAAAGAACCTTTTGCCAGTGATTGTCTGGTTCTTTGGTGGAGGTTTTACCCAAGGAGGGACAAACTCTCTGTATTTCAACCCTCAATCATGGGTTCAACGAACGCAAGAGCACATCGTCGTTACTGTCAACTTCAGGTCGAACATATTTGGCTTCCCTAATGCTGCTGGTCTGGGCGACCAGAACCTGGGGTTGCTCGATCAGCGGCTGGCACTGGAATGGGTGCGAGACAACATCGCACATTTTGGCGGAGATCCGTCCAGGATCATTAGTTGGGGCGAGAGTGCAGGAGCAATCGCTGTCGATTATATCGATTTCGCATACCCTTTGGATCCTATCGTCAGTGGGAGAATTATGGCCTCTGGTACTGCATTGTTCGCACCTCAATATCAACGCCAAACCGGCGACTTTACTCAAAAAAAGCTTCAAAGCAGTTGCCAAAGCTCATGGGTGTGGCTCTGCAAGCTCGCAAGTTGAATGTCTGCGAAATGTGTCCTGGCAGGAAATTGAAAGACATCTAGCTACGGCTGAAGGTCAGACATTCACATTTCTTCCTATTGCCAACGAAAAACTTGTCTTCTCGAACTATTCACAGCGGTACGAGATGGATGCTCTATCATCAATACCGGCGATCGTCGGAACGAATCAACATGAGCTAAATGCTCTTGCAGTGGATAATGCGGCCATAAAATACAATAATATCCTTTCTCCTCTGACGAATTCAAGCTTTCTTTGTACAGCTGCAGCAACATCTCGACTACGAGAAGCGACCTGTCGAACGACATATCGATACCGGTACGACGGAAACTTCTCCAACATCTCACCAGGTATATTACACAGGGGCATATCATGCCTCTGAGCTCCCATTGATTTTCGGCACTGCTGGCGAATACCACGGAGAGTCCGCTGCAGACGAAGAACTTGTGAGTAGAAAGCTGCAAGATCTCTGGCTTGTTTTTGCAAAAGATCCTGAAGAGGGGTTGAAAAATGCTGGCTGGAATTCATATGGAGCGGGGAAAGCTTTGTTAATCGGAAGTGGAAACTCGACTATTAAGGAAATTAACGTTTCTCGGCTGGATTATGTGTGTAATATATAATAAAGAGTGATATAGCAAAGGGATAAGGCAACAGCGGTAAATATTTGAATTTAAAGCGCCTTATTTACGGCAAAGCTATAATTGCGCATTTTCCTCTTCTATAATTCTAACCTTAATAATCGAAGATAAATTGTAATAGGGTAAATTTCGACCATTTCAAAACACGTGTCGCGTGTTCAAGGAAGCTTCTTTGAGTACTTAAATCATTTAATCTTCTTCAAGAAGAATAAAATTAATATAACCTTTTTCTATAAAGTAACTACCCTAACCATAAGGCTAGTGGTGTCTGGTCCTAAATACCGCGCGATATAGGATTCTGCTCCGGCGAGATTGCGTTAGGATCCGAAACAGGGGTTCTAGATATTGCTCCCTAAATATTATTAGGCAAATAAGAGTTTAATTCCCCCTTTTTTATAGCTATTAAATCCTAAGAAACTGGTGATTTCTTTATAAACGCCCTTTATAGTATAATAGAAATAACTATAGTATAATACTTCCTTATTAAACTTAACTAATAATTGAAGTATTTATTATATTTCTAATATCATGTTAAATTAAAAGGGTAAAGATATTCGCAGTGTAGATGCTTGATTTCCACTCTAGAAATGTATCTAGACTGCATATATTTCTATCACGTGCTTCTCTACTTGATATCTCAGGCCATAACAGCAACAACAAAAAAGAAAATTTGCATGCCCATTTATTTCTTACTACAATATCAGAAATATCAGAATAAAAAGTCACGTGTTTTATACCAAACACCAGTTTTATATCAAATATCAACATATAAGTCATTAGGGTATTATAAGGACTTGAAGGAAGCTCTCGGCCGCTTATAACATTTAATATTAAACATAGAAGTCACTAGTTTCAAAGGACTATAAAACCTGTCTGGCATGGGATTAAACACCAAGAGCCGAAAAGGATTCATGTTTATGTCGCTACTTAATAATTTTGAGAAATGTCAGCACGCTAACAAGTAAAAGGACGCTACCGGGTATAACAGAAGTCAGCGAGATTCAAGGCTATTCTAGGCTAATTTCCAAATAAAGGACCTGCCCTATACATTTTATGGTGTTTACCAACTGCAATATCGGACGATACATTCGCCAAGAGCTGATCACAAACGCCCAGGCCGCAGCAACTAAGGACCAACGGCCAACTTCTTGTTACCCTGTTTACGGAATGGTCAACAAACCCTAGTCCAACGTCCATCCACCCATGGCATTGCAGGCACCGCCACTATTTTCAACCCAACAATGGCATTTGGGATTTTGATATAGGTTCCTAATTTTGTTTCTTTGAACTTTTTTCGTTCTTTGGCTCATTGTTATCTCTCCAAAGCTCGAATACTCCACTATTTTTCTAACGCTCGGATAAAGCCATCTGAAACCTGTCTATCCTTTGCGCGTTGCACAGAACAGACTAACTCGCACGTTCGGCGAACGACTCTACGATTTGAACTTCTTCTCTAACGAGAACAAACCCCAGTAGGATATCTTCGTACCCGGGAAGAACCCAATTCACTTCATTTCGTTGTAGAGATGGCGGACGGCAAGTTTGAGTACCGGGAAGTCCTCGCCGTTGTGCAGATAGTGGTATTTCCCATATCTCTCTATTTCGGTATCTGGTTTGGACTCGCGCGGAGGAACGGATGGTTCTGCATCGGCGTCTTCTCATTCTTTCGTATCGCCAGTGGCAGTTGCATGCTGGCCATGATCAACCACAGCTCAGAGACACTATTACTCGTATCCGTAGTTTGTGAATCTATTGGAATATTGCTGATGATATTTCTGCTTTTCGAGCTATCGGAGCGAGTGTATGCCTGCCCCTCCTTCTGTTGATCATATTTGTCTGAGCGAAGCTGACTCAATTTACAGAAACAGACACCTCCAAATGATTCCACCAAGAGTTCTATATGTTCCACAGCTTCTTACTTTCGCGGATATGGGTGTTTCGATCGCAGGCTTTGTCGCAGTCACCAGGAGAGAAGATTCGCTTGCTCCAACAAAATATAGTAGAGTGGGTATGGCGCTGATTGCAGCCACTTACATTTGGGTGGCAGGAATATCGGGAGCGTTGTGGCTACGTCGAACCCATCTTCCAAAAGAGGAGACTCGGATGATAAACTGCGTAGCAGTATGTACCCCTCTACTAGGAGTACGTGTTCTATACTCACTCCTGTACGCCATCACGGGCAGCAAGGTACTCAACACCATTGTTGGCAATCCAACCATCTATCTATTCATGACAATGATACCAGAGATTGCTATCGTGGCTATCTGCGTTTGGACTATATTGAAAATACAACGGCCAGAAAGAAGTAAGGAGGTGGGAGGGAACAAACAGCAGGATATTCCGTTGCAAAACTGTGGGAGCAGCCGATAGCCCGATAGAAAGCTTCTAAACTAATTTTTGACTCGAACTTTTGTCATGTGAATGGGCATCACATTGTGTATATGTTATACCCTGCCACATGTGAGGATTTCCTAACCCTCATTTTCATCGCCCTCGTGGTAAGCGTATCCAGTCAATGCGCATGGAAATCGATGCTCATGCTGATAGTAAATTTAAATTTGAAATTGCCGCCAACGTAAACTATTAAATATATTAGCGTAGAGACTTTGATATTGTACTGTCATAGCTAATTCTTATATCTTGAAGAAAGCTAGTAAAAATATATTTATTTGCGTTTATTATATAACCGGTAAATTAAACATATACTAAAATCGTGTATGGCTATTCCCTACTGGACTAGCAGTAGAAGACGCAGGTGAAGTGACACGGAAGATGAAGAGGCTTATTATTAGTATAACTGTAATTATTTAGATTAAGTTTTATTGTTGGCTTAAGATGTTTTATTTCTTTGATTTATAAGAAGGACAGGTCCTCTTCTAGGTCACGGAATCTATTCTACGTTTAAACTGATGTGAGGATAAGCTGTTAAAGGTGGAAGCGGCAAGATAACTAATCCTTCATATATTTTATATTTTGGCTTGTTCCATACCATTCTATTATATTATGTATTTATATCATGACATTTATGCTACCATAATATAGTTCTATCATATCATACAAATATTCCATCCCCGCTTCTGCATCACAAATTCCAAACCACGCGGGCCGTACGCTCTCGGATCGGGATCCATCCACAGCAGATTTAACAGCTTCGTAGCTTGCTTGACAGCACTCATCTTATATTTCACCCCCGCAAGACGATACATCTCCCACTGTCGTTCCTGATGCGCACACGATCCGATGATCATCGCAGGCCACATCATGATCGCGCAGAGCGGTGTCAGCGTCAGCGACTCGAGCAGCGGAAGGGTCATCTCGACGCGGATATCGATTTCCGTGATTAGGCGGATGTCGTCTTGTAGAGATTCACAGAAAGAAGAGTGGAGGAAGATTAGCAGGGCCGACTGCCATATGACTAATGCTGCTGCGTGTTGCGTAGCCATTTCCGAGCCATCCATGATGGAATTCGTCGCTGTCGAGGCACGGATCCGTGACTCGAGGTCTTTGTACTGTGCGTAAGTTGTTGCTGAACATGTACCGGTTTCTTCTTCGGTGTGGCGCTGGCTGGTGAGCAGGGATACTTCCGGGATAAATTTGAAAACACTTTTGATGCCGCTGAGGAAGCTGCCGGAGGTGCCGTGCTTGCTTATTCCTTGCGCTGAGCGAAGGAAGTCATTCAGGCTTGGGTTCTGGGTTCCTGATGTGCCCCGGGGAGTTATGGTTGCGACCAAGGCCATGTAAGAATACATTTCGAGCAGGAAATTCCAGAGGTCGTGATGTTTGGTGATCTCTATTCCCTGAGGCTTGGATATAATGGATAGGACGAGTTCTCGACCTGCATTTAAGTGGTGCATGAATGTGTCGTGAGAATTTCCGGATATAGACTACAAGGTATAAGATAAAGTGCAGCTGGTGGTAGATTATAGGAGAAGAAAAAGAATAAACAAAACCTACCTCGACCATGCATAAAAGCAAAATAATCAGCAACATTCGAAGTTTTTCATTCTCCTGGTCTAGCTGGCTGCGGGATAGCTCTAACTGTAGATCGCGTAACACCAACGAGTGATGCGACCATGTTGCCGTGACTGTCTCCTGATTGAGGGTCTCGTCGAAGCGCAGATGTGCCCCTGCGATGGCCAGCACACTGTTCATCACCACGTGATCTGAAAAAGCGATGGGGAGGACGATATTTAGGAACGGATTGTTATGCACCGGAGCAGCGCATATCTGGTGGGCGGTCTGGGAGACATAGTAGTTGAATAAGAGGCTCGCGTTGGGGTTCGCGCGTACACCTTGCCCATATGAAAAGCCACCCGGTTGAGACCTCGGCTTGGGTGAGATTTGGCGGAGAAGGGGGAACGATGAAAGGCTGCTTAAGAGGTTTGCTGAATTTGAATTTAAATCTGGACTTCCATGTAGACTTGAATCTGAATTTGGACTTGGCGGCTTTTGTAATGGAGTAGTATGTTGATTTGTCAAGCCAACGAGCACATCTGGTAATTCCGCAAAGGGAATCGCGAGGTCTGAGTCACCACGGACCTTAGGTATACTGTTATTCTTCTAACCCATGGTTAGCTTTTGACCTGATTGAATATACACATTTATTTACAGCCTGGTATGGGATGTCACCACCCACCTGGCTCTCATCGAGCAGAACCGCTTTTCCTGGTGTCCGAGGTTGTGCCCGTGCCCACGTACACTGCAGCTTGTTCCTAACACAGCCGATGCAAACGGGCTTGGATTCGTCACATTTCTTCCGCCTGGAGCGGCAGGTCAAACAACCATTATTGGAGCGGGGGAAGTTACGTGAAATGCGCGGTTTCCACAGCACGGGGACGGAGCCGCCTCGAGCGGAGGAGGAGGAAGAAGAAGACGAAGCAGATTTAGTGATAGTTTGGTGAACGGTGGATTCCATCGATGGACGATGAGGTATCGGGTGAGCTTGGCATTGAAAGAGAGAGTGATATTAATTGCATGCGGTTTTACCGTAGAGAAGAATATAACACTGGGCTGTTGATCTGGTTTCACCGCAGTGACAGACAAACTAGCGAGGGCACAGGAGGAGTGAGTGGTGAGGGAGACTGGCTGGTGGTGGCAGCGCGTGTAGATAAGGCGAGTAGATAAAGACTAAGCGCCAAGCGCCAAGGACTGATCTTAGGTGAGGCACTACTGTAGGCAGCAGTCCAGTCAGGGTATACGTCTTCTTATTCGTATTCTTATTCTAGCGTGTTTAAGTAATACAGTATAAAGTATATGTACAGTATGTATGTGTACATTATATGTGCAGCAAGTATATGTATATATATCTCTCTCACGACTTATATAGTAGCACAATATAGATGATATAGTATAATACCACACAGGAACCCTGTCTCCACAGCAGTTGTTGAACAACACAATAATACCAAGATTACCAAAATTACCTGATTTCCCGATTGCCGTATTATTGATTACTTGATATGACCTTCCAGTCCCCTATCTAACCGCGCCTCTGCCCTTCTCTTGATTTGGGTGAGCTTAGCCTCTCCTGTTGCACGTGATGATAAGGGATTGGTCTTATCTACACGCCAACGCTTTTGGAAACAGTATCTAACCGCGCTTGCCAAGCATGTCACTTTCCACACGCTGTTCCCTTATTGATTCTGTTGCAATAATTAGTTACTAATAACTAATACTATTACCATAGTACTCAGCATAGCTACAGGAGCGGCGATGCTTTTCCCAGGCAACTTAGGCGCATGCAATGGTATTCCCGGCTGCTTTATTCTCTTCTTCTTCCTTCTCTCTATTCGAACACTAAAAGCATCATGTTTTGGCTGAGCTAGCTTTCTTTCTTTCTTCTCTTCCGGTCTATGCCAAGATACTAATTATCCTGTATTACATGGGATATGTGATTATTTGTTCGTCAGCAAAACTAGCCATTAAAGAGGACCGGTGTGTGCGAAGAGAGGACGGTTTGCATTCACATTCTTATATATATACATATATATCCTCCAATCCCTCATGATACTACATCTATTGCCATCTAGCTAGACATAGAGACATATTCATAGACAATCTAGGTTCTCTTACTCTCGCTTTTCTTTCCTTTTGTTCCATCTTTCAACTGCAGACCATTCACCTTAGATCACAGCTTGCTCGGCGACGACAACCAACCACCACCACCACTACTACTAAAGGAGTTGAGCAGGCTTGAGGCGAGGTCAATAAGCTTGATCTCCAATTGGATCATCTGCAGCAGCTGCAGCAGCAGCAATGCAGGATTCAAGCACCAACCTATCAGCCGATCCTATAGCCTCAAGTACTATGGGCCGAGAGCCAGATCGCGACGACAGCGAGGAGATGACCGAGGAAGAGTCCGACTCTCAGAAACACCATCATGACCAAGAGGAAGTTCGACAGCTAGCCCGGACATTCACCGCGCGCTCCGAGCTCTCGCAGGGGGAAGGGAACAACCCCTTTTCCCCCATCAAAGACTCCAGTCTCGATCCATACTCGCCACACTTCAAACCTCGATCGTGGATGAAAGCCCTGCTCCAACTGCAATCGCGAGACCCGGAGAAATATCCCGCGAGGACGGCTGGGGTCGCATTCCGCGGTCTCAATGTCCACGGATATGGCAAACCGACCGACTATCAAAAGAGCGTGGGAAACGTGTGGCTCGAGGCGGTGGGCATGGCGAGGACACTCTTCCGACTGAATGTGAAATCAAAGATCAATATCCTGCAAAATTTCGATGGTTTGGTGGAGAGCGGCGAAATGCTGGTCGTCCTCGGCCCTCCCGGGTCTGGTTGTTCTAC
>Ga0247809_1001471_pt1 | contig 10582 bp, 8 predicted proteins | sample UWRJL104311B1_FD_180951 | JGI IMG/M metagenome (GOLD analysis project Ga0247809, IMG submission 180951) | Plant litter microbial communities from Arlington Agricultural Research Station in Wisconsin, United States - UWRJ-L104-311B-1 | ecosystem: Environmental > Terrestrial > Plant litter >...
GCAGTCCAGCTTGGAACGGGGGAAACCAAGGAGGGTTGATCAACAACGCTCAAAACGCTTATTCTGGAGGCTACGGACAGAATCGGGCCATTCCATCAAGCCCAAACTTCCCATTGTCACAAAACAACCAATCCGATTATGGCTTCCCACAACAAGGATTCCCACAACAGCCAAGTCATGGCTTCGGAAACCATGGAGGGTACTCGAGGTTCTAGATGCTTTCGTAAGGATTTGCAGTGGTAGGCTTTTGTTCGATTTTATGATATGATGCTTGGGAATTTTTCTTGTGAAAATAGGGTAGCTGGTTCTGTCTCGTTTTCTGGCTGTATATGGGAAATTTATGGCTCCACTATGTCAATTTAGAGGTTGATTCGGATGGCACAGGTGATTTGTATATCTACTTCGTACAATAAGGGGTACTTCATCCACTTTTATTGTCCAGTGTCTCTGATCTGTTATCGCTTCCCAGTCTGAACAATGCGTGGTATTCTCGATCAGTGTCCCCTCAATTTTAGAAACGGCTTGCTTGACATATCTACTTGTATTTTCACGGGACCATGGCCCCTGGTAATCCAATTACGTTACTGTCACTGCTTCGCTGACCTACAGGATATATAGTCTGTTTCCGACTCGGGAATTCTTAGGCTCTAGGATGGGACTGGCGTTTTATGATCATTGGACTGGTGAAGAACAACCACCAACTTGGGGCTTGAATGATTTCCAAAAAGATCTTGACCAGCACACTTGATTCGACATTGTCGTTCGACGCAAAGGCCGTAAGTGGTCATTTCGTTTCGGTTGTACATCATGGATGATGGGTGTAACAATGGCTCGGTCAACGCAGTGGTTTGTTAACATACAGCAATGTCTAAATGTCTTGACTTCAAGCTACAAAGCATCTCTTGCAAAATACCGAGAGAAATAAGTCGGTATTGATGTTCAGTGCCACCTGGACTGTATCGTGTACCGACAAATACCAAGCGAAGGTTTTCTTGGCGTTATGGTTTCACAAAGGCTGGGTTAAATTGCACTACAAGCAGGCCTACCACACAGCAGAATGATGGATACGCAGTGGCTACTCTATATTCGGTAGGCTATCCAGGTACATGGTGAGAAAGCCACTGCCTTCTCTATACATCTTGTGTCAGTGCCGTAATTTCTGATTGGAAAGGTCTTGCGCTGACATATTCAGTTTTCATATATATCAAAGTAGGCAACATAGGCGCACTGCATATTGTCATGGAAACTGCACCGAACATCATTGAAGAGAGTGTCGGAACCTGTGGTGTATTTCGTGAGTATATTCTCAGATGATTGTTATGATCTATCCCAGCTCCCTAGTCGTGAATCCACAATACACATCTGCTACCTCCACAACCAGACAGCTCGATCTATTGCAAGCCCATCCACACACCCTCCTTGCCATTTTCCACGTCTTCTAGACACTCCACCACGCCAACACAACAACAGCATACAAGCCTAGAAATACCCCGGTCACTATATTCTCCGCTATAGCCGAGACACCTATCAATAACAGTCCAGCAGTCTGAGCAACAATATTAGCACGAATCGGCACGTTGTTGATCCACGTCTTTGCACTTAGGTTACGCAACTGCTTGAGCCAGCATCCTAGGCCAATGCTTGCAAAGACACAGATCACCGCATATGTATACCATCGTAAACACTTGATAAAGATTGAAGCTGGTGAGGTTGATGTATCTCGACTTGAGGCTTTGATGTTGATTGCGAGGATAATCAAGGATGTGGTTTTGAGTGTCATGATGGTTCTACCACGCATGAAGTCTTTTACCACATCTTTCTTTGGCGTGGTCATTTGAATACTTTGTCCTTCGATATCTTTTGGATTTTCTTTGATCAGGCTGAGTATTGTAGTTGACTGGCAATGTCGAAACTCTTCCGGCTGTTCTGTGTCCACACTCACATCCTCCTCTGTCTTGTCAACCGAGTAGAACCCATTCTGGGCATATATGGCAAGAGCTTGAGCTTCTGTAGTAGCAAGATCTTTGTAATGCATGACCTATGAAAGGTATAACGACAGTATGCTTGACGTTACCATCAGAGGTGTACCCCATGAGCCCAATTCACCACTGAACAAAGCACACGATTTATGAAGACCTGGCTCCCAAAAGTTGGTCCAGATCTTCGGATGAGAAGCCCTAACCAGTTTGTCGAGAACGGCTGAATTATCTATCAACCTGTCGAGAAGGATATCGATTTTGACAGCTGGTATTGTGGAAGTGACTTATCGGTTTGTTTTAAACTGTCCCTGGCAGCCTTTGAATCCAGACTTCAGAACTCGAAACCCCATATAGAAATGATCAGGGACATCGTAACCGAAGACTTTTCATTCCGAGCTATTTCAAGAAGAGGCAATGCGGAGAGAATGTGTTATCTATTGTTGGTGGCTGTTTGTATTCACCGTATGTGGACCCCAATCACAGTACCTCCACCGACACCATGGGTTGGAACTAGCGAACGGTGTAGTCCGCAAGGGTGTCAGATCCGAAGCAGCCACATTTTTCACCAGTACGTCGCCTTGTCCAAATAAGATCGAGCCTTATGTGTGTTCGGATTGGCGATCCTACGCTCGGCGCTCCAGGAATCCTGGTTGCCCTGATACAGCTGTCTATCGAAGCATTTTCAGATCTTCCAGTCTGGTGCAAGCACGCCAGCGGACATGAGCGTTCAAGGAGTACTACCCTTGATTCAATATCAATACATCGATACATTTCTTGTAAATTTTAATCGAAAAAGTTGTGGTTTCCGTTAATCATCCCTATCTGCGTGGTTGGTCCGAAAACCGACAACCAACAAGCCAATGCAGCTCAACGCCCAAACTTTTCGCTCACCGCAACAAGCTTGCAACTGTGCTTATCAGATTTGCGATTCGAGTTTAGACACGTGATGGTGTGCACCATGCAACTGAGATGTGCTCAAATATCGATTTGCTTGCATGTCCAAGAGCGTGGACGAGACGAGATAGCGGGTAGAATGGTGATATAGCCATGCTCGTTATTCAGCTTATAGGAAAGACCGGAGCAAGCGGTGACAACTCGAAGAAAACAGCGCTGTCCAAGCTACAAGTGCCTGCCATAGGTCATAGTTTGGTACCATCAAATGATGTTTGGGAAAAGGATTTATAGGCTGAACAAATATAATCATACTCTAAGAAGTGTCTAAGAATAAAAGCAAGATAAGGTAAACAGCCCTTCTAAACATCATGAGTATTTCTTACAGTATCATCGTCCAATGAGTGTCATAATGCAGCTTCTCCGATATTTTACAATAGTGAGGAAAGGCTCCATCCTGACAACAATATAGCCATGAAATCATAAGTCATAATCCATAATAACTTTCCTCTTGCTCTTCTCATCCTCATCAGATCGTTGGCTTAATCATGATTGCTGTTCCTGCGCAGTGCCTCCACGACCACGGTGTTCGCCACGTCCGCGACTTCGTCCTCTTCCACCTCGACCTCTGCTATCAAGACTGGCAGGAGGAGGGACGGCATTCAGACTCAGATTCTGAAATTGCTGATTGGCTCCTCCTCTTGATGGACCACCTCGAATCGCTGGAACTAATCCTCTACCCCGAGCGGGGTTCGATCCACCCCTGCCACGTTCGTAACCTCCACGCATCGGCGAGTTATTGTGTATAGCTGGCAAATGGCCGTTCGTGGTTGCACCACCTCGCCCACCTCGGCCACGAGCATTGCCGTTAACACCAGAGACCGCACCGCGAAAGGAGCCTCGTAGCGGTGGTGGAGCTCCAGCTTCACGATATTGACCTCGTCCTCCTGCAGGACTACCGTATCCACCATTGACAGTCAATGGCGTTTGTATTTGGGCAGGCCGCTTTTCAGCAGCTGCCTTGGAACCTGCAATGACTTGCTTGTTGGTGAGATTGAGTACGGAGGAAAACGGCACAGTGGATCCTCTAAATGGAGAGCAGCGATCCCCAAGATTAGTTCCGCTCATGAATGAGACATCAAAGATGACATCTAACAGAACGGTTCTAGGTGTCCTCGAGATGCCCACCACAGTGCCACGTGTGGCGATTGGCACCCTACCTGAATCCTGTACATACACAACCCTGTCACCCAGCGCAAATTTCTGATTGCTCAAACGAAACTCTGCGTCCGCAGGTCTCATCAAAGCATTACGTGGAACGCCTTTGAGCTTCTTGAACTCTGGTTGCGGACCTTTACTGACGAGGTCATCCGCTGTGCGCTCGATAGCCATGACAGCATCGGAGTCAAGCTGTTCTGCGTCGAGTGGAACTTTTTCGAAGCTCTTAGATTCGATGGACTTCAACCATGCACCAATCTCCTTGATCTTGGTAGGAGCAATGTCTGCAGGATAAAAGTCTGTATCAGTAAAGTCGTTGCCTTGTGGCTTTCGCTGAATGCCAGCAATGAATTCTGGGAATTTGGTCATGTACTGAATCAGAAGCTCAATAGCTTTGTTACTGAATTCCCATCCACTCTCTGATTTACGAGTATACCCCAGCACCTTGAGCTTCTTCGACTCAAACTTGAGGTTGAGGCCCAGGTTCAGGCGTGGTAGGCCAAGGGCTGAAATGGTGAAGGATGAAGTGATCTTGCTGAGAGTAAGAGGATGAAGACCAAGCTCTTTCGCAACTTGGTATGACGGTCTATATTGTGTCTGGTGTCCATGACCTTGAACAATAGCCTTGCCAAACTCAGCTTCTTTAGCAGTGGTCGAAAGCCAAATCTCTGCTTTGTTATCTGCATGGCCAATAATAGCAAGAGGACGTCCATAGTTGAAGTCGCCCAGGAAGAATGCTCGCGAGTCTGGTGGGAACTCCTCCTCTATAGGTAATGCGGCCTTCTCCAAAAATCTCGCATCTTCGCTGATAACGTCCGCCACCAAAGTCTGCGAAGCAAACTCAGTTTCCATACCCGGCACGACTGCATACTCCTTAATAGTGGCCCCTTCATCGGTTTTGCGGAGACCTTTAAGCATCTCAACGTGGGTGATGGACTCGACTGGTCCAATGATGATACCAAGTCGTTTACTATATGTTCCCTCCAGTTGTTCAGCCTTCTTACGGAAATCGTCGATTTCGCGTGGACCATGAGGCTTCTGGATGGACTGTGAGGCTCCATCGTCTGATGGAAAGTAGTCAAAGAGTTCGTCGGACACCTTAACAACCTTTGCCTCAGACAAGAATGGGTAGCCTACAAATACGCGCTGTCCGAGTTTGGTAACTGCATTAGTAACATTGGTCCTTGCTTCGACGTCTTCAAGTGTCACAACCATACTCTCGTTTCTACTCTCCTGCGAGAAGACATTGACACCATGGAATCCCAATGTCGCGTTATATGGAATCGTAGCCAAACTTGGGAAACCAGCCAAAGCAGATTCTCCTAGCTTCACCCCATCCATGAGGCCAACACGAAAGTCGAGCCCTTCAATCGTTGGCAGGTCAAAAATGTTTTCAATGCAGTGACAGTGAGGAATATCGGGAAAGACTCCTACAAGCGAAGATGGGTGGATGAAGTCTGTCTCGGCATCATAGGTGAACTTCAGCGTGACACCGAACTCATTGCGCATCTTTTCGTCATCACTCAGCTTATCATTCAACGGGGCCATGGCCGATAGCAAGCGATCTTGGTCAATAAATGGAATCTTGACAACAGCCTCCCAATCCATTTTCTTGCCGTTCATGTCTAATTCGAAATCTCGAGGATAGAAGTCGATAATTGGTGATTTCGGATTTGTCATGAGGTCGTGGTAGATGGTAGGGACGATTTTCTTACTTCGATCGGGAAGCACACCCATCAACTGCTCGTACGGATGAAATGGTTGTCCGAGCTTGAAATTGACGTCAGCCTTCAATCCTTTGATGACATCTGCGAGAAATTAGCTATTGTTTGCCTAAAGTCTTAGCTAACAAACCAGATATCATAGGCGAGTAGTGGTATTGGTAAAACCAAGGCCATGATACAACACCTTTGTAGTAGTAGAACAGAACCCATTGAAGTCCCTGAACATAGTTCTCGCAAAGTTTTGTCAACTCCACGTTGTTTTGGCGGTTCCATTCGAACTTCTCTGAGTAGTACTTGTCTTTCCACTCCTGAAATTTCTTCTCATACTGTAGTTCCATCGCAGCTTGCGCATCTGCCTTGGTGACATCAACGACCTGCGCGTTGTCGTACTGCTTTTTAATGCGAAGTATGGCCATCTGCGACTCTTCGTCGTGGGAGTCATCGCTCTCATCAATGTCGCCTAGCGGTTTTGGCTTAAATGACAGTTGTGGGTGACGATTGCCGTTATCATCTACAATGGTAGAATATTCAAGGTTGAAATCATTCGCCAGATTTTCTGCAAAATTGCGATCTGCAGCGGGTAGTGAGACAGATAGGTCGAGTGGAACATCTGATCGTTTATCAATGAATGTTCTGACCTGCTTCCAGATTTCGCGTTGAGCGGTACTCATAACAGTCTTTCCCTTTGCCTTTCCCTTGATCATGACATCCTCCTTCGCCATCTGCTTCGACTTGAACCAACTCTGGTCTGCACTCTCTGTTTCAAAGAATCTGTACTCAACATGAGCCAATTCTTCAAGCAGAATAGCCAACCGATCCATGTTGATGACTCCTCCATCATTTACATATCCACCAGCCTTGGGCAAAATCGACTTGTACACCTTGAACATGAGTGCAAGCGCACCTTCATTGATGTGTAGGTTCGGCAAATTTGGCAAGAAATCATTACCAACGAAAAATGCCATAAGGATGAAATCATCAATGACGCGCTCCAAGTCGAAAGCAAACTCCAAGGAAGGATCATCCTTTAGCGACTGGAATTCTAGTGCCAGATATTCGCGCACGATGCACAAATGCATCAGGTAAAAGTTTTGGTGCTCCAACTCCTTTGACTTTGCTTTACTTTGTCTTCCAAAAGTGACTTCCTCTCGCAAAAGACAGAAATGCGGATCATGACTCAACAGGCCTAGCATGATCAAATCGGCATCGAGGCCGTATAAACAATGTCGAACATTTGGATCGTAATGTGGTTGCGCCTTCGCTAAACGGATGTATTCCATAATCTTGTGCTCTCCTTCACCAGGAACTTCGTGCCCAGACAAGACAATCTCACAGCCTTGCCACTCAACGTCCTCAGACACCTTCTTATTGATGAAATATTTCAATTGCTGTGTGAGCTTGTGCATAAATGCCGTACCTATGTTCATGAGAATCAAAGCACATGAAGTATCCACTTGAACTTACCAGGGGTGATAGCATTACTGTCAAAAGCCTCCTCTTTCGGCATCTCCTTACCCTCGCGAATGGCCTTTTCTCTTGCATTTTCGACATCCAAGGCTGTGCGGAATCGACGAGCACGTTGTTGATTCATCTTAGCTCTTGGTGCGACACCATCAATCGCCATGAAGAATAACTGCTTCGGCTTTATTTTACCGAAGAGATGCTCAATGTAGTTGAATATTGCAATGAACATCTGCTCTTCGCTCATACGAAATGTCGCATCGTCCGAGTCTTTATGTGTACAGTTGTGAATGATTCCATTCATATCCAAATACAGACAATCGAACTCTGGGATACGATTTTCGGCAATGAGCTGCGAGATTGCAGGATATCGCTCACTCATCCATCGAAAGAACTTGGGGACACCCATTGTGTATGACTACAAAGTGGTGTATAGTGCTCGATGTAAGACTGTGTAGAGAGAGCTCGTTTCCGTGCTCTAATGGTACCGCTTTTACCACGGTATTTCTGTATTATGTTCGCTTTGGGGGAAAAGGAGTCGCGAATGCGCCTTCTCGATTGACCCGCAGGTGGTTGTGATGATGTATTGATATCGATACCGATAACGTTGTTGCGCTTCGCCTCTTGTTCGAATATCTCAACTTCGCAAATAATCTTTCTCTTTCCAATCTACTCCCCAAATGTCGCCTTCCTCCTGCTCTCTGTTTCGTGGTCGCTGGAGGACCGTGTGATAGAATTTTGTTTTCGCAAAGAAGGGAAACAGAAGCTACCTGCTGTCTCGAAGTTGAGGCAACATATTTGAAGGGTCCAGAGATCGAATTGGGTCTTGGCAAATGTGGGGAGCTCTTTCCTCTCTACGCGAACTTCTCGTTCGTCGCGTCTCCAACATCAACTTCGATATCTGGAACCTTTACTTCGACACCCAACATCAACAAATTAGGACAGTATCCATAGTGTCGATTGAATTCGCAGATATGGCACAAGATTCGCCAGACCATGAAAGTCCTGGTATGTACACAACAATCCCTTTCGTCCCAGCCCGTAGCATTTGAAGAAGTACTTAAGCTAATCAATGCGACATAGTGACTCCCACGGACGACGAAATAATGGCGAACAAGATTATCAATGAAGGTTGGTGGCACTGGTCTCATGTATTGAAGCAACACACTAAATAGCAGGGTAGAATACAAGACTTGGAAGAAGAATTCGCCTTACCTATATGATATGATCTTAAGGTACTGCCTGCTACCCAATTAGTGTCAAATCGCATTACCTAACTCTGGCAGCACTGCACTAGAATGGCCTACCCTTACTACGCAATGGTTCCCAGATCGCAAAGAGTAAGTGAACTATCCAATGCGAAAATGTATGTGCTTAAAGTATCTAGACCAGCTGGCAAAGAACATAGCATTCATCGACTCTTGATCGGTACACATACAGCCAACGACAAACCAAACTACCTTCAAATTGCACACGTCGAACTGCCTACGAACGCTCACCCTGATGCCCGCGATTATGATGAGCAACGAGGAGAAGTAGGAGGCTACGGAGCTTCCGCAAATGGTCAAGCCCCAGCTATGAAAATGACCATTGAGCAGAAAATTGATCATCCCGGAGAGGTCAACAAAGCGCGATATCAACCACAGAATCCAAACATAATTGCGACCATGACCAACACTGGGGACGTCCTGATATTTGATAGGTCGAAACATAGTAGTGTACCAAAAGGCACCGTGAATCCACAAATTCGGTGCATTGGACATGATGAGGAAGGTTTTGGTTTATGTTGGAATCCGCACGAGGCTGGCAAACTTGCGACAGGTAGTAATGATGGCACTGTGAAGCTCTGGTAAGTGAGGAAGCATAAGGCAGCATCTTATCATTGTTGACAGACTGTTAGGGACTTGAAGTCTGTTACCAAGGACAACAACGAAGTCATGCCGTATGCGACGTACACTCATCATACCTCTGTCGTCAATGACGTCGAATATCATCCTGTACATAAGTCTCTGCTCGGAACGGTATCAGATGACCTGACCCTTCAAATCATCGATCTTCGCAGCACAACACACAACAAGGCTGCTAAAACCGCAATTGGTCACACAGACGCGGTTAATGCTCTGGCTTTCAACCAGGGCTCAGAGTATATTCTAGCAACTGGCTCAGCGGACAAAACGATTGCCATCTGGGATTTGCGCAACCTTTCAGCCAAGCTTCACTCATTGGAAGGCCATACTCAAAGTGTCACTTCTTTAGCATGGCATCCACAGGATATTGCAGTTCTAGGTAGTGCATCGCAGGATCGTCGTGTCATCTTCTGGGACCTTAGTCGGGTGGGGGAGGAACAACTACCAGATGACCAGGAGGATGGCCCACCAGAACTGTGAGTGTGAATTCCTGAGGATTCTTGCGCCTGTACTAACACTCGCAGTCTGTTCATGCACGGTGGCCATACTAATCATATTGCCGACTTCAGCTGGAACCAAACCGAACCATGGGTGGTTTGCAGTGCAGCGGAAGACAATCTCATCCAGATATGGAAAGTCTCCGAGTCTATCGTCGGCAAAGACCTCGAAGATATCCCTATGGACGAACTTGATAGGTGATAGATAGACACCCAGGACAAGCACTTCGTAAGGGTAGACAGAATAGCAGCTACAGAAGGGCAAGATATTTGCGGGCATATTTACTGTGGCATGGAGTTGTGGCGAAAGGAATGATTCATTCATATTTCAACTCGTTTGACATCCAGATGCAGTTTTTCAGTCCAGTCCAGCTAACTAACCGATTAGTGAGGGGATTACCAAGGATGCTGTCCATCTTTATGTACAAATTTCCCTTCTTCGTCGTCTCGTCTCCCTTCAAGTATGCTCAAATACAACCTGGCAGAGTCCTCAGGGTCACCTGCACGCAAGTTGCGCAGCCTTGTGCGCTCCAAGCCCTTTCCCGTAAGGTTGGACCTGACCATGCCTGGATCTATGAGGAACAGCTTGATTGGGTCAGATGACTCCCTTGTTGCTAGCATCTGCAGTACAATCATATTCAACGCAGACTTGCTTGCACGATATGTTTCGCCATTGGGAGGTCCGCGATACACCGGAGAGTTTGGGTCAGCGGCAAGTGTCATGGAACCGACTACACTGCTCACAAACAGCGAATATGGCTTTTCTGACTTGAGCAGCAATTCACGGAAAGCAATCGACATCAGTACCGGACCAGTGACATTCGTTGCGAAGTTAATTTGATGACGTTTGGCAATATCTTGATCTCCGTTGGCAACTCCTGCGTTATTGATGAGGACATCGAGGC
>Ga0247809_1001472_pt1 | contig 10582 bp, 9 predicted proteins | sample UWRJL104311B1_FD_180951 | JGI IMG/M metagenome (GOLD analysis project Ga0247809, IMG submission 180951) | Plant litter microbial communities from Arlington Agricultural Research Station in Wisconsin, United States - UWRJ-L104-311B-1 | ecosystem: Environmental > Terrestrial > Plant litter >...
CACCCACCCACCATTAAGATTATTAAGTCTCTTCTATGGAACATTTCGTCGCAGCCATAATTAAGTCTTCCTGCTTATTAACTCTTACACTTACCACCAAAATACAAGGCAAATTATCTCCCATCGAAAGCGTTGAAATGTTCATTCGTCACATCTCAAGCCCACTAGTACAGGAGGGCGTGTTTTTAAACAACTGGAACAAGATCGTTCATGGTTTTCCCTGGATATATGGATAATACATTCAACCTACTAGCAATTGTGTCCTTCTATCGCTACTGTATCATCACTATCAACGGCCCGGAAGAAATACCGCACTGCCATCGAACCAACAGTTGCCAGCATGAATCCGAACCATGTATATGCCCAACCTTTAGAAGCCGTCAATTGCCTTAAGAACATCCAGGAATGCGGAAGTCTTCTAGTCACGGAGTGACCACAACTCCAATCATCATTCCGGACCTCTTAATCAAAGCTAACTAGGCTGATGCAGCACGTCTTAGAGTCCTCGTAGATCTCGCCAAGTCAAGTGGAGTTCCATTGATGTTTTGTCCATATCAAGTCTAAAGACTGTTCACAGGGTATTATACGATGCCTACCTTCAGTAAAATACATATCGTCTTGCTGTCAACCAGTTAAGCTTAGTATTACAAGCGCAAACATCCCACAAGTGACACTTTGGTACTCCATCCCATCATGCGCCACTTTCCAAAGTACGAACTCCGTTTTATTTTTTGATGTCAGTTCTTACACATTCCACTAATTCTCTTCTTCTCGTGACTTTCTCGTAGGTAGTAGATTCTTTCTCGGCGCTAACCCAAGGAGAGAAACTCTCCTAGGTTCCTAGAGATTCTAGGCATTCTAAGATCGTAATATAGACCTACCTTACGAGCTCGAAGGCCTTGATAATAGCTTCTATACTAGTTTAATACGCACTGCGTTTAAACCTACCCTACCTGGCCAAACAAACTCTCTCTTATTTTCAATCGCAATTTAAAACCAGAGCTAACAGCTTTGGGCTATTAAAGCTATATTGGATTTTAAAATTATAAAGAAGAACTTTAAATACCTAATTAACTAAAGGGGATATAATAAGAAAGGTGTAACTTAGGAGCCTCTAAAGAACGTTGTTAATATCTCCACCTTAATACAGCAATATCAAAAGCACTGCCCACAAGGAAAGAGACCTACGAAGAAACAAATCAAACTAGCGAAGAAGAAAGCTAATAACGAAGCTAAGAAACAGTAGGATACAGAAGCTACAGAGAATCTCGATTCTGACAAGGAGGACTGATTGGAGTAAGGGGAGACTACATATAAGGGTATTAAGCAGAATATATAGCACCTGCGCTGGCATTCCAAAGGACTGCGACTCACACCGTAAAATATAGATATTGTTGTTTGTAATTAGTTTTGATCCCCACATAGTCTTTAATATCAACTACTTTACGTACACCTACGTTCAGTGCCTTACCCACGCCACGACTTACTCCACGGAATCGATTATATCGAAAAGTTGCACGAAAATTGCAAGAAAAAGAATCGAGTGGCCTCGGCTATTGATGGCATAAGTTACAATTTGCGGCATTTCAGCCTTGAGGATAATAAACCAAAGGTTGTAGACAAAATACACGAAAACATAGAACACCGCAGGTCAGTCTCCTTCTGACAATCTTGCAATTTGTAATGCAAAGAAAGAAAGTCCTCTAAGCTTTCGCCGTTGGTTCCGGCAAATGTGTGCGTTTCTTTGCACGCACGTAGAAGTTGAGCGGTTTGATAACAAGAAACTCAGGATCATACTGCACAGGCTCATCGCCATCCTTCGAGAACTCATAGCGGTAAACCAATTCCGGCAACAACACCTTGACTTCTCCAAGCGTCAGATTGAAACCGATACAGCCTCGTGGACCCGTAGCAAATGGCAAATACGAGCCTTGAGGACGGTTCTTGACAGCCTCTGTGTCCCAACGATCAGGGTCGAAGCGTTGAGGATTCTCCCAGACTTTCGGGTTGGTATGGAGGTCGTATAGGGACGAGACTAAGCATTGCTCCGCAGGAAGACGGTAGCCTCCTGGGAGAATAACGTCTTCTTTTGAGGTACGAGCAGGTTGATGGGAGGGGTTGTGGAGGCGTTGAGTTTCTTTGATGAAATTTGCGAGGTAGGGAAGGGAGTTGGAAAGTTCAGGTGTCCATACTGTATTTTCGTTGATGCCGTGGTCAACGAGTTCCTGGACGAGACAATCTTGAACGCCTGGATAGACGCTCATGGAGTATAGGAGCCAGGAGAGGAAGGTAGAAGTTGTTAGGAAGCCAGCACTTGCGATAATGACAATATTAGAGTAGAGTAACTCCACAGGGTACTTCTTTCCTTCCTTGTCGACGGCACGAAGGAGGTAGTCGAGAATACTTTTAGCTTTGAGAGCGGCGTCGTGAAGTGGTAGATCGGGGCCTATATCTTTACGAGCAACGTCTACCTGCTCTCCCAGCATTGCCCAGAGCTTGGCTCTGTTGTCTCGCATCAATTTAGGATCGCCGAAAGGTAAAGACGCATACCAATTTCCCTTAGCTGCAACCCGTTGAAAAACAGACAGCCATGAGAAAATCCCATCAACCAGGGGATGCAAGGGGGAGTCTTTCGACTCCAGTTGGCCCAAATCCATACCCAGAACGACCTCTCCAATGAAGGCAGAAGCCAGCTTCAACATGTAAGGGGTGGCATTGAAGGATATATTCTCTTCGTCGAGCTGGTCGAAGACTTTGAAAGATTGGCGAACGCAGGCCTGCATCTTTGGCGTATAATGTCTAATAGCTTTAGGACTCATTGATGGAGGGATGAACTTGTGACTAAGTGCCCAATTTTCTGTATCGGTGTCGCCAAGGAAGATAGCAGTGTTGTCTTTAGTTGTAAAAAGTGGGTGGAGTGAGTTAATCTTCTTGGTGAAATACTGGCTTTCTGCCATTGAGACCATGGCGATTGCTGGATCGTTGGTGAAATGAATAGGCTTGCCCATATTGGTGAGCTTGAATATGGGGCCATACTTTTGGAAAAGACGTCCACGGTTGCCAATAGTGTCGGGGAAGTACTCTGTCAATCAACATTCATGGGTCAGCACGACTCTTAATGATGAGAGTATGTAGGATTGATATTGGAGTATGGTTCTCAACAAGGCTTGTTGGGGCGTTTTTACGAGCAGAATACTTTGGAATGACCGAGAGGAAAAACTCAAAGTATGGAACTTACCATAGTAGTTTCCGACAATAGGCAGGCCTGTTGGTCCGTCTATCTTTTTTACCCTTCCGCCGTCCAGGGTGATGCCAACAGGCCCAGAGCTGCTGATAATATCTTCGAAAGTTTCCAGAGCTTGTTTGCTATCTTGAAAGCCCAGTTCTGTATGTGAGTGTTAATCACTGTCACCAGTTCTTCTACAAGTGTTCTACCTTGCTTTCCCACAATTCGAAACGCAACTACTAGAAGCTTCTTCAAAGCTACCAAGTCCCGCTTCTCGCCTAGTTGGACAGGACTCGCTGTAGATGGCTCGTCGCCAAGCAAATAGAAAGACTGCGTGAGCGATACCATTTTTAAGATCTTGAGTTGGCTGTTATTATAATTGACTGGACAATGTCGGTAAAATATGCGAAGAATAATCAAATTGCTTAAAGGATGTCTCCTAGGAACAAGAATAATTAAAGTAGAAACGTCTCCAAAGATCTCATCTAGTTGCTTTTAAGTAGATTATGAAGGCCAGGCCCACGAATCGCATCACGGGAGAACTGATGCCCATACAAGAACCTTTTCAAACAATTTATTCTGCACAAACGGCTCCGACGGCCCTATTGTGGACATTTTCACGCTGAATGGACTTGCAGCTGCGAGCAACAGCGACCGGAAGGCCGAAGAATCTCGATACGTAGATGCTGCGGCGAGGTTGACGCCAGGATAAGTGTTTAGGTAATTATGTCCGAGGGAGATATTATATCTCGGGGTGTCTCAACTCAGAATCCCCACAAGGGCTACTTGCGCACCCTCAGCAGATACAATACTTTCACCTATACCTGCTTTAGTTGGCATGCTCTTGAACGGAAGAAGTTAGTAAAAGCAGTCTATTCTTGGGGCAATTTGGATGATTCTTAATAGTTCTACGTTAGTGACCGCTAAAGATACCCCCGAGACTTCAAATGTGGAGACGGAGATATTTGACCGCCTCACACCATGGATCGGCACGAGCCGGCATTTAATCTCACTGCCGAAAGTGATACTCCAAAGACGATGAACATTAAATCTTGAATCTCCATCTTCCTGCGTCAGGATCCATTCAATCCCCGACATATTCAACTCTTGTTGCCTTTGTTGCAAATTTGTTGCAAAGTATTACTCCGAGGCTGTAGTGCAAGACAGATCACGGATGTGTTCCAGCCGAGCACCCCTGACAAGAGGAGCAAAGTTTTGTACATATACAAAATATAACAACTTCTACCTCTCTACTCTAGATCTAATTATTATCTCATTTTGCTGTTCTCTCTTCACTTCTAGCATCTTACTTTCGGAACTGCTAGTTTTGTATTGCCTTGGTATTATTTTTAGGCTGTTTTGAAGTGCAACCTAGAGATGACGCTGACCTTTACTCGGAAAGAGATTGAGGCTCATAAAAAGGACGACGACCTATGGATTGTGATACATAATAAGGGCAAGCTTCGCAGAAGAAGCCAGTGATATTGACTCATGACTAACATTGAATAAACTAGTTTATAATCTTTCGAGTTATTTAGAAGACCACCCTGGTGGTAAGGAGCTGCTACAGCAACTTGGTGGTCTCGATGCCACTGAAGCATTTGAACAAGTTGGCCATTCAGATGAGGCTCGAAAAACTGTAGAGGAATTCCTAGTAGGGGGAATATTAGCGGAAGTGAGACAAATCGTCACATGATTCTTGAAAACGCTAAATGTTACATAGGACGTGCATGAGGATGTTGAGGTTTACCGCCAAAATTTTGAAGTGACTTCCAGAATCACAGCATATGGTTCAAACAACAAAAGGTCATCGATACCGAGTAAAGCTACAATCTTGGCAGTGGTCCTTGGTGCTGGAGCGGGTATTTATTACGGCAAACCGTCCAGAGCCCTTTCAAGAATCTCGGTCGATCAGCTCAGGGGGCTATTTTCGCTTCAAATCATGATATCTGGAGGGTTCTGGAACGGCATAATTATCGCGGCCATCTTCAACGGCGTTCTAGCCTTCATTGGACTGAACAGGTTTAAGGAACATTTCATGGAAATCACTAAGGTGCACACCAAATATACTCTCCACAAAACCCCGACACCCGAAGTGCTCCCACGAAAGAAGCTTATGAAAGAGCCAGTCCTCCACCCTCAGCAATACCGCAAATTCCCCCTCATTCGAAAAGATGCCCTCTCTCCGAATGTCTACCGTTTGGTTTTTGGTCTCCCGATGTCAACCGATAGTCTTGGACTTCCAACTGGCACCCACGTAACAATTCGAGCCGATATTAATGGGAAACCTGCCAGTCGGTCCTACACGCCAACTTCCAATGACAAGGACCTTGGACATATGGAACTCGTTGTCAAAGTGTATACGGGTGGATTAATTTCGAATTACCTAGCTACTCGCGAGTTGGGGAATTTGGTCGAGCTCCGTGGGCCGAAAGGTCCCATGAGGTATCACCGTAATCTTTGCAAAAAGCTTGGAATGATAGCTGGTGGTACAGGCATCACTCCAATGTTCCAGCTTATTCGTGCGATTTGCGAAGACTCTTTCGATAATACCAAGGTCACACTCCTTTACGGAAATCAAAGTGATGTTGATATTTTGCTTCGGCAAGAGCTGGATGGTTTTGAACGACAATTCCCGGAAAAGCTCAGCGTGTGGTATGTGCTTTCCCAGGCGCCAGAAGGATGGGAATACGGCACGGGACTTGTGACTAAGGAGTTGATCAAAGAGAAATTTGGAGCACCATCAAGTGATTTTAAAGTCCATCTTTGTGGACCGCCAGGAATGATCAATGCCATGAAAAAGAACTTGGTTGAACTGGGTTTCGAGGCTCCGGGGGTTGTCAGTAAAGCAATGGATCAGGTTTTGTCTTCTGAGAAAGATGTGTCCTCTTCGATCTTGTTTAAAAGCTCGTACACTTTAAGCGACGGCTAGTGTAAGACTTCTCAGACTGTGCTGAGCGAAAATTTATGACTTATTAACTTGATGGGGACTTCTCTCAAAAGCTTGAATTTGTACGCAATGTATCTATAAAGGAAATCACATCTTGTTGCCGTCGCATATCTCAATGAATGAACTACAGGTCATATGGTCCACCATTCAAGGATTAGATGATCTGCACGCAGGTATTGAAGGTAAAAATATAAAGGAATGTGCTTTAGTAAAATTTAATACTTAGTAACTTGCTCCTTTCATAACTCTCTCGGCTCGGGGAAAATCCGAAACCCGTTGATTGAACTTCGCTTATATGAGGGCCAATCTAAAACTGTTTTCTTTTCCCCCGCTATCCACTTGCGATCGCACGTCATGAAGCTCAAAAGACCCTAATTCAAGAAACCAACGTTTAATAATGAAAAGGCTCCGAAAGCAACGACAAGCAAAAGCATGCTGGCCATGTCGGAAACGTAAAGTCAAGTGCGAAGGCCCACTATGCAGAGCCTGCACACGACGGGGCCAAGTTTCAAAGTGCTCTATGGAGCGAGAACTTACATCGTAAGACCAATATATCACGAAGTCCAATTCTCCACGCTAGTGATTATGTTTACTAACATTTCTAGGAGCCCTCCATCACGAATGTTGGGGTCTATACCGACTGCTGTTGGCGATGCCACAACAATCTTTGCTTCAACGACACGGTCGGAAACAGAACCACATTTCTCACAGAGCAGCAATTCCCATTTCTTGCCTGAAGCAGAGGTAGTATCCCCATCGTTATTTCCCCCTCTGGTTTCTGGTAGCACCCCCACGAATCGTCTACTCTCACGTGAGCTCCACCTACCAATTCATCAATTGTCCCGTGCCAGCACAAGTGATCCTGGAGTGTCCTCAGTCGGTTCCTCAGCACGATTAGATCAAATATGGACTGGGAATATTTTCGAGTTGGTTGGGGACAAGTCGAACGTGATGTATCCTTTGCAAGATTTCTACTCCCAGAGACGGACGATAGCCGAGATGGCGCTGGCACTACCTTCTGACAATTTAATACGAAGGTAAGAGTTCGCGATATCATCTTCCTGCATTTGTATTCCCTTAAGTCTTTGTATCATTTATCCAGCTCGTTCAACGGCAAATACACTCCTGTCCTGAGTTCTGAAATAGTTGAGCGTATTACCCAATGTAATCATGGTTCAGTCTGACTCGAGTAACGAGGTGCTCCCTCAGCTTCCCTTTTATACTGATTAACTATATGCGTAGGTATTACCAGTTCTATTGTGATATACTCTTACCATTATGCCCCATCTTAGCCAACCCAGATGTCTTCGAGTCACAGCTCCAATATTTTCTCTCCAATAGAGCCGAGGTACTAGAACATGCCGACTCTAGCCACGAGGAGACTTACCCATACAATGCCTCATGGTTTGCATTACTTTATGCAGTTCTCGCTTCAGGAGCCCAATGCCTCAGTACTGTTGACTGGGAGGCTGAACTCAACGCTAAGATTTTCAGTAAGTCGGCATATATTTCAGGCTAGCCTCAATTCTGATCGAGGAAGGCAGCGTATCTCTTTCATGTCTCCGGAATGCCAATTTCCTGGTCCCGCAAACGATCAACTCACTTCAAGCTCTGTTACAGATCGGAAATAATTTAAGAAATGATATGAACCCGGGCCTTGCTTGGTCTTTACTTGGTATTTGTGTCCCAGGCCCCGCTCCATCATCTTATTGATTTTTATAACAGGCTCCACAATCCGTCACGCTCAGATTATGGGCTGTCACAAGCCACTCGAAGCAAGCGACAACGAAGAACAAGACGACACAAAACTGCGACTATGGTAGCCTCCTCCCCTAAACTTTAAACCTTATAACCTCCTACTGAGCTTTATCTAGGTGGACCATAGTCCGGCAAGACATAGTCTTTGCGCTTTGCTACAACCACCCCTCCGGCACTCTCTCCGTCAAAGCCGCCACCCCATCCCTCAAAGACCCCAGCGCCACCTATACATTTACTGAGGTCCTGACCCATCTTTGTTCTGTAGCTCTCCAATTCCTCCGCCATAAAGTGCTGTCAGACTCGCCTCTATCCCTCGAGGACGTCCAAAGTCTAGTACAAAAGATTGAAATTGTTTACAGGGCAGGGAAACCTCGTCTAACAGACGTCTCACACTGTATTACACTGGGAGATCATGTCGAATACTGGGCTCTTCGGATCTACATCAACCATGCCACGGCTCAAATTTTACTAAACAATACTGAGCTCCCTCTAACTAGTGAAGTCTCCTATATTGTGTTTGAAAAAAGTATAGATATCCTAGAAGCATTCCTCAAGCTCCGCCAGCTTTCAATACTGACCTCTCACTACTGGCCGGTCTTACAGTCCTGTGTCCTAGCGGCAAGGTTTCTGATGACAAGAGGTGTGACTGGAGGCGCCGAGGAAGATAATTTGAGGGGAAGAGTAGAAATATCGGTGAAAGCATTATTACTAAGTTTGAGGAGTAGCTGTAAGGAAAATATAAGTGTGGCTAATGGATTTAGTACGGGGTTAAGTCAGACGGTTGTGGAGTTGGAGATGTTGCTTGACAAAATTAGATAACAGAGATCGACGGGCCAAATCTAAACAAGGATATGAAAAGCACGTAGCGTTGCTATAGAACTATGCGGCTTTTTCGCAGTAACTGGGGCCTTGTGTCACGTGACTGTGCCATAGGAGTACCAAGCTTCCGCCGGTGAGGCTCAAGCAGGGTTCATGACAGTTTGAATACCAAACTCAGGCTGGAACTAGGTGTTAATTGGTATATTTTCGGACACACAGCAAATAAATTATTTATTTACTATTTAAATCAATTGGGACATTGTTTATTCGTGATACCCAGATACGCAATATGTTGTACCGGAATCCTACTGTACAGTACTTTACACAGTGAGACAGTGAGCCAAGAGATCGGTATACCTCAGGATGTGGCGTGGAAGCTGCCGAGGCCAGTCTAACGATAGATATTCTATCATATGCCTCCAGACTCATTATTAATTCTTCTATAATGGGATTGATACTTGACGCAATCATCAGGTTGTCATTTCAACTAATTTTTCTTTATGCCAGACCAAGCTGATTCGAAGGTTGAAAATAGGATGATGGCTCCAGGAGTTTATCCACGTAAATTGCCAATGTCCCACGATGTGGCTAGGACGTTCTTTAGCTAGATCGATTAGGCCATCTATCTCGATAAGAATCTCGGTTTCGGTATAGAAAAGTGCAGAAGCCTCATTGTATATCTGACGGTTGGCTCTCTTCCAGAATGTGTCCGAACTACACTATCCAAACGTTAATCGTCGGATAGGCCGTCATAGAGTTCAGTGCATATAAAATATATTATGTAAGCATTTGGATTTGCGTAGCTTGGAACTATATGTATCACTTCTAAAGCTTTGTGGTATTATTGACGTTGTAGTTTAAAACTGCAACTTAAGAAGTAGGAATCCGTTGATAGAATCTTGTATCTGCAGTAGGTAGTTTGTGGAAGTATATGTCGTTGTTGCATCTCGGGATAATTGGTTGATATCTACTTACTAGTCTATTGAATAATTTACTCACTTTATGTTTCTTTCCAGTAATCTAACGAATCGAGCTGCGGTCTTTGAGGCTTTCTCCATGCTGGTAGTTCACTCGCTGTATTCCGGACTATCTATTCTGACTTTGGCGAGAAAGTAATGGTCTGTTACTTTGCGTTAAAAGCATAATTGAGATGGTGGAAGGATTAATTGGCACGTTATCACTGTGTAGTTTCGATATACCTGTGCGACCATCCAGGATTACGTAACAACCATAATTCGTGATTTTATCAGTAGAGGACGTACTCTTGACAAGGCCTCTGATTTTAGACTTAAAAGTTACGCAACAGTACAATAGATTGTAAAAAATAACACGGCGCATTATTGCCGTTTCCAAGTGTCACTTTGAACGAGGTCGGTGGGTACCTGCGGAAGTTCGATCTTGGGAAATGTCTTGTTTAAGAAGGTACTTTGGTAGCCGTTGTGTCCTTATATGTCACCTTGAGTGTAGGAGATTTGGGGAATCAAGAAAAACATGAGATACGTCGTAGTGGTACATTTCTAGCTTTTCTATTAGTCAAATGCATGGTCATACATAAAAGAAATCCTATATTGGGTACCGAATGCAAACTGACGTCAAAAAAAGCCTCACGTGATTTAGTCGGGCAGCACGAAGTCGCTCACAAGGGCAATAAAGCTTTATTCAATTAATATAGAGAAATATATATGATTGATCTTAACCCAAAACACTCCTGAATGACTTTTGAACATGACGCAAACATGCATTGAAGTGTGGGAACAAAAGCAGGTGATATTCGCTTCAACGAAAGCACTATTGTACTGATCTTCAAGAATTATATTATAAGACGAGCT
>Ga0247809_1001475_pt1 | contig 10565 bp, 13 predicted proteins | sample UWRJL104311B1_FD_180951 | JGI IMG/M metagenome (GOLD analysis project Ga0247809, IMG submission 180951) | Plant litter microbial communities from Arlington Agricultural Research Station in Wisconsin, United States - UWRJ-L104-311B-1 | ecosystem: Environmental > Terrestrial > Plant litter >...
CCGCGCAGCGTGCACGGCAAGGGCGACCGCAACGGCCTGATCGCGTCGCTCGTGGCGCTCGACCGGCAGCTGGGCAAGGCGGCATACGTCGGCGACGGCGAGAACCGATGGCCGGCGGTGCACATCGACGATGCGGCACGGCTGTTCCGGCTCGCCATCGAGAAGGCTCCGGCGGGCGCGGTTCTGCACGCCGTCGGCGAGGAGGGCGTGCCGATGCGCGCCGTCGCGGAGGTCATCTCCGCCAAGACGGGCTTGCCGGCCGCGGCCGTCGACAGCGAGATGCTCGGCGTCTTCGGCGCCCTTCTCGGCGGGGACCAGCCCGCGTCGTCGACGCGCACCCGAGACCTGATGGGCTGGGAGCCGACCGGGGCAACGCTTCTCGACGACCTTGAAGCCGGGTACTACACCGACTGAGGACGTATGGTCTCGGGTCAGCGACGACTGTATAGTCAGTTCATGCTGACCATTGCTTCACGTCTCGACGTCATGAACCGGCTGGGGCGGGCGATGGCCGACCCGAACCGTTCCCGCATCCTCATGACCCTGCTGCAGAAACCGGGCTATCCGGCCGAGCTCGCCCGCGATCTCGACCTGACCCGCACGAACGTCTCGAACCACCTCAGCTGCCTGCGCGGCTGCGGGATCGTCGTCGCGGTACCCGAAGGGCGCCAGACCCGTTACGAGATCGCCGACCCGCACCTCGCCAGGGCCCTCGCCTCGGTGGTCGACGTTGTTCTCGCGGTCGACGACGGGCGGCCCTGCAGCGATGCGGACTGCGACGTTCCGCTCTGCTGCGGAGACGGAGCGTGAGCGCGACCACGACTTCGCCCGGCCGTCTGCTCGCCCCGGGCCGCAGGCTCGTGTTGCAACGCCGCATCCGGATCGTCGTGGCGGTGACGATCGGCTACAACCTGGTGGAGGCGGTCGTCGCTCTGACGGCGGGAACGGTCGCCTCGTCGGCGGCGCTGATCGGCTTCGGGCTCGACTCCGTCGTCGAGGTGCTGTCGGCCGCGGCGATCGCCTGGCAGTTCGCTGCGCCCGATCCCGAGAAGCGCGAGAAAACCGCACTGCGCGTCATCGCCTTCTCGTTCTTCGGTCTGGCCGCCTACGTCGGCGTCGACGCCGCACTCTCGCTCTTCGGGCTGCGTGAAGCCGAGCACAGCCCCGTGGGCATCGGGCTCGCGGCGGTCAGCCTCGCGATCATGCCGTTCCTCAGCTGGTTCGAGCGCAGAACCGGGCGCGAACTCGGCTCGGCTTCGGCCGTCGCCGACTCGAAGCAGACGCTGCTCTGCAGCTACCTGTCTGCCGCTCTTCTCGTGGGCCTCCTGTTCAACAGCCTGTTGGGCTGGGCCTGGGCCGACGCGGTCGCCGCCCTCGTCATCGCGGTGTTCGCGGTTCGCGAAGGTCTCGAGGCGTGGCGGGGCGACGCCTGCGCGGTGCCGGTCTCGGCGCTCACGGGCGAGCGCAGCGTCGACGCCTGCGACTGCTGCTGACGGGCCGCGGCACGACGGCTACCGCGCCCGCTCGCGAAAAGCAATGAGGGGCGTTCTCAGGCGCATCCGGCGTACCGTGAATGCCACGTCGATAAGAAAGAAGGTGCACTCATGAGCGCTTCAGACAAGATCGAAAACGCCGCCGAGAAGCTGGCTGGCAAGGCGAAAGAGGCCGTCGGCAACGCGACCGACGACCACGACACCGCGCAGGAAGGTCGCAACGACCAGACCAAGGCCAGCGCGAAGCAGGCCGGCGAGAACATCAAGGACGTCTTCAAGTAAGACGTCAACCACAGAAGGCCCGACGGTTCGCCGCCGGGCCTTCTGCGTTAAGGGGCCCGCCTACCCGTCGCGCAGCACGTCGGCTTCGACGAGTCGATAGCCGGATGTCTCGTAGCCGACGGCCACCACGAACGGCGACAGCGTCGCGACCATCAGGCAGCACCGCGAGCACGACCGATGCCCGTTCGGCCTATTTGGCCCGCAGGTCGCGATCGAAGAACGCGCCGCCGCGGCCGGTCCAGAGCAGGCCGCTGATGACGAGCGCCACGGCGATCGTGACCAGGCCGGGCACGAGCTGCCCGTTGACCGCGAGCCACAGCCCGTTGACGGCGTGCAGCAGGCTGACGAGCAGCACGATCACCCGGGCGACGTCTTTGCCGCGGTACAGGCCGTTGCTCACCAGCAGGTAGGCGAGGCCGAGGAAGACGAGCGCCGACGCCGACCAGATCGCTTCCGTCGCATCCATCTCGGTCTGGCTGACGACCGTGGGGAGGAAGAGGAAGGCCAGGATGCCGGCGGCCAGTTCGACGAACCCGAAGACCGCGCAGAGGGTCGCGACGAGGGTCACTCCCCCGGGCCTGCTCGACGTTTCAGCCATGGCGGCGAGGCTAGTCGCCCCCGGCGCCGGCGGATTCATGCCATTCGGGTGACCTCGCCGCCCTAGGGTTGAACAACAGTCATCCAGTCGAGGAGAGCCATCCGGTGTTCGCTGACATACTCATCGTGATCTTGGGCCTCGTTTCGGCGGTGCTCGTGGGCGCCGTGAGCCGCCGCGTGCTCGACACCCCCGTGGGCTGGCCGCGCAGCATCGTCGTCGGACTGCTCGTGTTCGCAGGCGGCCTGCCGTTCGGCTTCTGGGTCACCGAGCAGGCGGGCATCGTCTCGGCCGACCGCTCAGATCTCGAGAGTTCGGGCTGGATCGCCCTGCTGGTGATCGCGCTCTCGGTGGCCTGGGTGTTCGCGGCCGGGGTCGGCGTGCTCGTCGCGCTCGAACTGCTCTGGCCCACCACGTCGCTGCGCAACCCGGTGAGCGAGATCCGCGCCGCCCTGCGGCAGCGCAAGCGCACCCGCCGCTACGCGCAGATCCTCGCCATCGCCTCGCGCCGCGGAGTGGGCTGGGTGTTCCACGGCCGCACCCACGCGGGCGGCGGCCACGCGACGAGCGACGAGCGAGCCGCCGCGATCGTCGACACCATCAACGAGTCGGGCGTGACCTTCGTCAAGCTCGGCCAGGTGCTCTCCACCCGGCGCGACCTCATCCCCGAGCCGTACCTCACGGCGCTCGGCTCGCTGCAGTCGGCGGCCACCACCCTGCCGTGGTCGACGATCGGGCCCACGATCGAGGGCGAGCTGGGACGGCCGATCGGCGAGGTTTTCGCCTCGGTCAGCGAGACGCCGCTGGCCGCCGCGTCGGTGGCGCAGGTGCACACCGCGGTGCTGCTCGACGGCACCGCGGTCGTGGTGAAGGTGCAGCGGCCCACGGCACGGGCGCAGGTGGAAGCCGACGTCGACATCATTCTGCGTCTCGCCGAGCGTGCCGAACGCCACTCGGTGCAGGCCCGGGAACTGCACGCCGAGTCCATCGCCCGCGGCTTCACCAAGACACTGCTCGACGAGCTCGACTACCGGGTCGAATACAGCAACACCGAGATGCTGCGGTCGACGATCCGGATGATCCAGGGGCACCGTCACTCCGATGACATCACGATCACCGTGCCGACGGTGTACCCGGCGGCGAGCACGAAGCGCATGCTGACGATGGACGTGGTCGCCGGCACCCCGCTCAGCGCGGCCGCCGGTCGGCTCTCGCTCATGAGCCACGAGCAGCGCGACAGGATCGCAGTCGGACTGATGAACGCGGTTCTCGAGCAGATCCTGGTGCACGGCGTCTTCCACGCCGACCTGCACCCCGGCAACGTGATCCTGAAAGACGACGGCAACCTGGGCCTCATCGATTTCGGCGCCGTGGGGGTGCTCGAGCGCAGCCAACGCCAGAATCTCGCGACACTGCTGCTCGCGGCATCCGTCGAAGACGACATCGCCGCCACCGACGCCCTGCTGCTGATCGTCGACGTGCCCGACGATGCCGACCTCGACGCGTTCCGGCACGACATCGGCGTGGTGCTGACCACGGTGCAGCACCGCGCGGGCGGCGACGGGTCGATCTTCTCGCTGATGCTCGACGTCATCAGGCAGCACCACATCGCCCTGCCCGCGACGCTGTCGTCGGCGTTCCGCAGCTTCGCGACGCTCGAGGGCTGCCTGAAGGTGCTCGACCCCGAGTTCGACATGGCCGAGCGGGCGCTCGACCACGTGCCTGCCCTCACCCGCCGCATGTTCGACGTGAAGAAGCTCGCGGTCTCGGCCCAGGCGCAGGGCGCGGTGCTCTCCGCCTACGCGCGCAAGCTGCCGCACCGGCTCGACTCGCTCGCCTCGCAGCTCGAGCGCGGCACGCTCAGCGTGCGGTTGCGCTCGTTCGCCGACCCGGCCGACCAGTGGTTCGTCGGCGTGCTCGTGTCGGAGGTTCTCGGCGTGCTGGTCTCGATCACCGCGGTGGTCATCGCGATCGTGCTCGTGGTCTCCGACGGCGGCCCGCTGCTCGCACCGCAGCTGCACCTGTTCGACCTGCTGGGCGCGTTCGTCGGCTTTCTCGGTTTTCTCGGAATCCTGCGCACCGTGCGGCGCATCTTCCTCCGACGCCCCCGAGCGCGCTAGGCGGCCCGGCGTCGGACCCTACGGCCTAGAGGTCGGCGAGCGATCCGTCGGGCTCGGCGCCCGACGTCTCTTCGCTGATGGTCTGGTCGCCGCCCATCGAGATCTTCGCCCACAGAACGGGCATACCCGGAGAGAAGAGAATGTCGACACCGGGACCGGTGTTGAGCGGGGGGATGTTCACGTATCCGCCGCCGGCCTTGATGGCCTCGAGGATCTGCGTGCGCAGCTCGGTGACCGGCTCGGGGAGAAAGTAGTCCCTGCCGTCGACGGTGAGCCTGTTGATGATCACTGAAGCACTACTCCTTTTTTGCGAGCGCATTTACCACTCGACTACACACGTTACCCTTGACCGAGGGCAATCTTCGCCTGAGCACTCTGGTCGCCCATGACTTTCGGTGCTGACATTCCTCCGGATCGAGACGAGTACGCGCGTGGGTTACCTGAAATACAACGGCGAAGAGTTCGAGTTCGACGACCGCACTGCCACGCACCTGCAGATCGCGATCAGCGCGAAGCTGCGGCGTGCCGAGCACTTCTTCCTCACCTGGAACCTGAACCACAAGCAGGGCAGCGGCCGGCACTCGATCTGGATCGACAACGGTGTGCCCCTGCACTTCTTCTTCTCCGGTTCCCGAGCCGCGACCATCAACCGCACCTGGCTCGACCAGCTGATGCTGACGGCCGCCACCCCGCTCGGCATGCAGGTCGCCGAAGAACCGGCCGAGAAGCCCGCCTCCCCCGAAGACGAGTAACCATGCCGGATACCCCGCCGTATTCGCGCCTGAACGACCGCTACCAGATCCTCGCCCTCATCGGGTCGGGCGGCATGGCCTCGGTCTACCGCGCCCACGACGAATTCCTCGACCGCGAGGTCGCCGTCAAGCTCTTCAACGCTCCGCTCGGCGAGATCGCCGAGGTCTCCAGCCAGGAGCACGAGCTGCAGGTTCTCGCCCGGCTGAACCACCACGGGCTGGTGACGCTCATCGACGCCGGAATCGTCGCCCACAAAGACCCGGCGAGGTCGCGCATGTATCTCGTGATGGAGCTCATCACCGGGTCGACGCTGAAAGAACTCGTCGCCTCGCGCGCGCTCTCCGGCCGCGAGATCGCGCAGATCGGCTTCGACCTCGCCGAAGGACTGCAGTACATCCACAGCAACGGCGTCACGCACCGCGACGTGAAGCCCGCGAACGTGCTCATGGTGACCTACGGCGGCACCGACGACCGGCCGCGCGCCAAACTCGCCGACTTCGGCATCGCGTCGCTCACCGGCACTGTGGCCGTCGACGACGGCGTGACCATCGGAACGGCCGCCTACCTCAGCCCCGAGCAGGCCATGCGCGAGCCGATCGAGGCCGCATCCGACGTGTACTCCCTGGGGCTCGCGCTGCTCGAGTGCTTCACCCGCACCCCGGAGTTTCCGGGAACGCAGCTCGAGAGCGCGACCGCGCGGCTCATCCGCGATCCGCTGATTCCCGAGACTCTGTCGCCGCACTGGTCGGCGCTGCTCGCCGCGATGACCACCCGCGTGCCCTCGGAGCGGCCCACGAGCGCACAGGCCGTCGCCGCCCTGGGCGAGCTGATCGGCATCGAGCGCGAGCTCGAGAACCGCGCCGACGTGGCGCAGTCGGCGCTCTCCGAACTGGCGTTCACCGACGACGACACCGAGGCGTTCAACCGCATCGCACGCGTCGCCTCCCGCCTGCTCAACGCCGCCATCGTCATCGTCGCGGCGATCGAGAACGACACGGCCACGGTGCTCAGCCACCACGGCGTCGACGCCCACCTCGTCGACCCCGCGGCTCTGCTCGCCAACCCGCACGACGGAGTGAGCCCGCTCGCTCTCGGCAACGACTACATCGAACGCGTGTCGGGCTCTCTTCTGCGCGGCGCCGACGGCCGCACCCTCGGCTCGCTCTGGGTTCTCGACGAGCGCCCCCACGCCATGTCGGCCTACGACGAACAGAATCTCGCCGACATCGTGGGCCTCATCGAGCGCGAATTCGCCGGGTCCGCCGTCGAGCGGGTGTGACGCGCATGGGTCAGGCGAGCGGTTTCCCCGGTCCCGACCCGATCGCCGCCGTCGCACCCGATCTCGCCAGCCGTTCGGTCGCCAGCCAGCGCTGGTCGCACCTGGTCTTTTTGCACTGGCGGGTGCCGGCCGAGCAGGTGGCCCCGCTGCTGCCCGCCGGGCTCACCCCCGACGAGTTCGACGGCTCGAGCTGGGTGGGCCTGATCCCGTTCGTGCTCGACCGCGCGACCGTGTTCGGCAGCCCCGCCATCCCGTATTTCGGCGACTTCGTCGAGGTGAACGTGCGGCTCTACGCCGTCGACGAGCGGGGCAGGCGCGGGGTGGTGTTCGTGTCGCTCGAGGCGTCACGGCTGGCGGCGGTGCTCGCGGCCCGCGCAATCTTCGCGCTGCCCTACCGGTGGTCGCGCACCACCCTCGCGAGGCACGACGACACGTTCGAGTACGCCTCGCGCCGCCATCTCGACCACGGCCTGACCTCGCGCGTCGTCGCCACCCGCAGCGGCGTCGCCGTGCACGACGATGCGTTGGCCGATTTTCTCACCGCGCGCTGGGCCCTGTTCACGCGTGTGCGCGGACGCACCCTCTACCTGCGCAACCATCACGACTCGTGGCCGCTGTTCGAGGCCGAACTGGTGTCGCTCGACGACGCGCTGCTCGAACGGGCGGGCTTCGCCGGTCTCGCCGCCCGCGCGCCCGACTCGGTGCTCTACTCGCCCGGCGTCACCACACGTTTCGGCCGCTGAGCGGGGTCAGCGTGCGTCGCGCCGGTCGCGCAGCGTCGTGACGCCGACCGATCCGACCCAGACCAGCCAGGGGAAGGTCGCGAACAGCGCGATGCCGGGCCCTCCGGCGGAGAAGAACGTGGGGTCGTTCGTGCCGGCGAACATGGTCGGCACGGCCGCGAAGTTGGCGGCGGCGACGACGTAGGCGAGCACGCCCGTCCAGCGCGGCAGGGCGCCCGACAGCAGGATCACATGGGCCGAGGCGGCGGCCACGAGCGCGGTCAGCACGCAGCCCATCGAACCGAACATCTGCACGTGCCCCTCGGTGAGCGCGCGCACCACCGTCGCGTCGGAGACGGCGCCGATCGAGTCGAGGGCGGCGCCCGCCTCCATCGCGTCGCCCACGAGGGTGAGCCCGACGAACACGAGACCCGCGCCGAACGCCAGGTCGGCGAGCCATTCGATATCGGGCCGGGTCTTGTTGATCAGCTGGCGGAAGCCGGCGAGGAAGACGATGAGAAACGCCATCAAAAACGTGTCGACGAGGATCACGACGAGGGTCGGGGTGCTCGCCGCGGTCATAAAGGCCACGAGCGCGTCGCCGTCGTCGAGATTCGGACGCCTCCCCACGAGGAAGAGGTCGACGGATGACTCGACGAGCGTGAGCACCGCGACGACCAGCCCGGCTACCCCGGTCCAGAGCCGCGGGTCGGGCGTGCGCCTGATCAGCACGCGCTCCTCGGTGACAGGCAGGGTCTTCATGGCGGCGCCTCCACGGGGCGGTCGGACCCCGTCGACCACGGTGGCAGAAAACCCGGACCGCCGCCAGCGCGCCGCACCGGCGGCTAGATTTGTCGGGTGACCACCGAACTTACCGACGCCGGGCTGCAATTCGTCGCCGACCGCCACCTCGCCATGCTGTCGACCATGGCGGCCGACGGCGCCATCCACTCCATCGCCGTCGGCTTCACCCTGCACAAGGGTGTCGTGCGCATCATCACGAGCGACGGAACGCAGAAGGTGCGCAACATCGAACGCGACGGCCGCGCCACGGTCGGCCAGGTCGACGGCGCCCGCTGGATCAGCTTCGTGGGCAACGCGGTGATCGAACGGGACCGCGACGACATCACCCTCGCCGAGAACCTCTACGGCGCGCGCTACCGCCAGCCACAGCCCAACCCGAAGCGGGTCGTCATCCGCATCGACGTCGACCGGGTGCTCGGCTCTTCCGGCATGCGCGCCGCCTGAGACACCGATGACCGCGGTACCCGAGCCGGCCCTGGTGACGCGATTGCGCGCGGCCGGCTGCGTGTTCGCCGAAGACGAGGCGCGGATGCTCGTGCAGACCGCGACGTCGCCCGACGACCTGGAGAGAATGGTCGCCTCGCGGGTCAGCGGCCTCCCGCTCGAGCTGGTGCTCGGCTGGGTCGAGTTCGACGGGCTGCGCCTCGCCGTGGAGCCCGGGGTGTTCGTGCCGCGGCGACGCACCGAAGTGCTCGTGCGCTGCGCCGCCGAGCTCGGCCTCGCCGGGCGCGTGGTCGTCGACCTGTGCTGCGGGCTCGGCGCCGTGGGCGCCGCCCTGCTCGCGCGGCAGCCCGGCACCGAGCTGTACGCCGCCGACATCGACCCGGCCGCCGTGCACAACGCCCGGCGCAACCTCGAACCGGGCCGGGTGTTCGAGGGCGACCTCTATGCGGCGCTGCCCGCGCGTCTGCGCGGGCAAGTCGACGTGATCGTGGCGAACGCGCCCTACGTTCCGACCGACGCGATCGCCACGATGCCCCGCGAGGCACGGCTCTTCGAGGCGGCGGTCGCGCTCGACGGCGGCTTCGACGGGCTCGACCTGCACCGCCGCATCGCCGCCGAAGCGGCGGAGTGGCTCTCGCCCGCCGGACATCTGCTGATCGAGTCGAGCGTCCGGCAGGCGCCGCTGACCTCGGCGCTGTTCGAGCGGGCCGGGTTCGGCGCCCGGGTCGTGCACGACGACGACCTCGACGGCACCGTCGTGATCGGCACCAGGGCCGGCACGCCACAGTCCCCCGCGAACCGGTGACCGGCGCGCGGGGGCTGTCGTCGGGCTAGCCGATCGGCGTCGGGTCGACCGGGTTCGGCGGCACCGGCAACGACCCGTGGATCTGGTTCTGCGCCTGGCACTGGCTCGTGCAGTTGGTGGCGCCCTGCGAGAGCTCGATGGCGTCTTCGCCGAGCACGCCGCCGAGGCGTCCGCCGGGCTGCACGATCCACTTGGTGACGCTGCCGCTCTGGAAGGTCTTCGACGCAACCTGCGGGCTGTCTTTGCCGAGCAGCATCTGGTGGTATCCGGTGGCGCTCTGAGCCTGCGTCACCGCGTCGACGCCGGTGCCGAAGTTGACCTTGCCGGTGAAGCTGTTGACGAAGTAGAACACTCCGGTGCCGAGCGTGTGCACGAACTCGACGGGCCCGGCGAACTCGGTCTCCATCTGGAAGATGCCGCCCTGCGCGCCGTCTTTGGCCTGGATCTTGTACTTTCCGAGCGACGTGGTGAACAGCACGGTGAGCGTGTCGTCTTTCACCTCGAGCTGCTTGATCTTCGCTCCCGCCAACTGGGCGGCGCTCAGCGTCGGCACCTTCGAGGCGAAGACCACAGTGGGCGACGTCACCATGCGCTGGGTATCGGGAGCCCCGGTCAGCGTGTAGTTGTAGACGCCGAGGTCGGCGGTGTCGATGTCGAAACCGACGTTGCGGCCGCGCACGGCGATGGTTCCGGATGCGGCGAGGTTCTCGAGCTTGAGCGACTTGCCGGCGGCCGGGTTGAGCGTCTGGCCGCCGACGGTGACGGCGAAGTCGCCGCCGTCGGCCGAGGTCTTCGCGCTGGCCGGTGCGGCGAGGGCGAACGATCCGGCGACGACCGCGGCGATGACCACTGCGGCCCTGCCGACGGAGATGAACGAACGTTTCTGGGGCATGCGGATGCCTTTCATGGGAGCCATCCTGCGGCGGCAGGAGCCGGGAGAAACCGGCTCCTCCACTCTCGGCGACCGCGGCCCAGGCGACAATCAGACCTTGGTACTAGTACCGCTAGAGCCGTTTGACCATCGCCAGCTCGAACTCGGCGGGGTTCAAGATGTAGGGCAGGCGCGCACCCGTGTACTCGAAGCCCCGCTTCTCGTAGGCGGCCCGCGCACGCGGGTTCTGCTCGTGCACGTGCAGTGTCATGGTGGCGAAGCGCGGTCTGCACCAGTCCTCGACGGCGGCGAGCAGAGCATCCGTCACACCGCTCGCGAGGCCGCGGAAGCGGGGCGACACGTACACGCCGACCAGCACCGCCTCGCCGCGGGCCGT
>Ga0247809_1001476_pt1 | contig 10563 bp, 10 predicted proteins | sample UWRJL104311B1_FD_180951 | JGI IMG/M metagenome (GOLD analysis project Ga0247809, IMG submission 180951) | Plant litter microbial communities from Arlington Agricultural Research Station in Wisconsin, United States - UWRJ-L104-311B-1 | ecosystem: Environmental > Terrestrial > Plant litter >...
AAAAAATATCTGCTTTATAATTAATTATTGAATGAGAAAAGGGTTGAATGATTAAATTGCAATGCAATTATTTTCAAACTTAATAGATATAGGTTTGTTATTATTTATAATTAATAAGCGTTGTGCTATTCAATCATTCAAAACTCAATCATTCAATTATTTTTGCCATGAGCGGACCAAAAGTTAAAAGCGATAAACCAGGAAGTAATTTTGAAGAAGAAGTGCCAAAGGGAAGAGCGCCTGTAGATAAAAAAACGGTTAGAAAACCCAATGATAGTACACCAAATAAACCGGTAAAAACAGCGAATCCGGCAAAACAGAGAGAAAACGAGGAACAACCTGTCCATTCGATAAAAAAAGCACCTAAAGAATAAATACAGAATGCACCAATTTTAATCAATTAGTGCAATCAATTTTTAAAGCGAAAAAGAATGTAGAACCATCTCCTTCTTTGCTCGTCAACCAAATCCTACCATTTTCATTTTTCACGATCTCTGAGGAAATATAAAGTCCCAGACCCAGTCCAGAATAAGTGTGCTGAATATTTCCGCTGACACGATAAAACTGGTCAAATACCAAATGCTGCATATCCTTTGGGATTCCTATCCCATAATCCTGTACGCTTAAAATTACTTCGTTACTTTCGATATAACTGTAAACGTTTATATGTTCGGCATCAGTTGAATATTTAATGGCATTTGATAAAAAATTAATCATCACCTGCCCGATTCTTTCTTTATCAGCATATACAACAGCATCACTATTTAATTCTGCCAAAATTTTATGTTGGGTCGTTGTATGTTGCATCTCATCTACAATTTCCCGCACAAGTGAATCGAAATTAAACTTAACAGGATTGAATACCATTTTACCAGATTGAATTTTTGTGACATCCAGTAAATCCCCGATTAAACCATTTAAGCGATTTAATTGCACATCCATGCGTTTAACCATGTTGGCTTTTTTGTCATCCCCTTCATTTCTTATCATCCGTTCTAAAACCTGTGCATAAGCTTTTATACTGGTAACGGGTGTTTTCAATTCATGACTTGCGATACCCAAAAATTCATCTTTCTGCTGCTGAAGCTGTACTTGCTTTGTCACGTCAATTGCGGAATGTAAGATAGCATAAACATTACCATATGCATCCTTTAAAGGCTTGTAAGTAAAGTTGAACCAGAATTTTTGCAACTTACCATCTATATTCAATTTGGCTTCCTGTTGGTCAGCATGGTATGCTATACCACTCCTGTAAACCTCCTGTAAAATTGGAATAAACGGCTGACCAAGCAATTCAGGGATGCCTTCGGCCATCGTCTTACCAACAATGCTATCGTCTTTTCCCCACAACTTCAACATTTCGTTGTTCGCAATCTTAATAACAATTTCTTCAGTTTCGTAGAATGCAGTGGCAATCGGATTGTCAAGAACTAAATTCCTGAAACGCCCCTCACTTTCTTTAAAAGCATTTTTGGACAGTATCTGCGTGGTGATTTCGTTTGCAACAACCATAATGCCGTTGACATTTCCATTTTCATCCCGAATGGGATCGTAAACGAAATTGAAATAATAATCGCCTAAAACACCATTCCGCTCTACTCTTGCCAAGGTTTCATAACCGTAATGTGCAGTTCCGCGATCATATACTTCGAGCAGCAATTGAGGAAATGGCTGATCTATAATTTCGGGCAAACCTTCTGTTAATTTTAAACCAATGATATTTTTTTCCTTTCCCCAAATTTTAAGTAGTTCATCATTGGCATCTTCGATAATCAAATCTTTTCCACGTATAATACCAATTGCAATAGGAGCGTCGTAAATCATCTGGCGGAAAAGTTGTTCTTTTTCCATGCCTTTTATCCTGGCACTAACCAACTCTGTAACGTCGGTGGCATTATTTAAAACGCCCCAAACTGTGCCGTCACTATTTTTTAATGGCTTGTAAACAAAATCAAAATAAAAGGTTTTTAACACGCCATTATTTATCAATTGGACTTTATCCTCTTTAGCTTCATAAGCAACCCCGGTCTGGATAACATTTTTCAAAATTTCTAAAAAGGGCTGGCCGTGTAATTCCGGTAAAGCTTTGGCAAGCTCCATTCCTATCACCTCATTATCCTTACCCCATGCTTTTAAAATGGCTTTATTTGCTACTTCAATAACTAAATTTTCACCTACATACAGTCCGATAGGCATTTCAGATTCTTCAATGAGAATATTAAATAACTCAGACTTGTGTTGTAAATTCATTTGCATACTGGTGGTTAAAATAATGTATTTATTTAGTTCCGGTCGACTTTAAAAAAGAAAGAAGTACTTTTTCATCATGGTCAAAACCAGATTTCACAACAGCTTTCATATTGTTCATTTTCTTCATATACTTCTCAAGTTCGTTATTTTCATAGGCCGTAATCAAGAGCGGATAAACATACGAACTTTTGCAAACGGCTCTGGTATTCCCAAGTTTTTTTGCAACGCAATCTAAGACGTTTACCACGGTTTTTTTGCTATTCAACTGATAATTTTCGTCTGCACTGCATTTCGAAAATTGCCTTAAAGCCTCCAAAGTTCCGCCCCAGGTACGAAAATCCTTTGCAGTAAAATCGCTTCCCGTTATTTCTTTGATATAATTATTAATTTTACCGGAATCGATTCCTCTGTGTTCCTTTCCATTGGAATAAAATTGAAATAATTCTTGCCCCGGAATATCACGACATTTTTTTACCAGTTTTGCTAATGTTCTATCGTTCAGTTCTACATTCTGCTTCACGCCTTTTTTACCGATAAAATCGATATTAATTTTACTGCCGTTTATCTTAACGTGTTTATCTCTCAAGGTGGTTAAACCAAAAGATCCGTAAAGTTGTTTATAATTTTCATTACCAACGCGAATCAATGTCTTTTGGAGCACATCTACTGAAATTGCCAGAACTTTGCGTTCATCAAACTCTTTGCGGCGTAAGTCTTTAAGTATTTTTTTTCTGGCTTCAGGCAAAGCTTTACCAAATTCGTAGAGCCGGAAATATTTATCTTCCGAACGCCGATTGGTCCATTTTGTATGATATTTATATTGTTTTCTTCCTGCGGCATCAATTCCGGTAACCTGTAGATATGCATTTGGTTTATTGGCAATCCACACATTCTGCCATGCCGGTGGAATCACGAGAAACTTTATTCTATCCAGGGATTTTTGATCGGTAATTTTACGTCCGTCTTTGTCTTCATAATAAAATTTACCTGGCTTTCCTTTTCGGTAAATTCCGGGCATGGAATCCGTTACATAAACCAACCCACTTGCTTTAACTACCTCTTTACCTTGTATCATTTTAACCTGTCGGGATGATTTTATTTAGTTATTTTTGCGAAAACTTAATGTGAAGAATCACGTTATTTTAAAAACACAACACTTTCTTATGAAAATAGTTTTTATGGGCACGCCAGATTTTGCCGTCGCTTCTTTAGATGCGTTACTTGAAGCTGATTTTGATGTCGTTGCCGTAATTACGGCACCTGATAAACCTGCTGGACGTGGTCAAAAACTGAATGAAAGTGCTGTAAAGAAATATGCTGTCGAGAAAAAAATTCCGGTGTTACAACCTGAAAAGCTTAAGGCCCCTGAATTTATTGAGAAATTGAAATCCTACGAGGCAGAATTACAGGTAGTGGTCGCTTTTAGGATGCTACCAGAAATCGTCTGGAATATGCCTCCAAAAGGAACCATTAATTTACATGGCTCACTATTACCCCAATACCGGGGCGCGGCGCCGATTAACCATGCCATTATAAATGGCGAAAAAGAAAGCGGCGTGACAACTTTCTTTTTAACCCATGAAATAGATACCGGTAACATTATTTTTAGTGATACAGTACCGATTTCCGATGACGAAACAGCAGGAGATTTACATGATAAATTAATGTTTGCCGGCGCAAAATTATTAGTTAAAACTGTCACCTCAATTGCTGAAGGAAATTTTACGGAACAACCGCAGCCAACGGCTGAAGTTTTAAAACATGCTCCTAAAATATTTAAGGATGATTGTAAAATAGATTGGAATAATACCACTCAACAAGTTCATAATTTAATCAGAGGGCTGAGTCCTTACCCTACTGCTTTTACCTTGTTAAATGACAAAGTGCTTAAGGTTTTTAAAGCAGCTATTGAAGACAAGGAACCGGGCATAGCTGCCGGCGGTTTTTTAACTGATGGAAAAACCTATTTAAAATTCGCAACTAAAGATGGCTTTATAAAACTTTTGGATATCCAATATGAAGGCAAGAAAAGGATGCTGATCGAAGATTTTTTAAGGGGAGTGAGGTTGTAGAAGATACGTCACTTCGAGCGAAGTAAAACGAAGTCGAGAACCCGAAGGCTCTTCGAAGCAAAATCTGCTTTGATAGATCTCTCCACTTCGCGTTGCTCCGGTCGAGATGACGATTTTTCTACTATCGGTTGTAATTATCGATAGCCCTTTCCATATTCTTTTTACCAGATTCACCTACAAGAAATCCACCTAGACTTAAACCGGCACCTAAACCTAACAAAACAAAACTGCCAGTATAATTGCGGTCTGCGTATTTTGGTATACCGCCGAATGTAGTGCCAACTTGTTTACCTTCTGATATCAATGTTAGCCCACTGGCAATAATTGCAACTCCTGCTGCCACATACATCGCAACGCCTGTAATCTTAGTATTCCTATATCGCCTTAACAGCGCTAAACTGTTCGGATTATCAGCCATGGCTTCGTTTAAATTACGATAATTTACCCGTTTTAAATCAGAATAACCCTTGTTAATAAACATCCGATTGTTTACTGCCTGCGGCCTGTAATCTCTAAATCCGTAGTATTCACCTTCCAAAAGAACATCATTGTAAATTACCTCCTGATAAAGATTGAGTTTACCTTCAATAATCCGCTCAGCAAAAGAAGCCTGTCCCAAAAGACTGAGTTTTCTGGTGTTAGCAAAGAATCCATCCTGATTGTTAAAAAATTTGACCTGGGACACCGGTATCCGCCTTGCATCGGCCCGAAGCGACCACCCGCCGGTTAAATCCGGTCGCAACCTGATCTTTTGTGCATAAACTGTAGAGTCTGAGTAGAAGTACAGAAAGTTTCTTGATTCGTTCAACTGCTGTGAACGGGCGTTCAGGCCATAGCAAGCCATTACGAGAATGAGTAATTTTTTCATTTCGGTTAAATTTGTGTGTGTGACCAATAATACTAAAAATATAGTTAGGGTTAACACAACCGATATAAAATAAAATGTAACATCGACGAAGCAAAAGGAATTTGCCTCCTAATTAAATTAAGGATATTTATTACAAAGCATTCAATTTTTCTATCAAAAACTTCGATACTTCATTAAAATAACGCTTTCTGCCATAACCCATTACCCATTGTATTCCTTGCGTAGCATTAGTGATAAAAACCTCTTCAGCTTCTTTTAAAATTTCGGGATTAATCTGTGCTTCGATTAAGTCCATATCGTTCATTTTGGCAATTTGCATTATTCTTGTCCTCATAACACCACCAACACAACCTTCGGCTAATGCAGGGGTATAAATTTTGTTGTCATAAACGACAAAAACGTTGGCACTTATACTTTCGCATAGAAAACCATACTGGTTTAATATTATCGCTTCATCTAATCGTTGCTGGCTTTTAAAAATGCCAGCCATTACATATAACAGTGCATTAGATGTTTTAAAGTTTGAAAGTTTATTTACTGGCTTGGTCAGCTCATCAAAAACATCAATAATCAAACCTTTATTATTTAATTCATATTCACTGCTTTTCAAAGGAATACCTTCCAGAATATAACCCGCCTTATTTTGTTCAGGAGTATAAACACCTGCTCCTTGTCGATAAACGGAAAGCCGAAACCGAACATTGCCATTCCATCTGTTCTTTTTAGCAAGATCAGCAGTCTTTTGACGAATAAAATAGTCGTCCATTAAGGCATGGCCTTCCATTTTTAAAGCTTTCATCCCTGCTGTCAACCTGTCGGCGTGCAAATCTGCCAACTGAAGCTTGTTGTTAATCATCCTCATAGTTTCAAACAGGCCGTCGCCGAATTTGAAACCGCGGTTAGAAGCTATTAAAAGCGGTGCATCAGTTAAGTGAAATTCATCGTTAAATAAAAGGTATTGTAAAGACATATATTAAGATGCGGCGATATAATTTTCCCATTTATTTAATCCGGCTTTAAAATCGGCAGGTAAAGAGGATTCAAAGTAAACGTATTCTTTTGTTGTTGGGTGAATAAAACCTAAACTCTGCGCATGTAAAGCTTGTCTTGGCAGTAATTCAAAACAATTTTCTACAAATTGTTTATATTTATTAAACGTGGTTCCTTTTAAAATCTTATCACCACCATACATTGCATCGTTAAATAAAGGATGACCAATATGTTGCATATGTGCCCGGATTTGGTGCGTTCTGCCGGTTTCCAATTCACAACTGATTAAAGTTACATACCCAAGGCGCTTCAAAACTTTATAATGTGTTACAGACCATTTCCCTTTTTCTTCATCGTCGTAAATATCCATAACACGCCTGTCTTTCGCACTTCTGCCTATGAAGCCGGTTACTGTACCGTCATTTTCAATGTCACCCCATACCAAGGCAATATATTTTCTGGTAATGCTGTGATCGAAAAATTGTCTCGCTAAATGCGTTATGGATTTTTCATTCTTACTGATGAGTAGCAAACCTGAGGTATCCTTGTCAATTCGATGTACGAGTCCCGGCCGACCATCATTCCCCGGCAATTGGGGTAACTTTTCGAAATGAAAAGCAAGTGCATTCACTAAAGTGCCCGTGTAATTATTAAATCCAGGATGAACAACCATTCCTGCAGCTTTATTCACGATAAGTAAATCATCATCCTCGTAGATAATATCCAATGGCAAATCTTCGGGGTAAATTTCGGTATCCCGTGGCGGGTGAGGCAATACAATGGATATCTCATCAAATGGTTTAACCTTATAACTCGACTTGATTTGTTTTTGGTTAACCAGAACATTACCAGCATCAATTGCATTCTGAATCCGGTTACGAGAAGCATTTTCTACACGAACCATTAAAAACTTATCAATACGGAGCAAGGATTGCCCCTTATCAACAATTATTTTTAAATGTTCATATAACTCCTGTTCTTCTGATTCCTGCAATTCGACCACATGTTCCATGCAGCAAAAATAAACTTTTAAGTCTAAGTATTCCCGAATGATTCGGGATTAAATAAAAGTGTTTACATTTGATATGAACACTACACTACTAAACTTCAACTTATGAATAAGATTTACTTCAAAACTTTATGTCTATTTTTGTTATTAAGCTGTTCAATTCAGATAGTTTGTGCACAGGATAATGTCGGAGACTTATTTAAATCCGGCCCGGCTGATGCAACAAAATTAGTAAACGCTTACTTCGACCCTTTATATAAAGGTTTGGGAGTGGGATTATCCGATGGCTGGAGCAACACAGCTAAATCAAAAGGATTTTTAAAATTTGAAGTCAGGTTTTCTGTTTCCGGTGCATTGGTTCCTCAATCTGCCCGTACGTACGATGTTAACACTTTAGGCTTAGCCAACATCCGACCTGCCGCAGGCGCTTCATCAATTGGACCTACGGCCTTTGGAAATGACCAGGAAGGTGGCCGGATGCAGCTGTATAGTAGCAATGGATTGCCAACAACAACATTCTTCAATTTACCACAAGGTGTAGGTTTTCATATAGTTCCGGCTGCTCAAATTCAAGCCACAATAGGCCTACCTAAGAATATCGACATTTCTGTAAGGGCGATGCCTAAAATAAAACTCAGTGATGATTTAGGAAGCTTATCTATGATTGGTGTGGGTGCTAAGGTTGAACTATTGCCTCTTTTCATGGGGAAATCAGACAAATTAGTTCCCGTTGACATTGCATTAGCAGGTGGATTTACTCAATATAAATATACCTTACCATTAAATATTAACAACAACAGCAACTCTGATCAAAGAATTGATGCAAAGTTCAATGGCGTTAATTTTGATGCAATAGTGTCAAAAAAAATATTGTTTTTTACACCATTTGCGAGCATTGGTTACCAAACATCAACCACTAATTTGAAAGCTTTAGGTACCTATTCTTTTGACACAGGAAATGGCTCTTCCATTTCCTATACAGATCCGATAGCAGTTAAACAACGCGATATTGACGGCATAAGAGCTAGCTTAGGATTTCAATTGAAATTTGGATTTTTTAAACTTTACGGTTCATATACTGCAGCAAAGTACAACTTGTTTAACGCCGGAATTGGCTTTGGAGTGGGTCAATAGCTTTTTGTTAAATTTTCTGGCTGAAACAGCGACTATTTAATTAATTATTACATCAACTAACAATAAAAACATTAACGTTTATTGATAAGTGTGTGAAAATAATGCTTAGCCTGTGACATTAATTTTAGGTTAATTTTACGAGAGCATACACACCTTATCAATATTGGCTTGCTATTTGTATTGTATGTATAGTCTAATATTTAGTCTATGAAAAACTTTACTCAAAATGTAAAAATTGTACTTAATTTCTTTCCTTATTTAGTTAGAAAGATCTATTTTAAGTAAATCTTATTAAAAACACCTGCCAATAGCAGGTGTTTTTTTACTTTTACACGTGTTTAAAAAAATATACAGTCCTGTTAATAAAGTAGAATTACATCCTTTCGATAATTTATTTGCTAAACGAGATGATTTAATAGATCCTTACATTTCAGGGAATAAATGGCGTAAGCTGAAATATCTTTTAAAAAAAGCCGAAGAAGAAAAGAAAACTCACCTGATTACATTTGGTGGCGCATATTCCAATCATTTAGTCGCCACTGCAGCAGCTGCATCAAGAAAAGGTTTAAAATCTACAGCATTTGTTCGGGGAGAAGAGGTAAAGAATGAAATCCTTTTTCTTTGTTCACTTTTCGGAATGCATCTTATTTTCACCCCCAGAGAAAGTTATAAGGACAAATTAACACTATATAACAACTATTTTCAGAACAATTCAGAAGCTTTTTTTATTGATGAGGGTGGCGCATCAGAAGAAGCAACAATTGGCTGTGCCGAAATAATTAATGAACTCACAGAAGGTTACGATCACATTTTCTGTGCTGCAGGCACAGGAACAACTGCTGCAGGATTATTGAAAGGTATTAAAGAAAATAAATTAAATACTAAATTACATGTGGTTCCGGTTTTAAAGAATGGCTATTTTATTAAGGAAGAAATACTGAAATACACATCCGATTCGCCAAATCTCCTATTCCACACAGATTACCATTTTGGTGGCTACGCAAAAACAACTCCCCAACTTACAGATTTTATTAAAAATTTTGTGCGTGATACCGGAATTTTGATTGACCCTGTTTATACCGCTAAGATGTTTTATGCAATAACTGACTTGCAGAAAAATAAAGTGATTGGATCTCAGGAAAAAATACTTGCAATCCACACCGGCGGCCTATTGGGGCTATTTGGAATGAAAGACAAATTTTAACACCTCACATTTAAAACATTTTGTGGATTTGGAATGTATAATTAACAAATCCATAGCGTTATGAAGGTTAACGGAACATTGGTAATTACACTAAAATCTGGCGAAAAAGCATTGATTTTACTTGCCAAAAATAGAAGTGAGCAAGAAAAATTATATCATCACCTTTCTGTTGATGCTTATAAATTTAAGAATGAGATTTCTGAAGAGGCGCCCAGAATAGACTATATTTCTGCAGGCTATCGGGGCGAAGACGATCAAATTATTTGGGAAGATAACTACATTCCGGTGCCGAAATGGTACGATAAAAATTAACTTTCATAAATCCCTAATTCAAATGATACTTTCGTTAAAAAAGGTATTCAACTGAAATTCGGGGAAAAAAAGTTTTCCACATCCGACAGTCCGAAAGCTGTTAATTATGAAAATCATACTTTAAACTGTTTAAAGCTATTTTTTGAACCAGAGTTCAAAAAGTGCTTAAAATTGCTATTCAGGTGCTTTTTTGTAAATTTGAGATATACTAATATCCAAATATATGTATCAATTAACAGTACCCGCAAACCGGGTAAATGAGTCTTTAAGTAATCATATTCTTGCTGATGGATTTGACTTAACCTATGACATGGAGAAAAGTCACGGAGCTTATATTTATGACTCAAAATACGAAAGAACCCTGCTTGATTTTTTTACTTGTTTTGCTTCCGTTCCCTTGGGTTATAATCATCCGAAAATGGTAAATGATGAAAACTTCAAGAAAAACTTACTTCTGGCAGCGATGGCAAACCCATCAAATTCTGATGTATATACCCAGCAATATGCCCAATTTGTAGAAACATTTTCCAAGATTGGAATTCCGGATTATCTGCCTCACGCTTTTTTTATTGCCGGTGGTGCATTAGCCGTGGAAAACGCCATTAAAGTTGCCATGGACTGGAAAGTGCAAAAGAACTTCGCAAAAGGTCATAAAGAAGAAAAGGGATTCAAAGTTTTACATTTTGAAAAAGCTTTTCATGGGAGAACGGGTTATACTTTAAGT
>Ga0247809_1001478_pt1 | contig 10550 bp, 10 predicted proteins | sample UWRJL104311B1_FD_180951 | JGI IMG/M metagenome (GOLD analysis project Ga0247809, IMG submission 180951) | Plant litter microbial communities from Arlington Agricultural Research Station in Wisconsin, United States - UWRJ-L104-311B-1 | ecosystem: Environmental > Terrestrial > Plant litter >...
CAAATTTCAGGAGCAAATTATAAGCTAGATTACTCAAATGGCATCAAATTAATTGGAAGTTTAATAACTAAGATAAATCGATCAGACTCAGTGTGCCAATTCATAACCATATTCTCTTTATAAGTATCTCTCAACCTCTTCTCAAGGTTAAGTAGTCCGGTACCTAAACTCGGTGCTTTTGTAAAATATGAACTAAGATTTCGGGAGGAGATTGTAATGTATTTCTGATCAGAATAAATCTCGATTTTCCCTGGAGAATCAGGGCTAGATAAGTCACCATGTTTATACATATTTTCTAAAAGGGTTATGAGCAATAAGGGAATGATCAGCTGTGATAGCAGATGCTTATCGTAAATAAGCTCGAGATTAAATCTCTCGTTATGAATAGTTTTAAATATGGATATTAAATTTTCGAGCTGAACAACTTCATCTTTTAATGGAATTAACTCCTGAGTATGATTACTGTCAATCGCATATCGCATCATGTCTGCCAAGGCAATAACCATATCACCAGCAATAGCATCGGTTTTTTTTATCCGTCGATGTATAAAATTCAATCCGTTAAAAAAAAGGTGAGGATTCACCTGGGCCCTTAAGTAAGCATTTTTAGCCAAAGCGAGATCTTTTTGTACGGTTTCATGGTAAACCCTTTTTTCAAGACCCTCTTTTTCAAGTTCAGTCGCTTTTCGCTTTTCAGTTATATACTGTAATAGAAAAAAATATCCAGTCGAAAAAAGTATAAAAAATATAGCCCTATATACCGCACCCCCTAAAAATTTTGGAGTTATCCCTAGTAAATTATCTCCGATAGGCTGGTTATAGGAGGTAAAAAGATGATTTAATGTTGCCAGGAGCGTTATATAAATTCCAGTCTCAACAAGGGTAAGCGTCAGGATCTTAAAAACCTTAAGTCGTCCGTTTTTGGACGTTACTTTCTTGATTAAATATGCGTGAGCATAGAACAGTGAGATATTTAGCACGTAGTGGACCAAATAGTTCTCAAAAGTACCGAACCTTCCTACGAAAATGCCCGTCAGTCCTGCCTCATAAAAAATATAAACTGACCAAGCAATCACATGGATTCTATAGGCAAAAAACCAACGATATACCATCCCCATCCCTAATATTAGCCTATTCATAGCAGATATCGGATTGTCCGTCCCATAGACTTTTCTGGAAATAATTTGCTTGTTATGTTTCAAAAATTTATAGCTATGAAAAAAATAAAACTTCAAAAAAGTATTGCCTTCGTGTTTAGATCTGTTAGGCAGAAATCTACATCAGCTAAAGCCTCAGACCCGACGCTGGACACCCTGACACATACCGCAACGGGATTCCCTCCGGTAAGGCCTTAACTTCAACTCTTCTTTGAGGATGCCTTAAATATTTTGCTCCCTAGATACTTATTTAGGGTATCCTTAAAATTATCGCCAATAGTAAATCGGGTATCATTGCACATGGACAACTTATTACCTTCTACAGAGAGAATATGATTGGTTGAGATTAAAAAACTGCGGTGTAGCTGTATGATATGATCATAATTCACTAAAAGTTCTTTTGCTTCCTTCAAACTCATGTGGGTAACAATATTTCCTCTCAGCGTATAAATTCTTATGTAATTAAGCTGACTTTCTAAAGCGATGATATCAGCAATATTAACCTTGATTAATTTTAAATCATCTTCCTTACTTTTCACAAAAATATAATCACCCGACACATTATTGCTTTCACTTTGCAGATTAGTTGGAAAAAACTTTTCTACCGTTACCAGGAACTTAGCGAAGTTGAATGGTTTAAGTAAAAATCCCTCAGCACTCACTTCAAAAGCATCAAGCGCATATTTAGCATGAGAGGTTGTAAAAATTAAATTCTTGACATGATGGCGAATCATGCTTGATAAATCGACACCACTCAATACTGGCATATCAACATCCATAAATACAAGATCTACAGGCCCATTTTCTTTTAAGAAATTTAATGCTTCAACTGGCTTGTTAAATGATTTGAGCAACTTAATCACTCCGGTGTTTTCAATGTATTCAAGAATGTCCTCAACTGATTCAGGTTCATCGTCAATTACAACACAAGTTAATTTCATAAAATAGAGCATTTACGGCTCAATATACGACATTCGACTTACATTTATTAAAAGTATAGTTACTAAAAAGACAGAAAAAACGATCTCGCTACCCTAATACCACATGCTTAAATACTTTCTCCATTTTTATTCCAAAATCTCCTTATAATATTATGTCCCTTTTTATTTGTGGTTCATGGATGAAATATCTCTCTCTGTCCCAAATGAGGTCAAATGAAACAGTCCGCTATTGAATAGATGTAGTAACTAACGTAATTTTAAGCAAAACATTAAACAAATATGAAAACAAAATCATTTAAAATCGGCATTCTAGGAATGTTGGTTTTCCTTTGCTCAGCAGCCTTCGCTACCACATCTACATTTAAACTTGCAGCCGGAATAGAATGTACTTCAGGTGATACAGGTGTATGTAGCACGGTTAGTGAAGGGCATGCCTGTAAAAGGCTAAATCCTGAATACATGGGTAACTGTGGCGGCACACAAGAGGAAGAGGTGGAATCCGTTGTAGCTCCATAGAATCAATCAATTATCCCCCTTGCAAGAATCACCAAGGGGGATACTCAAAATAAAAGATAAATGAAACGCTCTCTTAAAATCACGCTAATACTGTTATTTCCGATATATAATTATTGTCTTGGGCAACAGAGGTATACCTCTATTAAAATTGAGCCAAAAGCATATCAATTTAGCTTAGATAAAGATCAGGCACTAACCTCTTCTTATTTAGAATTTGATGAGAAAAATAATGAACTATGGCGTTCGGTTAAATACCCCAAAGAACACATCGAAATATTTGACACAAAAACGGGTAAGCTAAAGCGAAAGATATTGCCCGAGGGAAATAAGTGCAACGTCTTCAAAAAGATGGAAGACGGAAATGTTTGGATACAAGATGAAGATTTTGGTTTTAAACTTATAAATAAAAATGGCAGGATTTTAAAAAAATTACAGGAACCTGGGGTTGGAAGGAAATATGGTGCAGACATGATTGCTTGCAATTCAAGTTTTTGCCCAATTTCAGTCTATGACAATATGGTCCTGACCACTGGATACATCATTTTGCTGCCTAAAAAAGATTATGCTATTGATAATTATAGTAAATGGGGCACATTAAGGGGTATAGAAATGAATGAAAAAGTTCGCTATTACGGAAGTATACCCAAGGCATCCGCAAAATCATTTTATGGTGGTCTGAATAGTTTTGCCAGTACCGAGAACAATGGAAAAATAGTAGTTGCCCCAATGTTTTCAAACGATATACAAGTCATTGATGTTGAAAAAAGAACAGCTAAGATGTTTCATGCATCAACAAAATATGATAAACTCATTAAACCCTTAGGAAAATTAGAAGACTATAGATCCTATTCAATAGATCAGGCAAATAAACATTTTGTATCGAACTATGCCTTTATAGGAATCGTCTATGATAAATATAGAGATGTTTATTACCGCTTTATAAGGCACCCCGGTAATTCTATACCCATGAGGTGTTCAATCGTGGTGATGGATAAAAATTTTAGAGCGCTCTTTTACTATGACGTCCCTTTCGATTATAGCCCCGGGCGGTTCTTCATTGATAAAAAGGGACTTTTATTGGCCAATAACAACAATTACCTGAAAGATAACAACAAACTCACTTTTGACAGACTTTCATTACTATAAAAGTAACATGATTAAAAATCTATTTTTTCTGTTTTGCCTGATTTTAATCAGCTGCAAACCATCGGTAAAAACTCCTGAATCTGGCATTGAAAAAGAAAAATTTGAATCTGTATTCGCCAAGAATAACATCCAGGTCAAGGATTACAAAAATATAATTATTATACCAGGCTCCGGGTGTTCAGGGTGTATCAGTGAAGCTGAAACCTACTTTAAAGCCCATAGTAAGGAAAAAGAAAACTTATTTGTATTCACAGCAATTGGAGATGTCAAAATCCTCAAGATGAAATTTAAAGACAGTACTATATTTGGCAACAATGTTTTTATTGACGAAAAAAACGAGCTCGTGGATAATGGATTTGATTCAATCTATCCAAGCACAGCGACACTTGATCCTGATTCAGAATTAGTCAAGATATCGGTTTTTTCTAAATAGATAAGTTATGAATATAAAAATAACAATTATATCCACAATTTTGGTAGTGAGCCATCAGACTGGTATTAGAGCACAATCCCCAGAACCAATTCTGGCTAGAGCTGTTTATGAATATGTTCATGTTTTAGACACCAATAACAGAGCAAATATGTACACTGAGGAGATGTTACTGGCGATAGGACAAAATGCTTCTGTCTATACGAGCCTAGCTAAAATCTATCAGACCAGAAGTCTTGAAAAGCAAAAAGAAGACGCTACGAAAAACTACACAGGTAATGATTTTCCAGTAGTAAGGTACAAGGCAGGAAGATACACAACCCCAACAGAAATTTACAGGTTCGATACCGATAGAAAAGTATTCGTAAAAGAATTTTTAATCCGGGATTACCTTTATGAGGAGCCCGAAGTCACTCCAAATTGGTCATTGAAAGATGACACAACAAGTTTTCTGGGCATACACTGCCAGAAAGCCACAACGAATTTTAAAGGTAGAGCCTGGGAAGTCTGGTTTGCCAGTGAGATTCCCTTTCAGGCAGGCCCATGGCTACTTGCAGGCCTGCCAGGTCTGATTATTGAGGCGAAGGATTCTAAAAACGAAGTTTTCTTTCACCTTAAAGGATTTGAAAAAGCACAGAAATCAAAAGATTTAGATCCAAAGGAGTTTAAAAACAAGTTAGTAGATTTCACGATATCAGCCTCAATTCAGCTACCTGAAGAGCGCACCCAGCTAAATGCAGTAAAAGTCGTTAGGGCCTCAAAACAAGAGGTATCCAAGCTCAAGGAGGCTATGATGAACAACCGGGCAGTTTTTCGAAAGGCCCAGGTCGAAGCATCAGAGGGGGTCATATACAATGTTGAAGCAAGCGCTGCACTTGCCCTGATGCCCGTGTCTAACAATCCAATAGAGCTGACAAAAAAATAAATAGACTAAATAATCATGAAAAAGATAAAAATAGCCATAACGGCCTCATCGCTACTCATTTGTACCATAAGTTCATACAGCCATTCATGGCAGGGCACAGGCTGGACCTGTGTTGCAGGAGATAAGGGTATTTGCGTGTCGAGCGGTGAAGGATATAAATGCATGCGAATTGGGCCAGAATATCCAGGGAACTGTGATGCGGTTTATAACGAGGAGGAAGTAAACTAAAAAATGAATAATGATATTAACTGCAAATTCCTTTTATTATTTATTGCATTCGTAAATTTTTCATTATATGCCGCCCGTGCCCAAAAGCAAACTATTCACGGACAAATCAGAATGCAAGATGGCACATCCCTTGCAAATGCGAGTGTAATATTGAAACACATGGGCGGGATTGTAATCGTCTTTACTTCAACAAACGCAGAAGGCTTATATAGTCTAAAAGTGCCAGACTCGGTGACACTGGAAAAATTATCTCTACAGGTGAATTATCTGGGACTTAAAAAAGTTAGCTTGAATTTAGTCTCCTCTAAATTGGAATATAATATCCTCATGGTGAGCTCGGCGATTACCTTGGCAGATGTTAAAATCAAGAGTAAGCCTATCTTAAATGCCAAAGGAGATACTTTAAGTTATAATGTGCGCTCATTTAGCCAGGAACAAGACAGAAGCATAGGTGATGTGCTGAAAAGAATGCCGGGTATAGAGGTAGAGGAAAACGGCAGGATAAAATATAACGGGAAAAATATTTCCAACATGTACATCGGCGGTGATGACCTTCTTGATGGGAAATATGCACTGGGAACCAGAACCATTCCATTAGAGGTTATACAGAGCGTTGATGTCATGCAAAATCACCAGCCTATAAAAGTACTCCAGAACAGAGCTCAAAGTGATGATGTGGCATTAAATCTAGTGATAAAAAACGATGCAAATCTCACTATATCTGGGCAAGCTATGTTAGGTGCAGGACTTCCAAACCAATATGATGCGGCTCTAAACACCATTTTATTTAATAAAAAATTCAAGATGCTCAATGTTCTGCAAGCCAACAATAACGGTCTTGACTACAGACGAGATATACAAAATTTTGGTTATGGCGGTTTTCTGAATGCGGCAGAAAATGACAGGCCGGAATCGCTAATAACCTCAGGTACGATCCAGGAACCTGACTTGCCACAAAAAAGGTTTTATCTTAACAATTCGGTGATGCTGAATGCGAACAACCTTCGCAATTATTCCAGTGGCCTGCAGTTGAAATCAAATGTAAATTTTCTGCTTGACAGAAACCGCTTTAACTATAACAGTCAATCCAACTTTAACCTTATAGACAATACTGTTGAGTATTCAGAAAACCAGGCTTCTCTTCGAAAACCCCTTATTTTTGGTGCTACGATTAAAGCAATGATGAATAAAAATCACTATTACCTTAATAATGATCTAAAAATTAATTTCGGATCAGAAAGCAACGAAGCGCAAATGGCTGTGAACGGACTAGAGTTTGGACAGCTGCTCAAAACCAAAGTACGTGACTTTTCAAATGATTTTCGCTTTTCTCCACTATTGAAAAACGGAAATCTAATGGACTTTTCCTGGTATCTGAATTTCTACAATAACCCTCAACAGCTTTGGATTGACAGTGGAATAAACCCAGCAATACTCAATAATGGCATACCCTACTCCTTATTGAGCGAATATGCCCAAACTCCTACCTATTTCAGCAACGCATCGTTAAGCTACAGGCTAATATCAAAAGCCTTCAGGCAAAATTACAGGATGGGATTGATAAATGAAATGCAGCGGTTAAATTCACAAATCGAACTGACCTCATTAAATGGAATAGAATACCCATATGCGCAAGATAACGGGAATGATGTAAGGTGGAGAAGAAGTAAACTTTCATTATTTGCCGGTTATGAATGGAAAAAAAACCAGCTTGAGGCCGCCGTTAATCTTCCGCTTTCCTTTCAGGGAATTAACTATGATCAGGATTCTGAATTGCAGAAGCATACATTTTTAGTGATAAGTCCCGCGGCTAAGATAAAATTACGTACCACAGCTGAAGACTACATTCAAATCAATGGTAATTACAATAGAAATTTCGGCAATATCTCTGGTATATATCAATCGGCTATACTCACCTCCTACCGCACAGTTCAATCCAATTCAGGTGAGCTCAAAGAAGAAGAATTTTCCGGTGCTGGGATTTTCTTCAACCTGCAAAGATCACTTTCCATGTTTTTTTTCAACGTTGGTATAAATTATAACAGAATTTCTTCCAATACTATTTCTGCCATATTATTGAATAACAATATCGAACAATCTATACTTATACCAACTGATAATAACATAAATTCCTGGAACATAAAAATAGGGATGAGTAAATATCTTTTTGATCTGAACACAACAGCATCCCTGAAATTGGCTTGGTCGCTCAATCAGTTTAAACAGTTTTACAACAGTGAACCATTAGATTACAACAACGAAGAAAAGCTTATCACATTAGGATTAGAAAGTAAACTTTTCAAGAAACTAAGCCTGTCGTATAGTGGTACGGCTAGATTTGGGAATTCCTACCTCACTACAAATCGGGAGGATGAGACCACCATTGAAAGATACGATCAAAATCTTTCCCTTACAGCATCATTAATTAAGAATCTGACCATCAATCTAAAGAGCCGTCAGATTATTTCTAACAGATCTGGCTTTGATAACATCTCCTATCTGTTCACAGACTTCGTTATGAAGGTTAAACTGGTAAAAATAAAATTGGATTTTGAATTTGAATTAAACAACTTGACCAACATAAAAAATTACCAGCTATTGCAAATCAGAAACAACAAATTTTCATCAGGTAATTATCAACTGCGTGGAATTAATAGCCTCCTCAGGGCAACATTTTTTATTTGACTATACCTTAAAAATAACCTACACAATCTTCATCGTGACCACTTCCTTGGATTCAATTCAGAAATTTGCGGAATGCTTACGTGAATACACGCAGGCGGCTTGGCGCTTTCGATGATGCGATGGAGAGCATATATTAAGCACTGGAATTAAACTCCAAAAACCCTGTGTACCGCATTGGTTTTTACTCTGCTATTTTGCTTGGTTAAAGTTATCATTGAAATTTCTCTTTTAAGATTATTGAAGTGCCACAATATCGAATTCTGAACTAGTTGTTACATTCGCTCATCCATCCGAACAATATTAAATTTGTGCCCATCCAGATCTGCAAAAACGCAGACATAAAATCCATTTTCATCAATCTTTGGGCCCATTATTATAGAACCTCCTGATGATTTAACGTTCCCTGCCCATTGTTCTACTTCTTCAGTATTGCCCGCGGCTAGAGAAAAAATTATCTCATTACCATCTTTAGTAGAGCTGACATTTCCGTTCATACTAGATGCAATACGATCAGATAAGAAAAAATTAATAACAAATTCATTATCCCCAAACTTGAAACTAGCGATATTTTCGACCTCATCATATCCGTTGCTTTCAAATCCCAGATTTTGGTAAAATGATTTAGTTCGTTTTATATCTTGAACAGCTAGGTTACCCCATATCATTGATGTTTTCATATAAAAATACTTTATATATTGTTTTTAAACAGACGGTTGAGTCCAAAGTTTTGATTTGGAAATTTGTAGCTTACGAATAGAAAATGTTTCCATAGATTTTTTTCAAGAACACAACTGATGAACGCCTACTCCATTTTTTTTCAGCTGCTGAACCTTTTTTATGCAAAATTCGGCAAAGATAAAATGGTCTTAAAAAACTAACTTTTTCAAACCGGCATCGGAATCGTTCGACTTCAATCAAAGAACGCTTAATCTTTCCTTTTTAAGTTTGCTCACACGATGAGTGATAAGATATTTCGAAAGAAACAGAGCAAAAAATCACTAAGTTCACAAGTAAGTCTTTTTTTATTTCTTTGTTAATTTATATTTTAAATGTGTTGTCAGATCTGAAGGTATAACTTCAGAAATTTTTAAATCATATTTATCTTTGTCAATTCCTTCAAAGAGTCGTATACCGCTACCTAAAAAAACAGGAGCAATGTGAATAAAAAATTCGTCTACTAGTCCTGCATTTAGAAACTGTTGAATAGTGTTTGCACCGCCTTGTATTCTTATGTCCTTTCCTTTTGCGGATTGTCTTGCCTTCTCCAAAGCACTTTCTATTCCAGTATTTATAAAATAAAAAGTTGTCGTGCCTTCTTGAATCCAAGGCTTTCTCCTTTCGTTTGTCAATACATATACGTCTGCTTTGTATAAGTCATTTGGCCAACTGGCTTCGCCTTCTTCAAACATTCGTTTACCCATTATGAATGCCCCTGTTCTTGTAATTGTTTCTCTAATATATTTTCCGTCAACACCGTCTTCTTTTCCTCCTTCAAACCCAAGATATTCCCAAAAAGCTTTTTGGTTAAACATCCACGAATGAATTAGTCCTGAAACCCCTCCCATAGGATTTTGAGGGCTTCTGTTGTCTCCTGCGAAAAAGCCATCAAGAGATATTCCACTATCAAAAATTATTTTACTCATTTTCAGTCTTATTAATTTGTTGTCCGAACGCTTTTTTAAATTCCGCTAAGTTATGCTTACGTGTGACTATGAATTCAGCAAACTATATACGTCTATGGAGATGTTTATTTATAATTTAAGCCTTCTGATATTATTTTTTCAACTCCAAAGTTATTAAAAGTATAAGTTAAGATACGGGGCGTTCGCGACAAATCATGGGGTAAGAATAACATTCGCAAGCAGTGGGTATTTAGCGCATGGATTATTGTCAAAAAACGGTGGATTTTTGAGAAGACTTCAAATTACATCTTAAGCTATTGTCTCAATAAACGAATCTTAAGTTCCATAACTTAAGATTCAATGTCACTGGTTGCGTAGGTATCAGATTTTGTTTGGGATCCTTTATCCTATTGAGCTTCCTGGTTACCCTGATCCGCTCCATACGCTCTTCCGCTGCATTGTGAAAAAAGAACTCCACATACCAACTTTGTTTGGCTACTTCTTTTTTCAATCGTGCTCCCTGCAGGAACCTTGATTATGGACCTTCCTTTTACAATGCGGGGAATAATATATGGCAATTCAGGAATATCCATAAAGCCAATATTCACCATTCAAGGATTTTTTCCCTGGGACTGACGTTCGGGATACCCAACGTTTTTAGACTTTTCGTTAGAAGAATTTTGATTTTTTCGCCGTGCCGGACGGGGTGAATTTTGGGGTCCCGGGGCGTTTAGTGGCAGACTTGTGTCAGAGTTTGAAGGTAAAAAATCTTCTAAGTCATTGTTTTTAAATGACTTAGAAGTTGGTGTGGAGAATATCGGATTCGAACCGATCACCTCTTCACTGCCAGCGAAGCGCTCTAGCCAAATGAGCTAATCCCCCTTGTGCAACAAAAATAGC
>Ga0247809_1001480_pt1 | contig 10549 bp, 16 predicted proteins | sample UWRJL104311B1_FD_180951 | JGI IMG/M metagenome (GOLD analysis project Ga0247809, IMG submission 180951) | Plant litter microbial communities from Arlington Agricultural Research Station in Wisconsin, United States - UWRJ-L104-311B-1 | ecosystem: Environmental > Terrestrial > Plant litter >...
ATTTGCAACCGAGCTTGTCGGCGCTCCCTCCGCTCGCGCGTGTCCGCCGGATCTTGCTGTCGTCCTGATCGCATTATGCTGTGTGATTTAGGTGTATTTAAGTGGTACCTGTCACTATCTTCTCGTAAAGTCTGCCGAAGCGTACTTGTCTGCCTCCTCGATATTGGAGTCCTCTTCTCCTGCACAGGACAATGTGCCTCACCAAACAAACATGAGTATTGTTATTGTATCGCTTCGAGAAAGATACTCTCCAGTTAACACAGTTCGAAAGATCCAGTGTCTGCCGCTCAATGGATTGCAATTTGCCTTCGTAGACGATTGCACAACCGACCAAACTGGTCGTAAGAAAGCCACCCGCGCCAACTTCTTCAAAGATCCAGCTTCCGAGTCCTCCACAGAATGACGAGTAAAAGAACGACTTGAAACCAGCTACCAGAGCGTCCACGACTCAACGACACCGAACCAAAACAATCAACGAAGAAACCCAAGCAAAAAAAGGAATGAATCAAAGAAAAGACAAAAAACGTGTTCGTCAAGAACGAGTGGGTGATGAAGAGAAGGGAACTTGCTTGCTCTGCGATGCAAACCACCCCTTAGCACATAGCAGCAGTCCTACCGATTGGAATGGAGAGGGAAAGCTGTGACAGGAATGTGCATGCCTATTTTGGATATGCATGTTTTGGAACGGGTTTCGGTCCAGTAGATTTGAGGGTGAGCGTCAAATCTCAAACTGCTGTGATGGGAGGTGGTTGTTTCAGACCATATTTGAAAATAGAGTGAATGAGCCAATCACACAGGCGCCTTCGGCTGAATACCACAACATCACTTGTAAATTTGTATACGGCTTCATATGTATGAATCAATCTCATGTCATAGGGAAAGTACCTAGGAATGAACATGTTCAAAGGGTTGAAAACTTAGGGAAGATCAAATTTTGGTTGTGGATTGTAAATTTTGAATTATAATGACTTATTTAAGCATTTCGATGCTGCTCAATCACACATTCTATGAACCGCTCATCATCCATCCGCGGGGTTTCTTCCTCTGTAATGGGCGACTTAATGTCACAGTTTGCATCGCCTCGTGGTAATATTACATAGGGCTTCCGTGATACCATACTTTTGGTCTTTGAAAATCTAGCTTAGCTGCCTACTGATTCAATGTCGAGCCATGAGAATAAGCGGAGTTAGCTTGAGTTTTTGACACATCTTGACTGTGTCGTTGCATCGTGTCTCTTATGTACAGGCTACAGATCAAACTTATTTCAGTTCGCCAAGTAGCAAGTTGCGATCTGAAGAGCCGGTAAGGACTACTCCACATTAGCATTCATCCTGGAGTATCCTGAGGGAGGATTTGTCTTTATACTCACTAATAGGATCCTGTGATGTCGAAAGCTCAGCAAAGTTGACAGTACCTTTGTGACCAGGTAACTTGTACACCATCTTTCCACTATCGCTGTTCCACACGACTGCCGTACCATCTCCTGCGCCCGCCGCAACTCTCTTCCCATCCGCGCTCCAGCTTGCCTTGATCAAGTTCTTCTCCATACCAGATGGCGCCCCGTCGAACGTCCGAATATGTCTGTCAGTCGGCGCGAAAGGTCTGATATCCCATGACCTTACGGTAGAATCCATTGAGTTCGACAGTAATGACTGAGAATCAGGCGAGACTCGTAACGATGTCACTGTATCTGTATGTCCGAGCATCGTGTATACCACAGCCTTGCGCCTCATATCCCACACCTTGATATCATTATCGATTCCACCAGAATACAGCTCATTCCCAGCCTCTGCTAAAGCGACTGCTGTAACTGGGAAATCTGTTTGGATATGATCGACCGCATTCTTCGTCCTTGGGTCCCAGATGCCGATAGAACCATCGTCCGAGCCACTGATGAGCAACTCTTCTCCCCGTTTACTGATATCCATTGTGTTGATGACTTCTTCATGTCCAATATGCCTTCGTATCCTTGATCCTGTTTCTAAATCCCAACTTGCCAGATGCATATCCGCCGAGGCTGAAAACAACACTCTCGAGTCTCGCGACCATTGTAGATCTAAAATAGCGCCTTTGTGTCCCGTCAGGGTACCATAGTTTTCGCAATCGCCAAACGTCCTCCAAAGCACTAAAAGCACATCAGTCGCGCGCTATCAAGAGCTGCATGCATCGCAACATACTAATTGTCCTGTCCATGGATCCCGAAGCAATGTAGTTCCCATTGGGATCAAATTTCGCGCAAAACACTTCCCCAGAATGCCCACTCAATTCCATTACAGGCGCTTGCAAGCCAGTCGTCCTTGGTGTCTACATCGCGCGGATTAGTCTGCCATTCTTATCACAGTTCAGCGTTACATCCAAACTCTGCACATAGAAGACAAAACTTACTGCTTGTACAAGCGCGCCATTTGCGGACGAGCCATTGACCGTTGCAAGAGCTTTGCTGTTGTTTCCTAGATTCGGCCTCTTGACTACCATTTGAGAATAGTTCTCCGACGCAGCACGCTTCTCGGAAGCCATGATTTAGGTGTTTGCGGAAGAACGAGCTTTAGATGAGGGAGGAGTTCGCTGCTTCGGATGTCATTAAAGGAGCTTTGTGAAGTGCTAGTGTGGATGTATGAGGTGTTATGGAAGCTTTTGACATCGTTCTCAAAATTCCATGGCCAAGCATTTGATTGAACCCTTGGATCTTCACCCACATGGATTTAGTATACTCTACAACGACACACCACGCCCAGAAACATGATTGCAACAAGATAGACTTTTCGTTCCTTCAAAATAGTACAAGGAGGTTGGCAGCAGGTCTGCGATCATGGCTTCTGCAAGCAAAGCTGCGCGAATTGGGGAGGAGTATGCCTCCATACATGTTAACAATGAACAACTGCTAACTCGTCCGCAGAGTGTGGAAGTAAGTCCGGCACCTACAATCGTATCGAAGTACCACCTAACAACACTGCAGAAGCCGTGTCGATAAGGTCAACGCCGAACTTGTAACTCTCACATATGGCACTATCGTTGCGCAGTTATGCAAGGACTACGAAAGCGACTACGTGGAGGTCAACAAACAACTTGATAAGATGGGGTATAACATCGGATTACGGTTGATCGAGGATTTTCTTGCAAAGTCGAATACCATGAAGAGATGTGCAAACTTCAAGGAGACTGCAGAGATGATATCAAAAGTAGGTCATGAAGGCTTTGTGGTATTTGTTGTGTTGTGTAGTACGCTAATATTTCATGTAGGTCGGTTTCAAGATCTTTCTCAATATCACACCTATCATCACCAACTGGACGAGCGACAGTAAACAGTTCTCACTCATCTTTGACGAGAATCCATTAGCAGACTTTGTTGAACTACCAGATGATGGCAGGGCGCAAGAGGAGTTATGGTATTCCAATATCTTCTGTGGTGTTCTGAGAGGTGCTCTGGAAATGGTACAGATGCAGGTTGAGGCACACTTCATTAGTGACTTGTTGCGTGGTAATGACTCAACAGAGATGAGGATCACCTTGCTACGGTATATCGATGATGAGATGCCACCGGACGATGATTGAGTAGGATATGTGGAGGCGTTTGGCGTTGGAGACAAAGGAACAGGGCAAACGATTTCGGCGTAAAGCATCTTGTGGGCTTGTTGGTCTTTACCCATGTACTGCACCAATGTCGAGCCTGATATGTGGTAGAATTGAGCGAATGTTGCGAGACTCTTGTTGACAGAGCTATCTGCGAGGCAATAGTATATCGTGTCAATTCGTCGCCACAAGCAATAGTCGTAGCACCAGCGGGCACAGAAATTGGTGGGCAACAACAGCTGCTGTCTATCTGACGAAGAGTGCATAAGTTAGTGCTGCAGCTAGAGCGTTTCTCCTGACATATTGTCTAGATCACCTACTGCTATAGTTAGATCGAATCGAGCTTACATGTAGTATTCCGCTCTTTGTCAGACACTGAATGCTTGTACGCGCTCGTCAATTCTATAATAAAATGGTGGTAGCAAGGAATATAGGCAATAGATTCATGAGCTATGATCTTTACTGTCTTGAATAATTCTGAGGGCGCAAGTCGACAAGAAGTAGGAAGCGTTTATCACGTGATAAAGGTTCAGAAAAGCGATGTTCCGAAGTTACAGAATACTGCGAAGGATGGCTGTAGAAATATAAGGTATCCCACTGTTTTCAGTACTTTCTTGACGACAGTACGCTTTTCTGGTGGTGTTTACTGTTTTAGATTAACGTGTCACATACGATGCTGTTTTAAGATATTCATCACGTGTGCGAGACCAATCAGTTGACCCTTAGAAACAATGACTTGACAATCCTCGCTATACTTATATTGAGACAAGTACAAATAACTTCTGGGCTATATCTCTGATAGATCGTATCTTTCTTGAAATATCTCCGTGTTTTGAAATGCTTCTCAATGTAAGGTTTCCATGCATATCACGTGGATGTACCAAGGTTTGTTAGAAGCAGCGACTTGTCAGAACAGAGGCTATTCTGAGGAATTCGCAACCATACATCAATTCCTTTCAATCCAAAGTTCTCCCTGATTTTATGAAGTTTCGCTCTGTCTAGCGGCAGTTTTTGATGTTCTGTTATTGTTGACGCTCTCGATCCCCTTAACTCGGAAGTGATAACGAAGTGCACGTCGTTTGAGGCGCCGTGATATCAAATACACGCAACTGGTATCAGAAGTGTCCCCAATTTCGAAGACATCCCTCCTCCACATCGCCCTCGACAACTACCCAACGATCCAGCGACCCCGTCGTTGCCAAACCGAGTGGCATTGATTCCTTCGATATTTACTGGAAGTGAGTGTCAAGTTGATACCAAAATTGTTTGTTGCTATTCTCGACTTCATTCTTCTGCGCGCTCTTTTACATTGTGCTTTTTCGCAAAAGGGTGCGACTTGCATTCATCGATTACCACGCCGATATCAATCCTACAAAACTCTGTCAACGATTATACCCGACTTACTCATCAGTCCAGCCTTCTTTTGCTTACGGACACGAAGTGTTTCACGAAGTGGAGCGCAAACTCCTGTTGCGCGGTTGCTTATCCATCAGCTTCGCGTCTCGTCCGAAGGCGGCTGACTGCCAGGAGATCGCTTTACTCTGCTAGATATACGCTACGAGATCGTTGCAAACATGAACAACGTCAACATGGGTGGCATGAATGCCATGAGTGGTCCGATGACTGCAGGTCCGATGCCAACGATGAGCAATGGTACTGCAACTGGACCTAGACAGGCGATGCCTGGAAACGACAACCGATCCCAACTCAACACGTACATCTACGAGTACTTTCTCAAAAATGAGATGTACGACTGCGCGCGATCACTTCTCCGAAGCGAGCAACCAATGAGTCTGGTCAAAGAAAGCCCTGGAAGACGTCGAGACGGCGACGGTGGTGAAGAGGGCGAGAATATCGATTCGAAGGATGATATTGACTCTAAGCGCCCGGAGGATCTTCCTGCACCGAATCTGCCACGAGATACACCTGAGAGTTGCTTTCTATACGAGTGGTGGTGTCTATTCTGGGATATGTTCAATGCTACACGTGGAAAGGCGGAAGGCCGCAATGTTCTACAATATGTTGAACACACGCAGGTATGTCATGCGCTTCGCAATAGATTATCATCTCTGACAACCACAGACTCAATCGCGCGCTCGTGCAGTAGCCCAGCAGAAAATGATGGGTAACGTGCAAGGATTTAACGGCATGATGATGAACAAGGCCATGCCAAATGGTGCGCCTCAGGACTTACGACAGAGAATGATGAATCGACAAATGTAGGTTGACATCCAGCTCCGTCTTCATTTCCCATGCTAATCTCTTGTCAGGCCACAAAATATGCAGATGGTACAGAATAAGCAACAACAAATGCAACGTGATCCCTCAAGTCAAGATGGTCAAGCAAGAACCCAATCACCAAACTCTGCCGAGAACGCGCCTTCCCCTTCGAAACGACCACGGACAGACGGCGCCAATTTCAACCCTCAGCAAATGCCGAATGGACGAGCACAAGGTCAAGGCATGCCGCAGCAGGTGGGAGACTCCGGTCCGAATAATGTACAAGCTGCCCATATACAACTCGCAAATGGCATCGATCCAAACAATCTAACAGGTCAGCAGTTCCAAGGTAATGCCTCTGCTCAAGCAAGGCTGGCCGGCTACCAGGCCAACCTGGCGCAGCAGCAACAAAGTCAAATGCCTGGTGCGAAAGGGCCCATGCCAAATCCTGGTCCTCAAAGTCAAGGGTCGCCAATGATGGGTGGAGCAGATAACAGCATTGCAAACTATTATAATCCTGTCGATCAAAACAGGACGGTGATTGCTGGGGCTCCTGGTGCTCCCGGTGGTAACCATGCTTTACAAGATTACCAGATGCAGCTTATGCTTCTTGAACAGCAGAACAAGAAAAGGCTTATGATGGCGCGACAGGAGCAAGACAACATGTCAGGGCCTCGAAGTGGAGAGAATCCAGGTGCTCCTGGCGGTGCACAGATGCCAAATGGGCAACAATTTCAAGGCACATCACCGCAAGGGGGCAGATCCGTCAACTCACCAAATCCCAACGAGCAAATGAAACGAGCAAACCCTCAGATGGCTGGTGGCATGCCATCACCATTACCAGACGCACAGAATCGTGGCTCGCCAGGAGGTGGTATGAACTTCAATATGCCTGGAGGGCCTATGGATCCAAACATGAACCAGCAGTACGCTTTTGCTAAGATGGGTGCGATGGACCCGAACATGGTCGGCATGCAAAATGGGATGCGACCACCAAGTTCTCATCCTGGACAGGGATTCCCAGGTCAAAATATGACCCCACAGCAAGTTGTGATGGCACGAGGCATGGCACAACAACAACCAGGACAGCCAGGCTGGCAAGGTCCTAATGGTCAGATGGGGCAGCCGCCGCAAGGCACGCCACAACAACAGAATATGGGCACACCACAACAACGAGCGATGCCACCTCCTTCTGCGCCTCAAGCGGGTGGTGCCGTTAACGGCCGTACGCCATCATCCCCACAACAAGGAGCAGCTCCGCCAACTCCACAGCAAGGGAACAAGGCTATAGCAAAAGGAAAGAAGGCAGATCCAAAGGATACTAAAGCAAAGGTATATTTCTGTTGCGAAATGGATATTATTGTAGAAGTGTTGACATTGATAGCAGCGTGCGACAAAGAAGGGTTCCGCTCCAAATCTCAATGCTGGCGCTACGCCGTCAGCCGATACCGACGCCGCCGGCGCGACTCCTACTCCACAAACGCCAATTACACCGCACAACCCTGGCTTCAACAACAAAGGTCAAAATGGTGCTGTACAAATGCCTACAAATGGGCAACCCCCAGCCCAGCCACAAATTGGTCTTGTACCAGAGCCGCCATTTTTCACTGATAACTTTGGTGGAATGGAGTCGGTAAGTACAGAATATGATAGACAGCCCGCACTGCTTGTCGCTGACCAATACACAGTTTCCAGGATCACTACCACCATTTGGTGCCAATCCTGACGGAGATGTCCTTCAAGACTTTGACTTTGATTCTTTCCTACACCAGGATGGTGAAATGGGAGGCGAGGCTTTCAACTTTGATGCCGTAGAATTCGACATCGTTGGAACTGACTAGACAGGATCTTCTTTCAGTTGCAGTTGATCCCAACTGTCGCCAAAATACCTTTACTTTTCGGCATTGCAGCATCTTCCGGCGTTTCAGCGGTTGACATACCATCTCCTGCTACTTATACTATTCACGCGTAAAAGATTTCTTTGAGAATTTTTGAATGATTTTTCTAGAAAGGATCAGGGCGACTCCGCGACTCCCTTACAAAAGCTTCAAGGTACTCATCCACCTCCGCTACATAACCACACTATGATCTTTGTCATCATTCCTCCGGTCTGCTGCATTGGATATGGGATATCGATACGAGTTCGCTCTTTGTGTTTTTATGTTTTTCGAATTTGTGCACTGTCACTACACTTATACGACATACTTAATATTGTGGACCATACAGCATCAAATCTCCACCTACTTTACCATTTACGCAGCGCGCTTGGTGGTCAGAGCAGTGGCAGTATTGATTCTCTCATGTCCGCATGTCTGGGGAAGGGGAAGAGATGTGGTGGCGATAAAAAAGAATCGGGGATCATTACGCATTCTCCATACGAATCTAGTTTTCTGTTCACTACTTGGTTAATGCTTTAGGCGATGGTTGCTTTTTCAGACGAGGAATATATGTTTTCTTTTGGCTGCAGGGAGGGTGGTGATGGTAGTGGAATTTGTCTCGAAGGATGGGTGGTGCGTCCTGTGTATTTATCATATTGGTCGGAGTCATATGCATGGGGATGAACTCGGTTGCAATGACATTGTGAATTAATCGCTATATATACTTGTTTCATGGATGACTTTATTACTCCACTTGATGTTATGATGTCACTAAGGCACTTCCCGTCCACGAATGTTGACTTGAGGGGATACTATACTCATGAATAGCTTACAAGTAATATTTCATCTGTCCGTCATTCTTAAGTGAAGTAAGCTGCGAGTGGATGAAGCCAGTTTGTCAGTAGGCGATGCTTACGGTGGTGTTGCAATGGCTATCATAGGTATGATGAATGGAAGGATATAACAGCCCATAATTTCGTATATGTGTACTCGTTGGTGGAGAGTCTTTGTGCGAAGCTGAGTACATAGAGTTGATGTTATTTCCTGTGTACTTGTCTATGGGCAGTGCATATGCAAAGATGACTTCTGAGAATTGATAGTGTTTTCTGCCAAGCTCACAAAGTCAAACGTGAGTTCATGTTGCACGAAGCGAAAAGCAAGCTTTGGCACTCTACATTTGATGGAAAGCTCATAATTATATCATCTAGACCGGTAATCGTCTCGCCGACCCCCACGAGTCCTATCCCGATCATCATAGCGATCCCTATCATACCTCCTATCCTCTTTCATGGACTTTCTCGGCTGTCCTCCACTCCTCTCACTATCCCTTCCATCATATTCACTTCTCTCCTTTCTTGGACTCCTACTCCTCCTCCTTTCTCCCTCAGCGTCTTCCTTTCTGCCCTCATTCTTATGTCTCCTTCTCAGCTCATCCTCATCATAAACCATTCCATACCTGTCCCGCTTGCCCGCACCGCTATAATCCTCCTTCCGATACTGTCTCTTCCTCTCCAAACCATCTACACCTCCAAAACCACCTCCGCCTTGTCTACGCTTTGAATTTGTTGCTGTACGCCATGAATCCGAGAGCTTCGAGACCGATTGCGAGAAGTCGACGTGAATACGGTGGTCATCTATTAGTACTCCTTGCATCTTGAAGTAGGCTTGTTCGCAGGATGGTTGTTCTTCATACTCAATGAAGGCGTATTGAAGCGAGTCGCCAGTGCGTTTGTCGCGGATGACTTCGCAGGAGAGGATCTTGCCGAAGCGGGAGAAAATAAGTTCGAGATCTTCGTCTGGGGTTGTAGTTAGCATTTGCGCAGTGGTAATTTGGCTTAGAAACCTTACCTGTTGTAACTGGATTGAGTTTACATACGAAGAGAACATTTTCCGGGGGTTTAACTTCTGCGAACGGTAGATCTCCGACCATCTCCAACGTCAACGCTTGTGCGCGAGCCTCACGCTCTCTCCGTAACTTCTCCACTGCTTCTGCGTCTCCTTCTCCTTCCAACTTGTCATCATCTCCAATTCTTACAGTTGCAAGTTGTGCTTTGGAGGGTAATGGACTCTCAGGCGGTTCCACCAGGTCTTTCGGATCGTCGTATGGATCATCTAAGATGACTGTATGCTTAATCCTGATATCCACCAGCGGCCTCCCTTTCTCATCACAGAAAGAGTCATTGATCTTCTCCAACGCGTCGAAGCCCTCGACCACTTTCCCAAAGATAGCTGCCTTTCCATCCAGATAATCTAAATCATCTCCCAATGTAATGATAAACTGACTTCCCGCTACCCTCTCCTCTGGGTCCCTCGCCGACGGCGCAGTAGCCATACTAACAGTCCCTCTCTCCGCATGTTTTAACTTTGGATGCAATGGAGCGGTAAACGTCCTCTTCGCCGGGCCATCGATCAATCCCCATATCGAAGATCCTCCATCACTATCCTTCGAATCTGGACCAATTGGATCGCCTGTCTGGAAGGAGAAGTTCTTTTGGACGGAATACACGGGTGAGAAGTTGTAGTATTTTATTTTGCAGAGCTTGAGAAAGCTAGATTGGAAGGAGGAAGTGTGAGTATGTGGTTTTTTCTGGGTAGAGACTAGTTATATTGAATGAATTATGATGGGGGAGAAGAGGCTAAGGACTCACTTTTCGCAGAGCTTGGGAGAGTAGTCTACCAGGAGATCGATCACTATGTCTCCGGCGGAGGTTTCAAGGAGGACGGACATTGTGGACGGTTTCTATGCAGTTTGTCGCATAGACAGAGTTTCTCAGGTTGTCACGACGTCGGCATGTCCTGATGTCTTGGCACATACTGTGGAAACGTTCTGAGGAGTCGTTCCAATTTCATTTCTCATCACTTTCACATCAAAGTACAAAATC
>Ga0247809_1001483_pt1 | contig 10537 bp, 8 predicted proteins | sample UWRJL104311B1_FD_180951 | JGI IMG/M metagenome (GOLD analysis project Ga0247809, IMG submission 180951) | Plant litter microbial communities from Arlington Agricultural Research Station in Wisconsin, United States - UWRJ-L104-311B-1 | ecosystem: Environmental > Terrestrial > Plant litter >...
TTTGATACGCTATTAGAGGAGATCATCGCGTCAGGCATTCACGTGGTAGTTGCTACTGCGCCAAATGAAATTCCCGCATCCACCACGCACATTGCGGTTCTTGATGATGCGAAAATCACGGCAGAGGTATTGGCAAAAGATTTTGATCTGAAAGATTTCAACTTTGCTGAAGCAGCTACTTTTGATTCAGATTTACTTCAAATGTTGGTTGCCGACTGGGAGTTGCCAACTTTTGGACATATCATTAAAATGCAGAATGTCTCCATTAAATATGGCGACAAAGTTATTTTAGATAATGTCAGCTGGCAGGTAAAGCAGGGTGAGCACTGGGCTATACAAGGCCATAACGGTGCCGGGAAGAGCACGCTGCTCAGCCTGGTGAATGGCGATAACCCACAGGCATACGCCAATGACATCACGCTGTTTGACCGTAAGCGCGGTACCGGTGAAAGCATTTGGGATATTAAAAAGCACACCGGATTTGTATCGGCAGAATTGCCAAAATTCTTTCCGAAAGACCAAAGCTGTATTCAGGTAATTGAGAGCGGGCTTTATGATACCATGGGGCTGTTCCGCAAACCAAAAGAAAAACACCGGGAAACTATACTGCAATGGATGCGCCTTACGGGTGTAGATGCCTTTGCCGACAAAATGTTTGCTACGGTGCCGCTTTCGGCGCAGCGTATTTGCCTGCTCATACGTGCCCTGATAAAGAAACCAACTTTATTAATACTTGATGAGCCCTGCCAGGGACTGGACAGTGCGCAGGTAAGCCATTTTAAAACGATCATCAACCATATTTGCGGCAGTACTAACACCACGCTGCTCTATGTGAGCCATTACGAACACGAAATACCCGAATGTGTAACCCAAAAACTGACCCTGAGCTCAGGCAAAGTTTTGGAAACCGCATACAATACCCATAGCCTATGAGCCAAAAAGAAATAACCATACTGGGAGAGACCATACTGCCCGGGCAAAGCAAAACCCTGAATATGGAAATTGCCCGCCTGCACACCATGACCAAACTAAAGATCCCGGTGATTGTTGAGCGCGCAAAGCTCGACGGCCCAGTGGTACTCTTTTCGGCAGGGCTGCACGGCGATGAGATAAACGGCACAGAGATCGTACGCCAGATCATTACCCGCAACATCAACAAGCCATCGCGGGGCACTATTATTTGCATACCGGTAGTGAACATCTTTGGGTTCATAAACAAGTCGAGGGAATTTCCCGATGGGCGCGACCTTAACCGCGTGTTCCCCGGCAGCAGGATGGGTTCGCTGGCCAGCCGTTTTGCCTACCACCTGCTAAAAGAAATCGTGCCGCACATTGATTATGCTGTTGACTTTCATGCCGGTGGCGCCAGCCGCTTTAATGCCCCGCAAATACGCATTGTGCCCAATAACCAGGAACTTAAAGACCTCAGCGATGTGTTTAACGCGCCTTTTACGCTGTACAGCAAAAATATACCGGGTTCGTTCCGCAATGCGTGTGGTAAGTTAGGAGTAAAGATGCTGCTGTTTGAAGGTGGCAAGTCGATGGACCTGAACCGTGACATTACCGAAGAGGGCGTGCAGGGTGCCAAGCGCGTACTGAAACACCTGGGCATGCTGAACCCTAAAAAAATAGCCAGAGAACCGGCTGCCGCGTCTATATATGTTTTAACCTCGGCCTGGCTGCGCGTGCGTAACTCGGGCTTATTCCAAAACCATATTACCGCAGGGCAGTACGTTACTAAAGGCGAGGTTATTGCCCATATTACCGACCCATTTGGCAAGTTTGAAAAGAAGGTACGTGCGCCGCACAGTGGCTATATCATCAATAGTAACGATGCCCCGATTGTGTACCAGGGCGATGCGATTTTTCATATTAGCATGAAGGTGGGGTAGTGATTAAGATGAAAATAGAAGAACAAATAGCACAGACTTACTTTAAGTCGATTGGTTACGAAGACATAGTTTTTGAACCAAAAGGAAATAGAACTCCAGACTTCTCAATAAATGATAATATTGGTATTGAAGTCCGAAGACTGAATCAATTCTATAATGGAAAACCTCTTGAAAATGAAAGTTATAGTGTGATTAGAAAAATTATAAATCAAATCCAATCTTTCGGAAACAAAACACATTCTAAATCTGCATTCTTCACAATTAGATATTCACGACCAGTAAATTACAATAGAGAAGCAAAAGACAAAATAAATTCCATTCTTGAAAATCATTGTCTATTGATGGATAGTAAGATGGAGTATCATATAAATGATTACATAGAATTATCTATAATTCCCTCTACGGAAAAATTTGATGTTCAATTTCATCCTGGAATGTTGATTGATTATAATCAAGGTGGATTTGTTTTAGGTAATATATATCAAAGTTTAAAAATTATCATACCAGAAAAATTCAACAAAATAGAGTTGTATAAAAATGAGTACTCTGAATGGTGGCTTGCTTTGATAGATACAGTGGGTTATGGATTGTCTGAAGCTGAATTTAAGCAGCTAAGAAGCAGCATTGATTTTGATTTAAAATTTGATAGAATATTTATCATCTCTTATCTAGAGCCGATTCGTGGTGGAGAGATATAATCCTCAACTCACGAAGTCATTTCCATATTAGTTTGAAAGAATTATGGGATTTGACTTAACGCTTTTTCAACCTGTAGGTTATGATTTTTTAATATTTTATCCAACAACAATTTGTATTCTTCGTCGTATAACAACGTGTACGGCTTTTTGAACATTGGTGTCTCATTCTTACCATAAATCACTTCGTAATCTAAGTCATTAAAATCAAAAGTGATTTCATCTAAAAATTGAAAATGTTCTAATCCTGGTTTTTGGAGGGAGTTGTAGTTTACAAGAATTTTTATATTATTTGTCGCTTCATTTATGCTAACCCTCTTAACATCTTCAATTAAAGTATGATTTGATTTATTAAATAAAAGTATTACTCTTTTTACTGAGTAGTGCTTTTCAATTGATTTCAATTTTGATTTAATTTCAGAAGCCAATCTCAAAACTACATTTGTATATATATAGAGAATGTGTTCTAGTTTTTTTTGAGTATCAGTATCTTTTCCTAAGGAATTCAGCCTCTTCTCCAGCAAAGCTATTTCCTTATCAATATCATCAGGCTCTTCAATGCTTTTACCTCTTGCCCCGGCAAGCATAATTTCTAGTGAGCGTACCAGGTTTATGGCAATATAATTTACAAAAGCCTCGATTTCGCCAACATCCGCAAGGCGCAGTGCTGCAAAGTAATTCTGTTTATCTTCAGTTTTAATGATAACCGGCGGATAGCCAAATTTCATCAAAATAAAATTCATCAGGATGCGGGCTGTCCGTCCGTTGCCGTCATCAAATGGGTGGATGCGGATAAACTTGTAATGAAACTCCGCGGCAAGCAGTATCGGGTTAAGGTCGGCTGCTTCAATGCGGTTGTTGTACCAGTCTATCAGGTCGGCCATTTTCGATGGCGTTTCTTCAGGTGTGGCAAAGTAAAACATCTCGCCTGTTTTGGTCTTTACATGGTTAGGTGAGGATTTATACTCGCCTACTTTTACCCATTTTTTGGTCGGATTTCCTTCCGGTGTCTGGGCATCCACCTGATAAGATTCTTTTAATAAAAGGGTATGTAACTCACGAATAAAATTCTGTGTCAAAGGATAATCTCCGTTTACCACATCAATAACCATATTTATGGCTTCATTATGGCCGGTAACTTCAAAGTGGTCTTTTAATGGTTTTCCTTGTGCCGTAACTCCAAAAAACAATAATGCCTTCGTCTCACCATACGTAAGCGAGTTGCCCTCAAGGTTATTAGAATGGTAGTTCCAGTCCAGGCGAAATTTTTGCATGATCTTGTTTTCCTGCTCCCGGTCTATGGGGCGCAGGGCATCGAGTTGCTGCTTGAGTTCTGCCGCCAGTAAAAGTTCTTCCATTACGTATTAATTTGAAATGTAAATATATGAAATTGACGTCACATTTTTGTGACGTATGATACTGCCACGCTCCGTTCCTCCGCTCGCAGTGACAGTACGAGTGAAGATCCCGACAACCGACAACCATCAACTAACGCCCATCAACAACCCCGCTGCAAAGTTACGGCGACATTTCACCCTAAAGTACTGAAGGCAGTTGTTCAGTAAAATTAATTTGAGTGAAGCTTCCGACAACCAACAACCGACAACCAACAACTAAAACCGTAAACAAATAAACCACGCAGCGTACTGACGGCGGTTGTTCAGTAAATGGTTGTGGAATACCGTTACACACCTGTGGAAAAAAAATCCGTTAAACCATTGACTTATAACGCTATGGTTTTTGTGCTAAAATTGAAATAGTGAATCATTTTAACGATTTTGTGAAGCAAAAAGTGGAGCATTCCACTGTTGGAAAAATTTTGTGATATTTTAGTCGACAGTTTTAGTAAGATCAATAATTTGCCGAACCAATTTCACTAAACACAACACATTTTGTTACCAATATAACAATCACTTCAGCGCTACAACGTTTAACATTGCCGAATATTTATTTTTACCTCAAAAAACTAATGTAAAATTAAATTTTTCCGATATTTGTTGTATGAAAATGCTATGGCCCGGTTTATTGCCGTATCTTAAATTCCTGATAAAGCGTAATCCGGAGTGAAGCAGTATGCTTATACTGTTCGCATTGTCTAATTTTAATCATAACCATTATGCCTCTATATCATAAACTTGGCAACATCCCACCAAAGCGCCATACGCAGTTTGAAAAGCCGGACGGCGGGCTGTACTACGAGCAACTGTTTGGTACTGAAGGGTTTCACGGGCACTCGGCGCTGCTGTACCATGTGCACCGCCCCACCCAGGTAAAAGAGATACTGAAAAGTTACTCTGTTGAGCCAAAAATCGCCATCAACAAAAACATTAAATCGCTGTTGCTCAAAGGTTTTGAGCTAAAACCCGAAGCCGATTTCCTCGACAGCCGTAAGGCCATGCTGGTCAACCGCGACTGCATCATCGGGCTTGCCGCGCCACAACAATCGCTCCGCAGCTACTTCTATAAAAACGCCGATTCCGACGAAATGCTCTTTATTCACAGGGGTTCCGGGACGCTGCGCACCCTTATGGGCAACATTCCGTTTGGGTATGGCGACTACCTTATTATCCCAAGAGGGATGATCTACCAGATCGATTTTGATACCACCGATAACCGCATTTTTTATGTGGAATCTACTGCACCTATCTATACGCCAAAGCGTTACAAAAACGCCAGCGGCCAGCACCTGGAGCATTCGCCATTCTGCGAGCGCGACTTCCGCATGCCGACAGAGCTTGAAACGCACGACGAAAAGGGCGACTTCCTCATCAAGATCAAAAAGGAAGGGATGATGCATGAGGTAGTCTATGCTACGCACCCGTTTGACGTAATAGGGTGGGATGGGTATAACTTTCCGTATGCCTTTAGTATTCACAACTTTGAGCCCATAACCGGCCGTGTGCACCAGCCGCCTCCGGTGCATCAAACATTTGAAACCAGTGGGTTTGTAGTGTGCTCGTTCTGCCCCAGGCTGTACGATTACCACCCTAAAAGCATTCCCGCGCCCTACAACCACAGCAACATAGATAGTGATGAGGTGTTGTACTATGTAGACGGCGACTTTATGAGCCGCAACAACATAGAGCAGGGCCACATAACGCTGCATCCAAAAGGCATTCCGCACGGCCCCGCGCCCGGCGCCATGGAGCGCAGCATAGGCAAAACCGTAACCGAAGAACTTGCGGTTATGGTAGATACCTTCCGCCCGCTAATGGTAACGGCAGAAGCTATGGGCCTTGACGACGGGCAGTATTATAAGAGCTGGGTCGAATAGGGGCACAGCAGCAATCATGGATTCCCCTCCCTCGGAGGGGTGCCCGTAGGGTGGGGTGGTCTATTATTAAGAAATTATATTGCGCCAGAACCACCCCGGCTTTCAGCCACCCCTCCGAATGAGGGGAATAGCTTCACTCAACCCTGCTCACCCTATAATATTTAGGGCTGAGATCAAAAGCTTAGAAAAAACTAAAAATCGCTGACACCAGTCAATTAATAAAATAAACTATGAGCAACGAAATTAAAAACGTAGAATACGGATTAGAAAAGATATTTGAAGGCGCACAGGATTTCCTGCCGCTTTTAGGAACGGATTATGTAGAATTTATAGTGGGCAACGCCAAGCAGGCCGCGCACTACTATAAAACGGCATTCGGATACCAGTCCTTGGCGTATGCCGGACTTGAAACCGGCGTGCGCGACCGTGCCAGCTATGTGCTGCAGCAGGGTAAGATCCGCCTGGTGCTTACTACGCCACTAACAGGCGACAGCGAACTGAACAACCACATTGTAAAACACGGTGATGCTGTTAAGGTGGTAGCACTTTGGGTAGATGATGCACGTAAATCGTTTGAAGAAACTACCAGCCGTGGTGCTAAACCTTATATGGAGCCAACGGTAGAAACCGATGAGTTTGGCGAGGTGGTACGTTCAGGTATATATACTTATGGCGAAACCGTGCACATGTTTGTAGAGCGTAAAAATTACAATGGTACATTCCTTCCCGGATATAAAGAGTGGAAGAGCGATTACAACCCGGCGCCAACAGGCCTTAAATATGTAGACCACATGGTGGGTAACGTAGGCTGGAACGAAATGAATACCTGGGTTAAGTGGTATGAAGACGTTATGGGCTTTGTAAACTTCCTTTCATTTGATGATAAGCAGATCACAACTGAATATTCTGCGCTTATGAGTAAGGTAATGAGCAACGGCAACGGCCGTATCAAATTCCCTATTAATGAGCCGGCAGAGGGCGTTAAAAAATCGCAAATCGAAGAGTATCTTGACTTTTATGGTGGCCCGGGTGTGCAGCACATTGCCATTGCTACGGATGATATCATCACGACGGTGGCCGACCTGAAGTCGCGCGGGGTAGAGTTTCTTTCAGCACCGCCACAAGCTTATTATGATGCCGTTCCTGAACGCCTGGGTGCGCACAGGGGTGCATTTAAGGAGGACATCCTAGAAATACAAAAACTGGGTATTATGGTAGATGCTGATGAAGAGGGGTATTTGTTGCAGATATTTACCAAACCTGTAGAGGACCGTCCTACACTTTTCTATGAAATCATACAGCGCATGGGTGCCCGCGGCTTCGGTGCAGGTAACTTTAAAGCACTGTTTGAGAGTATAGAAAGGGAGCAGGCACTACGAGGAACATTGTAAGTGTCTCCATTTGTTAACGATAATGTAATAGATAGCTAATCTGAGTTATTAAGATTGATAAATTTGTGTTAAAGCGATCTTTTTTAAATGATATTCGTAAAAGAGATGTACCTTTGCACTCGCAAAAAAGGAGGTGGGAGCACTTTCCGCTTTTTGTGGTAAATTTTTCATAATTTATAGTTTTTGGTTGGTTAATAGCATAAAAACCCGGTCATGTATTTGACTGGGTTTTTTTGTTTTAGTATTTTTGGAACAGAAATTGTAATTACCCCTTTAAAAACACCAAAATCAAAAAAAATACTATGAAAAAGCTGATAGCCATAATTATGCTTTTTGTGTTAGGGGACGCCTTTTCGCAGGACGCCTTCAAGACAGGAGAATACTTTAAGTTCAGGATTCACTATGGCGTGGTAAATGCAGGATATGCGACACTGGAAGTTAAAGACGCCGTAAAAAATAATAAAAAGGTACACCACGTGGTAGGCAACGGTTATACCAGCGGTATGACCAAGTTTTTCTTTAAGGTGACAGACCTTTATGAAAGCTATTTTGATAAAGAAACCGGGCAGCCTTACCAGTATGTGCGAAAAATAGACGAAGGCGGCTATACCAAAAACCAGGAAGGCTTCTTTAACCAGGCTAACAATACCGTGCTTGTAAAAGACTACAAGAACAAAAAGCAAAAAACCATTTCAGTTACCGAAAATGTGCAGGATATCATGTCGGTCTTCTATTATTTAAGGAACCATCCCAGGGTAGATAAGCTAAAAGTGGGTGAGTCGATATCGGTTGACATGTTTTTTGATGATGAAGTGACAAAATTTAAACTAAAATTTATTGGCAGGGAAGATATTGTGACTAAATTTGGAACCGTTTCTACCATGATCTTTCGCCCCTATGTACAGGCCGGTCGTGTGTTTAAAGAAGAGGAAAGTTTAACCGTCTGGATATCAGATGATGCTAATAAAGTACCGTTAAGGATAAAAGCCAGCCTGGCTGTTGGCTCATTAAAAGCCGACTTAGAAGAATACAGGGGCCTGGCGCATGCCTTCCGGATAAAATCAAAAAAATAAAATGGAGATCACTTCCCCGATAGCGGAAAAGCTGAATGAACTTGAAAAAAAATTCAATGCCATCAGTCAAAAGACCGAAACCCACCTTGAAGGCCTGCTTTGGTCAAAACCGATAACCTATTGGGACTATATACAAACAGATGCCCTGCTTAACCTACAAACGCAGCGCACGGTACTGCCGGATGAGATGGTGTTTATCATGTACCACCAGATCAACGAACTATTATTCAAAATGATACTATGGGAAGTAGATCAGCTTTGTCATACGCATCAGCCCGAAACAACTTATTTTACTGAGAAACTGCGCCGCATAAGCCGCTATTTTGATATGCTTACCACATCGTTCGATATTATGGGCGACGGCATGGAGGTGGAACAGTACATGAAATTCCGTAATACGCTAACGCCGGCCAGCGGTTTCCAGAGCGCACAGTACCGTCTTATAGAGTTTGCAAGCACAGATCTTATCAATCTTATAGATTACCGTTTCAGGCACAATATAGACCGTAACACGCCCTATGACCATGCCCTGGAGCACCTTTACTGGCAGGCAGCCGGTAAAGACTACCACACCGGCGAAAAAACATACCTTCTGAAAGAATTTGAGCGGAAATATAAAGGCGAGTTCCTGCGTTTTATGGAAGAGTATAATACCATAAACATCTGGCAAAAGTTTAAAGAATTACCTGAGGCAAACCAGGCCAACCCTGAGCTGGTTGCCGCCATGCGCCATTATGATTATACAGTAAACGTTACCTGGGTAATGCAGCACCTTAATACCGCACGCAAGTACATAGAAAGCGCAAACGGCCCGCAGGAAGCTACCGGTGGCAGCGACTGGAAGAAGTACATGCATCCCAAATACCAGCGCAGGATATTTTTCCCTGAATTGTGGTCGGCTGAAGAGCTGCGCACCTGGGGGGAAAATGTATAACCGATAAAATAACAGCATTGAGATATCTCGTATTCATATTATCTTTTTTTACACTCGTAGCCTGTAATGACGGGCAGGAAGAAAAAAAGCCAAAAGCTGCAGCCGTACAAAAACCTAAGGTTACTAAAGAATTTGGTATTGTTACTAATGATTTTAAGGTAGAACATGACACCATAAAAAGTGGCGACACCTTTGGCGGATTACTCGGTAAGGAAGGCTTTGATGTAGCAACCATCCATAAAATTACAGAGCAGATAAAAGACACTTTCGACCTGAGGGACATCCGTATAGGCAGGCCTTATACGATGTTTAAAGATAAAAAAGCCCCTAATGGGCTTAAGATGTTTATATACGAGCCTGATAAGCTAAGCTATTATGTAGTAGACCTTAGAGATTCTATTGCCAAAGTAAATAAGACCGTAAAACCTATTACCGTTAAGAGGCGTGTTATTGCTGCCGAAATTGAAGGATCTCTTGCAGAAACGCTTAATAAAGCAGGAGCCGGACCGGCACTTGCGCAGGAACTTTCGGAAGTATATGCCTGGAGTATCGACTTTTTTAAGATACAAAAGGGCGATAAGTTTGCTGTGGCCATAAACGAAAAATTTATTAGCGACAGCATCTATGCCGGCGTGGAAAATATTGAAGCATCGTTTTTTGAGTATAAGGGCAAGAAGATTTATGCTTTCCCCTTTAAGCAGGAAACCAGCGCTAAAGTGCAGTACTATGACGAAGAGGGTAAGGTACTAAAAAGTATGTTCCTTAAGGCACCGCTTAAATTCAGCCATATTACCTCGCGGTTTTCGCCAAAGCGTTTCCACCCTGTGCAAATGCGGTGGAAAGCCCACAACGGAACCGATTATGCCGCTCCTACAGGTACGCCCATCATGACCACCGCTACAGGCACTGTGGTGCAGGCAGGCTATACATCGGGCAACGGTAATTATGTAAAAGTAAAGCACAATAGCTCCTATACCACCCAATACCTGCACATGAGCAGGATACTGGTGCGACAGGGGCAGCACGTTACTCAGGGCCAAACCATAGGCCTTGTAGGCAGTACTGGCCTGGCAACAGGTCCGCATGTGTGCTACCGTTTCTGGAAAAATGGTGTGCAGGTAGATGCTCTGAGGCAAAAACTACCTAACTCGCTGCCCATGGATAACAAATACAAACCGGAATTTTTAAAGCATATCGCCCCGCTTAAAAAGGAACTGGACAGTATAGAAAAGATAAAATTTAACTCCTCAATAAACTAAGAAGAAATGGCATTACAAA
>Ga0247809_1001484_pt1 | contig 10536 bp, 9 predicted proteins | sample UWRJL104311B1_FD_180951 | JGI IMG/M metagenome (GOLD analysis project Ga0247809, IMG submission 180951) | Plant litter microbial communities from Arlington Agricultural Research Station in Wisconsin, United States - UWRJ-L104-311B-1 | ecosystem: Environmental > Terrestrial > Plant litter >...
TGATGATTCCTTTCGGTGACGATGGCTCGAGTGGAGGGGGTTATGCGTTCTTCCGGCGCCAGGCGCCGATGCTCAGCAACAGCGCCGAGACCAGGAAGTAAAACGCGCCGAATCCTGCATAGCCGGCGACCGTGGCGATGGACGGCACGACGGGAGTCTGGGCCTGGAAGATAAAGACGGCGCCGGCGAGCGCCGATTGCGCGCCGCTGAGTATCATCGCCCACTGCGCGCCGTACACCTTGCGGCGGCGAAGGGCGGTGCCGAGTTGCAGCAATCCGGACAAGATGGCCCAGACTCCGAACACGGCCAGCACGTGGTTCATATCAGGCAGGGCGACACAAACGGCCGCCGCCACCGCCAGGCTGGCGACGACATTGAACAATTGCGTCCGGTTCTTGGCGAGGCCGCCGCTGCGAGCGCCGTCGATCAGGTTGGCCAGCGCATCCCAAGCAGGGTAGAACACCAGCAAGGCAGCGGCGATGCCCGCCGAACCGACCGAGCTGAAGGCCAAAACGACCCAGGCGGCCGCGACGATAGCCCGGGTGAAATAATATGTCTTCAGCCAGCTTTCGTTGGCGGTCTGATCCTGCGTTGCGGAATGATTTTGCATTTTATGGTTCCTTTAAGAAGTATGTTGAATACCTACTAGTTGGTAGGTTTTGATTAAAAAAAAACCGGCGAACAATCAGCGTTTCGCCGAGATGCGCGCCAGCTGGGGATTCATGATGGTGGCGAAGGTGCCCGCATCGCCGTACGCCCGCGCGGACAGCATGGCGCCATGCACCGTCGCCATGAAAGCCTCCGCTTCGACGCGCGGGGTGTCGTGCAGAGAAATGACACCCTGCTGCTGGCCGAGATCAAGTACCGACGTCAGCCATCCGGACAGAAAACGGAAATAGGCACGAACCTCCAGCGCCACTTCGCTCGGCAAGGCGGGCAATTCGCTCGCCAGCAGGGCGCAAACACAGAAGGGCGCGCTCGCGTCGTTCAGGCAAGTGCTCCAATATCCGATGTACGCCCTCAGCTGTTCGAGCGGATCAGGGATAGCGGACCCAAGGTTCTTGAAACCTTCCTCCGCTTCCCGGCGATATTCCGCTAGGAGCGCCGTCACCAAATCGACCTTGGTGGGGAAGTGGTGATGTATGCTAGGCTTGCGGATTCCGACCACCTCGGCGATATCGGCATAGCTGAAGCCGTTATAGCCGCCGTTGGCGATGAGTTTGCGCGTGCATGCCAGGATTGCGTCGGAGGTGTTGGATAGTTTGTTCATGGTCGACAGCCTACCTTCTAATAGGTATAAGGTCAAGCTCTTTCGTTATTTGACTTGAAGTGCAGCTGCGCCTTGCTGCTGCAGTGTTGAGATCCGCACGGCCTTTTCAAACACGCTGCGCGCGGTCAGGTCAAAGCCGGAAATCGGCAGCTCCGCGGCGCGCAGCGCGTCCGCCAGCCACGAATTGCAGTTGTTGAACAGGCTATAACTGCCCGTCGCCTGATAGAACCGGTCCGGATTGCCTTCTTGCTTGAGCAGATAGATCGGCTTGCCATCGGGGCCGGCGGCGATGCTGTCGTCTATGTACCTGACCAATTTTTGATAGCCGCGTTCCGTGAGGGCCAGCGGAATGCTGTCGCGCGCCTCCACGCCGAACGGGGGATTGGTTTCCCTGCCGACCACCTGCAGGGCCGGGTAATCGGACGCGACCAACGCTTTGACCGCCTTCGACCACGGCGGGTGCTCCGCCACAAAATACGCGCCGTCCCCCCAGCCTATCATCAGATATTTGTGGTCGTGGAAATCGCTTCGGAGCTTTCCGCTGCGCGAGAGCATGGAAGGCGCATCAAACAGCAGCGCAGTATGCCATCCATATTGAACCAGGTGGATCGTATGAGGGGTGTTTTCACCCGGCTCATCGGTGTGGCTCGAAACGCTCGCGCAGCCGGTTTGAAGTATGAAAAAGGCGAGGAGGGCAAGCTGCTGGACGATGAATCTCATTTTGCTCGGAGGCTGATGTATGTGCGGTAAGGACGGGAATTTTACCGCGCCGGCCGGGTTGTCAACCAGTTCATCATCCGGGCAACACCGACCATTTAACGCAGAGAGCGCCATGCAGCCGTCGGCACACCGCCAAGCGGCGTCGGTGCAGATGCCGTGCCAGGCGCGGCGCACGCCGTCGGCCTGCAGCAGCTTGAGTGTGATCTCCTCGCCGATGAAAGCGGTCAGTTCCAGGTCGCTCGAGGTGCTGAGAGCGTGGATCTCGAAGCGGAACAATTCGTTGACGGCTTCGCGGCCGGTGAAGCGTTCGGGCAGCAGCGCCTCGGGCAGCGTCGAGTCCTGCGCGCTGGCGAGTGTGATCAGCCGCGCATGCTGGCTCAGGCCGGTTCCAAACAGCCCGTCCAGCAGGGACGCGCCTGGCGGGTCGGGCAGCGCCATCACGGCAGGGTGATGGTCAGGTTGGCCTGCTTGGGCGCCAGCTTGACCACGTCGTTGTACGCGCTCATGCTGGTTTCGGTGGTGTGGCCGAGCATGCCGCGCAGGCCGATGTAGCCGAGCGCGCAGATCAGCGCAAACACCGAGCACAGCACCCACAGCGGCACGTCGTTGCGCAGCTTGTGGATGATCTGGTCCGGGCGCTCGGCGTGTGGCGCGAAGCCGGATTTCTTGCCCTTCATGTGGGCGATCTCGTCGCCGAGGCGGGCGGTCAGGTAGGCCAGTTTCTCGGAACCTTCCAGAATATAGCGCCCCTGGAAGCCCAGCAGCAGGCACATGTGGAACACTTCCAGCGCCTGCAGGTGGGCGCTGCCGCGCGCGCGCAGCGCTTCGAGGCGGTTATAGAAATTCTCGCCGGCCAGCTGGTCGCCGAACAGCACCAGTTGCAGCGGCCGCCGTTCCCAGGCGTCGCGGATGCCGTAGGGCGAGCGCAGGATGATCTCGTCGACCGCCGCGCAGAAGGCGTACTTGGCGTTGTCGATGTCGTCCGGCGAGGCGCCTTGCTTGCGGGCGCCACGGCTGAAGTCGTCGAGGAACTGCGTCATCTTGCTGATGAAGTCGGCGTTGGCCTGCGGGCCGTTGCCGTTCTTGAGCATGAACAGCGCGTAGAAGCCGTCGTACATCAGGTCCATCAGCGTGTGCTCGGTGCCGGGGCCGGCGGCGATGTTGGCGGAGAAGGCCGGCTGGTCGCCGGGGATCAGGGAAGGGGCGCTGGTTGTCATGGGGGACGGGAAATCTGCCGGGTTATATGTTGTGTGGCGATATCCTATTGATGAGTATAATTATTCGATCATGATGAGTTGCCATTCACGGGCGTGCGTCTGCCGAGACCGTCATCCAAACCTGATCCATATGCTTTTTATAGGTCGCATACGCTGGTGTTAGCAATGTCTTATCATATTCGTGGTCACCACCAAACGATGGTTGACCGGGCAGCTTAACTTCCGATTTTCCGCGTATCGCCAGCTTTAACGTGCCTTCTCGGAGGATCACTTTGACCGTGTATGAATCGATGCCACCGCCGCAAAATAATTTATATGGTACGGTCAGTTCCGCTTTGCCATCGCCGTTGATATCGGTGACGCTGACTGATGAGGCGAAGAAATCAGCCATCGCATCCAATCCCGGGCACTCGACAAAATCATGCACCGTCCAATCTTGTTTCCATCCATTGTTTTGCTGGGAGTAGTAGGCTGCATTCAGCTCGATGTGTTCGAGCCGGCCTGACTTGGGCGAACCGGCTGAGGGTCCCGCTTTACGCTGCAGCACCAAGATGTGCTCTCCTTCTTGGTCGCGGATGCGTTGGGCCGAAACCAATTTTCCACTGGATGCTATGTGCCGTGCTTCGAGGTAGGTCGCATCGACTGGTTCGCTATCTGGTGTGCGGGCGCCGCAAGCTGTGGTCAGCGCGAGCAGCAATCCTGCTGAAAAAGCCGGGATGAATGCTATTTTCATTTTTTATATCAACGCAAAGCGTTGCCTTTCTTTTTCTTGACGGGTATGCCGAAAGCGGTGTTGAGTTCATCTGCGGTATGTTCTGCCAGCTTGCACATCCAATCCCGGGCACTCGGCATAATCGTGCACTGTCCAATCTTGTTTCCATCTATTGTTTCGATGGGAGTAGTACGCGGCATTAACTTCGATATGTTCGATCCGGCGCGACTTGGGTGAACTCGGTGATGGCCCCGCGTTACGGTGCAGCGCCAAGATATGCTCCCCCTTTTCGTCATGTATACGTCGGGCAAAGACCAATTTTCCGCTGGGGACGAGATGTTGTGCCTCCAGATAGCTGGGATCGACTGGTGATACATTTAGCGTTTGGGCTATGCAAGCTTTAGCTATGCATAACAGGAGTCCTGCTGAGAAAAAAAGGCATTAGCGCTATTTTCATTTCGTGACTTCAACGCAGAGCGTTGCCTTGTTGTACTTGGGTAGAGCCGAATGAGGCGCTAATTTCGTCTGCGGCACATTCTTCAGCTTGGCGCTACGCTATGCCTGCGCAATTCAGGGATCATGTGTAGCGCGTTGACATCATGGCAGATATAGGGGGGCAATTTAGCCGCATCCGCTTGTGCTGAATCCGATAGGCCGCAGCGCTACGGTCGGCATCAAGCCACGTGCCCGCAGTGAAGACGGGGGGCAAGCGCGGGGAGCTGTCCATCAGGGCAGCGTGATGCTCGGGTTGGCCTGGCGCGGTGCCAACTCGCCGGCATCGTTGTAGGCGGCGACGCATATTCAGTGTCACAGTTCAGGGAGAATTCTAAGTCTGATTTAGACACCATTCCTTCAACGATAAAACCATAAAGTTCACGGCTCCTGATTGATACGACGAAAAATCTGGCGCATCGAATCCCCAGCTCACCGCATCGTAAATGCTAAGGATTTGTGTAATCTACAACTCTATTGTCAAAATACCGCGAAAATATCTTTTCGCGTCGATCATCGAAATCTACATCATCTTCTATTTGATCAGAATAAACAAAATCAAGCTTGCTATTTCGATGCGCATATGTTGATCGATGACATAAGTCAGTTTAAAACATCATTTTGTTGAGGATCGTAAATAAATGTTCCATTTATTTCTCTAAAGTAATCAAGCAAGTAAATGATCTGATTCGTATACTGTTGCTTATCATCGTCACCAATAACTATTCGCACCCTTTTGTTTATTTTTGATAAATTGAGTGTTGTCGACTGAAGTCGAAATTGTATTTCTAAAGAATCATGTGTTACTTGGGGGCCTTCCTCATAGGCAACTCTTACAAGCCAAGAACCCCAATGTAAGGCAATACTCTTATCCTTTGCGAAGGGAAGTTGCTCCAATTTAACAGCAAAATCTTCTTCATTTTTAAAATATTCAATAAGATTCTTAGCTAATGATTCATTTGAAATCGCAGGAGCTTCATTGTTAAGCAAAACATAAAGAGAACAAGTCATGATTATTTTTTCCACGGACCAGTTGGTCCGATTTCGATATTCTTAAATTGTCGGGTTATTGGGTCATAATGTATTACATTACCACCGGTTTTTCGAATGCTATCCAATAGTGGCCGCAATATCTTTCATCCTAAGCGCTGCTTGTTCTTTTCAGATCCAAATCATGTTCCGACACGCCTACTAGTACCCCGATATGAAATTTCAACTGGAGAAAATTGTTAATTGGCAACTTAATCTATCTTACGTTCTTCACTTTTCATAAATGCCTACTAACGTCCAAATGCATTATTTCGACTTCACTTAGCTGCTCAAGCAAAACCAAATGAGCAATTATTTTTACCTTTCGAAGGTTATCTAATATTGGTAAACCGCCAAGGCAAAGTGCTGGTTCAAACCCGTACATCTCATCCGGGGCTAGTCGGCCTAATTTTTTTAATGCACGTTGAAATAATTTCTTCTCTTTTAAATCTTCAATGTCAAGATTTTTAGAATCTTTTCCAATAAGGAAAGATCGCAAGGCTATGGTGTCGTCACCAGATTGCACATTTTTATTAACCGGCGAGGTAATTATTTGGGAATTTAGTGGAACAATCGTAACGTTTTGTCCGGTATTTTTATTCCAAAGAAAGACTCTGCCAAATGCTGTCCTTGCTATGGCGTAGTATTCTTTTTTGTTTTCAATGCTGGTATTTTCCAACCATGCATCAACGGCGATAACATATTCTTCTGGGTTTACGATCCAAAAAAGCCCATTATGGAAACCGCTCCATCCATAAAGTCGCCAATATTCGATAAGTTGTTGGGGTAATTTCCCTTCAAATTCCTTGATTTTCGAATCGGTAGGTTGTAGCTTGTCGTGGGCGGGCCCTAGTTCCGAGAGGAACATTTCATAATATTCATCCATAACAATCCTCTAACAATTTTTAAGATCTACATTCATCATTGTATTGGCAGCTTCTTTGGGATCGACGCCATTGGCGGCATTATCTAAGACAGAGACTCGGTTTTTCCATTGGCTACCTATCGATGAGTTGACGGATCGATTGCCTAGGCGAGTTACCTCATCCTTGCCACCTGCAATCATATCCGGCTCATGTAAAGCTGCCAAATCTTTCATTTTTATTTTTGATTCAGTCTCTGCCATTTGTTTCGCCACCTTCGGCGGGTGCGTAGCCAAATATTTTTCACGTAACTCGCCTGTCAAAAGCTCTTCGTACTCAGCTCTGGCTTGTTTCTGCGCTTCACCTGTACCTTTTCTTTTGTTCTTTCCAAAGAAAGCTCGCGCTGCCTGAAACTCTTTTACAGTCATCCGATTGATCGCCTCTTCCTGACGTTTGAGTTGCTCAGCGAATTCTTTTGCATGGGATGCATCAAGTTTCTTCGCGCTGAAACAAGGTTTTACTTCAACTTGCTTCATCACCTTAGCCGGTTTGCCGGTCTTGCCGCAATCCTCGCAATCCTTGTCTTTTGCCTTTGCCGCAGCCTTTTCCTGCTCGGCTGCGGCTTTCTCGGCGTCCTTGATCTTCTTCGCTTCGAGAATTTTAGCTTCTTTCGCCGCCAGTTCGGCTGCCTCCTCGCGCTTTTTCAATGCATTGAGATCGCCCAACTCTTTGGTGAGGGCGCTGATCTTCTTTTGCAGTCCGGCGATCTTGGTGGCGGCGCGCGTGGCTTTGATCGGCTTGGCCAGTGCGTCGCCGAGGTAGGGCACCATGCCGACCACGTTCAGCCCGGCGCCGAGAAAATCGCCGTTGCGTATTGCGATGCCGGCGCCGATGGCGTCCGAGATCGGCGTCGGATCGACCATGCCGGCCACGTCGGCCGCCGTGCCGGCCGCTTCCCACGCCATTTCGGCGTTGACGTCGGCCAGCTTTTTGGTCACGGTCTGGATCCGTTCGGCCAGATTTATTCCACCAGTCATAGCGTCTCGTTTTGCGTTAGGGGTCTCATGCCGGCAGGGCGTGTTCGAACAACGCGTCGTAACGCTTTTGTTCGCCGATCTGGCGCCATATCGCGTCCGGTAGCTCGTCGATCATCTTGCTGAGTCGCTCTTCGGGGGCGAGCTCTTCGTCGAGCAAGTAGCTGCGTACCATCGGGTTGGCGTCGAACGAAGGCGAGACGCGCATCATCAGCCCTGCGAACAGGTGCTGGTCATCGGCGCCCAGGATGCCGTAGCCGGCGCAGCGCGCCACGGCGGCGATCGCCACCTCGCGCAGCGTGTCGGCATCGAGGCCGTCGATCGCTTCGGGACTGTTGGATTCCCAGTGCGCGATGATGCTGTCGTAGAGCGCTTCCTTGTCGTAGTACATCAGCTGTTCGCGCTGACGCTCGTCCAGGCTGATCGGCACGGCGGAAAACGCGGCGATCTCCGCCGGCGTGGCCGGTTCGGGATCAATGCCGAAATACACTTCGCGGCGTGCCTCCCAGGCGGTCCAGCTGCTCACCGGGGCGAAGAAGAATTTTTTTTGCGCGGCGGTCAGCGCCGACGACAAGCCAAACAAAATGCGTGGATCGTAGAAACGCAGGACGACGTCTTCATCGTCGTTGATGCGGCATTGCAGACGGCGTGTGAGCATCAACGCGAGTGCCGACAGCGCGAAACGGCTTTTAATCCAGGTCACGCTCGGATGCGCTCGCTCTTTTTCTATCAGCCAGGTGAAGATCGACTTGTCGTTGGCGGTGGGATCGAGCGCGATGAGCAGCGGGGCGGCCGACTGCAAATGTGCTTCCGGCGTGCCGGCGAACAGCGACTGCCAGCGCGCTTCGGGAAATTGTGCGGTCAACTGCGCGAAGGCGTTGTCGTGCGCCGCGCAGTCGATCAAGGCGTACGTGTTGTCCACTGGATGGTCTTCAATCGGCGCGGGAATAGAGCTGTTCATATATTAGGTCCGTGCATTGGGCATTAGCGGCGCAGGAAGCTGCTGCCTTGGAGCGCCGCTTTTTTCAGGCATTCGAGGCAGATGGTGGTGCCCACGTTTGGCAACGCGCTCAGCGATGCGGCATTGCCGCCGCCGCCCTGGAACACATGCTGCCCACCCTTGACCGTGAAGTTGCCCGGGCAGGCGAAGGTGATGTTGCCGCCTTCGAGCGTGACCGACGATTGCCCGGCTTGCAGCACGATCTTCTGGTTCGCCTTGATCTCGATGACGTCGTTGACCGACACCACGGTGATGGCCTTGTCGGCCAGGATCTCAAGTTGATCGGTGTGCGCTTGCAGCGATACAGGGCCGTTGGCGGCGATCGCCTGGATGCCGCCGGCGTGGGTGAACATTCCCGTCGCGTTGGCCGACACCGACGCCACCGTGAACGCGGCCGCCATGTGCATGTCGGCTTGTGTGGTCCATTGCAGCTGGCCGCCGGCGAACAGCACGGTCGAGGCGGGCGTGGCCCAGTTGATGCTGGCCGGCGCTTCCATCAGCACCACCGGCTGGCCGAATTTTTCCACCGGCGCGGCGCCGTCCGGCTCGCGTGAGCCGGCGCTGGCCTTTAACGGCTCGTGGCCGCCGACGGCGGCGTCATATTTGCCGCTTTGCTTGGGATCGATCTGAGTGATGAAGTCGACCTGCGCCTGGTTGGCGGGCTTGCTGGCGAGCGCGCTGTGCTGCGCGGCGGCGTCGGCCAGTACCTTGCTCAGTTCCGACGCGCCGCGCAGCAGGCCGGTGGCCTCGGCGGCGTCGAGCTGGGTCGAGGTCACGCCGCTGCCTTGCTGGGAGCGCGCGGTGGCCGAGACCAACAAACCTTCGCCCGAGCGCACCACGGCCCAGGCGTCGGTGCGCAGCTCGAAGCCGCTGCCGCGATAGTCGCCGCGCTGCGCCGAGCCCGGTGTCTGCTGCACCAGGTAGCCGAGGTTGAGCTGGGTGGCGGCGCTGCTGGTGGCCAGGCGCGTGCGCAGTTGTCCGGGCGTGTCGTCGACCACCCATTGGTTGTAGCCGCCGCCGTCGAAGTTGTTGCTGTGGATGCCGGACAGCACGCCGGCGTGGTTGATCTCGGTGTCGACGCCGGCCGAGTAGGGCGGGGTGTCGGCACCGGTATAGAGTTGAGCCACCACTAGCGGGCGGTCCATGTCGCCTTCGATGAAGTCGATCAGCACTTCGGTGCCGATGCGCGGCGTGAACTGCGAACCCCAGTTGGGGCCGGCCAGCGCTTCGGCGACGCGCACCCAGGTGCCGGAGCCGTCGTTGCCGGGGGCGTTGCCTTGGGCATCGGTGTTGTGCGGCAGGCCGCCGGCGTTGACGCTGGCGCCGCGCTGCCAGGCGAACTGGATGCGCACCTGGTGTTCGCGGGTGGTGGTGTTGATGGCGTCGGGCAGGCCGACCACCAGCGCCGTTTGCGGGCCGAGCGAACTGCCGGCGTAGCGGGCGGCGCTGGCGCGCGGGACGATGGCGACGGTGTCGCGCACGCAGCCGAAGCGGTTGCGGTAGGTACCGGCCTCCAGCGTGCTGCCGACGAACTTGGCCAGCGTGGCCAGGCTGGCCTTGGCGGCGCCGATCAGCTTGCCGATGCCGCCCAAGGCGGGTTCGATGTTGTTGCGCGCCTCGTGCTCGACCCATAGCACGTTGAATTTATTGGCGCCGTCGGCGTACTGCTCGTGCTGGGTCAGGCGGAAGCCGTGGCCGGCGGCCATGCGGCGCACCGCGCCCTGGCCTTCGAATAATTTGTTGTCGAGTTCGAGCGCCTGCAGCATCAGCCGGCTGTGCGGGTCGGCGGCGCCGCTGTCGGCGTGGCGCCGCTCGCCGCTGCCGTCGTAGATCGACAGCGACGGCAGTTCGCCGATGTCGAGGCTGGTGCTTTGCTCGGCCGCCGGCGCCACCAATTGGCCCGGGTCCCAGCTGCTGATGCTGACGGCGTTGGCCTGGATGCGGCGGTGGGCGTTGAATTCATCGATGGCGTCGTCGCTGTCGGTGGCGCGCACGCCGTGGAAGCGCAGTTCGGCGCCGCCGATGGTGTCCGGCGCGACGGCTTTGCTGTCGAAGAACACCACTTTGTGTTTGGCCTGCTTCTGGCCGCCGGCCGGGGCGGCGCTTTCCTCTTGTTCGTCCTGCTCGTGCTCGAAGCGCCAGCTCAGGCCTTCGTCGGCCAGCACCCGTTGCAGGAATTCCAGGTCGCTTTCGCGGTAC
>Ga0247809_1001485_pt1 | contig 10535 bp, 7 predicted proteins | sample UWRJL104311B1_FD_180951 | JGI IMG/M metagenome (GOLD analysis project Ga0247809, IMG submission 180951) | Plant litter microbial communities from Arlington Agricultural Research Station in Wisconsin, United States - UWRJ-L104-311B-1 | ecosystem: Environmental > Terrestrial > Plant litter >...
CTGAACAGTCCATTTAGAACCAACAGTGTCCCGTAAATATGTGTGCCAACCTTTTGTTGTTTTGCCGTCGAATAATAATTTCCAGCCCTTTTTAATTTCTTTTTTTGTTAATGTGTTAGGCGTTTGGGCTATACATACATTATATAAAAATGTAAAAAGGAAAAAATTGAATAGTACTTTTTTCATCAGAGTTTTTGATTTTTATTTCGAAAATAACAATAGTTTTTCGAATATAATTGTTTCTGATAAAATGCGTTTAAACTGTTACAAAACGATTTAGTAACTTACTTATGCAACCAGTATTGATGTTACTTTTTGATACATTACTTTATCATCAATAGGTTTATTCATATAATCGTTAGCGCCGAGTTTAAATATCCTGTCTTTAGTTTCTTTTGTTATATCTGCGGTAATAACTAAGATTGGTATATTCATTTTGTCGCTACCGGTTTTACCAGCTCTGATAGCAGTTATAGCTTCGTATCCATCCATAACGGGCATTTGTAAATCCATTAATATCACGTCAAAATGCTCAGCCGTCATCATTTCCAGGCATTCGGCGCCATCATTTGCCAGGCTAACAGTTGTATTCTTCCAATCTTCCAACATCATTTGAATAATCATTTGGTTCATCGGATTATCCTCAACAATTAATATTTTCTTCCCAAACAAATCGTAATCATCCTCAGAATAAATACTTAGAGGAATTTCTTTTTTAATGATTACAGGATAACTAATCTCGATTTCGCAGGTTGTGCCCTCATCCGGCTTGCTTTTGATATTTATTTTACCATCATGTAAATCTACCAAAGCTTTAACAATACTTAATCCAATGCCAAAACCGCCAAATTTACGTTTATTATCTAAAGTAGTTTGAGAAAACAAGCCAAAAATGGAATCCAGCTTTTGAGCAGGAATGCCAACACCCGTATCAGAAACTAAAACGTTAAGTTTTAAATTTCCATTGTTAAAGGACGATTTTGTTTCGAATAGAACTGAACCATACGGGGTGAATTTGGCAGCGTTATTTAAAACATTATATATGACCTGTTCTAAACGAATGGGGTCGCCAATTACAACAGTATCAGCACTTAGCGATGTGTAAAATTTGAAAGTTAAACCTTTATCTTCAATTTGTCTTTTGGAACTGATTGCAAGCTTATTTAAAATCTCATGAGGTTTAAATTCCGTTTTTTCTAATTCCAGCTCGCCCTTTTCAACTTTTGAGAAATCGAGAATATCATTTACTGATGATATTAAGCCATGAGATGCATACCTGATAACTTCACAATTTGCCTTAATTTTTGGGTCAGTGCTTTCATTCTCCATTATAGCAGCTAAGCCCAAAATTGCGTTAAGTGGCGTTCTTAATTCATGGCTCATGTTTGATAAAAAGTATGACTTTACATCATTCATTTCTTCAGATTTTTGAAGTGCAATGGTTTGAAGTTCTTCTTTTTTTGAATTGAGCAATCGAATCCTGTTAGCCATTGATAGTGAAAGTGCAATAATTTCCAACCCTATGCCTGGTTTTGTAATGTTATCAATAGAAAAATTCTGTGGAAAAACCCCGAAATTCATTAATATGGCTAACAGTATGCATATAAATAAAATTGCAATACCGGCTGCGTAGAAGATATCTAATGTTTGTTTCCTTTTAACAATAAAGAATATTGCCATAAAGATTAGTAACATACCAATAAAGGTTAACAGATTAATTGCCGGGTAAGAATATTTTAATGAACCCGGTACAATTATAACACATGCAAAAACAATTCCCAATGCAAGATATAATACCTGCAATAACCGAAATGTGGTATGGTTTTTCTCTTTCAGCTCTAATACAATTTCGCTGTATTTTCCGAAAAAGTAACAACTAAATATAGCCGAAATAATTACCATGTGTAAGTTTATCCACGAATTGCTTGTGCCAATGTACTGATGGTAAAAACCATCTAAAGTGAACTGACAAAGCCCAACGAAAAATACGTACAACGAATAATAAAGAAAAGAATTTTCTTTAAGTGCGAAATAAAAGAAGAAATAGGTTATGGCGATAATTAAGAGTATCCCATAAAAAATACCCATAGCCATTTGATCAAAATAAGTGTCTTTAAGCAAGCTCTGCTGGCTTGTTAAAATAAGGGGAAGTGTATTTTTTTCTCCATCATTTTTAACTTCAAGATATGCTTTCCTGGTTTGCCCGGCAGCTAATTCTATTTTAAAAATTGTTTTTCGTGAAGCAACACTTTTTCGCTTAAAATCTAAATTATCCCCATTTAATTCTCTCTGCACCAATCCTTTTTTATCAATAAGGTATAAGTTTGTGTTATCTGTTACGGGTTCTGACGTTTCCAGATAATATAAAACCGGAACCTTAAGACTGTTTTTAACTGTAAATTTAAGCCAATAATTACGATTAGTGAAGCCAAGATTTGCAAGTTTACCTCCTTGTTGCTTAAAATTCAATTTAGCTGAATCTGCAATAACTTGTTGAAGTGTTAAATTTATATTTCCAACATCCGCCAGGGAAGAATAATTTAAAATTGAAATTTTGTCAGGAAGATTACCTTCTTTAAAAACATATTGAGCTTGTGCGCAGATGCAAAAAGAGCAAAATAATAATGTTGCGGAGAGTAATAATCTTTTCAATAAGCGAAGATTTAATGAAGGATGGACTTTTATTATTTACGCAAAGAAGCCATTGATAGTTTTAGGTTTTGAATTTTTTGAAGGAAACTTTTTATTATACATTTTCCTTTTGCAACAATGCAGGTATCGTTTTTAGAATGAGTTTTATGTCATTAATAAAACTTTGATTTTTAGCGTAGGTATTGTCGAGCATTAATCGCTCGTCTTCACTCATATCACCTTTTCCACGTTTTTCTACTTGCCATAAACCCGTAATTCCCGCAGGGGCGGCAAAACGTAGTACATATTTGTCGGTTGTTAACTTTTCTGCTTCATATAAAGGAAGAGGTCTGTTTCCAACAATACTCATATCACCGATAATAACATTCCAAAGTTGAGGAAGCTCATCAATACTGGTATTTCTGATAAAGTTACCAACTTTAGTAATTCTGGGATCATTTTTGATTTTGAAAAACGCAGAACCTGAATTTGCTAATTTTGAATATTTAAAATCCTTTTCACACCATTGAATATTATCAGCATACAATGGATATTGGCATTTACCTTCAGCAGCACATTGATTACATAAAATTTCTTTTGTTCCTTCCTCTGCTTCTTTTTTACCGGAATCAATATCGTATTGATTCAGATGTTTCAAATCCTTAATGCGTTGATCAGCATTAACAAACATCGATCGGAATTTATAAAATTTAAATACTCTAAAGCCTGTTCCCGCCCTTAAGGAATAATAAAATACAGGACCTTTGGATTCTAATTTTATAAGGATATAAATTATCAGAAATAACGGGGAAAGAAAAAACAAGGCCATTCCTGCAAAAAACACATCAAATACACGTTTTGCAAAACCAATATTTTTTATTTGGGGCACTTCCGATTTTATATTATCCTTTAACAGCGACCAGTTATTTATCAAAAAAATAATTCGTTTTTCCAGTCTTTGTTTTTTTAGTGGAAAACGAAATACATCGGATATGCCCGCAGAAAGGGCAAGTTTCCTCAAGTTAGGATTAAAATAATTTACAACAAGGAAAAAAGGCACTACAGGAAGCTCTTTCTTTTTTAATGCTTCAACCAAAGCAAGTCCCGAAGGAGCCATAATTTCGCTGTGAGAAATGATAGCGACAATATTTAAATTTTCTTCTGACCAGGCATTGGCCATTTTCATCCCATTTTCGAAATGAACAATCTGGTTCGCTCCCAAATTGCAATTGTCGAACACTTCTGCAAGAGCATCTTCAAAACCGACCAAAGCAACTATGGGCATATCGGAAAGAGTGTCTAATTTTTCACTCATAAGTTAAATGCTCAATTTCCCCATTCTCCTTAAAACAACTCTAATTCTCGCTTCAAGTTCTGCAGGGTTGAAAGGTTTTACTATAAAATCGTCGGCTCCTGCATCCAGGCATTGAATTCTTTTGTCAGAGCTTTCTTCACCTGAAAGAATGATTATAGGAACTGAATTAAAAAAATCACTTACCTTAACCTGTTCAACCAATTGCAAACCATTAAGTTTAGGTGTATTTAAATCCGCAATTATTAAATCAGGGATGTTTCCGTTTTGCAAAAAAGATAAAGCATCCATTCCATTTGATCTCATATCTATATCGTATGTAGAACTCAAAATTTCTTCGAGGATGGCCTGCATAAAAATATCATCTTCGACGATTAAAATTTTGATTTTTCGTATAGCGGATAAATTCATTTTCCGGAAAGTGTTTTAAATGATAGCATTAAATAACGTAAAAAATAGCTGTTAGGTTTTGAAAAAACTATTAAATATGTCAAATTTAAATTTTTTAGCTGATTTCTAAATCCAATGTTTTGTTTATAAACAAATTTTGAATCCATAATTTTATTTTGAAAAGATAAAATCCATTAGATTATTAAAACTGTTTGATCTTTTTCTGGAAATCGGTACACAAGTAAAATCCATTTATTTGTAGAGCGTTAATAATCATATATTTTCTTTAAAGGAGCAACTGCACATTGCGGCTAAATTATTTTAATGCCAATTGTGGTACACAAACCTATGAAGAAAACAGGTGATATTTGCACAATAATATAAAAAAGCATTTTAAATCTCAATATAGTTCAATGTTAAAACAGAAGAATTTTCTTTTTTTTTACGAATAGAATTTCAGCCCCCTTTTAAATAGATAAATCGAAGATAATTTATTTTTTTTTTGACGAAACATGATGTTTTACACAAATTAGTAAAAATAGCTTATAAAATATCTTTTTCAATTTTAAACGCATATCTTTAATTTCTTTTACTCCAGTCTTTTATATCATCATATCTAAAAGATGGGAGAAAATTTTAATTAGTAAAAGTTAAACGCTCTTCAAGGCTAAAGCCTTGAATAATAATGTAATTGAAAACATGAGTATATCCTTATTTTCATTTAATCAAAATCAATTAAACCGTCTTTTTCCATTTTTTTTAATTATTAATAAGAATTTGGTAATAGAATCTTGTGGAAGTAATTTCGGAAAATTAAATCTCAATTTAATTGATAAATCATTTTTTGAGTGTTTTACAATTAATGGTTCCGAAAATGAATCAAAGGACTTCGACTCACTTAAATCTTTCAATGGCCAATTATTGGAATTAAAATCGATTGAGCATCCAAATCTTTCGTTTAATGGAGATTTTGAATTTTTGGATTCCACATCAATTTTTATTTTCGCCGGTATCACGCAAAAAGATTCAGAAAAAATAAATACTACAGAACAAATCTTAAAAAAGCAGACCGATCAGCTTCTAATCCTATCGCAAATTGCAGAAGTAAATACCAACACGGTTATTATTACTGACAGTTCAGACCATATTACCTGGGTAAATCAAAGTTTTACTAAATTGACGGGGTATAGTTTTGATGAAGCTCTCGGTCAAAAACCCGAGCACCTGTTACATGGTCATGGTACAAACCAGGAAACTTTAAATTATTTAAATGACTGTGTTTCCAAAGGCAAATCGTTTAGTGCAGATATTTATAATTATTCAAAATCTGGAAAGCCCTATTGGGGAAGAATTAAAGGCCAGGCCATTCATAACCCAAAAGGCGAACTCACCGGCTTTTTTGCACTTATAGAAGATATTACGAATGAGAAAGAAGTTAGGGAGCGTCGTGAGGAATCTGAAAATCGGTTTAGGATAGCGTTGGAGAAAATAGGAAATGTCTGGGAACACGATTTTGTTACGGGTAAAACTTTTTTCTCAAAAACAAATAACGAATTCTGGGGATATGATGAGCATGAGCCTGGACAAAGTGACTCTAACTGGTGGGATAGTGTGCATAAGGAAGATTTTAATTTGTTGGTTTCTAATTTTAAAAAATATAAGCGGGGCAGAATTGATACCCATAATGAAGAATATCGTGTTATACATAAAAATAACGACGTAAAATGGGTATTGGACCGGGGTGTGGTTATAGAAAAAGATGAAAAGGGACGGCCGCTTCGTGTGATTGGCACACATACAGATATAACGCCGATTAAAAGAACAGAACAAGAGTTGGAACAACGGCTTAAAATTTTTAAGTCCTTATCCGAAAATATTCCGGGCGTTATTTATGAATATGAGTACAGAGCAGACGGAACAGATGGGTTGAGGTATATCAGTCCGGCAATAGAACGGGTTTTTGGAATTACTGCTGATGAATTCTGGAATCAGAAATATATTGCACCGAAAGATCAGGAAAGGATTAATTTGAAACAGAAGCATAGCAGAGAGACACTGGAACCATTTTACGATGAATCTGAAATTACCATTCCCGGGTTAAATACAAGATGGTATGCTGTACATTCTTCTTATTCTTATACGGATCAGAATAATTCAAAAGTTTTTTCCGGATTTATGGCCGATATCACGGAGCGTAAAAGCATTGAAGAATCTTTAAGAATAAATGAAGAGAAATACAGAAGTATTTTAGCGAATATGAAACTGGGCTTACTCGAAGTGGATAATGACGGTGTGATAACGTATGCTAACAATAGTTTCTGCCACATGAGTGGTTATTCAATGCCCGAACTAATTGGTGAAAAATCTAGAGATTTATTTCAGTTTGATAGAAAGCCTGGTAATGATTCCAATAAAAAGAGAAATCATGAAATTGGACTTGCAGATGCTTATGAAGTTGAAACCAGAGATAAATCTGGAAATATAAAATGGTGGTTAATTAGTGAAGGCCCCCGATACAATGACAAAGCAGAATTGGTTGGAACGATTGGTATCCATTTAGATATTACAGAACAAAAAAATCAGGAAACGGAATTAGTTGTGGCACGAATTGAAGCCGAACAGTCCGCGCACTCGAAAGAGATTTTCCTGGCAAATATGAGTCATGAGATAAGAACGCCAATGAATGCAATAATGAGCATGGCGAATCAACTGGCTAAAACCAACCTGGAGCCCCAGCAGGAATTTTATCTTGAAACTATTCATACTGCTTCAAAAAGTTTATTGGTTATCATCAATGATGTATTGGATTTATCAAAAATTGATGCTGGTAAGCTTAGTTTAGAAAATATTGGATTTAACCTGATAGACGTATTGCAAAATGCAATGCAGGTAATTACGCATAAGGGTGAGGAAAAGGGACTGGATTTAAACAATTTTTATTTCGACGGAAATATAGCGCAAGTTTTAATAGGGGATCCATACCGGCTAAATCAGGTATTACTCAATTTAATGACAAATGCCGTTAAGTTTACTGAAAAGGGGTCTGTAGATTTAAATTGTCGCGTGATTGCCGATAAGCCAACCTCACAGGTTATTCACATTTCTGTTGTCGATACCGGAATAGGAATGGATCCTGGTTTTGTAAAACATTTATTTGATAAATTTAGCCAGGAAAGTGAATCGGTCAGCAGGAAATACGGAGGTACAGGTTTGGGTATGAGCATTTGTAAGGAACTTATTGAACAAATGGGAGGTGAAATTTTTGTTGAAAGCACAAAAGGTGTAGGCTCAACAATTTCATTTGTTTTAGAGTTACCAAAAGGTGCATCTGCAGATATGCCAGAAAGAGAAGAAACTTCATTCAATGAAAACTTCCTTGTGGGGAGGAAAATTTTGGTTACAGATGATAATGATTTGAATCGTCTGGTGGCTTCAATTTTGTTGTTGGATTACGGAGCAACTGTAATGGTTGCTGAAAACGGTGAAATCGCGATGGAAATGATAGCGAAGGAAAAATTCGATGTTGTACTCATGGATATTCAGATGCCGGTTATGAACGGTTTTGAAACAACCAAAAAATTAAGGAGCCTCGGAGATACCATTCCTATCATTGCACTTACTGCATCTGCAATTAAAGGTGAACGTGAAAAATGTATAGATGCCGGTATGAACGATTACATAACCAAACCCATTAATGAAGAAGAATTTTTAAAGACAATTGATAGGTGGATTGTAAATGATAAAAATGAGTCTGAAATAAAATTTGATATTGAGGAAGTGGAAAAACCGATAGAAAACAACGAAGCACTTTATGACTTGTCTGGTTTAAGAACAATTAGTAAAGGAAGGGAAGCGTTTGTGAGGAAGATGGTCGACATTTTTTGTGAACAAACGCCACTTAGTGTTAAGGAAATGATAGATGCGTACTATTCCAATGATTTAATGCAAATGGGCGCAATTGCGCATAAATTAAAATCCAACGTCGATAACCTCAGTATTTTTTCATTGCAAAAAATCATCCGGGATATAGAAACTGTAGGAAGAGAACAGCTTAATGCACCTGAACTGCCTGCTCAACTTAATCAGACACAAATAATTATTTCGAATGTTATTGAAAAACTACGGGAAGAATTTCCTGAAGAGGATCTGAGCATTTAACCTTAGAATTTACATGAGTAGCTTTCAGCTATTCATGTAAATTTTATCAAACTACCTTTTTATTTATCAGATAATCTTTAACACTGTTGAGTGCAGTGCTTCTACTTGCCCGGATTGCAGATTTTAAGGTTTCAGTGCTAACACCTAATCTGGCAGCCCAGTAATTTCGCTCTTGTTCATCTGCCACTACGATAAATTCGTCGTTTGAATTTATTGTAAATTGTTGGTTTATCATAGATTTCACTTTTTATTATCTGTATGATAAACATCAATTTTATTTGTTTGGTTTATATTATTATGAATTATTTTCCATTCACCATCGCACAAGCCGGGAATTTAGTCAGGACAATATATCTTCAATTAAGCTTAGTTCCTCGCTGGTAAACGAAATATTATCTAAAGCCTGAACGGCATCTGAAATCTGTTCCGCTTTGCTGGCCCCTATCAAAACAGAAGTTACCCGATCATCTTTAAGTAACCAGGAGACAGCCATCTGCGCTAGTTTTTGGTTTCTCGATTTCGCAACCTCGTTTAGTTTAGCAATCTTAGAAAGCGTTTCTTCGGTTAAACTGCTTTCATTCAGAAATACGCCACTTGTTGCAATTCTCGAATCTGCGGGAATACCATGAAGGTATTTATCTGTAAGTAATCCTTGCGCCAGCGGTGAAAAAGGAATGCAACCTACGCCATTTTCTTTAAGTACATCCATTAAGCCATCTTCAACCCATCGTTCAAACATGGAATATTTAGGTTGATGAATTAAACATGGAGTTCCCATTTCTTTGAGCATTTTAAACGCTTTCTCTGCGTCACTTGCCTGATAGTTAGAGATGCCAACATATAAAGCCTTACCCTGTTGTACGATTAAACTCAATGCCGCCATCGTTTCTTCCAGAGGTGTTTCCGGATCAGGGCGGTGGTGATAAAAAATATCTACATAATCCAGTTTCATTCTTTTCAAGCTCTGGTCTAAACTGGAAACCAAATATTTTTTCGAACCCCAATCTCCATAAGGCCCATCCCACATGGTATAACCAGCCTTCGTAGAAATGATCATTTCATCACGGTAACTTTTGAAATTTTCTTTCAATATTTTACCAAATGTTTCTTCAGCTGAACCCGGCGGTGGTCCATAATTGTTGGCTAAATCGAAATGTGTAATTCCCTTACTAAAAGCCGTTGCTATTAGGTTCTTACTATTTTCATAAACATTTACATGACCGAAATTGTGCCATAAACCAAGTGATATTGCAGGTAGTTTTAATCCGCTTTTCCCGCACCTGCGATAAATCATCGATTGGTAACGATTTGTTAAATCTATATTGTTCATTTTAAATGTATCTAAATTGGTTGGTTTTCGCGTCAAATTAAAGCAAAATTAAAATGATAAAGCAAGCTATTTCACATGCGCGTTGATAAAAATTTGTGGATTATAATAGCGTTCGTCAAGTTGAGTTTTATTCATGGTTAACCAGCTTGCGCAGCCGTAATCATCAAATTTCTTGCGGATTTCAAGGTGAAGATGGTGGTAATCGCCACCATATTTTTTACTTTCTTGTTTAGTGAACAAGCGAGCCAGTTTAGGATCAGGCGTAACTTGCTGACCATTTTTAACATAAACTTCCTTTAAGTGCTTATAGGTAGTAAATATTGTTTTTCCACCTTTTAACATATGTTTTACAACAACGGTTCGTTGATTTTCGCCGAGGTGAATTGAGCAAACAATCCCATTTGCCATAGAGAAAACATCAATTAGCTTGCTTTCTGGTTTAGTTGGATTTATGTCAATAGCAGTATGGATATGCCCCTTTAAAAAACTATCTCTATGATCTCCGAAAATGCTGATGATTTTGATGCTGTTGATATTTTTTCTGTTTGTAGATTTAAACGGCAATACCCAATTATCAGCTAATTTTGACGGAGTTCCATCAAAATAATAAGGCTTCCAGCGTGCTTTGTCGGTTTCAATTGTAGGGTTTTGAAAATAAAATATGGTTAAAAGGATAAATAATAAAGATTTCATGAAAACAAGATATGATTTTAT
>Ga0247809_1001486_pt1 | contig 10530 bp, 11 predicted proteins | sample UWRJL104311B1_FD_180951 | JGI IMG/M metagenome (GOLD analysis project Ga0247809, IMG submission 180951) | Plant litter microbial communities from Arlington Agricultural Research Station in Wisconsin, United States - UWRJ-L104-311B-1 | ecosystem: Environmental > Terrestrial > Plant litter >...
TTTGGGTGAACACTGGAATGAAGATAATGATAATTGGGGTACCTATATGTTCTTTCTTGCCATCAAGCGGCCGTTTTTCTCTTTCAGTACCCAAAATTTCACAGCTCGTTTCTATTCAATTAATTCATCATGCCTATAATACCTCCATCAACAAGTAGGTCATTACCTGTCACATAAGAGCTAGCTTCAGACATTAAGTATACCATGGCGGCATTCAATTCTTCGGGCTGTGCAATCCTTCCAAGCATATTCGAGCCCTCAAAAAACTTTCTATTTCCTGGGTTTTCCCTCATATTGGTTTCAAGCATGTCTGTCATCATTGTCCTATATTCTTTATTAGTTTGCTGTCATTCATAACAAGTCAAAAGCTTATTTACCCTGGGCTTATGCTATTGCACCGAATTTTATGCACTGCTAGCTCTCCGGCGATCTGTTTAACTAGACCTCTAACGGCCCATTTAGATGCTATATATGCCGCGCATGTCTGAGGAAACATAGCTTTGTGAGCTGCAACAGAAGCAATGCATACAATCGTGCCTCCTGACCCTTGCTTGATCATATGATCGGCACATATCTGGACTGTCGCGAAGACCCCAGTAAGCTAGGTGAGATATGCATGTTAGAGGTCGTTCTATATTATCTGGAACCACTTACATTAACATCTATGGTATCGGTAAATTCTTTGATACTGTGTTCCATAAAAGGCTTATCCTTCATGATTCCGGCAGCTGGAATGCTATAGTAGACTTAGGATTAGCTTCTCAAGTTTCTTCCGAAAAATGGGATATCATAGATAACCACTCACCAGCCATCAATACTTCCAAATTCCTTGGCAATTATCTCGATGGTTCCTTTCAACTGATCGAAATCACAAACATTTGTTCTTCACTTCCAAATCAGTTTTCATGCCAGATGTTCATCAGAAGAATTGTGTTTTTCTTACCGGTAATACTTTGATCGTGTACTAAAGGTTGCTAATTTGCTAAAATTATCATGTGGATGTTGGTGTATATCAATACATGCTATGTGAGCACCGCACTGTGCAAGGGCAATGGCGAAATTTAAACCCAGCCCTTGCCCGCCGCCTGTGATAACAATTACTTTGTCTTTGACAGAGAATTGGTCGAGAACTGATGAACTGCTAGACGACGTGTTCGTGTTAGGCATTTTGTGTGACTTTAGTGAAGTGCCAGAACGCTTCGTACGTACTTTCTAACCATTTATGAGAACTACTGGAGTAACCAATTAGGGCTTAAGACTTTTCCGAACTGCGGTGTTCGCTTTCCGGGGTTTTTAGTCGCGGTAGTGCATTAATCACCCCTCTTTTGCTGGAGTGCTGTGGGGTGCCTCAATACAGTTGAAAAGACACAACGCCTTACACCGTAATATTACATTACAAAGCTGCTCATTGCGCCATCTAGTATGCTTTATTGCAATGATCCAAGTACAATTTTGCCATATTCTTACTCGATAAATAGGATGCAATCTAGTATTTGGTTTCAGGATTACGAACATTAGGCTAGCGAAGTATAGAATGGGTTTGGTTTGCTCATAGGATTTGACACATCGAAGACACATCTGAGTAGAATTAACAGTGAATATAAATATCTAATAAACATGATTGTTATGTTATGTACAGAACGCCAACTCTTTATAACAACAAAGATTATCAAAGCGAAACCTTCTAACCAAATTCCTCATTAGTGGTATATGTCTAGAGACTCTTGATGAATTTAGTAACCTCCTCTACAACTTGGCGAGCTTCTTTAAGCTGTGTAAAGAAGTAAAAGCCGTGTGGAAGGCCTGGATATACCTTTACCGTTGTCCGAACCCCAGAACGGATGAGTCTATCGGCGTATGCAAAGCCCTCATCCCTCAAAGGGTCAGCTCCAGCGATTTGAATCACTTGTTTATATATGTTAAAGAGCGGATTTGACAGTAGAGGGAGAAATTTATCACTCACATGCTGGAGGTAAGCTACTGAGGTTTTTCGCCAGTAGAGGGGAGGCATACACCTCTGGCTCAGCGTTTGGTAGATAGTGATCCCAAAACCACATCATTTTGGCTTGACTAACTACACTCGCCGACGCGTTTTGCTGGTAGCTGCCATATTCAAAGTCATCTACCGGAAAGTGCTTGGGATGGCAAGTTACAGGTATGTTTAAAACCTGACCTATTATACCAGTCACACCTTCGTGAAGTGCTTTCTGGGTTAGAACTGCAGCCTATAGGAAGGTCAGATACACCCGCTTATTATTCAGGGTTACTTACTATGTTTGCTCCTGCACTCCCGCCACTGAGAACTATAGTCTCTGGATTTATCCCTAACATTGATGCATTTCTTTTGCACTGTAATTGAAGTTAGTCAATGTTCCCTAAGTTTCCAAAAGCTCTCACCCATTTCAACACATCAAAGCTGTCGTTGATAGCAAAAGGAAATTTGAATTTTGGTGCCATTCGATAATCAACGCTCACAACAACAGCCTTATTGTGAGCGGCGATCCATCGATTTTGACCCTCCTCGGTGTCATGAGTTCCAACCGTCCATCCTGAACAACTGAAATCAGCACTCCAACCTTTTGACTTGTTAGACGAATTAAACAAACCTCCTCCGTGGGTGTTAAAATTCAATATGGCATTATCTGTTGGGGATGATGACTTGTATATACGGATTTCAACCAAAGTTCCATCATTTACAGGTACTTTCATATGCTCAACTGTGATGTCTCTACCAATCACGGGACTGTCCTCTAAAAGTGCTGGGGGAGCTGTCTTCCAAGCCTCCACAAATTCATCCATAGGAAGCTCCCACAATGCGTTGAACTCTTTGTCAATAGCACCTTGAAAGGAGGCGAATTCGGGGTTTAGAGTTGATAGATGTCCGTAGCGTGGTTTGACTTGAACGTTATCATTTTTTATCGCCTTAATATTCACCATCTGTGCGTTATTATTAACACCCGGAGTGTTCTAATACAAATTTCACGATATGAAAAACACTTATGGACTTAAAGATCCGTTTTTGAAATTCTCTCAAAATTAGCAAATTCCCTGCTTCAGACAGAACCTTGAAGTCAGAAGACCAGAAACAAGAGAAAGGTTACATTGACACTTTTTTGGTCATCTGATTTAGATGAAGGGCATAACTGAATAGAAATCGGTAAACTATGGCCGACTCCATTGTTGTATATGTGGGGAAGTAACGGTGTCACGAGGGTGGCCAAGGACAATTGCGGCGAACGATAGCCGAAATGTCAACATGAATTAAACGCTAACACTAATTTCACCCCACATATTTCCGGAGGTTGAAATTGGTGGTACTATGAACATGTTTCCGCCCCTTTTAGTAAACCAGTGTGGATGGAATGATCGAAACCCGTATCAATTGATATAATTGTTGGCATTGCTTGTCTGCGTTATGATTATCACTGAATCGACATCGGTTATTTCAAGTAAATCCTTTCATAATGAGACCAACCGCCGACATTGTGTCTATATCGACTGAGCGAGGAATCGAAAGTATCAATACGAGTGAAGAGAATGCTTTTATCAATGGAATCCATCAGCAAAGTGGAGCTAAAACAGGTGTTTCCACTGTCACGCATGTTGAGCATGCTCAGCAAAACCTATCTTCTATCCCATTAGTCAATCGAGTGCTCTGGGAATCCGAAAAAAAAGTAAAAGTCATCACGATCGGGTGTGGATTCAGTGGTTTAACTTTAGCACAAAAGATTCAACACAAATACAAGCTTGATCACAAAATAGAGCATGTCATTTACGAAAAGAATAGTGAGATTGGTGGTACTTGGTTTGAGGTAAGCTTATTTTGTTGGTTCAAGTATCACTTAACATAAACTAAGTGTATGTTATCAGAATAGATATCCAGGTGTGATGTGTGACGTTCCCGCTCATATCTATACCCTGCTTGATATTCCAAATACAGAGTGGCCATCTTTCTATGCTACTGGAGGCGAAATCCAAGAATATCTTAAAAGAATAACGCGCGAGTATAATCTAGATCGCGATGTGGTATATTGCTCCACTGTTACCTCTGCGGTCTGGAATGAAGATCAAGGTCTCTGGGAAGTCGAAGTTAGTCAAGGGGACAGAATGATCAAAGACTCATGTCAAATACTAATCAACGCTTCGGGGGTACTTAACGCATGGTCATGGCCCGATTTAAAAGGATTATCAAGTTTCAATGGCCATCTCTCACATTCCGCTGACTACCAAGATTGGGAGAAAAAGACAAGTTTCAATGGAAAACGTGTTGCGGTCATTGGAAATGGTTCTTCGGCAATTCAAATCGTTCCAGAGTTGGCAAAGGTCGCCTCTCATTTGACCAACATTGTTCGGTCACCAACGTGGATCTCAGCTCCATTTGTCGAGGATCTATCTGGGGCACCGGGCACAAATCCTGCTTATACGGAAGAAGACAAAGAAAGCTTTCGAGCGGATCCTCAAGCACATATCAAGTACCGTCATAAACTTGCGGAAGCATTCAATCATTTTTATGAGGCACTTATTGAAGGCTCACCTGCAAATTTGAAGGCAATGGAACTTACAAAGGCTCTGATGGAAAAGCGACTGAAGGACAATCCCGAACTTCAGGATCAGATCATTCCAAAATGGAGTTTAGGATGTAGGAGACTTACCCCTGGCAACGGATACTTGGAGACCTTATGTTCCGAAAATGTGACTTTGCTTGTTGGAAGCATCAACCATATTACAGAGACTGGTATAAGTATGCAAGACGGAACATTTCGGGAATATGATGCAGTTATTTGCGCGTATGTATCGCGGAAAGACAGTAATCTGCATGGTTGACTAACACTCCCACCAGGACTGGTTTTGATGTTTCATTCAGGCCGAGATGGACTCAGCTAGGTCGCCGCGGTCGCTCTTTAGCCACAGAATGGGAAACGGATGCTCAAGGATACTTCTCACTATGCGCCAGCGGTCAACCTAACTATTTCATCTTCAATGGCCCATCTGCACCCGTAGGACATGGAAGTCTCTCATCAGCGATTGACTGGGAAGCAGAATATATTTTGAAGTGGATCAACAAGGTTTCTCAAGAAGGCATCAAGTAGGTCTCACGTTCACAATACCTTATGATCCATTCCTAACATACCATGAGATCTTTTGATGTCAAGCAGGACGTCCAAGACGAATGGAATATATATGGGGATCAGATATTAAAACAGACAGTATGGGGTAGTGGTTGTAAAAGCTGGTATAAAAATAGCACTGGGAGGATTTTTGCTTTATACCCTGGTTCAATTCTTCACTTTAAGGACTCAATTGAAAATATCCGAGGTGAAGACTTCGATATTACATATCAGAACAAAAAGGTGTGCACACTCACCACGGACTCCGGACTCAACCCTTCAATTAGATATACTAACCTATCCTACTTAGAACCGGTGGGTATTTTGCGGAAATGGATTTACTAAGATAGAGGCTGAGGATGGGGACCTAGCGTACTATTTGAAATAAACCAACAGATCGCAAGATCGAGACTACTTGCCTTTCTGTGTACCTGCCTGACAATCAGATGTGTAGTTGCTCTGTCTGAGTTTGATTCTCCCGTATGTGCAATATAAGCCCTGGTTTAAAAAGTCCCCTACAGTAAAATGAAATGTAAATTGTTAGTAGCCAAGAGTATATATTTCCACTCTTGGTAAAATTATGTTTCAGATTCTGGAGACATAATTAATTACAAAGAACACATTGGGAGGAGATTTAGTCCATCTTTAAATCAGTAAGTGGATTTACTGAAGGAACTATGACACCATTTTCATGAATTTAATGCATCCATAAGACTATCATTTCTCACGAATTACTACAAAGAATGAACTCGTGTTCGTTGAAATTACAAAATAGCGATCAAATTGGCATGCGAGCTCACTCCACCTATACCAAATTAGCAAAAAGCTTTCGCAGTTTCGAGGCTAGATATTTGACTTGCTACTTACCGTGCACATTAGCTGGTGCGCTTGTGACAAAGCACCACCATTTGTTCTCCTCCTTGCACACAACTGCAAGCTTTTCAAGGTCAAACATCTCACCAATCGGGACACCCCAGCACGCCAACAAATACTCATGGAGATGATATTCTATAAACAGTGTTATTTAAATTGTTGTAGAATGAGGACGTTATTAAGGGGAAATACGACTTACTTTCATGTGTTGGCCACGCCTCAAAGCTCGGCATATCTCCCCCAACAGCTGAAAAATAGCAATCATGTAGCCAATCCACCACCTCTTCCTCCTGACTCAATCCTGCATACTGACTCGGATCTTCTGGTCCCATTGAGTGCTTTCTCCTTGCTCCCAGCTCTCTCTGCTCCGGCGTCTTTTTATAATACGCGTCCGTCCAACCTCCTCTCACGAGCAGGAGATCACCAGGTTTTACATGTCCACCTTGTGACTCCGGTCGAATATCGATTCCTTGAGCTTTACCACAAGCAGTGAGATCAGCGTAGGTGAAGGGATGGTAGGTCCAGGAATCATATGTTTTGCCATTGGCTTGGGAATAGCCGTAAAAGTCAAGAAACAAGGCGCGGCCGACGATGCCATGTTCTGCCCAATGGTGCATGCTACATTTCTCGTTGGCATCTAGGCCAACGATGTCTTCATCATGGGTCTAGGTATAATATACAATATTAGTTTTGGTGTATTTGCAGACGAAGGAGCGGTTGGCCGCTTACGTTATTGTAAAAAGTTGCACTGGGAATGTGCGAAAAATGACGGAATCCATCCCTGTTAGAGGTGGTCTTGAAGTTAGCATTATGAAGCAGCGATTTTGCAAAATTTAATCAAGATCTCCGAATCAATTTACTATTGAGGATACAGCGTTTCCTTTGCATATGCCTCAGAGAGCAACCAACTTCTTCAACTTTCTGACAAATTGATTCTTTGACCGTGGAGAAGATGCAACTTTACCATTGAGTTCCACTTTGAGTGTTCAGTGTGTAGAGATCATCATACGCAATACCTGGATGGAGAATTTTGATTTCATGTTTAAATTGTTCCCGGCCAAAGGATGGTATTTTGGGGATATCTAAAGGAAGGCTGATGATGATGTTAGCACCCGAGGAAGACCACATAAGAAATTTATACTTGAGAGGAACAACCCTTCCTTTCACGATACATTTTGCAGCTTCTCGGACTCGAAATTCTGTCTGAAGATTCAATCGACCCTTCTATTTTTCTTACAGTCAGTATTCGTGTAAATCAGAAGTTTGTGGCATTCCAGCATACAAAATCGTCAAGTCCCCAAAACCAAGCTCTATACAATTATTAGCAACCAATGCCATATTTGGGATTTTGGACTTTATTCTGAAGTCTCACGCTCCATCTGGGGTTCCTCCAACTTGAGGTAGCTCTTTTCTTGTTGGGAAAGACTTCGCATTAGGGTCATAACGAAATGCATCATTCTGGGGACCGGAGTTTGCTGATGTTGACATTTTCTTTGTATTCCCTTTCCAAGAACGCTTGAGTACAACTATAATACAAAAGAAGCTCTCTCTGATATGATTTATTCTATTTGACTATCAGTGTTGTGCCCAGACTCCCCCGCATAATCTTAGTCTCCGGATCGAGTGCGCCGAGATCGACTTCCGGAGATAGAAACCCGAGTTAGATTGACCAACGCTTCTTTCCCGAGATACCCTAATCTCAATTCAGTAAGAACACATTGGCTATATCGTTTGACTTAACGACCAACTCTTCAATTAATGCACAATTTAGGTACAGATAGAACTCTTGTTCTGTTATCACCAACAACTTGCCATAAGGATCTTGATAATGTTGGCAATCCAATGTGTTCAAGAAGCGTTGAAGACGAAGATTGCAATGAGATTACCTCACTCTTAGTGAAAATACAGTATCTAGATTTGAAGTAAGAATTGTCATTACTCATCTCGACCAATATTGGTTAATGAACTCTTCAGGATCATAGAGTTCTACTCCAAGTTCAACCCAAACAGAGTTGATGAAACTCGAAACAGTCAAGAAGTAGTCTTGTAGACATAATATTTGTAAACACTAGGAAGGGGGAAGAGATAAGGGGAAGAAGGGGAAAGTTGAGAATTATCGAAAACTATTTATATTTAATGGGGTTAGGTGCAAAAGTGATCTATTCAATGACTTAGGCAAGCACTGTTCTTCATACTGACTGGCATATCCATATCCCTTCCCGGGAAACTGAGACTTAATTTAGGCGGAAGCAATGCGTGCACATAGCGAGTGGTAGTCAAATCACCCTGGTACCAATCGGTTCTCCCTTCCTTCGCTATATTGGTACTCATCGCCACTGGCGTCGTACAAAGTAGATGCAACCACAACCTCAACCTCGAGCTCCAGCTCGACTAAGTCCGGCTGAAAATAATGGAGCTTCGGGTGGAAACACATACTAGCCAGCTGATTGAAGAAATCAACACAAGACTGTCTTTTAACACGGAAAACAAAAAACCAACAGAGAATTCGGCAATAGGCGGTGAACAGATTTAGGAAGCTGGTAAGAAGCACCCGTCTGATACGATCATGCCTATGTTGACCAAACGAAAGGTTCAGCACAATATCAGACTGCGGTGTTCAGACTGCGGTGTGCAAGAGTGGATTTGATAGCTGCACATACGGTGGAGCAGTTTAGTGGTTTGTGGTGAAATTTGGTTTGAAGTGGTGATAAATGCAGCTTGAGTGTCTGCCCAACTCTTGTATGTTCGTGTTACTTGAATCTCTGATTCGCCTTCTTGCCTGTTGTAACTTGCGTCTAGCTGTCTAGGAACTCATTATCGGCTTCATTGTCAAAGCATCATAGTTTCAGTGGCTCGGCGACCGTGCCATTACGTCATGTTTCGCCTTATGTGACTCCAAATTGAATGAAGGTATTCACATAGTCACGGGACTCACTAGCGCGGCCTGCCTCGACATCAAAACCGTACAACGCGTCCCAACTTTTTTAAAAGAAATTAACGAACTACAAATTCAAGACCAAGTCTTCGTCCACTCGCTCGACTCTTCACACTCGTTCAATCTCTTGAAAACTTCACCTACCCTAATCATTCTATTTCCATCTTCACATACACACATCACAACCAATACACTCGTTCAACCAATCACTCGCAAAGATGCGTAACTTCATCTTCTTCGTGGTGAGCTTTCTTGCTCTTGGTGTCCTCGGTGGATTGATCCCAGAGCATGGAGGTCAAACCTCGACCCTCACGTATGTGCTCCATAACCTGTGTAACCTCATATTAACCGGCTCATAGTCAAGCTTCGACTGTTACCATCACTTCATGCCCACCCCACGTCACCAACTGCCCCGGCAAGACCATCACGACGACTTGCCCACCAACAACTCTGGTTCCTGTCCCCACCAGTCCAGCTGTCAGCGTCCCTGAGGTCCCAACCACTCCGGTAGTCGTGCCAACTCCCTCAGCCACCCTAGCTACTTCCATCGAGGTACCTGGCTCCAGCAGCTCCAGCACTGTTTCTCAAGTCACCACCTCTACTACCAGCCTTGTACCAGTTCCCAGCACCACTGTCTTCCTCAGCTCCCCGACTCAAGGCACCGCGACCCCAACCCCAACCTCCTCACCAGAGGGAATCGTTCCGACTGCTCCTACAAGCGCTACGATTGTCGTACCAGTTCCTACCTACCCAGTTCCATCCCACCCATATGGCAACTCCAGCACCTCAGACCAGCTTACCGCCAGCGAGACTCCCATCTTGTCGTCCACAAGCACAAGCTTAGTTGTAATGCGTCCCACTAGCACAGTCTCTATTGGTGGCAGCGTCACAGGAACTCCGTCTCCAAGTTCACCACCTGTCAGCGGTGGTGCTCGCTTCGTTCCCGCTGGACTCATTTCTACTGGTATCTCCGTCATCTGTTCTCTGTTCCTCATCTAAGTTTTTCACGCCTCTCCCTCACATAAGACACTTAAGTTTCCTCCCTTAACCCTCATACTATTGCTCTTCTCTAGAACGATTTTATGGACAGGTCTCTTCTTTGAGTTGGTTGTGCATTCGGAGGATGTGGATTGACCAATAGGTTTTGTGTTTCTGGCGTTCTTGAACAGGGCTTTTATTTTGTGGTTAATTGATATCGGACTGGACTTTGCAAATAGGCAACTGCTACAGGTGCGATGGCGTACATATGCGTACAATAATACCCAGACAGAGCTGCGGTTAAGATGGATGCTCATTTTTGCATGCTATGAACCTAGCTTCTCACAAAATGGAAGACTTGTATTTTGAGACTTTTGATTAGCGACGCGAAATGTGAGCGTGCTGCCCATTCAATTTTTGCTTGCTCTTCAGGTATAGTTCTTGTAATATATGCCAGCCGTAACTCTGGACGCTTTGTCAGTAACGAATTTGAGAATATCGAGTCTGAAATCACATGGTAGTGCCAATACATCTCCTGATACGACTTTCACGTCTACTTCCAACTTGGTGATGGAAGCCTAGTTTGAAGCTGCTGGTGATAGCAACTCACTGGAATTGCAGTACAACCATACGCGA
>Ga0247809_1001487_pt1 | contig 10530 bp, 5 predicted proteins | sample UWRJL104311B1_FD_180951 | JGI IMG/M metagenome (GOLD analysis project Ga0247809, IMG submission 180951) | Plant litter microbial communities from Arlington Agricultural Research Station in Wisconsin, United States - UWRJ-L104-311B-1 | ecosystem: Environmental > Terrestrial > Plant litter >...
GCTTGCCGGGAAGCGCCCCGTTAACGGCCAATTAAACCAACCATAAAATCCAAGGGAGGAAAGAAATGAACCTGAAAGCGCTCGCCCGTCTGTCGGCATCCACCGCGACCCTGATGATCCTTGCGGCGGCCGGCCCCGCCTTTGCCCAGCAACAGCAGCCCATGCAGCCCGCTCCGCCCGAGGCCGAGACCGACAGCATCGCGGTTCCCGCGACACCCACCGCCGCCGCAGGCGCGCCGGGGGAGGATATCGTCGTCACCGGTCTCCGCCGCAGCCTGAGCAGCGCGCAGAACATCAAGCGCAACTCCGACGCGATCGTCGACGCGCTGGTCGCCGAGGATATCGGCAAGTTCCCCGACAACAATGCCTCGGAAGCGATCGCGCGGATCACCGGCGTGCAGGTGACGCGCTATCTCGACGAGGCGAACGGTGTGCTGATCCGCGGCCTGCCCAACGTGCAGACGACGGTGCAGGGGCGCGAGATCTTCACTGCCGACGGTCGCTCGGTCTCGATCCAGGATTTCCCGGCGCAGGCATTGTCGCGCGTCGAGGTCTACAAGGCGACGACCGCCGACAATCTGGAAGGCGGGATCGCCGGGCTGATCGACGTTGGCCTGCGCCGTCCATTCGACTTCAAGGGCTTTGAACTCGCCGGGGCCGCGCGTGGTGTCTACAACACGGAATCGCGGAAACTCGATCCGATCGGCAGCCTGCTGATCAGCGACCGCTGGCAGACCGGCATCGGCGAGATCGGCGCACTGGTGAATGTGTCCTTCACCCAGACGCGCTATCTCAACTCGATCCGCTATCAGGGTTTCCAGGACAACGTCCCTGCTGCGCAGCAGATCCTGCCCGCATCGGTCGGGCGCAACTTCACCTTTCCGCAGGATATCGGGCTGTTCTACGGTCGCGGTACCCGCCAGCGTCCCTCGGTCAACGGGTCGTTGCAGTGGAAGCCTGCCGACAATCTGATGATCTACGCCGACGGGCTGTGGCTGGCGTATCGCAACAAGAACGCGAACGACTTCTTCGGCGTGCCGATCCAGTCGAGCACCACCGGCGGCAATCCGCCGACGATCCGAAACGCGGTGTTGACGCAGAACGGCACGACGCTCGCCTCGTTCGATACGGATCTCGGCATCGTCAACGGGCCGACCAAACAGTCCGGGCGCAACAATACCGACACGTTCCAGGGCGCGCTGGGCACGAAGTGGGACATCGGCAACGCCGTCATCACCAGTGATCTGGCGTACACCAAGTCGATCGTCGACAACACCTATTACGAGTTCCAGACGCAGCTCGCCAACCCGCTGTCGTTGGCGGTGCGGCTGAATGCCAATAGGAGCGTCGACTTCACCCCGAGCGGCGTCGATTTCGCGGACCCGGCCAGTTACTACATGCGCGGCCTGTACGAGAACCGTCAGCGTTCGGAAGGGCAGCAGTGGCAATGGCAAGGCAACATCGCGCTCGACACCGGGTCGTCGCTCTTCCCCAAATTCCAGTTCGGCCTGCGCTACGCCGATCGCACCGCCAGTTCGGTTTATGGCGATCGCAACGCCTCGCTCGCCAGTCTTCGCGATCCGATCTCGCGCGTGCCCGGCGTCTCGGACGGCGCGGTCATCGCGCCGGGGTTCCACAATGACGACGTGCAACAGTTCCGGTCGTGGTTCGCCCCCAATGCGAACATCCTGAACGACCGCATCGATGACGTCCGCGACTATGTTCGCGGTGCGCTGGTCCGTTCGGGTGCGGATGCGGGAACGCAGGCGTCCTGGGCTTCGGGCCGGCCGATGCTCAATCCGCTTTCCGCGTTCAAGGCGCGCGAGCAGGTGTTCACCAGCTATGCCCAGGTGAAATACGCCTTCGACCTCGGCATCCCGATCGACGGTGCGATCGGTTCGCGCGTCATCATCACGCGCAACAAGCTGAACGGCACCAATTCGATCCCGACCGCGACCGGCACCGCGCTGGTGCCGATCGATGCCTCGCAGCAATATATCGATATCCTGCCGAACATCAGCGCGCAGCTGCATTTCACCGACAAGCTCAAGCTGCGCCTGTCGCGCACGCAGGCGCTGAGCCGACCGGGTTTCAACCAGATCAACCCGACGCTGACCGTTCAGCAGGGGACGATCGGCGGGAATCTCTCCTACACCGGCAACGGCGGCAACCCGAACCTGCAACCGATCCGCTCGAACAATTACGATGCGTCGCTGGAATATTACTTCTCGCGGACCGGATCGGTCTCCGTCGCGGGCTTCTATCGGGAGATCGACGGCTTCATCAACTCGCTGCCGGAGGTGGTGAGCGTGCAGCCGTTCGGTGACATTCTGGTGTATCGTCCGTCGAACGCCGGGTCCGGCAAGATCAAGGGCATCGAAGCCGCCGCGACGACATTCTTCGACTTCCTGCCGGGAGCGCTCCGCGGTTTTGGCGCGCAGGCGAACTTCACCTATATCGATGGCGAACAAACGCTTCCGTCCGCTGCGAATTTTACCGGTGGACGCAACACCTTGCCGGGTGTGTCAAAGTATAGCTTCAACGTGATCGGCTTGTACGAGCTCGGACCGACGAGCGTGCGGCTCGCCTACAACTACCGCAGCGCCAACGTCGATGGCTTCGGGGCACCGGGCGTGTTCACCACCGTCTATTCGGGTGCGGTCGGTCGTCTCGATCTGTCGGCCAGTTACAATCTGACGGAGAAGGTGACGTTCACGATTGACGCAACCAACCTGCTGCAGACGCCTTATTACAGCTACGTCAAATCGCCCGAGTATCCACGCGACGTGCGGTGGGAGGCCAGTTTGATCTCCGCTGGGGTTCGCTTCCGGCTGTAAGTCTTGACGTAGGAGGGCGGGAGGTCGCTCTCCTACGGTAGACGTTCCGGATTGGTAAACGAGGTGTCGGCGCGCCTCGATTTAGCGAGTGATTGATCGCCGTTTGAGTTGGCCTCGCTCGTCAGACGCTCTACCGGTACGTCAAAGCTAAAAGCGAGATCCGACGGCACTGCGAGACGCTTATCGTCTAGCGCGCCTGACAGCTCGAAATCGATAACAAGTGGGGGATTGATGGTAGAAGTAAATAGCGTGCGGCGGTGCTTGAAAACGCTCGCAATGGCTATCGTGGCGGTGCCAGCCACGGCGCAAGCGCAGATGCCTGATACTATCCTCTACGGTGTCGCTTATTATGACGAGTACACGCCGGTCGACCGCGTCGATGAGGACGCGCGTATGATGAAGGCGGCGGGGATCAGCGTCGTTCGCATCGCGGAGTCGACATGGGGCACGCTGGAACCACAGCCCGGGGTCTTCGATTTCAGCCACGTCGATCGCATGCTCGCCGCGATGCACAAGCAGGGCATCAAGGTGATTGTCGGAACGCCGACCTATGCGATACCGACCTGGCTCGCGCGCCAGCATCCCAACGTGCTCGTCGTTGGGCGCGACGGAGTCCGCGCGCAATATGGCACCCGGCAGAACATGGACATCACCGATCCTGACTACCGGGCGGCGGCCGAGCGGGTGATTGTCGCGCTGGTGGACCATGTGAAGGATCATCCCGCGGTGATCGGCTATCAGCTCGACAACGAGACCAAGCCCTATGGCACCAGCGGTCCGGCGGTGCAGGCGGCGTTCGTCCAATCGATCAAGGCGAAATGGCCGAGCCTCGATGCCCTGAACGCGGCGTGGGGTCTCAATTACTGGTCCAACCGGATCAACCGGTGGGAAGACTTTCCGTCGACCAACGGCTCGATCAACGCCAGCATGTCGAACGCCTTCGCCGCCTATCAACGCAGCCTCGTGACCGATTTCCTGGCGTGGCAAGCCAAACTCGTACGTGCGCATGCCCGGCCCGGGCAGTTCATGACGCAGAATTTCGACCTGGGCTGGCGGGAGGGGTCCTATGGCATCCAGCCGGAGGTCGACCATTGGAAGGCTGCGCGGTCGCTCGATATTGCGGGCATCGACATCTATCATCCAACCCAGGACAAGCTGACCGGCGCGGAGATCGCCTTTGGCGGCGACGAGGCGCGCTCGATCCGCAACGGGCAGAACTATCTCGTGCTGGAAACCGAGGCGCAGGGTTTTCCGCAATGGACGCCCTATCCGGGCCAGCTTCGTCTCCAGGCGTTCAGCCATCTCGCCTCGGGCGCGCAAATGGTCGAATACTGGCACTGGGCCACGACCGCGAATGCGGCCGAGACCTACTGGCGCGGGCTGCTGTCGCAGGACTACAAGCCCAATGCGGAGTATGCGGCGGCCAAGGGGATCGGCGCCGAGATCGCTCGCCTGGGCCCGAAGCTGGCCGGGATGAAAAAGCACAATCAGGTCGCCGTCTACGTCAGCAACGCCGCCCAAACGGCGTTCAATGCGTTCAAGCCGGACGGCGTGGAATACAACCAGGTGCTTCGCCCCTTCTACGACGCCCTTTATCGGATGAACGTCGAGACCGACATCGTTTCACCCGACAGCACGCAAAAGCTAGATCAGTACAAGCTCATCGTCGTGCCCGCACTGTACGTGGCGAGCGATGCCGAGATCGCGCGGCTGAACGACTATGCGAAGCGCGGCGGCCACCTGCTCTACACCTTCAAGAGCGGCTTTTCGGACGAGAATACGAAGGTCCGCTACGCCTCGCAGCCCGGCGCGATCGCCGAGGCGGCAGGCGTCACCTATCAGGAGTTCACGATCCCCGTGGGGGTCACGCTCGCGGGCAATCCGTTCGGGGTTGCGGATGCCGACAACGCGCCACGCTGGTGGATGGAGATGCTGAAGCCCACCACCGCCGAGGTCGTGGCGCGCTATCAGCATCCGTCATGGCCGGCTGCTGCTGCGATGACCCGCAACCATTGGGGCAAAGGCGAGGTCAGCTATGTTGGCTTCATGCCGAGCGACCCGCTGACCGAGAAGATCGTCGCCGCCGAAGTCACGCGTGCAGGCGTCGCGCCATCGGTCGCGGGCGTGCAATTCCCGCTGATCGTGCGCGGCGGCACGCTGAAGAATGGCCATACCGTCCGGTACGTGCTCAACTACTCGGCTCTGCCACAGCATGTGACTGCGCCGGCCGCGGGCACCGAACTGCTGCATGGGCGCAAGGTGCAGCGTGGCGGGAAGATCGACCTCGCCGCCTGGGACGTCGCGATCATTGAGGAAGATGGACGGCCCGACTGATGGCCGAGCCGTGCAGAAACGAAGCGAACGGGAGGTTGCGTGACAGACGAGAAAACGCCGCGTAGCTGGGCGATCACCCGGCGGACGCTGCTCAGCAGCGGTGCGGGCGCGGTGATCGTGGCGAGCGGCGCGGTGCAGGCCGCGACGCGGAGCGTTGCCGCGGATTTCGTGATCTCCTCGGGGGAATTGGCGATTACCGTCGCGGCACTCAGCGATCGCGCGTTCCGCGTCCGCGCTGCGCCCGTTGGAGCGCTTCCCGCAGCGCCCAGCGAAATGCTCGCGCCTATCGCGAAACCGCCCATCCCCACACGCTCGCGCGAAGGCGGCCAAACGCGGCTGACGCTCCCGCACGCGCAATGCGTGTGGGACGATGCGACGGGATGCCTGTCGTTCCATGACGGAGCGGGCAAGCTGCTCCTCAGCGAAGCGCCCGGATCGCGCCACGTCGCGTCATCGACGATCGGAGCCGAGCCGACCCTTGCGGTAACGCAAGGCTTCACCAGCCCAACCGACGAACGTCTCTACGGCACCGGCTGCTTTCAGGACGGCCATCTCGATATCCGGGGTCTGCCGCGCCGGCTGACCCAGGTGAATACGCAGATCAGCCAGCCGTTCGTGCTGTCGAGCAAAGGCTATGGTCTGCTATGGCACAATCCCGGCATGGCAGAGCTGAACCGGCCGGACCGCCCGATCACATTGGTCCGACAGGCGGCAGCAGGCGCCGCGCGCATGGCCGATGTCACCACGTCCACCGGCAATGCCCGGGTCCGGCGCCGCGATGCCGAATTCATCGGGAAGTTTACGGTCCCGCGGGATGGCCGATATGCGTTCCTGCTCAATCTCGGTCGCAAGATGTCTTCGCGCCATTATGTGGAGGTCGACGGCGAGCCAATGACGGACCTCGCCAATCTTTGGCTGCCACCGACTGCCAGCTTCATTGGTGCGCTTGCCGCGGGAGAGCACAGCGTGCTGGTGCGAGCGAGCGACGAGGATGTGCCGGTGCTCACCTTCGCTCCGGTAGACGATCGCACGACCTGGTCATCGCCCGTATCCGAGGGCATCGACTATGTCGTGATTGCCGGACCTACGGCGGCGGACGTCATGGCGGGCTATCACGCCGTGCTGGGCCCGCAGCCGATGATGCCGCTGTGGGCGCTCGGCTACATTCATTGCCGCGAGCGGTTTCACTCGTCGGCCGAGATACTGGCGACGGCGCGCGAATTCCGCGCCCGCAAGCTTCCTTGCGACATGATGGTGCAGGATTGGCAATATTGGGGAAAGTATGGCTGGAATGCCATGCGCTTCGACGAGGACCATTATCCCGACCCTGCGGGCCTCGTGCGGGAGCTGCATGCGACGGACATGCGCCTGATGCTGTCGGTCTGGTCCAAGGTCGGTAAAGAAACCGAACTGGGCAAGGATGTCGCAGCCAAGGGCTTCTACATTCCCGGGACCGAATGGATCGATTTCTTTAATCCCGTCGCCGCGCGCTTCTATGCCCGGCAGCAGACTCAAAAGCTCGGTTCCCTTGGTATCGATGCCTGGTGGCAGGACGCGACCGAGCCCGAGAATGACGATCTGGCCGGACGGCCGATTTATGCGGCACCGGGCAAGACCCAGCCGGGCGAAAAACGCCGTAACCTCTACCCACTGCAAGTCAGCCGTACGGTCTATGAGGCGCAGCGGCGGGCCTATCCCGACAAGCGCGTCATGATCCTGACCCGATCGGCCGCCCCCGGTCAGCAGCGTTACGGCGCGGCCACATGGTCGGGCGACATCGGTCACGATTGGGAGACGCTCAAACGCCAGATCCCCGCCGGACTCAACATGGGCAGCAGGCCAGGCCTGGTGGACCGTCGACGCAGGCGGCTTCTTTCGGCCGGGGCAGGGGCAATATACGGACCCTGCCTATCAGGAACGGTTCCTGCGCTGGTTCCAGTTCGCAACCTTCCTGCCGTTGACACGCGTCCACGGCTACATGACCGATACCGAGTTCTGGCGATATGGCGAGACGGTGGAGCGCGTCGCGCGCTTCTACCTCGAACTCCGCTATCGCTTGTTGCCCTACACCTACGCTTTGGCAGCAGAAGCTTCGACGGCCGGAATGCCGTTGATACGGCCGCTGGTGTTCGACTTCCCCAACGATCCGGAAGCCCTGGATCAGGTTCACGCTTATATGTTCGGCAGCGCCCTTCATGTCGCGCCGGTGCTGGCCGCCGACGTGAAGACCTGGGACGTATATCTGCCGATTTCAGAGGGGGGCTGGTACGATTTCTGGACCGGCGAGCATCGACGGGGCGGGCGGACGCACAGCGTTTCGGTGGCGCTGGACCGTATTCCGCTTCACGTGCGGGCAGGTAGTATCCTGCCGCTGGGACCGGTCGGTCAGTCGACCGCAGGGCTGCTCGGTGGCGCGCTCGATCTTCTGGTGTACCCGGGTCGGGACGGCACCGGCTCGTTGTACGAGGATGACGGGCTATCCTATCGCTACGAGCAAGGTGCGGCGGCGCGCACGACCCTAAAATGGGAGCAGGCAGCAGGCTTGCTTACGCTCGGCTCGCGGCGGGGGACGTATCCTGGCATGCCGAATAGTCGAGCGATCCACGTTCACTTGATGCGTCCGGGGAGGTCCGCGCTTTACGAAACTGCGGGTGCGGCGGTGCAGTATGACGGGTGCGCCAAGAAGGTAACCGTGAGGACTTAGTCTCCGATATCCTTGGTTCATCGAATTTACGACGCGACGAGTACCGGTTGGACCGGTCTGTTGCAAAGGTCCGCCGTCTCTTCCAGGCTGACCCTGTCGCTCGATTACTGGCACTACAAGTACAAGAACCAGATCCAGCTGAAGAACGGGCAGGCGGTGATCAACGCCGACCCCAACGGCCCGAACGTCATCCGGGATGGCAGCGGCGTGGCGCAGTCGATCGTCATCTCCTCGTACAACGCGCCGAGCGGGACCGGGACGTCAGGGATCGACGCGGCGGCCAGCTATCGCTTCGACATCGGCGCGGCGCGGCGCGGATCACGGTGCGCGACAACCTCAGCTATCTCGCGACGTATGACGTCGATACGAGGGCGGTGGTCTACGACGGCGTCCGGCATCGCAGCAATTACCAGACCTCGCCGCTGACGTCGGCCGCGACACCGCGCTGGCGCAACATCGCGGGGATCGACCTTTCGCTTGGCGATCATTTCCTGTCGGGCACGTGGCGCTATGTCTCGAGCGTCATCGACGATTACCAGCAGGTCGTTAGTGCCCCGACCGTTTCGCGGGTTGGGGCATGGGCCGTGTTCGACGTGCAATATGGTCTGCAGTTCGGCGCGGAAAAGCAGTATGAGCTAACGCTGGGCATGATAAACGCGTTCGACAAGGCACCCGCCAAGGCACTGTACACCGGGTACCTCTCGACCCTTGGCAATCCATAAGGGCGGCAGGCGTATGTCCGGATTGGCGTAAAATTCTAAGATGTAAGGGCGCCAAATACGGTCGATCGGGGTGGTCTCGTGGAACGTCAACCGAATGGCTTGGTTCACAGTTGGCATGGAAACGGTGAACTATAAGTTTTAATGCCGTCTGCCGCCTCAGTGCGGTAGCGCGAGAGTCTGGCCAGCTACGTCTTGCAAATCGTGCGGTATTGCTCAGCGTCCTATGTTGCTTGAGGCTCGTCGCTTCTTAAGGTCCTTCGATAGCTATGCGCTGTCCGCTTGCGAGATCTAAGCCTAACGTCAAACGCCGTTCGTTGGCACTTTCGCCATTCGTGAGCCAAAATCCCAGCGGAAAAAGCGATCATAACCCGGACATGAACGAGCGTCCGAAGTTGGGGGTGAGAGGAGGAGCGTAAATGGCCGATTATGGGTCGAATTGGAAATAGGCGGGACTACACAGGCGTCAGTAAATTGCCGCTGCGTTGCAGCTGTTCGATGTCACGACGGGGCGGCGCGCCAAACAAGCGCGCATATTCCCGATTGAACTGCGACGGGCTTTCGTAGCCGACGGCAAAACCCGCGCCACTCGCGGTCGTGCCCCCGGACAGCATCAGGCGCCGTGCCTCCTGCAGGCGCAGCTGCTTTTGGTACTCCAGCGGGGTCATTCTCGTTACAGCCTTGAAGTGTTCGTACAGCGACGACGGGCTCATGCCCGCGGCGGTGGCGATGTCCCCGATGCGGAGCGGCCGGTCGAACCCCGTGCGGATCGTCGCGATGGCGCGGCTGACCTGGTTGAGATGGCTGTCGGCGACCGCCATGTAGCGAAGCGCGGGCCCGTGGGGCCCCTTCAACAAACGATACAGGATCTCCCGCTCGATCAGCGGCGCGAGCGCGGCGATGCTATCGGGCTGGTCCAGCAAACGCACCAGCCGGCAAGCCGCATCGATCAGATCGTCGTCGCTGCGATAGACCGCAAGAGCCGGCAGATCGGCTTTCGGTGCCCGGGCGCCTTCGGCAAGGATGAGGTCCGCCAGCACCGCCTGGTCGATGTCGATCTTGCAGCAAAGGTACGGAGCGTCCCGCTCAGCCTGGATGACGTGTCCGACGAGCGGCAGGTCAACCGAGACCAGCAGGTAATGCGCGGCATCGTAGAGAAGGCTGTGTCCGCCAAGCGAGACCCGCTTGGTGCCCTGGGCGATTATGCAAAGCGACGCATCGTAGACGGCGGGCAAGGGGACGGTCGGCTCGTCGGCCCGGAAAAGCGATAACCGATCGATTGCCGTACTGACCATACCGGTTCGGGGAATGTGGTGTGCAGCCAGCGCGGCCAGATCTGCGATCGTGCTCATTGAGGGTCTGTGTCCGCTGTTACGGGCCTCGGCAAGCGTGGCGCACCTTGTTCCGGAGAATCGTGCAAGGATCGCGGCGGATCGGTCTTACGCCGGCCGATGGTTCGGTTCCATCTGTGCCCAGCCTTCATGGCCACAGGAAAGGACTCATCATGAACGACGTCATCGACAAGACCGTACTGATCAGCGGCGCTTCCAGCGGTATTGGCGAAGCCACCGTGCGGGAACTGGCGGGCAGGGGCGCGCGCCTCTTCATCGGTGCGCGCAGGACCGAGCGGCTCGAAGCGCTTGCGGCAGAATTGGGCGCGAATGTCGCGTGGCACGCGCTGGACGTGACCGATGCATCGAGCTTCGCCGCCTTCGCCGACGCGGCGGAAGCGCGGTTCGGGCGCGTGGACGTGCTGATCAACAATGCCGGCGTGATGCCGCTGTCGCCACTCGCCGCGCTGAAGCAGGATGAGTGGACGCGGATGATCGACGTCAACGTTCACGGCGTGCTGAACGGGATCGCGGCCGTGCTGCCCCGGTTCATCGCGCAGAAGGCGGGTCACGTCGTGAACGTGGCATCGATCGCCGCACATTTC
>Ga0247809_1001489_pt1 | contig 10525 bp, 10 predicted proteins | sample UWRJL104311B1_FD_180951 | JGI IMG/M metagenome (GOLD analysis project Ga0247809, IMG submission 180951) | Plant litter microbial communities from Arlington Agricultural Research Station in Wisconsin, United States - UWRJ-L104-311B-1 | ecosystem: Environmental > Terrestrial > Plant litter >...
GTCGTCGCGCCGCGCCTGGGCGATGGTCTGCTCCAGCCGGTCGGTGATCAGGCTGCGGTTGGGCAGCCCGGTCAGCGTGTCATGGTGCGCCAGGTGCAGCATGCGCTCCTCGGCCAGCTTGCGCTCCGAGATGTCGCGCACGATCGCCACCACGCCGTTTTCGACCGGCACCACCTGCTGGTGCAGCCAATGCCCGCGCAACTGCGGCGAGGTGTTTTCCCACTCCTGCTCATGCACGCCGCCGATCCGGATCGCATGCATCAGATGCTCGAACATGCCGTTGCTGCGCGCCTCCGGCATGAAACCGCACAAGGTCATCTTGCACAGCTCGCGCTTGCTGTGGCCGGTCATCTGCTCGGCGCGCTGGTTGGCGTCGACGATGATGAAATCGACGATGTCGCCGTCGTCGTCGCGCACTTCGCGCATGACGAAGAAGGCGTCCAGGCTGGCGGCCGACGCCGCCGCGTAGGTTTCCTGCGCGCGGCGCACATGGGCGCGGCTGCGTGCGCCCTGCCACGACCAGAGCCACAGCAGCGCCGTGACGAACAGCAGCACCGCGCTGGCGATCGCCGACTCCCACAGTTTTTCACGGCGCTGGCGTTCGAAGCCGGCCATCGGCTCGCGCTCGTCCAGGCCCACCACCACGTTGAGCGGCACGCCGTGCAGCGCGCGCGTGCCGCTGTAGCGGCGCACGCCGTCGGGCAGGTTCACCAGGCCGTCGCGCATCGCGAGGCGCTGGCCGAAGGAGACCTTGTCGCCGACGCGCAGCGCGCGCACCACGCCGTCGGCGCCGACCAGGCCGAGCATGCCGCGTTCGCCGAGGCGGCTGCGCTCATAGCTGCTGGTGAAATACGCCGGATCGGTTTCGACGATGACGATGCCGGCGAAATTGCCGTCGTCGTCGTCGATGCGGCGCGTGAAGTGCAAATGCCACTCGGTGTTGGCGGCGTCGCGCGCGGCCTGGCTGACGTAGGTCGAGCCGCTGTCGCGCTGCTGGTGGAACTTGAAGTAAGGCTGGTCGGCCACCGAAATCGACAGCGCGCGCGGATTGCTGGCCACCGTGACGCCGTTGCGGTCGACGATGCCGACCACGAACACCACGCCCGGCGGCAGCAGGCCTTCGCGCCGCAGTTCCGGCAACGCGCCCAACGCGCCCTTGCGCTCGACCGCGTACTTCAGCACGCGCAGCGTCTGGTCGATGCCGTCCAGGCTGCGCGCCACCTGCGCCTCGTAGGTGCCGAGCATTTCGCGCAGCGTGTCGGCGGCCGCCTCCTGCGCGTGTTCGCGCTCGGCGTCGATCTCGTGCAGCGCCACCAGCCAGATCCCCGCCAGCAGCAGCAAGGCGAACAACGGCAGCGAGAAGTGGGTGTCGAGCCCGCGCCGCATCCAGCGCGCGCGCAGCGTGTCCTTTTTGGCGCGGCCGCTCATCGCGCCACCTGCACGGCGGCGGCCACCGCCTTCACGCTGGGGTCCAGCGCGGCGCGGTCGATATAGCCGATCATCGACGGATTATCGGCCACCATGCGGCGCACGGCGGCGCTGTTGGCCAGCTCGCGCGGCGGCTGGCCGCGGCCGGTGAACACCATCTTGGTCCAATAAGCCTTCATCATCGCGGGCGACTTGCCCGCCATGCTGCTGTAGAAGGTGTCGCGCAGCGGGCTGCCGAGCGGCAGGTCGAGCGCCACCGCCGGCTCGCCGTCGGGGAAGCGGCCGGTCTGCGCCAGGAAGATATCCGCCACCTGGTCGGGGCGCAGCGCTGCCAGCGGGCTTTTGGCCGAGACGATCACCACCAGCTCCGCCGCGTTGGCCGCGCCGGCGCATAGCAGCAGGCCGGCCAGCAGATTGATTAAGAATATCCTCATCGCGGCCCCTTAGAACACGAAATCCAGCGCCGCGCTCAGCACGGTGATCGGCCGGCCGGAGCGGAACTCGGGCTGCACGTTGATGAAGGTGCCGCTCGATCCGTGTCGCGGCGTGATGCGGTCATACTGCAGCTTGAGCGCGTAGTTGGGATGCAAGTCCCAGCGCACGCCGGCGGTGAAGCTGCGCTGTTGCGCGACGGTGGACAGCAACTGGTTCAAGCCGGCGTTGAGCCGCGCGGCGGGGACGGCCAGCTGCGGCGGCAAGGCGGCCGTGTCCAGGCCCGCGATCCGGGTCGGCGTATTGGCGCGCGCGCCGGCGTAGCCGACGTAGGGCGTGAAATCGTCGACGCGGTAGCCGGCGCTCAGATAAGCGGCGGTCTTGTCGCCCAGGAAGGAGCGCGCGTTCATGCGGCCGATCTCGCCCATCACGAACCACGCGCCGGGATCGTAGTTGAAGCCGACGGTGGCGACGTCGGCGCGCTTGGCGTTGACTTCGTAGCGCTCGGCCAGCGCCGCGCCCCGCTGTCCGAAGCCGCGCAGGCCGTCGAACAATTCATGCGCCAGGCCGACGCTGAGCTCCGTGGTGAGGAAACTGGCGCGCACCGTCAGCGCCCCGATGGTGGTGGTGTTGGACAGGCCGGTCAGCGAGCGTGCCTCGGCGCGGTCGTTCGGCGAGATCGCGATGTCGGTGCGCCCGAAAAACACCTGGGTCAGGTTGTTGGCGTCGCCCGCGCGCCAGCGGTAGCTGGCGTCGACGCCGTCGCTGCTGCTGATCGGGATGGTGCCGTACAGCTCCACCGGCGGGCGCACCCACGGCAGCGCATAGCCGGCCTTGCGGTAATCGCCGACGATGAACACCGGCAGCGCGATGCGGCCCACGCGCACGCTCAGGTCGGGCGTGACCTGGTACTTGATGTTGGCCCACTCCACCTGCGGCGCGTAGCCGCCGCTCAGCCTGCGCTCGGACACCAGCTGCAGCACCGCCGACCAGGCGCTATCGAGCTCCACGCCGAGCTGCATGCCGATCCGGCTGTCGACGGCGGGGCTCCAGGCGCGGCTATGTCCGGCGTCGCCGGGATTGACCACGTTGGCCGTGAAATCGGCCGCGTCCTCGTTGCTGTGCGCCACGCCCAGCGTGCCGTAGCCGCCGAAGGTCCAGCGCGGCGACGCGTCGGCGGGCGCGTACTCGCCCGCCTGGGCCATGCGGCAGCCCAGCAGCAGCAAAGCCGCCAGCGAGGCGCGCAACGGTGGACGATCAACGGTCATTGGTGTTCCTGTTCTATCTGATTACGGCAAAGTCCATGTCCCGAAGGCGGGCGCGAAGGCGCGCTCTCCGCGTGCGCGGAGCGTCTGTATTGACCAGGTGGGAGGGTGTGGGGCACGGAGTTGGGGTGCCGCTCCGAAGAACTTATTCGGATACATGACTTTATACTGCTCTACGGCAACTGTCGATGGATTAAGGTACTTTTTGCGCAAATTCTCTCCAAAAATCACACTTTTCAATAACTTAAACATAATTCAGATATCAAAAATTTATTGAATGGCGGCGAATAGTTAGCCGTTGCCAACCATATAAATAGCGGTTATCATGAGAATAAGAATCATTATCAATGAGAGCCAATGGATATCCCTCAAGAGCTGCGCAAACTCGGACTGAAAGCCACCCTGCCCCGCCTGCGCATCCTGCAGTTATTTCAGGAGTCGAAAAGCAAACATATGAACGCGGACGACGTCTACCGTCTGCTGCACGACGAGAACATCGACATGGGCCTGGCCACGGTCTACCGCGTGCTGATGCAGTTCGCCGACGCCGGCATCCTGATCCGCCGCCACTTCGAGTCGGTGGCCTCGGTGTTCGAATTGAACGAAGGCGGCCACCACGACCACCTGATCTGCACCAACTGCGGCCGCATGGAGGAATTCCTCGACGCCGAGATCGAGGTGCGCCAGGAGGCGGTGGCCAAGGAGCGCAACTTCGTGCTGCACGAGCACTCGCTGTCGCTGTACGGATTTTGCGGCGACTGCGCGGCCGCCATCAAGCCGCTGTCCGGCGTCAAGAAGCCGATGCGGCGTTCTTGAACAGCGCTTCGACAAAGTCGACGAAGACCTTGATCCGGGCCGCGCGCTGATGCCGTTGCGGATATAGCACCGACACGTCCGGCCCCGGCGCCCGCCAAGGCTCCAGCAGCGGCACCAGCGCGCCGCTGCGCAACGGCTCGATCAGCGACACCGTCAGGTGCTGGACGATGCCGCCACCGGCCAGCGCCATCTCGATCAGCGATTCCACATGGTCCATCGCCACCACGCCGCGCGGCGTGGCGCTGAACGGCTGGCCGTCCCGCTGGAAGCGCCAGGGCCGCAGCTGGCGCGCCTTCGGATAGACGAAATTCAGGCACGGAAAACCATCCAGCTGGTCGGGATGTTCCGGCTTGCCATGCCTGGCGATGAAGTCCGGCGAGGCGCAGCAAATGTAGTCGTTCTTGTAGATGGCGCGCCCGACCAGCGAGGAATCGGGCAGCTCGCCGATGCGCAGCATCACGTCCACGCCCTCGTCCACCATGTCGATCAAACGGTCGCTGGCCGACAGCCGCACGCTCAATTCCGGGTGGGCCGCCAGGAAGCGCGGCAACGCCGGCGCCACGAAGCGGCGCGCCAGGATGTCCGGCATGTCGACCCGCAGGGTGCCGCGCGGCTGCTGCCGCGAGTCGCCCATGCTGGCCTCCAGCTCATCCATCTCGTCGAGCAAGCGGCGCGCCTGCTCGACGCAGCGGCGGCCCTCGTCGGTCAGCGACATGCTGCGCGTGGTGCGGTTCAGCAGGCGCGCGCCGAAGTGCGCCTCCAGCACCCCGATCTGGTGGGTGACGGAAGACGTCGAAATCCCCAGCTTGGCCGCCGCGCGGCTAAAGCCTCCGGCATCCACCACCGCGCAAAAAACCTTCAAGGCATCCAGTCTATCCATCGCGTTCCCCTTTTTGATGACGCCATTATTCACGATTCAGGGATACAGCATGCGATCCAGCCCCGTTTTTCGCGCCGCCGCCCCGCCCTAGACTACATGCATCAACCAATCAAGGAGCGCATCATGCAAGCAGTCGTACTCAATACCTTCGGCGCGGCGCTGGCCGACCAGCAAATCGAACGTCCGGTCGCGGGCCCCGGCCAGGTGCTGGTGCGGGTCTGCGCCAGCGGCGTCAATCCGCTCGACACCAAGATCGCCGCCGGCAAGGCCGATCACGCCCGCGCCCAGTTGCCGGCCGTGCTGGGCATCGACCTGGCCGGCGTGGTCGACGGCGTCGGCGCCGGCGTGGAAGGCTACGCCGCCGGCGACCGGGTCTACGGCATGACCGGCGGCATCGGCGGCATGCAAGGCTCGCTTGCCGACTACGCGGCGGTGGACGCGCAACTGCTGGCGCATATGCCGCCGCAGATGACGATGCGCGAAGCCGCCGCGCTGCCGCTGATCTTCATCACCGCCTGGGAAGGCCTGGTCGACCGCGCCCGCGTCGGTCCCGGCAAGACGGTGCTGGTGCACGGCGGCGCCGGCGGCGTCGGCCACATGGCGGTGCAGCTGGCGGCGGCGCTGGGCGCCACCGTCCACGCCACCGGCAGCGCCGGCCAGCGCGAGATCATCGAGGGCATGGGCGCGATCTTCATCGACCACCGCGCCACCAGCGTGGAGGAATATGTGCGACGCCATACGGACGGCGAAGGCTTCGACATCGTCTACGACACGGTCGGCGGCGCGACGCTGGACGCGTCCTTCCAGGCCGCGCGCCGGTATCACGGCCACGTGGTCAGCTGTTTGGGCTGGGGCACGCACGCGCTGGCGCCGCTGTCGTTCCGCGCCGCGACCTACTCGGGCGTGTTCACGCTGCTGCCGCTGCTGTCCGGCAAGGGCCGCGCGCACCACGGCGAGATCATGAAGGAAGCGAGCGCGCTGGCCGCCGCCGGCAAATTGAAGGTGCGGCTCGATCCCGCCCTCTACACGCTGGACGCGGCGAGCGTCGCCGCCGCGCATGCCGCGCTGACGGACGGCACGGCGCGCGGCAAGGTCGTGGTGCGGGTGGCTATGGAATAAGCGTGTCGGCCTCGCCGAACGACGCCGGCGGCGCGAAGCGCATGCCCGGATTGGTGAACATCTTCACCGGCCGGGTCTTGTCGTTCTTGATGAAGCCGAACTGGCCGGGATCGTACTGGAAGCGGCCGGCGTCGTTGACGATGGAGATGCCGCCCTCGCCGACGTGCACGTGCAAGCCCGGCTCCAGTCCCGGCGACGCGTCGGGACCGTCCTTGCCGGTCAGGTATTCGAGGAAGAAGGTGGTGCCGCGTATGCCGATGGTGGCGTTGGGCGTCTTCACCGCGAAGCGTTCCTTGTTGCGCTTGCCGAGGATGCCGGTCACCGAGCGCAGGCCGCCCTTGATTAGCGTGAACGCGGCGCGGTCGGCGTCGGGCTTGGCGTCGTCGAAGGAAAACTGGTCGATGACGACGCTCGATCCCGGCTTCAAGGTCAACTCGCTGTCGTCGATGAAGCGCAGCAGCGCGTAGGCGCCGGCGGCGGTGGTCAGCGTGTCGCCGCTCTCCACTTCCGACTTGGCCTGCAGCGGCTTGACCGCGCCGGACGGCGAGCGCGCGCTGATCGCGCCGCTGGTTTGCACCACCACGCCGGCCACCTGCGCCGCCGACGCCACGCCGCTCAACAGCAGCAGCGCCGCCATGAAAATCCGCATAAGACACCCGTACAAGAATTTGAACGAGCATTTATACCACGGATGCGTTCCACTCCGGATAGTCGGTATAGCCGACATCTGTGCCACCCCAGAACGCGTCGCGGTCGTAGTGGTTCAACGGCAGCTTGTGCCGCAGCCGGTAAGGCAGGTCCGGATTCGAGGCGAAGAAGCGGCCGAACGCCACCAGGTCGGCATCGCCCTGGCGCACGATCGCCTCGGCGCTGTCGCCATTGAAACCGCCGGCCGAGATGATCGGGCCGGAGAACACCTTGCGCAGCAATTCGGCCGCCACCGGCGGACGCTCGTCCAGCGTCTCCACGCCTTTGACGCGCGGCTCGATGATGTGCAGGTAGGCCAGGCCGAACTTGTCCAGCTCCCGCGCGGCGTGGCTGAAGGTCGCTTCCGGATCGGAGTCCGAAATCGATCCCCACTGCCCGCTCGGCGACAGCCGCACGCCGACCTTGTCGGCGCCCCACACCTCCACCAGCACCGCGACCACTTCCAGCATGAAGCGGGCGCGCTTGGCGATCGTGCCGCCATAGGCGTCGCTGCGCTTATTGGTGCCATCCTGCAGGAAGGTGTCGGACAGGTAGCCGTTCGCCGAATGCAGCTCGACGCCGTCCAGCCCCGCCGCCTTGGCCCGCCCGGCCGCCGCGCGGTAATAGCCGATCACCCGCTGGATTTCGTCGATATCGGCGAGGCGCGCTGGCGGTAGTACTCCAGCATCAAATCGCTCGGGCTGTCGTCGGCGTTGGCGCGCAGCCGCGTGGTCGGCGCATGCACAACGCGGTGCGCCAGATCGCGGCCGCCGAGGCTAAATGGCGTAAATAATTTATCCATTCAGGCCGCCTCTTTATAGAACGGATAGTCGGTGTAGCCGATCTCCGTGCCGCCGAAGAAGCTTGGACGATCGTAGTCGTTCAGCGGCCAGCCGTTGCGCAGGCGCGCGGGCAGGTCCGGGTTGGCGATGAAGTGGCGGCCGAAAGCCACCAGGTCGGCGTCGCCGGCTTGCAGGATCGCCTCGGCGGTGGCGCCGTCGAAGCCGCCGGCGGCGATGATCAGGCCCTTGTAGTGCTTGCGGATCAGTTGCGCGGCCAGCGGGGCCTGGTCCTTGCTCTCGTCCTCGATATTGCCGGCGATGCGCGGTTCGATCAGGTGCAGGTAGGCCAGCTTCAGCGTCGCCAGTTGCTGCGCCACATAGGTGAACAGGCCTTCCGGATTGGTGTCCGACATGTCGCCCCAGGTGCCGCTTGGGCCGATGCGCACCGCCACCTTGTCGTCGCCCCACACCGAGATCACGGCGCGTGTCGCATCCAACAGCAAGCGGGCGCGGTTCTCGAACGAACCGCCGTAGATATCGGTGCGCTTGTTGCTGCCGTCCTGCAGGAACTGGTCGAACAGATAGCCGTTGGCGGCATGCAGCTCGACGCCGTCGAAGCCGGCCTCCTTGCCGCGGATGGCCGCAAGGCGGAAGCTCTCGACCAGGCCTTCGATCTCGGGTATCGTCAGCGCGCGGTTGGGCGTGTTCGGCACCCAGCCTTCGGTGGTGTAGGCGACGCCGCCGTGGAGCACTTCGGACGGGCCGACCGGGATGCCGCCGGCCGGCTGCACATCGGTGTTGGACTGGCGGCCGGCGTGGTACAGCTGCAGGAAGATCTTGCCGCCCTTGGCGTGCACCGCCTCGGTGACCAGCTTCCAGCCGGCGATCTGGCTATCGTCGTACAGGCCGGGCGCGCCCAGGTAGCCGTTGCCGTTTTCGGCGGCGATGGTGGCTTCGCCGATCAGGAAGCCGCCCTGCGAAGCGCGCTGGGCGTAGTACTCCGCCATCAGCGGGCCGGGTTTGGCGCCGGCTTCGGCACGCATCCGGGTCAGCGGCGCCAGCACCACGCGGTGGGCAAGGTTGTAAGGACCAACGGTGACTGCGGACATCAGCTTGTTCATGATTTTCTCCAATAGGTTGCACTGCGATGTAGCCAATATAGGGGACCGTCGATTGAAGATAAATAGGCTTGCTTTCCCAAGATATCGGACAGATACTTCCTTAATCGATGAATACGGAGCAAACACATGGATAGCTTGAGCGGGATTTCGATGTTCGTGACCGTCGCCGAGATGCGCAGCTTCACCAAGGCGGCCACGCATTTCGGGGTGTCGTCGTCCGCCGTCGGCAAAAGCATCGCCCGCATGGAGGAGCGGCTGGCGGTTCGGCTGTTCCACCGCAGCACCCGCAGCATCACGCTGACCGCCGAGGGCGCGCTGTTCCTGGAGCGCTGCCGCCGCATCCTCAGCGAGGTCGAGGCGGCCGAGGCGGAACTGTCGGAGCTATCCGGCACGCCCAGCGGCCGCCTGCGCGTCAGCACGCCCCAGTTGACCGCGCTGATCATGCCGACGCTGACCGGCTTCATGCGCCGCTATCCGGACATCGCCCTCGATATCGACCTGTCCGAGCGCATGGTCGACATCATCGAGGAAGGCTTCGACGCCGTGATCCGCACCGGCACCCAGCACGACTCGCGGCTGGCGTCGCGCCGCATCGGCTCCTGCAAGCAGGTGGTGGTGGCGGCGGCTAGTTATCTGGCGCGGCACGGCACGCCGTCGCATCCGTCGCAACTGGCGCGGCACGCCTGTCTGCTGCACAAATTCCCCACCACCGGCCGCATCGAGCGCTGGCCCTTCAAGCTGGCGGAAGGCGAACCCGAACCGCCGCTGAAGGAGCGCATGTCCAGCAGCAACATCGAGTCGATCGCCTATGCGCTGCTGGAGGGTGAAGGTATCGCCTTCCTGCCGACCTTCATCATCGAGGACGACCTGAAGGACGGCCGCGTGCATATCATCCTGGAAGAATATATGGACCAGACGGTGACCTTCTCGATGCTGTGGCCGACCAGCCGCCACGCCTCGCCGAAGTTGCGCGCCTTCATCGATTATGTGGTGGCCAATATGCGCATTTAAGACTCTTTGCTCCGATATGATCGGAACTTGAGCCTCTTTATTCCGCAAAGCCATGCGCCCACACTGGGTACATCGACTTTTCGGAGTAAATCATGGACACACGCATCAGCAGCAACGCCCCGCTGTACTGGCTGGCCCTCGGCACGTTCGCGGTCGGCACCGAGAGCTTCATGATCGCCGGCCTGCTGCCCGGCATGGCGGCGGACCTGGCGGTCAGCGTCGCCAGCGCCGGCCAGCTGGTCACCGTTTTCGCCCTCGCCTACGCGCTCAGCTCACCCATACTCACCGCGTTGACCGGGCATATCGGCCGCCGCGCGCTGCTGATCGTCGCCATGGGCGCCTTCGCGCTGGCCAACGTCGCCGCGTGGCTGGCGCACGACTATTGGCAATTAATGGCGGCGCGGATGCTGCTGGCGTTCGCCGCCGGACTCTACGTCCCCGGCGCCAACGCCTTGGCCAGCGCGGTGGTGGCGCCGGAAAAACGCGGCAGCGCGATCGCCATCGTCAACGGCGGGCTATCGCTGGCGATCGCCCTCGGCGTGCCGCTGGGCGTGATGATCGGCGACGGCATGGGCTGGCGCGCCACCTTCGGCGGTGTCGCCGCGCTGTCCGCGCTGGCGACGGTGGGCTTGGTGTTCGGCCTGCCGCGCGGCATAGGCGCGGGACTGGGCACGGCATCGCTGGCCGAACGCATCAAAACCGCCGCCCAGCCGGCGATCCTGTCGACGCTTCTGGTCACCACGCTGTGGGCGATGGCCAGCTACACCACCTACACCTACCTGGCGCTGTTCATCGGCGCGCAAACCAATCTGCACGGCGCGCAGGTCGGCTACATCCTGTTCGCCTGGGGCGCCTCGGCGGCGCTGGGCCTGTTCGTCAGCGGCAAGGCCATCGACCGGCGCGGCCCGCGCGCCGTCATCGTGCCGGCGCTGCTGACCTCCACCCTGAGCTTCCTGCTGCTGTCGGCCAGCGCGCACCTGCTGC
>Ga0247809_1001492_pt1 | contig 10511 bp, 9 predicted proteins | sample UWRJL104311B1_FD_180951 | JGI IMG/M metagenome (GOLD analysis project Ga0247809, IMG submission 180951) | Plant litter microbial communities from Arlington Agricultural Research Station in Wisconsin, United States - UWRJ-L104-311B-1 | ecosystem: Environmental > Terrestrial > Plant litter >...
GGATGTGTCTATACCCCATGGGATGAAATATACGGTGTCAAAATATGGTCAATACTATGAGCTGCTTACCCTTACCCAAGATTTCAATTCTCCCACCAATTAGTATGGAACGCGCTACCTGTAGCTAGGTACTCGTCAAGAACATCACCTCCTTTCCCCCTTGCTCGCTTATTTGCAAGTGAAGAGAGGGGCCTATCATACCACGTGCTTATACTCACTAGTAGTTTTGAATTGTGCTTGTGCTTGTGCTTGTACTTTTAGGGGTAATAGTAGAAGTGAAATGAAGAATGTGACTTTAGAAGCGCAAAATTTCGAAATGGAGGGCAGTAAGTAGCAAGGTAAATTTTATTAATTCTATCGAGCAAAAGCCCAGAAACTCTGATCTCCCGAGCACCCCCCCCTTTAAGCAATAAGCTTCGCACCCATGAGACCAAGGATAGAAGGCAACGTAGGAGGGCCAGCAAGAGCATACAGCGCGGCGCAGTTATAGTTTGCGTTCTGGGGCAGCCAGGAGATGGCGATGCAGTTGCTCAGCAGCGCGCAGTGGCGGATGCAGCTGGCGAACGAGGCCACACGGGTGTTGTCGATGGTGTTGGTTGTGACGTAGACGTTGGCGCAGTCGGATGCGAACTTCTTGCCGTTGGGCGTCGTGTAGATGGCAGGCATGTTCGCGCAGCTGCCCGCGACTTGTACGCTGATGGTGGGCACGGGCATAGTCACGGTTGCGGTGCAGATGGAGATGGTGGAGGTGCTGGCGAAGGAGGTGAGGAGGGTGGTTGGTTTCTACATCGGGGGAGGGTTTTGGGTTAGTGGTGTGTTTCTCTATCGTTTGGGTTTGGGTTTGGTTTGGTTTGGTAAGTGGTAAGTGGAATGTGGTTATGGAAAAACATTGGGGCAAACATACGGGTGTAGCTGCAATTACTGTATTGACGATTGTTGTTGTAACAGTGGCAGGAGTAGCTCTGGCCAGAAAACATGAGCATGCAGTACTAATCCGAGCATTTTGCGCAAGGCCGTTCGCAGAGGGACAGGCAGCTGCTATTTGATCTGCCACCGGTGTAGTTGTAACATCACGTTTGAGATAGTCGGTAACCGTGACGGGCTTCGCGGTTATGGTGCACACATACCCGACGGTTGATGTGGTTGTCCCCGTCCTGGACGTTGTGGTTGGCTGCTCCGGAGTTGTGGTAGAGTAGGAGGTAGTGATGACAGTGAAGGGAGCCAAGGAGAGATAGCTTTGACAAAATGCCGTATTTACAGCTGGGTCACGATTGGATGCTCGAACTGCTCGGAGGCAATTGTCTAGGCAGGTTTTTATAAGTTAGATGATCTAGATTTCCCTGAAAGCTTTGATGTGACGGAATAGGTTACCTGCGTGACAACCATCTCTTTTATCGAATGCTGCGGATTCTGGGATCACTAATGAACCATCTTCTAAAAATTCTTGTAGAGAAACTCCAAATGGAGAAGCGGAAACAATGTATGGTGATATCAAGCAAGAAGCGAGAACATAGGACTTGAGGGTAGATAGCATTTTGTCAGATCAGCAGAGATAAGTTGTGAATGAATTGAACTGAATCAGCAGGAGAGAATGTTTCTGACACAGGTATACTTTAAATATAGGTTGATAAATATTCTATATCTATAGTAGGGTGTAAAAAGTATATTCACCTTAATTTCCCCTGCATACACTGTTTCTCCACTTCTGTTAATATTTACATGCCGCTATACAAAGGAAACAAGATAGGAATTATAGTCAATAGCCAATAGCCAATACTTTACGGCTTGTCCCTTGGCCACTACATAGCATTAGCTTAATCTTTTGTATTAGTTGCTACATTATTTAAAACCTCATTATTCATAGTATATTATATTTCTTGTATGGTTTTCTGCTCATACAAGGCTCATTCAACGTTCTTAAAGTATATTTTAGCTTAAGGTATAAAGTAATATAACTTAACTTTGATTAAAGTTTTCGGGTGCAAGCATGTGTCACCTAAGAGGAATCCCCAAGCTGCGGGCACAAATTTTGACGTCATTATTATCTCCAAGATTCAAGTTTTGTGGAAATTTAAGAAGCTGGGTTCACTATTGTTCGCAAATTAGCCATGCGCTTTTTTCTCTGTATGTTCTACGTTTTACTTGCCAGCCTGTTTCCACTCAGCTAGTATTGACATGTTCATTCATTTTTATTCTCTTTGAAGGATTTCCTGTCTATCCTACGCACGAATGATCGCCAGATTAGGTTATTGCTGGTGTTGTGGCTGCTAGCACTATCAACTCGAGTTAAGCTTAATATATAGCGTGCAGCTAGAGTCGCTCAACGGTACAAAACAAGCGCGCTGTTACTCTCTCCTTTCCACTAAAAATAAGGTTTCTCCCGATTACCAGTATTTCTACAAAACTAGCGTCGCTAGGAGTCATAGGTCAGGAAAGAACAACACAGACTGTCACGTGCTATTAGAGGCTGGTCAAACATGGCAAATTGATGAAAGAGGTGGTTCTGATTTATATATATTGGAAAATTATCTGCCATGTGATGACTATATTTACTCAGAATACTAGGAAATCTGGTATGTGGTAATCTAAATGCTGCCTACATAATATGAAACTGAAACACATAATGCTCTCTGTACTGTACAAACAATATCCAGTATATACAGATCACTGAAGAGCATCACACTGGGGCCCAAATATTTGCCACAACCAATGCATCCAAGATATTTCTCTTGAGGAACGTAGACTTATAATCCCTCTCCCTAATCTGCTGCTGCAAGTCTAAATACCTTTGCTTCCACGATGCCTCACTATCAATATCCATCGCCTGGTTATCTGCAACCAATGGACTACTACCAGGCTCAGTCTGCACCGTTGCTCTTATCGTGAAATCCCCTTCAATACTGCCAAACCTCATTTTCCAATGACATTCATAATCAGTCCTCCCCACTCCATCCAACTTTGTCATCCTAAGCCTAGTCATCAATGGTCCCCCGGCAAGTGCTGATAAATTTATCAGAAAAGCCTCAGTGGAGCTAGATTCTGCCTGCAGGTTTTTAACCACCTGTTTGCAGATTTTGGCGGCTTCATCGATCGAGCATCTCTGTATGGAGATGGAAGAGGCGTCGTACCAATCTGCAGCAAGGATTTCGCAGATAAAATGGGATTCGAGAGCATCAACGTTCGTCCGGTCGGCGTCTTCGTTTTGGCGGAAGGTAATGTTGACAAAGTGTTGGAAATTGGGTTCTTGGTCGGCAGTGGACGGTGTGTTGAAGTATTCCATCATGGGTGTGAAGTTCTGGGAGGCTTGATGATTGACTTGGTTTGATTGGGGGAGGCTATCTAAATGTTGGGAGTGTGAGGGATCTGGCATGATGTCATTGCGGATTTGTGTATCTCCTTGACCATTTACTAGCACTACGGGAGGAGGTGTAGCTAGTCTGACAGCGCCGCCCTCTCTTTGGGGGACTTGGAGAGAGAGACGACTCGGTCGGCCGTTTTGTGTTGTTGGATTTGGTGGATTGGGTTGGTGAGTGTTCATGTTTGGTGGGAAGAAGTGTGGTAGGTCTGAATTCCCAATAGCAGGAGTTGTTAAAGACGAATTGTCGTGTAGGCTGATTGTTGGTACATCTCTACTTCCTGGATTGGCTGGAAATGTGGAAAACGGGCCATCTGTAACGTTTCTGTTCGTGGGAGGTCTTCCCCGCAGTTTACCTGTAGATGAGCTGCCATTACTTGGCCATGCCGATGATACTGCTGGTCCATGTCGACGCCGTACTCGAGTTTTGTTTGGTGTAATAGCGGATCGTGAGCCGTCATTCCACATCTCCATTCGATTTGATGGTGTGATAGCTGAACGAGGATAGGCCGACATAGGAGTTTGTGTTTCTTCGGGGTGAGTCCATCGGAAATTGTCCAGAGATTGAGGTGCTCTGATATCCGCTGCTGACCATGGAACCGTCCTGTCATTGAAACTTTGGCTAAAACCTGGATGGGCTGATGCTGGCGTATCACCAATCATGGATTCTCTGCTTAGCATGAAATCCTCCGAGAAGCCTGGGGAGTTCATTCGACGCCGCTGCGATGGCGACTTTGCTGATTCAATATCATCATCTTTATCTTCAGCTTTCCGGCGCCCTCGTTTTGGTCTTGTTTCCGGTAACAAAGCCCGGAGAGCCAAATCTTCGTCAGCTGGTACTCCATCACGGCCGAACTCGGGAGTTGGCTCATTGATGGATGGAACTTGAGTCCAATATACATGAGCTTTGTTTAAAAGGTACTCAAAAAAAGCATCAACATGCATAGCATGTAACCACCGCTAGGTTGAGTTAGCTTCAATACTGCTCTTTTTTGGATTGGAGGGTGACGAACCTTGAGCCTTACAGCATATTGCTGTACTTTCTGGGCACTTTGTCCTTTGTCCAGAGCCGGAGGTTCAACACCTAGATCTATCGCAAGTTGAGCCCATGTTTTAATCTCCTTTAGCTCTAACTTCCGAATCAATTCAAATAACGTAAACGTGCTAAAGGTTTTCCCGTCACTTTTCGGTGGCGCTCTGAATATCTTCCTCAATTCACTGGTATCTGTATCCGCAGCCACACTTGGGTTACAGTACATGATAAAAGCAACATATGCATCGTCAAAGTTCCGGTCAGTGACCTCACGTGGTGGTAAACTTCGATGTTCTTGGCGACCAGCAGGACTTGAATTCATCGATCGATTCGGTCTTGGAGGTAAGTTCTGCGACTGGAGTGTTTCCGTAACGGTTTGTTCGGTATGTGCGTGACCCTGCCCTGTTTCTAACATCTGGGTAGGAGGATAATTCCGCTCTAGGTGACGCTTGGCTGCTTCGGAGATGATTCCTGGTAGGTGAGGAACGGGAGGCATGTCCAACCAAACGGCATGAAGCAATCCCCAAGTCTACTACTTTAGCGAGATTTGTGCAAGTAAACATTCACTTTGCGACACCAACACCCAACTTTTCAAAGGATATTACTGGCCGTTGAGGCTGCCATGTGAAGAACTCCGTCTAACGTTTTCCGTGATGAATGTACCCACTGCGACCGAACTTCTGTAAAAGATGCAGGTCACAGGAGCAATATGAAATTGCCAGCTATCGCTCGGTTATGCGAAAGTTAGATAGGGGCTTGTATTTTGACAGCTAATTGAGGGCATTTCGAGATTGAAATATGGACGAGGTTCGCATTTTAAGAGGGCCACGACCTTAGTAATCATGGATAATTATAGATTTGCAATTGGGTTCCTCAGGCATCAACACAGATGATGGATCAAAGCCACGGAGCCACGTTACAGAATACAGTACTACTGGGGCTTATTACTGTACATACTGACTGGTACTGACTGGTATCTGATAGCCCGATCCATTATCGCTATCGATAAGTCGTCCTTTATTATTATATATACCTCGCCTATTTCATTCTGTACAGTACTGTAGAGGGAGAGGGATATGAATTGAGGCTCTGCGAAAATCCATCCTGAAGGACAGTGCCAAAGCCAGCTGGCTAGCTAGCTGTCTATAATACGAAAGCAATTCATCAGTTCTAGACTTCTTTTGGCGAGTGCAGCATCATTCGTCATTTCTCCGCATTTGGTTTTGCTGGGGTCTGGTGTTTCTTCAGGGGCTACTGGGTTTAACCTTACCGAGGCTCATCGGGACTGAATGATTTGGGATTCATGCATTCTTGCCCGTCACGTTCATAAAACAAAGGCATTAAACCCCAAAAACTCCCACCACTCTCTAGAACGATATTCACCATACACCCAGCAGCTACCAACTTCCTACTACACCATAACTATGGCATCCGCAACAGTAGCACAGCAGTCCGATAACATTGCGCATGCCATCAGCGGGGCAGGAGGAGGCATCCTCTCCATGGCCTTGACGTAACTATTTCATCCACAGTATTTCCTCCAAATCACTAAATCCTCTGGCAGATATCCCCTGATAACTCTCTCTACTCGCGCCCAAGTCGAATCCAAACGCGCCGACTCTGGGTTTCTTGATGCTGTCAAGAAAATCACCGCCAGAGAAGGCATCACTGGTCTCTATGCCGGCCTAGATTCTGCCCTTTTCGGCATCAGCGTCACGAACTTCGTTTATTATTACTGGTATGAATGGACGCGTGCCTTCTTCGAAAAGGCCGCGATAAGGACTGGTCGTGCATCGAAGAAACTCACAACGGTAGAATCGATGATTGCTGGGGCAATTGCCGGGTCGGCGACGGTGTTGCTCACGAATCCGATTTGGGTGGTGAATACACGAATGACGACGAGAAAGCGTAGCGAAGAGAGTGATGAGAGTATTTTGCCTGGGGCAAAGCCAAAAAAAGCACCTACAACGATTGGGACACTATTAGCTTTGATCAAGGATGAGGGCCCACAGGCACTATTCTCGGGGGTTATGCCAGCTTTGGTTCTGGTTGCGAATCCGATCCTGCAATACACCATTTTTGAACAGCTGAAAAATACATTAGAAAAGAAGAAGAGGATTACACCAACTGTGGCGTTTATGTTAGGTGCTTTGGGTAAGCTGTTCGCTACAAGTATTACCTATCCTTACATTACGGTCAAGAGCCGTATGCATGTTGCAGGTCGGGACTCGAAAAGGGAAAGTATGCTTGATGGTATGCGGAAGATCGTCAAGGAGGAAGGATATGTTGGCTTTTACAATGGTATGACCATTCTATTTCTAGGTCTATAAGATCGGGTTACTAATGACGTTTCTAGGGATTGGACCAAAGGTCACACAAAGTGTGCTGACCGCAGCTTTCCTGTTTGCCTTTAAGGATGTTCTCTATGAGCAAACCATTAAACTGCGAAGGAAAATACCAGTCAAGGCTTAGAAAGTTTACTTGGTCCATAGATTCGAGATACTCACGTACCTGCACGGTTTTCATCTTGATACCCAGTCATAGAAGTGTATGATAACGATGATGTAGGTTATAAGTATTGGGAAGGAGAATGGGAATGGGTGAGTGGGCTGGATGCAGCAAAATCAAACCTCAATTTGGAATTGAAGTCTGTGGATCGGAAGGCGGCGTCGCATGTACAAAGGAATTAAATGACATCTGGTTTTATTCTGTTAGATTTATATTATGAAACTGTAGTATCCCAAACCGTGTCAGAAGTCCTACTGGCTAGAATCGTGTCCCGCTCTGGTTTTGTTGCAAATCGTAGACCGCGACAAAATTACTCTGCATGAATCTTAGTATTGCTGCTGACGAGCATGCTCTATGAGTAGGCATTGGCGACTTATGTATTCTAAACCCGGGGGTAGATTTGCTTCTTAGAAATATACTCCAAGTCCCCAAATATCTTACGTTTGAAGACTAGAGAAACACGCTTCAAGATCAAGAGGAGGTGTTGAGCTAGACTCTTTTTCTTTAAAATAAATAAAAATATCTTGATATTATGCTAATGAATACTTGACCGGCTGAGAAAATCAGAAGGCATCAATCGCGTGTGCCGCTTCATAGGCGGTGGAGCGATATCATCTGAGCTGTGCCTTGTGTTTTCGGCCTCCAGTTCTTGGTAGTATCCTGGACAACCAATGAATAATAAGGGGCCAAGCGAATTTAATACACAACATCCGAAGAGTCTGGTCTCCTTTTTTAAACGCATGCTAGGTATCCATGAGTAAAAACCGAGAAGGCTGTTATGGAAAGTAAGGCTCAACGTCAGTTCGGTAATTCATTTGCTTATCTGACATAAAATTTCCAAGTTCACCAGGATCGTAGGCGGAAGTTACTATGCAGATGAGTATCACATCAGATCAGCTTTGTCCCACCGCAAACAACATCTGCAAACTCTTTTGCTAATCAACAGTACTCTCTGTGGTTTTGTTGCAAGTCGCACACAGATCACCTTGCAGGCGCCAATTCCATCAGCTCAGATCTGTCTTGAAAGACCAGCATGAGCTTCCTTTCAGATGAAATTATCCTGCTTACGACTGCGGTGAGCCTGTAAAGTACAACCGATGAACACTGCTCTGGATGATTTTGTTGCAGGTCGCACAAAGATACCGTGCAGATATATCGGACTTGGCCTACATGATACAACATTGGTGGGAATGAAAGGGTGATGGCCATCGTATGGTCAGGTCACGTCCTTCTCCGCTTTGGGCGGAAGGACCAAAAGGCTACTAGACCTAGCTGTCTCACAGATTAGGATGACTGATTGATACATTGCTCTTACTGCAGCGTGAGTAACGGTATCCATCATGAAAAAGGCGAAGAGGAGGCGTTGTCCGGCTTACCCTAAAATTACGAAAGTTCCCTAATACCAGCGTGGGCTATCAGAGACAGTGAGATATGATCAGGACATAGCTAGTGAACAAGTTTATCATAGGGAAAAGGGGAACACTGGCACGATTTAACCGCTATCTAAAGCCAGGCCATATATGTCAGTCATATCTATACACCTTTCATTGATTCGAAGTGGCTGGCTAGATTCATGGGTCTCTGTTGGCTGTTGCTGTTGCCCTTGTGAGATAATCAAGCTCTAACCATAACGGCTGTGTTGGTTGTGCATCTCGCGCTCCTACATGGGTGGAAGTTAGTTAAATGCTAGAACTCGAAGATGTGATAGTTGAGCGTCTGCTATCAGCGGGTTTCCCGGGGCCCAATACAAAAACAAGGAAGCAAATCCGGAAAGAAATTTCCGTATATAGGTATGTATGTTCAAGCTTGTTTTGAACAGCTAGGAGAAATTCCTCCCGTCTCTACGCCCCTATCTCCTATCTCGTTCCACTACTTATATACCTATCTTTGGCACAAATTGACACCAATTCCTTAGGCATGCATCCTAAGAATCTATAGTCCTTGACTTACGAACGCGTGATTAGTGGGGGGTGGGGGAGGGGGCAGAAAAGCCCTTTGTGGGGACCATATCCCTCGCGTCCTCTCTTCTATGCACCACTCAACCCACATTATTATCCAGGTATCATATGTGTCATTGCCTTATTGACTCATTTTTCTGATAAGCAGAGGAATATTTTTCATACTTCTGCGTCAGCAGACTCACCCATTTCGTTGGTGAAAAGCTTCGTTGTGCACACCACAAATTGAAGGAAAACAACACCATGATGCCTTTTCTGCGCTGAGATGTCTCTGACGGTTGCTATATCACGTATAAACAACTGGTGAGTCTTCTGATAAGTATCGACCATATTGGATATAAGTGACTGTAGAGATCTCAATCGATGCGTTTGGGGCAAGAAATGTTTCCTTGCAACACTCACTTTGCCTTGTTTATTTGCTTATTGGACAGTACACCAACATTGTACTTCTAGAATTCTCATAGGAAGTCTTGAAGACTTCACAACCAGTCCCAATGGTCTGCCGAGAATTTTGTTGCACATCGCAAATCTCACCAAAAAGCTCTCTGCATGTGGCTGATGCTTCCTCAGCCCGCCGACTGGTTCTGAGATGTTTTAGTAAGCCAATTTTAGCCCAGGCGTTTTCCCTGAAACTAGTATAAGGCAGAGAGGCTATTGGAGTAAGTATTGGTGGTTGGTGGAGGTAGGACATGTGGGCTTCGCTGCTTATTGCATGTAACACGGATACGGTTTCTGGATGATTATAGGCAGGCAAAAAGTTATTTAACAAAAAAGCGGGTTTATGCGTACCGCGTAAAGACTTGAACTAATGAAGACATATAGTCTCATGTTGTGTAATGTAGAGTGGGTTGATTGCTGTATAGTCATGCTGTACAAAGAGATGCAAAAGGTCTTTACATGATGGCTGAACGTATCGGAGGATTAATCCCATCTGAGTCGTTTGTCTGAATACGCTGCGTATTTCTTCCAACTGGATGCGATTCATGTATTGGAGAAGATGAGATTGGTATTTAGGTTTCATAAATAGCTCTAAAAGTTGTTATGGTTGCCCAGGACTATATATTGCCTATCCTAGCTTGCTTGTAAGGTTATGGTTGATTTAATTCATTTTCTAGATATTTCCCATAGTTGATTAGTCTTTGGGAGCAAAGGGGATGGTGGTAAGAAGGAAATACAATTATTATTAATTACAGTCTTGCGGCGCCCTATGAAATATAAGATGAAGGGTGACTAAAATCCAAAATAACAGGCCATCGCAGACTACCCAGTCGAGGATATATACACCATAGGTACATCATACATCTTCAACCTCGGAATATCTTGTATAATAGAATTCGTATTAAATAGTGATAATAATATAATAAGCGCCCCACGCGAGTAGATCCAGCACATCCGCCATTGATGATTCCATTGGGTTACTTAAGATTGGCCACGTCTCTGACCGGATATCTGCTCCCAGCACCAGCATGTTTCCAGAACACGAACCATCCTTTCTTATAGATTGAATAGCCTATAAGCATCATTTTCCTTCGGATATGACATTTTTGTTGCACGTCGTAAATTCCGTGTGAAATATCTCTGCATATCCTAGCCTACTTCCATGTGCCTTATGTGGAGACACCAGAAAGCTTACGATTAGCCTACGATTACGAGAGAG
>Ga0247809_1001494_pt1 | contig 10506 bp, 5 predicted proteins | sample UWRJL104311B1_FD_180951 | JGI IMG/M metagenome (GOLD analysis project Ga0247809, IMG submission 180951) | Plant litter microbial communities from Arlington Agricultural Research Station in Wisconsin, United States - UWRJ-L104-311B-1 | ecosystem: Environmental > Terrestrial > Plant litter >...
GGTACCAGCGCTGGTACCCTCAAAGCTCCACACAAAGGGGTTTGGGGTACCTGACTTCCACATGCTGTTGAATTTTGTTGTATCCCAGACGGTCTCATAAGTTACCTGTGGCATACGAACAGGGTGAGATGCTGGACACTTTGGGGCGTTCATGAAGCCATCTGAAGTGATGGTATTGTACATGTGAGATTGGTGGTCGGGACTATCAAGGTTTTTACCATCCCAACACCTAGGCTGTATTAGCATAAGCTACCTTTTAGGGTAAATAGGCCGCTGACGAAGGGAAGTGATGAGTAGTGAATATTCCTCCCGCACATGGCTGAGTAGGGAAGTCGGCCATCTCTTGACCTCTCCCTCCATTACTCGAGAGGCACTGGTAACGCAGGCCGACCTGTGCACGTCCGGTTGTAGTTGGGTTACCCACTGTCATTCGGAAACCCTATTCGGTATCAAAATCTTTCCCATTGCTACGACACCAAGTCAACTTACTGGCTGGAAAGCTTTAATCGACTGTTGCTTAAGGTTATCGCGTGTTAAGTCAAACTGTGTATAGTAGACGGTAAGTCCACCTCGGGCACCGTCCGAACCCCCAAGTAAAGGCTGAACCGGAAGAACTGGCACACGATGATATGAACCATTGGTAGGATTCTTAAAGTATAAGTGGGCAGTCCAGTAATTAGAAAAATCCTCCGACATTTGACAGGTAGTGCAAGTGCCTCTCGCACCGACATCGCCGGTCATGGTGGCATTAAAGGCATTTCCACCCACAATGTGATGGACCTGTTAGTGTCAGTCTCAGAGTTAGTTTGCCTAATATAAAATTCTGGTGAACATGGATGCATTTGAAACATATCTACATTCCTCTTTAGATATGTTTTAAGGTACACCACTCATATGACTTCTCTGATAGGATATTCTGCTATCGAAAACCTTATACTCACATGTGAGGATGGAGCTATGCCTGGCTGGACAACAGGGTCAAGGCGCTGGATAGTCAACGTTGAGCATGGAAAGCGAAGGCCAGCATGGACAAGCGCGATAAGCTTAGCGACTATAAAGAGTGGCTTCATCTTGGAGGTGAATCTGGTCTAGAAAGTCTGTGCGAATAAGACGGTTGGAGGCTTTCAGCAGTGGTGGGTGAGACGGAGAAAAATAAATCTGGTATCTCTTCTACTCTTATAAGTTGAAAACGTCCCTAAAAAAAACCTTTATCATCAATCTTAGCTGTCTCATTCAGCACATAGATCTTCCGGGACTTTATCCACTACATTTAAAACATGGGCTAGAGCCAAGAGCCGATACAACAAGAGAGACAAACTGATTAAAAAGCGATTTAGAGTACAACCGAAATACCAGGATCGTCATCTGGTGCACTCGCTAAAAGAATGATTTAAATTTAGAGTTATAATTGGACCAAAAAGTGCCGAGAGCGGGGTTAATTATTACTGTGTACAGGATAAATGCCCCTTTGAGAATTTTGGCCAACCAGTATCTGATGAGACTGGGCACAATGGAGTCACCATCTGCATCTCCTATATTTTGATTTGCTCGGTCCAGTCGAGACAAGATTATTTTAGAATGTCTTATAATGAGTATTAAGAGTTGGATAATATATCACAACAGAAGAATACCAACTTTCGGCATTTCCAGACCGAGATTCTTGCTACGCTTTGTGTGGAATATAAATGCGACATGGCTGTTGAAGTTGTGAATAATCTAGTATTTTATATTTGATATAATACTGGCTATTTCAGCTTTGGACTTGGGCTAAAAGGAAGCTATTATATTAACAATATGTTGTTATGTTGTTACGAGAGAGTATACCATACATAAACTACGAAATGAGGAGGCCAGACAGCCTAGAACGAGTTTCTGGACATTCGAGTGAATATTCGCATCTTAAAACGCTAGTTTTGAAATGGTAGCAAAAGCCTCTATGCCACTAGCTACAAATGTAGTGTAATAACTCGATAGGTGAGATAGTAGCCAAACTCAAGTTTAGATTGCACATATCATCGTTCTCAAAGCCATATTTTGCATATGCACATCACATATGACTCTTTAGGTTCGGCGGAAGCTGCGGTTGATTCGTAGCCCCGAAGGCTCGAGGGTTTCGAGTCAACATTCGTCATCTAGCTGGTTATCTGATTTTGCAAACATAAAGCTTGCTGATGTAACCCCGTTTTTAAGACCCAAATATCTATGCAAGCTGGATTCCAGAAGTCTTTAACTTGCTTGTGACGCCAATTGCCTGTACCTAAACATTGTCTCTTCAGACAGACTTGAACGTGGCTTTGAGCCTTTGGAAACAATTGGCACGCATTTATTTTATCTCCAAACGAAACATCATTCAAATTTTCACTATGCCTAATTTTCTCCAGTAAATCATCGCCTTGATTTTGCGATTTTAGATGACTTTACTGTGGCTGTCATCATTTGCAATATATTGAAATCAATGTGTTATGAAATCATCTGTCGTTGAAGTTTGCGACGAGCCCAATCTACAAGTCATAGACTTAACATACCAAGCCAAATGGGTAAGTCTGATTTTCCCTCTTGGGGTCCTTTCAACGTTTTAGGGGTTGTGCCCAGTCAGATACAAGGATCCAATAAGGTTAACACATACTGGAACTCTGTTCCCAACACGTCGAGGTACGCCCTTATAGCTCATTGCAGTTGGTAACAGGTGAAATAAGTAACCACCACCTTGATACAAGTTATTTATATAGTTAAAACGAAAAAGATATCTGATTGACAATAAGTCTTGCCTAGTTGAAAGCTCAGGGTGGGCCGTTCAAACTTGGCGGATGAGTCATCATCTCGTACAACAGCACCTGGTGCACCATGGACGAAACCACAAGCTACTGGATCAAACACCCAACTTTTTTTTCCCCCTTTAAGCTATTACAAAACAAGGACGGCTTTGGCTTATATAGCTCTGCTGCTAAATTGCACTCTTGCTTCTAGAATATTCTCACTCTAGAATATTAATGCAATGTGCCATATCAAAACAACGAACATGGAGGAATTCTTCTTTGATATCGCGTCACCATCATACGTGCTTTAGGGTATTTCCAATTAACAAAATAGCCCTTTTCTCTCAGCAGCGGCCAATGGCCAATAGGCTGATCGGCTACGGTAGGCAAGACTATACTATACGGGACAAAATGCACTCGCTACCAGCTAATCCGCCACACTACCACTTAAACATGCCCACAAGTCTTGATCCTCATGCATACACAAGCGGCCGATGGCTTGGCCGCGACAAAGTTGAGCAAGAAGCACGATATATTCCATTTGACTTTGACGCGCTTTGTCAAAAGGTGATTGGATTATGTCATGGGGCCCTCTCTATAACTGCTTGTGACAAGAAAGAGGGGGGCTTTAATAGGATATTTATCTTCACCACCGACAACGCAAAAAAGATAGTGGCCAGGCTACCTTTCAGATTTGCCGGGCCAAGGAGGCTCACTACAAATTCAGAAGTGGCCACTATTAAGTATCGTAAGCGCTCATCATACACTCCAAATGCTCAGACACTGACGATTCTGCCTATGGCAGTACAAACCAATACTAGCATTCCTATACCAAGGATTCTTGACTGGAGTGATGACACGTCAAATGCAATTGGTAGCGAGTACCTTATCATGGAACATGCTGCGGGTGTTCAGCTGCACCATATTTGGCCAACAATGGCTGGGGATCAGCAAATCAGGTGTATAGACGCTATATACCAAAAAGTTAAGGAAATGGTAGAAATTGAATTTGCGTCTTATGGGAGCTTGTATTCAGCTAATATTCCACTTGAATCTGCAAGTAAGCAAACTATAAATGAGGAGTTCTGCATTGGGCCTCATTGTGGAGCTATATATTGGGACTGTACTGTTGGTGAATCGAGATTTTACCATAAAACACACCCCAATCAAGGGCCTTGTAAGTTTTCACAACGCTTGTATGCTTTACTAGATACATATCACTTACTTACTACAGGGCTTGATCTTGCATCCTTTGCTGACGGCCTGGTTGATACTGGCCTTTCTAGGGTTCCGCCAGTGGATCCATTGCTTCAGAGTCGGCCGCATTATCATGGGTCCGTGGAAACCCATGTTTCCCTACTAAGGGATGGCCGGGCTGTTATAAAAGAGATGTCTCAAGACCCCCGAATCCGGAATGCGGCCGCGGCAACATTGTTTCACCCCGATTTACACAAGAGAAATATATTTGTTTCGGAGGATAACCCTACTATAATCACAGGTATTATTGATTGGCAATCTTGTAGCATTGAGCCAGCCTTCTGGTACGCGGACGAAATACCAGACTTTGCACATCTTATGCCTCACCCTTCTATTCAGGATCGATTTGAGCCTAATAGCGAGCGATGTGCGAAAGCATTTAGTCTCTGTACTCAGTTCCTTGTTCCAAAACTCTACAACCCTATGTCACTAGACGAAAATTTATTCCGGCCATTTCGTTACTGTTATAGAACATGGAAGGATGGGGCTGTAGCTTTTCGCCATGAGCTCATTGAAACTTCACGGCGTTGGAAAGAGCTGGGGTTTGAAGGCGCGTGTCCATACCCGATGCCCACAGCCAAAGAGTTGGCAGCCCACAAGAAGCAGTACAAATTGTTCGAAACAGCACAGAATCTGAGAAGTGACTTGTCGAACTTGCTGAATACTGCATCCGATGGGTGGGTCCCACCAGAAGAATGGGAAACAACAGAGTTGGCCCATAAAGAGATGTTTGATGGAATGCTGCATGCTGTCTTGACTAATGAGGATCCTGATGACGACGAGCCAATAAGAAACGAACAGGACTTAAAGATGATCTGGCCATTTGATATATGACAGGAGCTCCTGGCTGTAGCATTTCTGGGAGTCAGCACTTTAGAACACACAATCGTAGCCCCTCAAAAAGACTTTAATCTAAGCCTTCCTTTCTTGCCAAAGGTATTACGATACCAAACACAACGTGACAGAGTCCATTGCGTGACAGAGTCCATTGAGTCAAAATGACAGCGTGCCGTCATATTACTTTATTCAAAATAATTCAAAATATCAACATTGGTTAAGTATTTGAAAATATTCCTTCCAAATCCTCCACTTATCGAGTGTTACCCTGCAAAAGAGATTTTGCGACTTCCTTCACCTTAAAACAAGTCTTATGTAGCCTTGAAATTATATCCATAAAAATCTCGATATATTTGGCACACACACCACGACGGTCTAGACTCCAATGGCAAGTTCCATTAATCCATACTCTGTGTATAATCAATAAGTCCGCTAGAATAGGAGGGCTATCGCAATGCGTACCCGATATTTAACAGACAATTGTAATTTCTCTCCTTTGCCGACTTCTCTAAGTCCGAAATATTAACACATCGAGACGAAAACCAGTAGTACAGTTTCGTATCAGACGATGCACAGGCATAAGTAGTAGTATCTATAGATGGCTTGATTATCGTGAGGGATGTGTTGTACTGTACGTAGCAGTGTTACCTAATATACTTATTACCTTCAGCTCTCATGCTTTAACCAAGAGATTTCCAAGGTCCGTCTCGTTCCATGGCTTTCTAAAAAGGCACCTCTGATTTACCAAATCTTCCATGGTCGCTGGAGGTACCTTAGATACTAAATTTGGTGTCTCCCATTTTTGGCAGGAAAGTCAACTACGCGGATCAACTCCTAAGATGAACAAGCGTGAAACAAGAGACTACGAAAGTATTACCATTTACCTTTAATCTTTCATAAAATCTAGAACTTTAGACACTGAGTAGAAGAACTTTTTTATCTCGATATAATTATCACCTAGCATAGATATGTTTTCAGATTTCTTTTTCCTAGCGGACCTAAGCTTCTATCAAGCCACATAAGAAACAACCCCTGAGGTTTGCAAAATATCTTTATCCAGTTGCTATTAAAAATTGGGTCACTGTCTACTTAACCAGTAAGAACTGTCCAGTCACTAAAATAAAAAGAAACATAAACTGTATTAAGGATACAAATTAGCGAGAAGCGAATTTGGGGGGGCTGGATGTATGAAACTGGCTGGCTCGGCTGGGTAAGACTGCCAAGGTTTTTCGAATTTTAAGCCACTTCTGTTTGCCGAAAGGTCTGGTATAAAGATCAACAACAAAAAGAGCAGAGCTTAGGTAGATTTCGACTTTCAATCATGGAAGAAAGTCTTATATTATCCAAGTTTGATGACCTTGTCAAATCTGGCTTAGTTCAATACGACAACAAGCAAGAGATTATTGAGTATATTGATGGAGATCTCAAAGTATACATGAACTTCTACCCACTATACATCTGCATAGCCCTGATCTAACAATTCCCGCTAGTTTCAACTCATTCTTACCTCGGCTCTGTTGAAAAAACCGACTATAGAATCAAGCCTGTTGAACGTCCAGGAAAATAAGGGACATTTTCCAGACAGGCGGCCAGGAAGTGACATTACCACCGGAGGTTACGAGATCGGCGAAACCAGTAGCACTCACTTCATGATAGCCAACAAGTTTTGCTTTGGTAGACCACATCTCATGATCCTGGCCTCCGATGGATACCGAAAGCAATATGAGCCGTTGTGTGAAAGCGACTTTGAGGAGGTTTGGAAAATTATTACTACCATGGGAAATGACTATGTCGCCTTCTTCAATTGTGGAAAAGATGGAGGGTGTAGCCGTATGCATAAACACTTACAGGTAATGCCAATGATGGAAGGTAGTTTTGCATCATTTCTTGACTGTGATGATGGCAAGGAACCCAACATCCCATTTCACTGGTTTTATCGCCGCTTCAAGCCTGAGCATACTACGCCAACCAATTTAGTCATGGCTTATATTGACCTGTTAGATAAAGCCACGAAGGTAGGGCAAGGTCTGTCTGAGCATGCAGATACTGCTCCACCAGGAGCCGCTTGCCCACATAATATGATCCTCACGAAGCGATGGATGGTGGTAATTCCAAGGCGTCGAGCAGCCATCAACAAAGAGGCGGGAATAAATGCATTAGGCATGCTAGGGCTTATTGGCGTTGCAACAAAGAGCGAAATTGACAATTTGGTGAAGTTAGGACTGACAGAGGTACTACGAGAGATGGGTGTTCCAAAGTAAGAACGCTGGGATTGAAAGACGTTGCTAGAAGGCGGCATAGTTACGGTAGAGAATTCGACTAAATCGTTCAAATTTCTCATTCTGATTCTCAGGCGTGTTTCGAGTATCAATTACAACTTGCCACTAATATTTATACTAGCAAGCTTCAAAATAGTAGCACAGTAGCTTTTACTAATTCTTCACTCAATCTTTGCGTATTATATCGATACTGCTTTATAACTCAATCTTAACTTCGTATAAAGCTTACTATATAACTGCTAGCATTCCAGCAGTTTACATCAATTATTAAGCTGAGTTCGTGAATATTCAGAGGCTGAACTCAGTCTGGAGCACTTTTCTGAAAATTCCAGCCTTTTACGTATTCGATATCAATGCTTGAATTTCGATGAACCGTAGACTAGTTTGCACTGAAAGAAATAGCGAAAGCAAAACCACAAATTGAATCTATTTTGATTTTATCTAGTGAGCACAACATAATAAAATTTATTTATATCTATAAACAATCAGGTGAGCCTACATATCCAATGTCATTCAATGATTTGTTAACTTTTGTCACGTGCCTATGGAATTGTAACGTTTACACAATTCATGAAGAATGCACAATCACAAAGCAAATGTGAACATGACCAGAGATATTTTATTCATATGTTACATATTTTTGTTTACCTTATTCATATTTCCACCACGGAATTCCGACGGCGTATATTCATCATACTCACCTCTCAAGCCAACCGCTGTTCCAAGAAACCTTAAAACCATGCACAAGATATGAACAGCTACGAATTCTATACTCTTCCACTTCCCTCCAAAAATAGCAGGGTAATTATCCAGTGACCCAAAAACAACCCAAAGTTGCCATTCCATCCACCAGTTCCCTAACATTTTATGTACCTGGCTCTTCCACGGACCAGAAGGAGAATCAAACACAATCCCCGCCAAATTCCGGAAGAAGACTTCTTTCTGCCCGTCCTTAGGATCAGACCATTCTCTAACTAACAGGACATCTTTCCATTCCTCAGTATCTGGCTGGGAATCTCCCTGAACCCGTAACCCAGGTATTCCGTGAGAAGATGAGGATGACGACCCTTCGTCACCCCTTCCAAGACAGTGTCTCTTGTATCTCGGTATTGTCACAGTACCACTGCTTTTCGATACGTAATATGTTTCCAGTACACCATTTGAGTTCTCAAGAGTAAGTTTCCCGACGCCTTGGAGAACCTCGAAGAACTCGGTATGTTGCTCGTGCCAATGTAAGCCTGTATCAGTAGAAGAGCCAATCTAGAACAATTCTTAGATTTGATTTCATCAATTGCGGAACGAGTAAGTAAAAGGGCATGGAAGAAAGAAGTCAATTGCTTACTGCGAATTTGAGTTCTGTGGAACTGTTTGGTGAAGCAGGGATAGGAAGGGAGAACGTGTTCCCTGAAGGAAACGTGAGGGTCGAGATATGAATTTGAGATGTTCTTTTAGTCATGTTGAAAGTTTTATCAGTTATCTTTTGATTCTGAAGTGCTGTCACGAAAACGTGAGGCTATTTATACTCTGTTGATGACAACCTCACGGCTCCCACCATTGTGGAAGGAAGTGGGATACGCCGACGAGGTAAGATATGGCAATCTTAGGTAACCCTGTTGAGGCTTTCAAAGACAACCAAACCGACACTAGGAGATCTCTCTTCCTACCTTCTATTTTTTTTAAAAAAAATGGGAAAAGGAAACTCTCCAATTATCATAAAATCAAGCTGGATAATATTTACCTGATGGTTAACCGAGAAAAAGAAAGGGGGCGAGGGGTGTTGACAAGGTTCACACCCCACCCCAGCCTTGCGCTAACGATAAGACTTGGCAAAAATTTATGGTCGAGAAATCAAAAAGCCTTGTACCGAACATCAGCAAGAAATGCTAGAATAACACTGCAGCTCACTCAACCTCCACATCCTCAATACGCTGCTCCAGCGTCCTCTCTCAACATGTCGAAATTGGCAGACTACACAATCCTCCCTCTCACCATTCGCCCAACCGCCGCGTTCCCAACACCAGCCTCTCACACATTATATCTGCGCCCACACGAACCAAAAATACCTACAGACACCGACTCCCGCAGTCTGTTTATTGTCAATGTACCCGTAGACTCCACCTTCGCTCACTTTCGGGCTATATTCACAAGCCTCGTTGGAGCAGGAAAGTTCGAGTCCATAACGTTCGACTACGAAAAGTCGAAAGCTGAGCCCACATCACAAGTGCTGGAAGTCACACAGAGCAAAGGTAAGAAGAGGAAGCGTAACGATGAGGTGGAGCTAGACACAGAATTACCGCAGATATGGGATCGTAAGCTGGGAACTAGTGGGGGCTCAGCAGTTGTGCTGTTGGCGGATGAGAAGAGCGTGGAAGTTGTCCTGAAGGCTGTGCGCAAGCTCCATAAGTCTTCGAAGTCTTCCAAATGGCCTGTGTGGGGGGAGGGGGTGGGGGATAAAGTGCCTGCTCTGGGCACTGCGCGATATCTTTCACACCAGAAACTACGATACCCAGATGAATCTACGTTGCAAGCTAGTGTCGATGCGTTTATGACGAGTTGGAGTAACCTAGAAGAAGAGAAGGCACGATTGGCGAAGAGGCAGAGAAACGTTCCGGATGAGGATGGCTTCGTAACCGTTACCAGAGGTGGTAGGACCGGCCCGGCAAGAAAAGAAGATGCAGAGGAAAAGAGACGAGAGCTAGAGGAGAAGGAGCAGAAGAAGAGAGAAGAAATGGGCGACTTCTATCGGTTCCAGATGAGGGAGAGGCGGAAGGCGGAGCAGGGAGAGTTGGTGAAGAGGTTTGAGGAGGATAAGAAGAGGGTGGAGACAATGAAGGAGAAGAGGGGCAGGTTTAGACCCGAGCGTTGAGATCTAATTCTTGCTCTCCGTCTTATGCTAATGATCACCCTTGTATTCATTTAGTGTATTCCAGGTATGTGCTTAATTTTCCATCTTGGTTCGACATCCTCCATTTCATGATGACCCCGCGGGGCCATAGTAGCTAGTCTTCTTTTCCAGGCCAATCCTTGGAAAGGCGAACCGGTGATGCCTACAAAAACCGCAATAACAAATCTTCTCAACTTGTCTGAAAATTCTCATCTTTGCACGCCGTATTCTCAGAATCAGTTGGATATATGCTTACAAGGATTTTGATAGGAACTAGAGTCTAGACAGCTGGATTTTTCCCATGCTCCCTCTTCTTGAGTGAGTGACTAGGGAGAAGGTTATAATTCAGAACTTCAACTCATGGTTCTACAAGTTATGTTAATCACATTTATAACATATCTATTGTATTAGCTGCATTTTTAAGTGGGCATGCAATACATTAATCCCTATCTGCCACGTATCAAACTATGGGCAAATAAATATGGAACGGCAA
>Ga0247809_1001497_pt1 | contig 10496 bp, 9 predicted proteins | sample UWRJL104311B1_FD_180951 | JGI IMG/M metagenome (GOLD analysis project Ga0247809, IMG submission 180951) | Plant litter microbial communities from Arlington Agricultural Research Station in Wisconsin, United States - UWRJ-L104-311B-1 | ecosystem: Environmental > Terrestrial > Plant litter >...
GCCGGATAGTCGCCACGTAGAACTTCCTGTAGCCGCGCTTGATAGGCATTGTGATAAATCGCCAGCCCGGTACTGATATCCAGCGTCGGGCCGCCGATTAGGTTTGATGAGAGCTCGACATCAGCCGTCGACGGCTCTCCCAACAGGTAGCGTTCAAAAGCCAGTTGCCAGTCGTTCAGGCGCATTTCTGTCTCCGGGACAGCACGCCCTCACCCAACTCCCGGGCTTTTTTAAGTTCAGTGAGCAGTTCTTCAAACGGCGGTAAATGGTCATCGCGCTCCAGCAGCGTAGCGACCGGGCCGAGGTAATCGAGGGTCCGTTCATAGAGCGCCCAGACCGGATCGCTGACTGGATGGTCATGGGTGTCGATGACGTAATCCCCGTAATCGCTGTGACCCGCCAGATGAAGTTGGCGAATCTTGTTCGCAGGCAAACCTTGAATGAAGGTCCACGGATCGAAGCCATGATTACGTGAGCTGACATAAACGTTATTGACGTCCAGCAACAACTCACAATCGCTCAGCAGACTCTTTCTTCGGTATACGGTAATGGCAACAAATCATGAAGCTGATGGGCGTTGCCGCGGCTCCAGCACAAGTGATCGGAAATCCACGCCGGCTGTACTCGATCAGCCAACAGTTTGAGTTGTTGCAGATAGCCCGCGTCCAGCGAACGCGGCCCGCCGATGGACAACGACACGCCATGCATCACCAGCGGATAACGCTCGGCGATGGCGTCAAGGTAGTAAAGGGCTTTGCCGCCCTGCACCATGAAGTTTTCGGAGACGACTTCGAACCAGTCCACGGCCGGCGACTGATCAAGAATCTGTTGGTAGTAAGCACTGCGCAAACCCAGGCCGTAGCCTAGACAAGGAAGGGATGCAGACAATCTCGGACTCCTCGCAAAATGGCCGCAGTGGCAAGGGGGAAACCACCGCGGCACCCAACGCTGGTCGGTTATTCGCCGACTTTGCCACCGGCTTTCATGCATTCCGTCTCAGTCATTGCCTTGAAACCGTGACCTTTGCAAACCCCTTGGCCCTTACATGCGTTTTCTGCGGTTTTGCAATCGTTCATGCCTTTGCACGACGTCACGCCGTAGCAGTGAACTTGAGGTGCATCGGCGGCCTGAGCCTGAGTGGCGACACCGGCAAACAGTGCGGCGGCGGCGAAAGCGAGAGCGGCACCAGCGGTAGCGGATTTGAAATTCATTTTTTGTATCCTCGGTCTTTGTCAGGGTTGTCGGCTGCAACGTTGTTCAGTCCAGACACAGCACTAGAGAGTGCTGACCCAAAGGCGTTACAGAGGCCTGCAAAAAAGCTTCGATTCGCTCAACTGTCTTCCTTGAGCTTGAGTAACGGTTCCTGAAACCGCAGCAAACGCCCGGCGTTGCCCAGTACCAGCAACGTGCTCAAGTTATGCAGCAATGCTGCAATCATCGCCCCTGCCGCGCCCAGCCAGCCAAAAGCGGCGAAGGCAACAATCGCCAGTGTCCAGCCCAAACCGATGATCACATTCACCTGCAAGGTCTGACGACATTGACGACTCAGACGCACACAGGTGCCGAGCCGGCGCAGGTCACTGCCGATCAACACGATGTCGGCCGAAGCCAATGCGATATCTGCCCCGCCCGCGCCCATTGCGACACCCACGACACCGGCCTTGAGCGCCAGTGAGTCGTTGATCCCGTCCCCGACCACCATCGGCCGAAAGCCGCTGCCGATTTCCTTGAGCACTCGATTGAGCTTGTCCTCAGGCAACGCCTGCGCTTCGACATCGCTGATCCCGACATCGCGTGCCAGCGTGTGCGCGACGCTTTGCCGATCCCCGGTCAACAGCAATTGCCGACCCAGGCCCAGTTCTCGCAGCTCACTCAAGGCGAATCGCGCCTCGGGTTTGACACTGTCGGCCAGCAATAACCAAGCGAGAAATTCGCCATCCAGCGCCAGCCCGGCAATCGGACCGTCATGCTCAGGAACCGTCGACGTAGCAATACCCAATTGCGCGAACAACTCCGGGCGACCGAGTGCAGCCTCGCCCTGCTCGGTCATGGCGACCACGCCCAAGCCCTGGCGCTCGTGGATGTCCGACAGCAGCAAAAAATGCTCCTGCGTGACCAGCCCGGCAAGCGCACGACTGACCGGATGACTGCTGGCCGAACCGAGGCTGGCGGCCAGTTTCAGGACGTGACTGCGGTCCTCCAGCGGACTGTCGATGGACTGCAAGCGCAAGGTGCCAAATGTCAGCGTGCCGGTTTTATCCACCACTAATGACGTCAGGTCTGCCAGTTCTTCAAGAAACGCCGAACTGCGGATCAGAATGCCGTGTCGCGCAGCCACCGCCACCCCGGCAATGGCCGTCGCCGGCGCCGACAACACCAGCGCACATGGACACGCCGCGACCAACACCGCGAGCATCGCCTGGGCATCATTGGTGACGAACCACGTCACCGCCGCCAGCAACAACACCAGCACCATGTAGCTGCCGGCATAACGCTCCAGCAAGCGCGTAATCGGTGGCTTGGAGCGCTCGGCGCTTTGCATCAGCGCAATGACTTTGCCCAAGGTCGATTCATTGCCAGTGCGGGTCACTTCGATGCGAAGCAAGCCATCGAGATTAATTGCCCCTCCGAACACCTGCATGCCAACTCCGGCTTCCATCGGCACCGACTCACCGGTAATTGAAGCGGTATCGAGGCTCGCCTGACCGGACAACACCCGACCGTCCGCCGGTACTCGATCACCGGCGCGTACCTCGACCAAGTCACCAGCCTTGAGGTTGCTGTTGTCGACTTCGAGGATCGAGCCATCCGCTTGAACCTTGCGCGCATGACTGCGGGTGAGTTTGCCGAGTGCTGAAATCGCTTCCTGAGAACCGATCACGCTGCGCTCTTCCAGCACGTGCCCGAAGATCATGATGATCGGCAGCAACGCAGCAGTCAGCAGATCACCGGTAGCCCAGGCCCCAAGCATGGCGAGCGCAATCAACTGGTCGGTGATCCCGTGCAAGCTCGGATAACGCAGGCTGTACCACGCCGAACGCATCACCGGCACGGCCACCAGTAGCGATGCAAACCCTAGCAGTAATTGGCTGACCCCGGCCTGCTCCGGCGACAGCCAGCGCCAGATCAGGCCAAGCCCGAGCAAGCCCAGCGCGAGCATGGCCAGTGTCAGTTGGCGAGCGGCGCTGCGTTGTTCGGCCGAGGACAACAGGCTTGATGTGTCGGTGGTGTGCGCGGTCATTGTGCAGCTCCCTGAATGATCAGGCGGGAATCGTCTTTCGGATTAACTGTGGTCACGGAACCGGCCTGGCCAAGAATCTTCGGCATCCGCTCGCGGTAAATGCGCAGCAGCATTTGCGGGTCGGCTCCCTGCTGTTGCGCCTTGGCGAGGCTCAATACGGTGGCGGTGTCGGCAGACGCTTTCGCCAGGCGTTCGCTGGCTTGGGCATGGGCCACTTGCAGCGTTCGATCCGCTTGTTCGTTCGCGGCCTGGTTCACCTTCTCCGCTTCGGTGCGAGCGTTCGCCACAGCTTTGTCGGCTTGCTGGCTCGCGGTTAACACCGCGTTGAAGGCGTTTACCGCAGGACCGGGCAGACTCGATTGCACGTCCACTCGAGCGACTTCGATTCCCAACCCCTGCCCTGTTGCTGTCAGCTCTGCTAAACGTTGATTGATGCTTTGCACCAGATCACCGCGCAGACGCTCACGTCGTTCGGCAGCCTGATTGTCGGCGCCGATCAGTTCCGGACGCGCCACTAGAATAGTGTCCAAATCTCGCGCCGCGGTCAGGGCTATAGCGCTGCGGGTAACCAGCCGATCCAGCGCTGGCAGCACATGCTCACCTTGCAGCACGAAGGCATATGGCTCGGTGACTTTGTAGAACACCCGCACATCAAGTTGCACCACTCCGGCGTCACCCGTCAGCAAATAGCCGGAACCGGCGAGTGCATCACTGAGCGGTGTGGCAAACGTAGCTGCGCGATCAGCCTGCAAGGCGACATCACTGCGCAACAGGTTTTCCACTCGACGCTCGATAACGCGATCTGCCGCTGGAAGTAAAACCACCTGTTCAAAAGGTCGCGGCCATGCCAGCAACAACCCGGCATTCTGGATGCGGTCCAGCGCACCAAAATGCAAAACCACTGCGCGATTCTGTGGATCAATCTGCCGCACATTGGAGAATGCCCAAGCCAACGCAGCCAGAACGGTCACGGCGTAAAGCGCGAGAAAAGCCAGGCGCCCGGCCTGAATCCAAGGGCTACTTAACTCATGTGTTCCACGTGGAACTAAACTCATGGCTGCGACCCGAACTTGTTTTCGAGGCTCGGCGGTCCGTCAACCAATACTCGGAATGGCGCGGCATCGGTACGCAATATCAGTTTGGTGCCCGGCGAAACAATGGTGCCCAAGGTATCGAGTGAGCGCAGCAAGTTGTACAGCTGCGGAGATCCGGCATACGCACGGCCGTAAATCTGCGCCGCTTCAACCCGGGATTGAGCTTCGATGTCAGCGGCTTTGACCGTTGCATAGGCCTGCACGATTCGCGCATCCCGCTCGGCGGCGGAACGGATTTGTGCAGCTTCACGCTTGCCGATTGCAGTGCGTTCGGTAGCGATTGTTTCACGCTCAGCGCGCATGCGATCGACGGTGGCGGTCAGCGTAACCGACGGTAAGGTCAGACGCTCGATGCCAACTTGCAGCACGCGAACGCCATAAGTCGTGAGCAACTGCTGATCGATCTGATGGCGAAGTTGCGCCTCAAAGTCGGCAATGTGAACTTGATTGGCGTCGGTGTTGACCAGATTCGCCAAGTCAAAACTGGCGGCCGTGGTTTCCAGCGCGGAGCCGACAAATGTGCGGATCTGCCGCGCCGCCTCATCCGGCTGATTTTGCACCGCACGCATGAAGCGTTGTACGTTGTCCGGATCGCCCTGCACCTGCCACGCCACGTAAGCCTGAACAATGATGCGCAAACCGTCGCGGGTACCGACATCCTGCAAACCACTGGAGGTGGTGCGCAGGCGTAAGTCGACCGGAATCGCCGCTTCAAACGGTGCCGGCCAGCGCCAGCCCAGACCTGGCTCCAGTAAAACCCGCGATGGATTGCCAAAGCGCGTGATGACCGTGGCCTCCCCCGAGCGCACTTGAACAAGGCTTGCGGCAGCGATTGCGAAGGCCACGAGCAATGCTGCCCAGCCCATGCGCCGCCAGGGAAACGGGCCGGCTTCTTGTGGATCGCCGTGGTGATGATGGTGGTGACCGTGGTGATGCCCGTGATCGTGGCCGGCGTGGTCATCGTGATCGTGAGTGTGCGACTGGCTCAATGGGTAGCTCCTGGCTGGGCGCTCGTACGCGGCGACGCAGGATCAGCCGGCAGTGTGAAAGTACGGAGGTCGATGGTCGGCGCATTACTGCTGCCACCCAGACGATGATCAAGAATCAGCAGCTTGGCGTTCGCCAGGCCCTGGCTCAGTTGGCTGAGGTATTGTTCCAGCACAAACGCTTGGCCTGCGCTGGCGTAGGCTTTCTGTTCCGCGTTGAATTTCAAGTCCGCCGCCTGTGCCGTGGCGGTGACTTCATGAGCGCTGGCGGTCGCTTGATCGCGTGCAATGCTGGCTTGAAGTTGCGCCTGGTTAGTCGCCTCTGCAGCCGCACCCCGTTCTCGTGAGATCAATGCTTGCGCGCCGATCTGCGCGGCCTGCACACCGTGATAAGCATTGGCAGCTCCAGCCGGTGGATGAATCGCCTCTACTACCGTGGCGAGAATTTCCACACCGCTGTCGAGTTTCTGAAGGTCAGCCTGCACCGCCCGGCCAATCTCTTCAGCGAGCCCTACGCGGTCTTCGCCGAGCAACCCATCAAGGGTTCGCGAGGCGAAGTCATGCACCAGAATCCGGCTGGCGGTGCTGCGAATCAGCGTCGGTACATCGGCGCTGTTATAGGTGGCCGCCAATGCCGCTTGATCGGTCAGGCCAATGCGATAAACGAAACGCACGTCCATATTAACGATCTGGAAGCTCTGCTTTTCAGCTCGGCTGCTGGCGATGACCTGGGATTTGTCGTTCACATGACTGGCGTCCCATAACCGATTGGCAATCGCCGGTGCCGGACCTTCCGCAGGTTCGGGTACAACCGGGGCCGACGTTTCGCCAACACTGGTGGCCAACTCGTGAACCACACCGTTTTCGACCTTCAACACACGGCCCAACGGCCACGGCAAACCGGCGTGCAAACCAGGACCAAACACCTGCACCGGTTTGCCGAAACGCTCGTAGATACCGCGCCCCTGCAACGGTATTTCGTGAATGCCGGTGAGTGCCCAGCCGACGAAAATAATCACCGCCAGCACCGGCAAAAATGCGCGACGCATGTAAGTGAAGGCCCAGATTTGCCGCAAGTCGATGCCGAAGCGGTTGTGCAATTCGTGCTGCAAGGCGAGCAGTGGTTGCGGTGGCCAGCGCAGCATGTCGGCGATAAAACTGCGTGCCAGCAACGCAGGTTCGAGTAGTTGTCGCTGTGGACTGAACAGCGACAACACCGCACGCAGCAGCAACTCGACTGCGACCAAGCCCGGCAGCACACCGATCAGCACCGCCAAACGCACTGACCAGACCGAGGTTTCGCTGGCGAACAACAGACACAACGCGCCGAGAACCAGGCAAATGATTGTTACACGAGTCAGTTGCGCCAGTGCACCGGCTTCTGGCCATTGAGCGACGTTTTCCTGAGCCAGTTGCCGCTCGACGACCAGCAGACCAAACGCCAACAGCAATGCCAGCACTGCGCCGACACTGGCCGATAACCCCAGCGCTGCGGGTGGAAGCGCGAGGTTCCAGAACTGACTGATGCTGACCAACGTCAACAGCGCCCAACCGCCGAGCCAGAGTGTGGGCGCGCCGATCTGGCTAAGCATGCGAACCGTGCGCTGACTGAGTCCCTCCAGCAGTCGCTCATACCAACCTGCAGGCGCAACGGATTCGTCAACGTCGACGACCACAGGCAGCGTTGGATTCATCGCCTGTGTACGCCACCGCGTAACCCACCATGCTGATTGCAGACCGGCGACCAGTACCAGCAGAGCGGCACTCTGATTCACCAGAAATACGCCCCACAGTGACTTGGGCGAAAACAATCCAACGCATAGCGCCAATACCAGCCCGAGCGCGGCCAAAGCACTCAGGCCAATGGCGAACTGGCGCAATCGCCGCCCCTGAAACACCGCCTGCTGAAAACGCGGCAGCCCTGCTACCTGCGCGCCATCGACTTCGATATCGACTTGCATACCACCCCAGTGTTTATTCAACGCGGACACCGCATTTCGTTACGATATAACAATAATGGTGAAATTATTGTTCTAAATCCCTTCAGCTACTACTTTTAACCAGCCCGATCCTTTCACTTCAGGAGTTCATCCATGAGCAGCTACGACATCGTGATTCTCGGCGGTGGCCCCGGCGGGTATAACGCAGCGATCCGTGCAGGCCAACTGGGTTTGAAAGCGGCATGCGTCGAAGGTCGCGCGACCCTCGGTGGTACCTGCCTGAACGTTGGTTGCATGCCGTCCAAGGCGCTGTTGCACGCCTCCGAACTCTACGACGCGGCCATGGGTTCGGAGTTCGCCAACCTGGGCATCGAGGTCAAACCCATCCTCAACCTCGCTCAGATGATGAAACAAAAGGACGAAAGCGTTACCGGGCTGACCAAGGGCATCGAATTTCTGTTTCGCAAAAACAAAGTCGACTGGATCAAGGGCTGGGGCCACATCGACGGGCCAGGCAAAGTCACGGTCACTGACAGTGCCGGCAGCAAGACCGAGTTGACCGCCAAAGACATCATCATCGTCACCGGCTCCGAGCCCACTCCCCTGCCGGGCGTCGACATCGATAACCAACGCATCCTCGACTCCACCGGCGCGCTGTCGCTCAGTGAAGTGCCAAAACATCTGGTGGTGATCGGCGCCGGCGTCATCGGCCTGGAGCTGGGCTCTGTGTGGCGGCGCCTGGGTGCTCAAGTCACAGTTGTAGAGTTTCTCGACCGCATCTGTCCGGGTGTGGATGTTGAGGCCGGCAAAACTCTTCAGCGTTCATTGAGCAAACAAGGCATCACCTTCAATTTGAGTTCGAAAGTCACCAACGCCATATCATCGGCGAGCGGTGTTCAGCTCAGCATTGAACCGGCGGCGGGCGGTACAGCAGAGTTGCTGGAGGCCGATTACGTGCTGGTGTCGATCGGTCGTAGGCCTTACACCCAAGGCCTTGGCCTGGAAAACGTCAGCCTCGCCACTGACAAGCGCGGCATGCTCGCCAACAAAGGGCACCGCACCGAAGCGGCGGGCGTGTGGGTGATCGGCGACGTCACGTCCGGGCCGATGCTCGCCCATAAGGCAGAAGACGAAGCCATGGCCTGCGTTGAGCAGATCGTCGGCAAGGCCGGTGAAGTGAATTACAACCTGATTCCCAGCGTGGTCTACACCAAACCGGAGCTGGCCAGCGTCGGCAAGACCGAAGAGCAACTCAAGGCTGAAGGTCGCGCGTACAAAGTGGGTAAATTCCCATTCACCGCCAACAGCCGGGCCAAGATCAACCACGAGACCGAAGGCTTCGCCAAAGTGCTGGCCGATGACCGCACCGATGAAATTCTCGGCGTCCACCTGGTGGGCCCGAGCGTCAGTGAAATGATTGGCGAGTATTGCGTGGCGATGGAGTTCAGCGCCTCGGCCGAGGACATTGCGCTGACGTGTCATCCACACCCGACACGGTCCGAGGCGCTGCGCCAGGCGGCGATGAATGTCGAGGGGATGGCTACGCAGATGTAACGCTTTAGTTTTTCGTTACCATGTCTACCGCCTTCGCGGGCAAGCCCGCTCCCACATTGGTTTTGTGAACACCACACATCACCCGCGATGGGGGCGCCTCGGTCTAAATCGGTAGATGCCCCAACGGCAACGCCCCCGGCGTCTTCACCGTATGAATCGCAAAGTTACTGCGAATATCGCTCACACCCGGCAATTTCAGCAGGCGCTCCGTGAGAAAACGGTCATACCCGCGCAAATCCGGCACCACTACTTGCAGTAGAAAATCCGATTCACCGGACACCAGAAACGCCGAAATCACCTCCGGCAATGCAGTCACGGCCACGCGAAAGACTTCGGCTTGCTCGTCGTTATGACGTTCAACTTTGACCCCGACAAATACAGTCAGCCCAAGCCCTACTTCGTCGCGATCCAGATTGGCCTGATAGCCGCGAATCACCCCGGCTTCCTCCAGCATCCGCACCCGTCGCAAACAGGGCGAGGGGGACAAGCCGATTTCTTCCGCCAGTTGCACATTGCTCAATCGACCGTCCCGTTGCAGGGCAGTGAGGATTTTACGGTCGTAGGCATCCAGTTTCATGGTTTGGCAGATCCCGATGGTGTAATCATCTTTAAATGGCAGATTATGCTAATTTTCACTATTTTAGAAGCTGACTACGCAACCACCTGCCCTGCCCTTGCGCCATAGACTGGCGCTACCGAATCGACAACGAAAGGGGCGCAACATGGCAGGACTCGGGCTGTTTTTCATGGCATTGGCGGTGGTGTATTTGTTGCCAGGGCCCGACATGATCTTGCTGCTGCAAACCGGCGCCCGCCAGGGAAAAGGGGCTGCATTAGCTACGGCGATCGGCCTGGGAGTTGCCCGGGGTTGTCATGTGGCGTTGGCCGCTTTGGGGCTGGCGGCATTGTTCAAAGCCGCACCGTGGACCTTCGATGTGGTGCGTCTGGCCGGGGCCGCCTACCTGCTATGGCTCGGTATTCAATGCCTGCGATCCACGATGCTGCCGAACCTGAATGGCACTGACGCCACAGCGGCGAAATCGCGATGGCCGGAGGCGATCCAGCGCGGCGTGCTCACCAATCTGCTCAATCCCAAGGCGTTGTTGTTCTGTTCGGTGCTGCTGCCACAGTTCATCGATCCACACGCAGGATCAGTCCTCAGGCAATTCGCGATCCTGGGCGTGGTGCTAGTCAGTGTCGGCTTTATCTTCGACAGCGCGTATGCGCTGGTCGGCGCGGCGCTAGGCCGTTGGCTGCAACGCAGTCCTTCGGCCCAGCGTCTCCAGCAATGGCTGTTTGGCAGTCTGTTGATCGGCTTCGCGGTGCGGCTGACCTTTGTGCAACAGGCTTAAGCCTTACTGCGCCCGACGGCGGCGACGGTTGATCAACAGCAACGCCACTGCCGTCACGCCGATGACGCCGCCGATCTGCAACGGCCACTTGTAGGGCCGCAAAACTGCACGCGTCGCGTCCGTCGCCTGGGTCACATAACGTTTGCTGGCATTCTCGAAGTCGGGATATGGGCACTGGTGACCAAAGTCCACGGCCCACTGCACATAAGGCCCTTCTTTCACATAGCGCTGGTATAGGGCGCTTTGCTCTTCAAGGCTACTGTTCCAGCCCGCTGCCGCACAGAGCACCGCTGCAAAGGCCTGGCTGGTGTGCGGCAAGTTATCGGCGG
>Ga0247809_1001500_pt1 | contig 10473 bp, 7 predicted proteins | sample UWRJL104311B1_FD_180951 | JGI IMG/M metagenome (GOLD analysis project Ga0247809, IMG submission 180951) | Plant litter microbial communities from Arlington Agricultural Research Station in Wisconsin, United States - UWRJ-L104-311B-1 | ecosystem: Environmental > Terrestrial > Plant litter >...
CCGAAGACACCACATAGCATAGAAGCGCCTCACTTTAGCTTCAATGACAATGTTGCTGTTCACTTTCACTTTCTCTTCTCCCTTCCTAAGCTCTAGCACTTGATTTCGCCATTGGCACCGACTCAGAGCATCCAAATCAAACCCTTCCAATCGTTCGGTTCCTTCGATTCCCAAACCATCCATTTCCCCCAACTTCATAAAACTTACCTCGCTCGGCGCGAACACATCACTGTGGATATCAACCCACTCAAAAAAGCCGTCCTTGTCAATGTGGCGATAGTCGTTCAAGATCCTCTCATTCACACAAACCACATCAGTGCCCACGTCCACTCCTCTCTTGCCTACCACCGCTATCAGACTCACAATCCCCGCCTGGTGACTGACATTGAACTCCACATGATTCTCCTCCCTCTTCTCATCTCCGGATGATGGAACAAAGCACGGCTTTCCATTCCTATCGCGGGAGATGTGCGAGCTTTGCCACGGAACATCTCCGTACTTGGTTACAATGAGGTGCTTGAGGAGGTGCGAAGTGAGTGACAATTTTGCATCTTTGACGTGGTAAAATTTCAGCACCGAGGTCTGTTCATTTGGGGGCAGAAACGATAGTGCCCTGGAAGCCTAGTGGCGAATTTAGCTACAATATCAATATTTGATTGGTATGCATACGATTTGCTTGAAGGATGCCATTTCATCCTTCGGACTTCCCTTCAGAATCCCCCTCGGCACGGGCCAGAGCGGCCGGGTGTCCACGAGCCATTGAATGAGTTGTGGAGTGCTCATCGTTACCGATTCATCCTATCGGTGGTCTTCAAACTAGGACTATGATTATCATTGCATTTGGTTTCACTCGTGCCTGTGATATGCGTAGATAGACTTGGTGGTCTAGTCAGTTCGGTAAACATGAGACGCTCGGGCCATATAGATCACGTGATACAGCTTTCCTTCTCAAGACCAAAAAACTGCCTCACCACTTGCGTGCAGCCTGTCTCACAGTAGATAAAATAGCCGACAGTCATCTTGTTGGTGCATAGGCCAAATCGACTAGCGGTTGTTTTGATCACTGCGAGCTTGCAGTATGTATGGGCAGAGTATGACGCTCCACATCTGACACCTTACATAATACTATTGGCACTAAATACTACTCAGCCTGTCCTCATATATGATACCAGGCTACCAAACAAACTTTTCCTACTATAGTATTTTCAGCTAATTAATACGCGTTGCTACGCCACTTTGCCAGCTGGCCTAAAGTCGGAGCTTGAAAAAAACACCGACGAGTAAGGGTGCATGGTATGGTAAGCTGAACTTTTCAAGGAATTGGTCCTCTAATTTTGAATAATCTTGCAGCTGCATGGCGATTTTCATCACATCAAGAATCTTCAGTTCCCAAGAGGCGTGGATGGTGGCATCGTACGTGAGCGTGTTACTACGTCGGTGGAACACAACTACGGTAAGGTTGATATAGTTGGGGGTGTGAAAAGGGGCTTCGCTTAACGTTAGTGTCTGAAGTGTGCCTCTCACCACAGCCTGTCCTCTCCGTTGTTTCAGACAGTGGTTCCGTTCTGCTGGTAGAACCTAGAAACCTGTGCGAGATCAGGGCGCATCGCCTTATAAGATATACTATTTGTGAATATTATGGGAATACACGGTCAGCGTTAAGACTCAATAACATTGGTTACCAAACGGCAACAAACGACGGGACTAAGCGAAAGGCCCGAGACCTTCTAGCGGATCTTACTGTTTGTTGCGGGGTATGATACAGGATGCACGGGACCTTTTGTACCGGTAAGCTAATGAACTAGGGTAGGTATATAAGAGATATCAACATTGTTCTTACTGGGCTTGGGCTTCTCAGACCAATTGACTCAATCAATTTCACACACAAAATTCAGAAACCTGATGCACTGTCTCAAGCCGTTTTGAGACAAGAAAACGCTCTATTTTCTTCCATGAGTCAGTAGCGAGGCGGTGAAAAAACGTTTTCGCGTGGTCTGACATGCATTGAACACGATGTGGTATTTTTCTTTTCTTTTCTTTTACCGCAAACCTAAACGGGATCCAAAGGTGGTATACCTACTTCTCTACCGTTGAAAACATCATGTCACGTGGTTCCTAGTACCCCAGCTTTGAATTTTGGTAGAGGGGCTATGCAGCTGCTCCAGCCATTATCTTCTTAAAGTAGGGCATATTTTAATTGGACAGGTTAGGGAAGTGGCACAGGTTTACCTCATCCTGGCTTGAATTAAGCTCACTGCATGGGCTTCAAATGGGTAGGTCTCCAGAAGTGCAATCTCGGTAGTACGGGCGTAGACTTTCCGTACGTAACAGTGATTCGGCCGCATATCGGGTGACAGGTATTTTCAGAACCGAGATCTCCCGCTAAAGAATTTATTCTCCGGATAGGGTAGATCTCGGCTCTGTAATGGGTCAAGTGATATTCTGAATAGCAAGCTGTATAGTATCCCAGCCACTTGGTTCGGTCGCTATGCTATTTTTGAACGTTTTATGTTGCCTGAAACGCAAGACCTAATCTTCAACTCGGTCTCCATAGATGAGAAAATGGACTATGGGGTATATTGCCAGCTGGGGTCAAATGATATTAATCTTTACCTATTGCATCTCTTGTAGAGCCTCAGAAAATTTTCTAGAGAGCGCTTCCCCCGAAGAAAGGATAGTATCAGTTCTCAGTTTCTCCACTCAATGTTCTTTGAAACCGTTCAAGAAACTCAACTCTAGATCTGAAGTCCGTGTGTTCTAAGCAGCTTTTTCCAATATGGTAATGCATACACATCTGTAGAAAGTACCACGAGAGGATCATTACTGTTGGATGAATACGTACTGTGAAATGTATCTCAATTGGCGCCGATCAATTCCTCCGATAAATTCGGTGTGGATAGATGGTGAAGTCTTAGTAAAGCTTGCGTAGTCTTGATAATAGTGCATGATTTAAGCTCTGCGTTCTTTATTGTGCGCCGCACCTAATAATGGAAACCGCCCAAAAACTGTAACTCTGGCTCCAAAAGTTCCAAGAGTATAAAGTTTCGGCCGTATGAAATGAAGCAGGTGCAACGGCTATGAGCATCAACTCCTCTGTGGCAGTGTATATAGTCGCCAGTTGGAGACTGCCGGTGCCTATCGTTAGACCTAATACGATTATACTGGGGGTAATTAGCTCTAGTCAGCCTAGCCAATTTAACACAATATGGTTTATTTTAGAGAATCCAAGTTTTGCAATATATGAATGCACTGCCTGCGAGGCGGTGCTATTCAGGAACACATCCAATTTATGAAATACAACATGTTTTTTTGTGAAAAGAAACCCCCCAATATAAATAAATAAAAGATACAAATGACAAATGATATATGAAAGAATAGTTGGTAGGGGTAAGCGACTTATTGACAAGCAGGAATCCTAGTGATCAAACTGGTCGAGGTCTGGGCAGTTGAGTAGGAGTGTATTGCGAACCAATCAGAAAATTAGTCCTTCCCCACATATATGCTCTGACTGGGTTATGCAGTGCTCTCATATTCCAATTATGTTGTCTGAGGATGGTTCTTTTGTTGTATGGGTAAAGTTAGCGCACAAATGCCCCCTTACTTAGGCGAGCATATTCTCCTCCCTGCTTTCTCCTATGCGGTTTTAGACAGCACCCACGTATCATAGCTAGGTTACAGAGCTTCTAAACTAATATGGTGGCACGGTGGAAACCCTCGATAAATCATCTAAATACCCTGAGCTTGATGGAAGGGTTAAACTTTGCTTCGCATATTGAATCATAAGAATTCCTAGGAGTAAGTGGCATAGGTGAGAAGGGGAAGTATTCGCCAAACATCCCGCCGTTTTGGCCAATCACTGCATCATGCTTTTGGGCTGTAAATTGAGGTGGTACAGCGAACAGTGGCTAGGATAGGGATCGACGGATGTTAACCTTGCACCCATAGTTGAGAGGATCAAACGCTATTATGCTTGGTACTCAGCAATTGGAGCTTCCCGGCGGGGGTCAACATCATACAGTCAGGTTTATGGCGAAGGGACGGAGGAAGGCGGGAGGATCAAAATCTTCATTCATGCTTTTGATGGCCCGTGATCCCTTTGGCGCCTGTGCCGCTGCCGAGCCAATTAGTTGGGAATGACTGCCGCGCCTTGCTGGCAGCTCAAGGCGGCCAGGATAGTCAGATAAAAAGTCCCCTGTGGTGGTGTACCGAGGATACGAAGAGGGAATGGAGGGAACTCACAGGGCTTGTTTGGATCCGGGGATGCAAGGAGCGGATTGACAGCTCGCTATTGGCTAGAAATGCCCATCATTATCAACAACCCAGGGGGCTAAACGAGAGAAAAGGGGCTCCTCCAACCACACCCCGGGGTTTAATTACTTATGACATGGTTAAAAGTACGGAGGTACAGTAGAAGAAAAGAATCTCTGCAGGAAATCACAAGTGCCCACAGTCAAAACCCCCAGAAAAACAAAAGAACAAAAAATGAAACTTAAAGCACAAAAACACAAAAAACATAAAACACGAAGCAAACCACCTAACATCAAACCTCCACCTCCACCGAAACTTGATTTAGGATTTGGTTTACATAAGATTCCTAAAAGCGACTACGTATCCAACATGTTCTAAGTTAGGTAGCTTTCAGATAACCACCCGCATTCATGAAATAAGCTTTTCTCGTATTTTTAAGTTCTTGAGGAGCCAAACCGTCGGGCACGCGTCAGTTTCATTATCTCAAGTAAAAGGCAATTGTAAATTCAGTGTTGTAGGGGCCTTATATGCTTGGCCATAATTCTTAGTGAGATGCGGTACTAGCACACCAGCATTTTTCCCCACGCGCACCTGTTATTAAAGTTCTCTACTCAGCTCCGCCTCAGGTGATAGCTTATGGGACAGTCGTCATCAGTTCCTATTGCAATACCCTGGTGTTTGTGCCGCGTAAAAATCGGACGCAATTTCAAATGAAATGCAGCCGCTGCAGTTCTCAAACCATCTCCATCTCCCTCGCGGCGATTCATCCGTAAACGTTTGACTCCTATTCAACGCCCGCCTTCAATGGGCGTTGATCATAGACATGGCGCATATCAAGCCTAACCGCGCTAAGCCCTACGTACGACCGTTGCATCGCTGTCGTGCGAACGCGCCCCCTGCTCATTCAACAGCAATTGGGGTCCGTAGAATCGGAATTATTTTATCGGGCTAGCCCTCGGCAAGATTAATATCACGACCGGACCGGGTTCGTATCCCAAAAAGATTCAAGGAGCATTGTCGTTTCCGCACATGTCAACTTCAGGCAGCAAGTACCGAGAGAATGACTCTGTTCATGACTTTATTGCTCTGCAGCCCCCAAGATTCTGTGCGTCGAATTGATACTACTAGGCATGAGAAACGGTGTTCCCCTAACTTGTGGCGAGTTGTGGCTGTATCCATCTGTTCACACCAAAAAGCTGTTACATTCTGTCTTGCCTCAATGAACCTTTCCTGGAGGCTTTGCTTACGTTGTATTTGCACGAGAGTGAAAGGCAGTATCTTTTCGACTTGTCTTCCATATTCGTCCCCAACTTTCGTCATCAAATAGATCAAGATAACCTGCCTTCGAAATACTATATATGATGGCCTTGGACATTGTTCTCCCTCTTAATCCAACCACTTCCTTTGTTCAGTATTGTATTCTATCTCTACTCCTATTCACTCTGATATATACTCATTATACGATAGTAAAAATGGACAATTCAACCTATTTTCCAGATGATGAGCAAAACTGCGGTGTTACTGAGTATACCGAGAATACAGAACCAGTGTATAGCTCATACACTTATGCCCAGCCTAGTTATACCTACCAGCAAACTATCCCATATGATTACAATACTTCAAATACATACACTTCAGCAAGTTTGGAACCACAATATGCATCTACTCAACCTGCTCTCCAAGGAATGTACAACCCGAGTTACAATCAATACGAGGCTCCAGGTACATCCTACGAAACAGAGTACTCTTCATATGCACCCGTGAGCTCTTCGAGTAATATGGTATCTGAGTATTATCAACCAGTCAGTTATGTGCCACTCGATTCGATGGAAAACCCGGAGGATACCCCCGTAGTTACACAACATGATACCTCAAGCATCCCAAGCCAGCTTCGAAGTAGTGACGAGCACACACATAAGAAAAGTTCATCCAAAACAAAGCATTCGAAAAGTAGTAACATGCGTACCCCTCGAAAACAAAACGGACCGCCCGCAGAGTTCACCTCGATCATTGATTTACACCCAGACTCAAAAACGCGCAAGACACGGAAACCGTTCACAGAAGAAGGAAAGAGAAAAGTCGAGGCAGTCCGAAGTATCGGCGCTTGTGGCCCATGTCGCCAGAATAAAAGAACTGTAAGCTTTCAGATAAAAGACTTCACTGTGACCATCAAGCTAACCAACAAATACAGTGCGGTACCGAAAGGCCCTGTGAAAGGTGTATAAATAGAGCCGGGGGAAACCTCGCAAAGGCGACAACGCAGTGCACTGCTGGCCGACCGCGGGGTGGTTCCAACTCTGATGCATAAAAATACGGTACTTCGAATACTCTCGGATCTGAGATTTTCCATAAATTGACATTACTCGCGCGCGCATGCTTGGTTTTATTGTGAGCTCTGTGGAGGATTTCACTTTGACGTTTGATTTGGAAGGAAAACTCCGGGGTGATAAGAGGAGTATTTATCACGGCCACAAGTTTTGTATTATATAAAAATTTTGGAACCCCCAGAAAAGAACTTGTAAGTACTTCACTAACTACCCTATTGCTCAAAGCTAATCATCTCTTCAAGGGGTTTCATTTTGGGATGAATGTATGGAATGAATGCATGGAATGAACGCATGGATGGCATAGAGATTTTGTTGTACCGTATATCAGATCCTATTTTTTGCGATAGAAAACATAGACTTTGCATCGGTATTCATTTCCTATCTGATTCACATCGCTTTTAGGTTGTTTTGATGACAAGGAAATCATAGAGGTTTTCATTTCGAGGGGTAAAAAACTCAGTGAATAAATAGAGAAATACGGATTCGTTTTCCCCAGTGGTCATCGACATGTTTACAAGATTTTCCAGGTATGGGGAAGTAGTATAGTCACTGATAGCCCATATTCGAAACGTTCATATACTTTGAGATATTCTAAAAGTCCCATCTTGTTGATGTGTTACGCGGTAATTGATTCCCAGCAGGAAAAGAACTAACCGAGCAGAGATTCCTGGCAGCGTGTACCCACGTAAATTATTACTACTAATACTAACATACTTTAGATAGCAAAGATTTATTTTGACACATTAAAATGCAAGCGTGACCTTTACAAAAACTTCAAGCCTAGAGTTAAAAACATTTTTGAACCACTCTGCAACAAATTATATGGTTTAGTTTGCTTTACCATTCGATGATTGATCTATATTATGTTTAGATCTTTCTATATATATAATCTTAGTTTGGAACAGGTCGTACTTGTGACCCGAATCTAGGAGACGTTCAAGGTTACTTAGTAATCCACATCTGAAAAATGTCTAATGATGCTTGTTTCTCCCCGCCAATTCGGTATTTTCAAGATAAACTTCAATCTTGTTGGTCATCTTATGATCGACATCCTTGCAACATAAACATGCGATTATACCGACAATACCAAACCCGAGAGAAGCATAAGCGATGCCCCTGTTTTCAATGTTAGTGTTGTAACATTGCTAACAGACCCTGTACTTACTGAATTCCTTTCTCGTAGGCTCGCTGCACGGCTCTGCCAACGGCAGCAACCACAGCTGGATCGTAAGATGTAGCAAGCTTTGGTGTACCGACTAGGCTCATCAAAGCGGTGACTTCATCAGCAGGTACCCCAGCAGCTATAGCAGCCACAGGGACTAATCTGACAGTCCATTTAGTCACTGAGCTAGTAAATATTGCAAGATAGACTGCTTGCGCAACTATTCGTTGTCGGTCGGTCAGCAATTTCTAAAATGGTTTGAAAGAGATCAAGACTTACTTGCACCTCCCGCAAATCTGACACACCCAGAGAGGCCTCCTGAAGTACCTAGTTGTTCTTGTTCGACTCCCATTTGTGTTATGGCAATACAAAGATAAATGGCCCAGCCGTATCCAACAAGAGAGAGAACAAGGAAAGCAATCATCATGTTCATGTTGTCTGGTTTTCCTAGCCCAAGGAGGCATCCAAAGACTACCATCAACGTCACAGCTCCTGTTTGCTGCCATTGCCAGTTTCTGATTTTGGAGCCAAAGACAGACAACAGAATACCACCAAGTGTGATAGCAAGACCTTGAGGTAGCGACAATGCCGCAGCGCGTTTCCAGTCCGTGCCGTCGGTATAAAATACATTGATCATTGTTGGCCAAACTATACTGGATGAGTAGTAAAACATATTGATGACAGCTAAGGCAACACACGGAGCTGTGAAGTCTCTCCCGTTTGAGCTAGTAAATATGTTGGTGGGGGTCAAAGGTTGCTTGGGGTTACCATATGTCTCCCAGAGAGCAAAACAGACAAGCATGACGCAGCCGACAACCAAAGGTGCAATAACATGTACATCTGTTGATGAATAAACACTCGCCCAGACAATGCCCATAAGAATTGGTAATGATCCTGCAATGAAGAGAAAGATACCGATGTAGTCTAGCTGAGCAAAAGCTTGAGCGTATGGAAGGCCAAGTGGATGAGCTGGGGGGAAGTATAGGAACAGTAATCCAAGGAAGGAAACTGCCTGGAAAGCTGCTGCAGCGTAAAAGTTTGCCCGCCAGCTGCCTACGAAGTATCCGTATCTTGCTGTGACGGGAATGATGGTTATTGTGAGATACACTGCAACGTCGGCAAGCACAACCCCTTTATTCGATGTTAGACTAACATCAACAACTTTTAGGTAGGGAAGTAGTTCTCACCAATGTGTCGCCACTTATTTGGTAACAGTTCTGTAAGAGCGAATGCTGCCATTTGGCAGGTGCCTGCGCCTAGACCGGTCACAGTCATGCCTGCAATGACAGCATTGGTAGATTGTGCGGTACCAACAACAATATGACCTATGAAGCAGACCAAATTTCCACCGACAAGAAACCATCGACGTCCAAAAAGGTCCGTATTTGCACCACTATAAGTTCTTAGTAATTTCTAATCCAGTAAGCGAGTAACTTACGCGACCATGAAGCAAATGGTAATGGAGATAATCCATGCACTGATGAACCATACATTGGCTGATGGGTCTCCAAGATCTGTTGCAATCTGTGGGCCGACCGCCGCCATGACTGGGACTGGAATGAACGACAGCCCATAACCAAGTGACAGGATCTTGGAAACTTTAGTAAATCATCAAAAGTATTGAAGAGTGTACATACAGCAACCACGATCCACGCCTTCGTACTCACAACCGGCTCCTCCTCAGCCAATGCCGATGAGATCTCCGTCGGTTTCCCAGCTTCTTCATACTCTATCTCTTTCGAATTATGCGAGATCTTTTCTGTTTCCATGTTTGCTAATTTCAGTGGCGATTTCAACCTATATATGGCTGGCGACTTTAAATTCCAAGGAGGGCAAGTGAGATACGTATTTGAATTGATAGCAGTTATTATTGTTAATCTTTTTTCTGGGAGATTGAAGCTAAAGTGAAGTAAACACTAAAAATCAACTACGGATAATCGTTCCCCGCGTTATGAAGGAGGTCAAAGCTTGTTGAGAGTAAAGCGTGGAATGGAAATACTTTTCCGTCTCAAATCTCGTCTCTTCTAACCAATGAAAGACCTCTCAAGCAAAAGGGATATCTTTCTTGGCAATGATTGTCTCGAAGGCCAGGAGATAACGGCTTCAGAATCTTAGATTTTGCATTATTCCCGGTAGTTTCTCAGCTACTAATGACTAATGCGCATACATCATTCTTTTTATGAGAGTATTGAGAGTAATAGTGCGCAGCACCAATGACCATTTTTAGTGACTCCCAATTGACTGACGTTTGGCTAGAATATCTTAAAACTCTAATTTATAAGCCCCGGCAATGTATTGAAATATTAAACATTCAAAGATGTATTTTATGTTGGATTGATTGGCTGGCTATCGGCGTAACCAACTCCTTGCCCATAACCTTGTCTTTTTGTTGACTACTGCATCCTCCATAGTGACCATGACTCTAGACACCGCGCCATAAAGGCAGAGTGCAAGTAAATGTACGAGTTTGATAGTATTTTATTTTTTGTTGCTATTTACTTACTTAATTAACAGCGTTCCTGCTCGTTCTTGCTCATATTGCATCAAAGCTTGAACTTGAGCATCGCTCGTTACATCTCCACACAATAAACGGGCTTTCCAGTCCACGTATGGAAGGATATCCCCATCGTCCCAAACACAGCTCTTCCGCAAGCCCAGGAACAGCGACTCAAACTCTTCCCTGTCTTCTGATATTCCCCCCCCCCCCCCCCCCCCCCCACCCACACCACAACCTCC
>Ga0247809_1001501_pt1 | contig 10456 bp, 17 predicted proteins | sample UWRJL104311B1_FD_180951 | JGI IMG/M metagenome (GOLD analysis project Ga0247809, IMG submission 180951) | Plant litter microbial communities from Arlington Agricultural Research Station in Wisconsin, United States - UWRJ-L104-311B-1 | ecosystem: Environmental > Terrestrial > Plant litter >...
CCCACTCCATGATCGTTGCCATCGGGCTGCCCATGCCGCCGCTCTCTCCGTTCATGCGGCACTGCTCTCCCCAGTGGATTAACAGCACTTCAATTTCTTCGATCATCACCAGCTCCCCCGAACAAACCGAACCTGACACAAAAAACCAATAACCCGACACACACCTGACACACCTAAAAACCTTATAAAACAATGCTTTAAAATAACTGTGTCAGGTGTGTTAGGTGTGTTGGGTAGTTCTTCACGCATAAAAAAACAAATAGAGCGTTGTTTTAAGATCAGCTGTTGTTGAGGTGCGTATGCCTGCGCACGCGTTAAACCTGACACACCTGACACGGACCGACGCAAAGCCAGTAAAAACGCGGGCTGTGGCTGTGTCAGGTTGTCGTTAACAGCCTGAAACAGAGGAAACACACCTGACACACTATTGGTCGTCATGCTGCCGCACTCCCCTTGTCAGCAAACTTCACGTGATCCCAGCTATCCACACTCCAGCCGCCAGACCGTGCCTGGTCTCTCCACTTGGCCACGGCCGTTCCGAGCGCGCCAGCGGTCATGGATGGGGCGGGGGAAGGCGCCGGATCGATGCCAGACCAGGGAAAGAAGAAGGTACCGAATGCGCGACGCGCCCCCTCCATCCATGGCACGCGCTGCACCTTGTCCACCTCAGTCGAAATGAACCCGCTGAACTTCGTATGGCTCAACGAATGCTCTTTGTTCCGATGGCACCACTCCAGGAAGAGCGCGTATAGATCGCTGCTCACGCAGATATCGAAAGGCGCACCGAGCAAGCCATGCCGCCATTCACGGAGAAACGTTTGCCAGCTGGCCATGCTCAATTCCACCAGCCGCTGACGGGCATCAGTGTTGGGCGGACGCGTACGCTCATCGAAGTCACCCAGCGGATAACTGAGCAAGTAGTCGTAAAGCGCTTCTACTCCGCCATTGGCCAGTTCGTACGCGACCTTCTTCTGGGCATTAGCAGGCAGCGTGCCCTTGGGCCACACCACCAACATGCGGCGATCGTTCTCGCCGATCGGCCAAGGCATGATCTCGTTCGAAAGGAACACCGCATTCATGTGGTTGGCTTCCTCCCAACCGTTCACGAACTTCGACTCCATACGGACTGTTTTGCCGGTGACCATATGCTTGATCTTGCCAACCTGGTTGTAACGCTGATCCCGGCTGACGACTTCCTCAAACACGCCGTAAAGCTTGTTCGACTGCCAAACAGTCCAATTCGACTCCAACTGAGCCTGGCCGACTGTCGCACCGCAATCACCGTAGATCTGACCCATGATGTCGCTGAACAAAAGACTTTTGCCGCTACCTTCCATTGTTGAATGCAACAGCACGGCGGTATCCATCTTGGCACCGACGTTTTGCAGCGGGTAAGCCAACCACTTCGTCAGCCACTCAGTTGCTGCCTTGTCGCCGTTGCACAAAAATGGAATGAGCGACTTCAGGGTGCGACATTTCTCTAGGTCGCTGTCAGGCACCAAAGGCAAACCCTCGAAGGTGTTGATATACACCTCAGGGTCTTTCGTCATGCACGGGTCAAACACAATGTGTTCCATATCCACCGTGCGGCGATCCGGACTGTTCAACCACATCCCGTACGCATCACCTAAAGACATTTTCAGCGCCCCTTCGGGAATACGGCGACGCTTTTGGATGTCCCAAGAGTCCTTGGTGCCATCGATGTAAACGTAACGCTCGACCGGTGCCATCCCATTGCCGCTGACCTGCTTGAACTTGGCTTCGGCCTTCGCCTTGTTGGCTAGGCGTTCAGCCATGTCGTCGGCGATGACCTTCTTCACCGGCAACTCCAACCAGTCTTTCGCAAGCGGCTTGGTCACCAGCATCTCGAAAGCGGACTTCTTGATGATCACTCGCTTGAAGGTGTCGAAAATCGCAGTCTTACCCTCAACCAGTGCAAACCGGGTGAAGATCCGTTCAGCCGTCCAAGGATTCCCCCCGCCCCCCTCTGGAGTAGCAGCGCCGTTTCCGGCGGGCTCTTCCAAAGATGGGGCATGGGGAAGATCATTCAGTTGGACAGACGCTGCCGACACTGCCGCCGCGTCGAGCTGGGCACGAACAACATCAAGACCTTGCTCAATGTGCAAATCATTCCAATCCTTGGCCATCAGGCAGCCTCCCCAAAACAAGGAAACGCAGCGAAGCCACCAACCTCAACGGCAGCAGCTTCTGCTTTAGTTCGACCGGGATTACCAGCTGCATCCGGATCATCGTCACCCGCGACAACAATTGCCGCCTCCGGGTGCAGCGAACGAATAGACCGAACGACGTTAACCAGGTTGCCCGAGTCAACAGCCATCGCTACCGGCCAACCACTTGCCATATGCACACTGGCAGCTGTCGCGTAGCCCTCGGCAGCTGCAACAACAGCCGGCGAATCGACGACGCCCAACACATGGAAGCAGCCCGATTTGCGGCCGTATTTCGGAAACAGCTTGGTGCCCTGCCCGTTGATCGATTGCAGACTCCAAAGCTTGCCCGCCAGATCCCGCAAAGGGATCGCAATGCTGCCAGGCTTGAACATCAGGAAGCTCAGTGATGCTGGGCGTGGCTTAGGAAGGTTGTTAAAAAACTGCATGGCGTTGCTGCCGGACCATACTTGGCAACGCTTGTTGTGATCATCAATAGACAGAATCACAGTGGTATTGAAAAAGCCGATACCGAAGGCACCGACTTGTTTCCGATCGAGATAAGCGCTCTGCCCTTCTGACCGGCAGTGTTCGGTCCAGATTCGCTGGCAGCTATCCGCGACCAGTGAACGCATCTCCTCGAGTAACGCCTCATCAGCCTCGACCTCAGCCTGACGCTGTTTACGTCGCGCCTCTGCTTCTGCGGCGAACCGCTTCTTTTCCTCGGCGGTCATTTCAGTTTTTTCAGGACGCCAGCCAGCATCGTGTGCCAGCTTGATCACGGTACCCATGCCGGTACCGCCCTTTTTGAATGACTTCCAAACGGACAAGGCCGCTTTGCCGTCGTAACTTTTACTGCTCTGGCTCCAGATATTCCACGGACCGTAACCGTCCTGACCGAACTCAGCTTTGAGGCCCATACCGACCTCGATCCACGTTTCTCGTGAGTCTGGCGATATGTATTGAAGAAGGTTGGGCAGATCGAAAAGCTGTAGAGGGATTTTGTCGCTACTCATCGACGAACCTCCCGCAACCCCTGACAGTGGACGCAGGTTTCGCAACCCTCAATCGTCTGCTGTCGAAGCAACGGGATAGGATCATCACAATCCTCACAGAACTGAGCACTGACGCGACTCGAAGGCACACGGCGGCTGCGGTGAAGGGCAACGTCAAGCAGGTATTGCGCCTGGTCATTGGCGCGATCGATATCGTCAGCCATTGACGCGATCCTCCATCGCCAGACGAGCACCAGCCATGATGCCAAGGATTTCGCGGATCACATCCATGCCCTGTTTTTCAAGCTCGAGGACTTCGTGGAGCTCCCAGATGTTGTCGGCAGCTCCGTCGTGCATTGCTGCTACAAACTCGCCAGCCTCGCCGAGCAGCTCACCCACGGCTTTCAAAGCATCACGTGTTGCTGGTACTGGCACCGGGCGGTACCAAACTGCACCCGTTGGGCGCATCAGGGCATCAAGCAAACGCGGATCACCAGTCAGCCTGATCAGCTCTTCAAGCTCATCAGGGTTCAGCCAGCGACGCTCTTCATCGAGCTTGAGTTTCTTTTGAAGGGTGTCGTTGTCCAACACCATGTCAAAGGCAAGGGCGGTGATTCCGCCCTTGTAGTCACGACCAGCACGATAGATCGCCTGGCGCAGAGGAAGAACCGGACCCGCGTCCGGCAATAGATCTGTTCGACTCATAACCGTAAATCCCCTGTTTACGGTGTAGTCATAGTCCAGGGTAAACCCTATCCTACGACTACGACCGATGTGCATGTGCTGTGTATCGTCGTAGCTGGGCTGGGGGATCTTTGGTGAGAGGCCCCAGCTCGGCACCCTTTTAAGCTGCTTTCGATTCCTGAAGATCCTGCGGCACACAGAAAACATCTGGACGAAGCCGAAACCGAGAAACTCCGGTCATCAGCTCAGCCCGTACCACAAGCTCTGCTGGCAAATATCCACGCTTAAGCCAATACGAGACGATCTGCTGCGAAACCACACGTCCCGGACTCGACATGACCTGCGCGAAGGCGACTTGACCTTTTGCAGCATCGACAGCTTCAACGAGCGCTATACGCATCTCATCAGAGTGGTTCATGTGGACCTCAATGCAGAAAGTACGAACAGAAATTACAGCTAAATTTGTATTTAAGCAACAAATTAGCGTGTTGGATGGAGTACAAAATCATTTGTATTATTCAGGGATGACTAAAGCCTCCAAAAACCCATCAGCCGTAGCCGCCCTATTCAAGGCACGGCGAAAGCAACTCAAGCTCAGCCAAGTAGCACTCGCCGAAAAAGTGAGGGCGCTCTTGGGCCCCGAAGAAACGTTCAGTCAGCAGACATATGCTGCATTCGAGGCGGGCGACACGAAAAACACTCGCTTCTCTATCCAGATTGCCCAAGTGCTTGGTATCTCAATTGAAGAAGTTGCCGCGCTGAACAGCGAACAGAAGCCGCCAATCGCCAATGAGGCGGTAATGCTCGGCCCAATCGAAGTCTGGGATGACGAGACTCCACTAGATGACGATGACGTCGAGGTTCCATTGCTCAAGGAAGTGCAGCTTTCAGCAGGAAATGGCAGGGCTGTCACGCACGATCACGTGCGATCCAAGCTCAGGTTTGGAAGAATCTCCCTACGCAGGCAAGGGGTCGAGCCCGACAATGCCGTCTGCGTAACCGTATCCGGCAATAGTATGGAGCCCGTACTTCCGAATGGCAGCACGGTGGGGGTTGACCAAGGGAAAAAGGACTTCAAGGATGGGGATATTTATGCGCTTAGCCACAATGACGAACTGCGCGTAAAGATGCTCTACCGACTTCCGCTTGGCGGCATCAGAATGCGAAGCTTCAATAGAGACGAGTATCCCGACGAGGAGTACACCCAGGAAAGAATCCAGTCGGAATCGATAGTCATCATTGGACGAATATTCTGGTACTCCGTCCTACGCTGAAATCAAATTAAGCCCGCATCGAGCGGGTTTTTTTTCGCCCGAAATCAAAATACAAATTAGACTGTTGACCTAAATACAAATTGAGTTGTAGTCTTGCTCTCGTACACCTCTCACCAAAGAGTACGAGCCATGCAAACCACACAGCACAGCACCACCCGCTGCCCGGTCTATCTACACCCGGCAGCAGCAACAAACCGCGCCGCCGTCATCGCCATTCAGCAGACCACTGGCCTACTGGTCATCATTAATACCCGCAGCAAGTCCACCGCAGCCCAGCTCATTGGTAGCGTTGACTCTTCCCCATGGGGAGGTGACGCAGCATGAACAATCTCACCCTTGAGGAATTGAATCTCCAGATTCTGGCTACCTGCCTCCTAATTAACACCCAAGGAAAGTGGCATGCCTTTTACTCGCTCAGCGGACACGTTGGGCAGGCCGATGTACGGATTACATCCTCGGATAACGATTACCAAGTCTATGACCCGGCCAGGTGGGCAACGAAGGACGCCACCTTCACATCTACAAGCCGCCACCAGAACGAGTGGCTCACCGAAGAAGCCAGACGCCACTCCCTAATTGATCTGCTGGCATGGACACAAAGCCACCTCAGCATGGAGGCCGCAGCATGAAGCAGCTTCTGATCGGCCTGGCTGGCCGCGCACGTACAGGCAAAACCACCGCCGCCACTCACCTGGCAAACGTTCACGGCTTTCAGACGTACGCATTCGCAGACCCGTTGCGCGAAGGCCTGATGAACATCTTCAACCTGAGCCCATGCGACTTTGACGATGCCCGTAAAGAGCAGCCTATAGGTTGGCTCGGTCGTTCTGCACGCGAACTGATGCAGTCCCTTGGCACCGAGTGGGGCCGCAACATGGTTCACCCCGAACTATGGCTGTTGCTAGCCGAACAGAACCTTGAGTTCCTCGGGCAAGCCCACGACACCGCAACCGGTTTTGTGATCAGCGATCTGCGCTTTGAAAACGAAGCCGACTTTATCCGCAAGCGTGGGGGCATCGTGATCCACGTACTTCGCCCAGACGCTACAGAGGTCAATCCACACGTCAGCGAGTCGGGTATTGGCATTCAGGACAACGACCTGGTGCTGCATAACGAAGGCGCGCTCGACGACCTGTTCGGCCAACTCGATGAGTTCTTCACTGCATTGACAGCCCGCTTCGACAGCGCAGCAGCCTGAGGACAGCGCCATGAACCGCACCCTGGATCAAACGGCCGCCGTGCTCGGCCTCAAGCCCCGCGCCTTCCGCACCAGGTTGCGGGAACTGCGCATCCTGACCACCGACGGTGACCTGGCCAGCCATCACCGTGACCGGGGCTATCTGTTCTCAGATCCGCGCAGCGTTCAAATCGGAAACACCAACCGCTACAGGCACTACGCCGTCGTGATGGTGAAGGAAGAAGGCATCGAGTGGATCGCAAAGAAACTGAACATCACCATCACGCACAAGGACGCCGCAGCATGAGCCTGAACGCCATTACCCAAGCCATCGGCGCACTGAAGCTGATCCCGATGTTCCTCAATCACCCGACCGTCATCAGTCGCGCCACACTGATTGGCGCATCGGTCGAAGCCATACAACTTCTGGAATCGTTGCCACCAGTCAGCGCCGAATTGGCCGAGGTATTCCGCTGCGTCGACGCGGTCATCGGTGAAGAACAAATCGCTTACGTCACCCCGACCAAATCACCGGAATACCCCTACGGCGCCGTAGTCGCCGACCAGCACGGAAATATCTGTGCGGCTGCCATGGGGAAAAGCAAAGAAGGCCTCGCCGAATTGATCCGCCTCAAGTTGCTGCCCCCATTGGAGGGGCACGGGGAGGACGTCGCATGAATAACACCCTCGATCAACTTCGTCGCCAGTTCGCGACACCTTGCCCGACGCTGGCAGCCGTTCGAGAACACTACTTCTCGCACATCCGAACCGACCGGCACCTACTGACCGAAATCAAGAAGGGCCGCATCAAGCTCACGATCAAGCGCCTGCACGGCTCCGCAAGAGCGAAGCCAGTGGTCTACCTGCACGACCTCGCCGACTACCTCGACGCCCAAGCGTTGACGGCAGCGGCCTGACTCACCGGTGTCCCCTGCCGCCCAGGGGTAAACAACTGCATTCAATGAGGCACAGCACATGAGCAAAGCACGCCCCTTCATCGACACGCTACGGGACATCGAGGCCGGTGGTCTTCTCGATGAACTGAGCGAGGCCCAGTACAGCCTGATCGACGCCATTCGCCTCTCCGGCAAAGCCGGCAAGCTGGTGATCGAACTGAACTACAAGCCTGACGGGCGCGGCCAGATGAACATCAAGGCCGACGTGAAGGTGAAGGAACCGGTTCTGTCCCGCGGTACTTCCCTGTTCTTCCTGACGCCCGAGGGCAACCTCACGCGCCGCGATCCTCGGCAACAAGACCTGGCTTTACGCCCTGTCGAGGACGAAGACCAAACCCCGCTGCGCCACGTCGCGCCGTAACGATCACTCACCAAAGACACTGGAGCACATCCAATGCAAGAAGCCATCCACCAACTGGTCTCGCTCGCGCAATCACTGGGCAAGCCACTGGATCACCCTGCACTGCCAGCGCCATTCGCTCTCGTTCCCGATGGCGTACAGATAAAAGACCTCGAAGGCCTGTTGGCCGCCCCGACTCGGATCCGTCAGGGCGTGAAAGTCCTTGATGCCGACACCTTCATTGCCTACATCAATCGCTACGCAAGCCTGGCCTCTGTAGTGTTTTGCGACGGACCTGAAGGCCGCACTTTCAAGGGTGTACTTGATTACCACCAGCCTGACCAACCGTCTTGGGGTCAGCACGTGGCTGTATATCAGTGCCCAATCAGCATCGAGTGGGGCCGCTGGAAAGCCTCAGATCGCAAGAAGATGGATCAGGCAACGTTCGCCGAGTTCTTTGAAGACAACATCAAAGACATCACCGCTCCGGAAGGCATCCCGAACGCCCCATCCGCAGCGGATATGCTCGAAATCAGCCGCACCCTCGAAGCCAAGAAGAACATCAGCTTCCGCCAAGGCACCCGGTTGGATAACGGCCAGGTCCAGCTCACCTACAACGAGCAGATCGATGGTCAGGCCGGCGAAACAGGTCAACTGAAAATCCCCGAACAGTTCTACATCGGCGTGAAGCCATTCCTCGGCGGCGACGCGTTCTGCGTGGCTGTTCGTTTCCGCTACCGCATTCAAGACTCTCGCCTGGTCATGTGGTTCGAGCTGGTCCGCCCGGACAAGGTACTCGAAGAGGCTTACATCACCGTGCGCGCCAAGATCCAAGGATCAATAGGCGTCGTGCCGATGTACGAAGCAACCATCTAACCATTGCTACATCCCGTCGCCGGCCTCTCACCAAGAATCCCGGCGGCGGGCTCTACCGAGGAACACAGCACATGCAAGCACAACATCTAATCATCATTGCCACCTTCACAGCCATTGGCTTGCTGATGATGGCTTACTACATCCGAAAGCTGATCTTGCAGGCGTTCGATCGGCATTACGCGGCAGGCATTCGTGACCACAAGATGGAGCACGGAGGACGCATTGCTGCGCTGAATGCAGACATCGCAACACTTTCGCAGCTGCGCACCCGTGAGGCCCAGCAACTGGCCGACCTGCGTAAACAAATGCACAACATCAAGACAACGCCGTTCACGCCGAGTGACTACCGCGACCTTATGGAAATCACCCAGCTCCTGGCACTCGCACTTCAGACTTGGAAGGCACTGCACGGCACCAAAACGACCCAGGCACGAGCCGAACAACTGATCAAACTTTCCCGGGCCATGGCGTACCGCGTATTCCATACAGTGGAATCAGCAGCAAACCTGAACGCCCAACCGTTGGACACCCAACTCATCGAATGGCTGGACAAGCGTGGAAACTTCAACGGGGAACCGGAGTTGAGTTCGATCAGCTTTCCTCTATCAGCTGACATCTACGGCTACAAGCATCTGCGCGATGCAATACGCGACGCCTATGAACTGGACATGAAACGCAAGGCCATCGAACTGGGTCAACTCCCAGCGGAGAACGCTGCATGACAGCGCTCCGCCGAACGGTCCGAATCCGGCAAGGGCAAATGCCGCCCCTCGACCTGCAAACCACCTGCGACAAATGCAACAAGTCGCGGGCACATGGCAACCATCAACAATGCAGCAAGCAACGTCAAGCCGAAGGCATCGCACGCCGCGCAGGCGATTTGTGCCAATACCCTCAAAAAGTGGTGATCGCATGAAAGTAGCTCTACCCAATCCGATACTGGACGGCGCAACTCTGAGTGCGACAGTCAGCACCGGCTTCAAGGCCACGGGCCCAGAAGGAGTTCCCGCCCGCATAGCCATCGTCGATGAACATGGAAACATTCTGGCCATCGGTGATGATGTTGCCTGGGCAGCCTGGCGCGTCTGTGTTGAGGTACAGGAAAACTTCTGGGAAGGGCATGGCCACTTGGTGGTCCATACCGCCCCGCCAGGACAGGGTCATAACAAGAAGCTTGCAGCTTGATCATTCAGGGCGGTCGACACCGGCCGCCCATACACCTGTTCGGCGTTCAATTCGCATCCAGCGGCGCTGGCCGGATTTGGCTATGAGTAACAGATCGATGTAATCGCGCCCCTCGGGCACAACTCCACGTATGTAGACGACGATCCTTTCGAAAGTGTCCATCATCAGCTGACGCACCCTCTCACGAGCCTCTACCTCTTGATCATCAACTCCTTTTGCGAGATTTGCCCAAAGCCTGGCATCTGCGGGCGTTTGCCGCAAAGCTACGCTTGCCAGTTCGCGCTCTGCCTGCTGGACGCCAGCCTTGGCCACCTGCAGCTGCTCTTCCAGATCCCTGGCCTTGCGGACAAACACCATCGGCGTAGCGCCATCGCTCTCCCCAGCTAACAACGCCTCGGTCACACGGGACAACTGACGCTCCAGATCGTCAACTACTTTCCTGGCATTCACCAGGTGAACACGAAGGTCCTGACCACCATAGGCCGGTTCCTGCAAACGCTGAAGATTGATCTGGTCAGAGCAGTACGCCATCAATGCTCGCTCAACTGGCGCAACACTGATACTTCCTGCCTTGCACCCAGCAGCGTTCATGTTCGACACACAAAGCAAGCGGCGATTGCAGTCGCGTAGTGTCCCGTCCGGTTTGATCTTCACCATTTGGTTCACGCCAGTCATGGCTGTACCGCAATATCCGCAGTAGGTAACTCCAATGCCAGTAACCACACCCGGAATCGCACCCTTCGGCCTGCGTCGACTGCGCTGCGTGGTCAGCACCTGAAGCTCGTCAAACTCCACATCGGA
>Ga0247809_1001502_pt1 | contig 10454 bp, 9 predicted proteins | sample UWRJL104311B1_FD_180951 | JGI IMG/M metagenome (GOLD analysis project Ga0247809, IMG submission 180951) | Plant litter microbial communities from Arlington Agricultural Research Station in Wisconsin, United States - UWRJ-L104-311B-1 | ecosystem: Environmental > Terrestrial > Plant litter >...
TTCAAGAAAACTGACAGTGAGTGTGAATGAGTTAGGCTAATTTTGTATCCTCGTGGATACGGGTAAAGTTACTTACATATATATCTATCTATCGCCAAGTGATAAGAAAGATGCTAGCAATATATTCAGGTGCTTGGTAACAGGCTTTAACGTTTGCTAGATTGGTCTGCATGAGTGGTTTATCTAGCCTTTTTCTACTTGTTCAATCTGTGACTTGAGGATCTTTTTCTGGTGAAGACCTGCGTATTTCTTTTCTCACAGAGTAATGAGTTGCCACGGAATTTTCTCATCTTGCGCAGCCGACCTGGCTTAATTCTGTAGCAGGGATTCCTTTCACTGGGCATAAAATTTCCCCTTTAACCTTGCCTTCTGCACAGCAAACCTTTCATTTCTGACGACCTCCAACCTGTCACGATCTAAGGGAGCTCTTCCTGCCTGTCTGCCTGTACAAATAGGCTAGCACAATATGTCTAGATCCCAGACGTCTAGAGACATGATAATCAAGACATTACATCCGTAACTTGAGAACCCCAAAGGTGATTCGCTATACCACCCGAACAGTATCCAACTCATGTGTGACCCCGTCGCTACATTGATTAGTTCTAGAAGTTTCTGCCTATAAAGAGCAGCCGGGACATTAATCGCGGCTTAAAGCTTAATATGTTTTTGGAAGTTAACAAGCCTCAGGGCTAGAGTAGAAAACATATATAAGTCCTGACGGGAGGCCCAAAATGCCCAGCAATCACCAGAACACGCATTGATATCACAGCGTCTTGGACATGTTGAAGAATCTCCCCTAGTACGTGGTTACTTGGAACAAAAAACTATGGATTCTTGAAGAACCAATTCACAATGCTGTCTTGCGGCCTTCAAAATGTGACGGAAAGGAAACGTGGTTGGGGTTTTTTTCGTTGATCAGTCACACGATTAACTATTTGCTTCAAGCAAGTATATGGTGTGGGCAGAACTAACGGTATTGAATGACTATGTAACAGGGGGTTTGATTCTAGATCACACTCAGCTTTGTGGTTGTCGTTGGAATCGGTTTCATCTGTTTGCTTGCTAGATGGGCAGACCAAGTAGTCTGACCGCCTTCACACTTAACGCAACGTCTTTGTTAACAAATTTAAACGGCAAGGAATAGGTTTTAGTGCTGAGATACTCCATGGGTAAGGAGGATTCGGAGGCTTGTATCATAGTCACGTAGTTCGTTAAGTCAAATTCGAAAGAAAATATTAGACATACAGAAAGACATAACCCACGTTGCATTGAAATCCAACAACCGCCTGTTCAACTGGCAAGTTCTATATGGCATATTGTAGACAAGGAGCCTTCTGGGAGGGGAGTCTTGTGCTATTCTCTTATTTACCATTGCCATGAAAATAATTGGGATAAGTTTAGCCATAAATAGACCCATCTGTAAGGTTTAAAGGCGGCTGTATTGTTCGAACCATGTAATTGGCACTAATTTCGCCGATTAAAATCTATTGTGAGAAAAATAATTCAGATGAGAAACCGCTAAAGTTATGAGCTTATAAGCACTGCGACGAATGAAGGTATAGGTTCCAATTTCAGTGTGGGTATATACTAATCTAAACTCCGCAAATATTGCTCTTCAATATCGATTGATCGCCATTTGCCCTAATACAGAACTCAAAATGCAGCCTTGTTCACCATCAACACCTAAATGTTATCCTTTTAAACCATGAGCAGATTGGCTGAGCTGTCACAGATTTCACCCTGGCTTCAAGTTAGAACATATCCGTAAGAAGTCTAATAGTGATTGGTTTCACTTACGCAAACGTCTCAAAAGATATTCCTCTCTGTTTCCTTGTACCAGGCTCATATTTTTCCGGCACAAAACTGACAGTTGCCCAGCTTCTGATGAGCTTTCTCCAGTAGCAGACTTGTGCCGCCGGCGTCAAGTGACGATCACGAAATGTATCAACACTATTCTTCGCAATGCGTTTCGCCTTCTCTTGATCTGCTGTCAACTCAAGAACCTTCTCCTCTAGGTCTGAGAAGTCGTCTTGGATCTCGACGAAGTTCTGATGGGGACCAGAGCTAACAAGGAGGCCGTGTTGTGGTTCTACCCACGTTCGATTGCTCATGAATACGACTGAATTACAATTCTGGAGGTATTTGCCCCGCCCAGAATAACTCCGACCTACAGTATGAGAAGTTAGCGAGAATATTTCGCAAACTCGCCTTGGCTTGACAGTGCTTGGGTTGTACCTTCGGTCTGAATAAGGAATTGATACTGGCAATTCTGTGGTATACTTAACATTTTTCGCCTGTCGCTTGATTTCACCTGTGTAGCAGATGCCCATTCGACACCCTGCACATCCGCCCATTTCTTGCCTTTCGTAAGCTTCACCAAGTTTCTCCTCTGTTCATTTGTCCTGACACTTCCTCTCCAAACAACCTGCTTTCTCTTTTGTTCGAATGGAAGCTCAGAAGTAGCAATCTCATCTCGTATTTGCTGGTATTCGCCTATTAAATCTACGGGCCAGCTCCAGTACCCGAAATCAGACATGACCCATTTCTCCGCTTGGTCATCAGTACGAGAGAGAGCCCATATAGTGTGACCAAGGTGCTGTGGATCCGCAATGTCGACTGCGGTGAAGGAGAACTCGATATTTGGAAGTGGTGAGGGCGAGGTAACAATTGCCCGGTTGATGGCATGGAGGATAGCCACGGATCTAGTCTCCTGAAAACTAGAGCTGAATCTCGATTCGATAATGTAAAGCTGTTAGTTCGAATGTTAGCGTAATATACAAGAGAAAACATTGCAATGTTGAGGATGATTGAGAATAGAAGGGGTGAGAATACTTGTTGATCAAAAACCATTGCTCTGATGCCACCATCTTCTTGCCATGATAAATCTAAGTCCTCTGGAGTAACATGACCTATGCTCTTCCTATACTTGGTTGCACGCTCAATATCGGTGAATAACCCCGAGAATGCTGAGGCACATTGCGAATCATCCAGCGTGAAGACCTTTTCATCTCGAGCAGTATCGAAATACCATTTGCTAGGCTCTAAAATTCCACTAGGCTCGCTTGTTGAACTCGATACTCTGTCTTGAGCCATGTGTGTTGCTTCTATCCTCGATGGGGTGGTAGTGTTGGGTGCATCAGTTTTGGAAACCTGGGGATTTTCAACGGGTATCCGATTCTTCGGGCCTGAATTGTTAATCCAGCTGAAAGGAATAACATGCCGAGTTTCGAAGGTGAATAGTACAGCACTGGTGCACAATATGAAGATTAATATTATTATGAATAGTAAAGTAATACGAGGACGAATTAATGTCGACGTCTGGCGGTTAGGTGACATTTAGATGAGAACTTAGAAAAACCGTAAGACGGTAAGAGTAGAAGAATACAGAAGTTTGAATGAGAAAAGACCAAACGTAGATCTGGTAAGTGCAGGTGTTGGGGCCTATACGACAATATTAGAGCATACATGAATACTGATGAATATGCATCTGCTGCCTCTTATTCTTCCAGGTTTAGTGTCCAGTTTGATCCACCACCTTTATATTAAGCGTTTAAACCCAGTAAATTATAGAGTCTGTTACCATATACTGGTTCCAGTTTCCGAGATACGTGACACAGCCCCTTAGCTGAGCTGCCATACAATTGTATAACCATGATCTGCATGTCATACCTGATCGTGTCACTTTCTGGGTGGGTAATATCTTACCATACTTCCTCGTCAAAATTACGTATATGAAACTTCTGCCTCGCCAAACATATTAGTAATCTGGGTTCCCTCTTTCAATAAAATGCTTAAATATCGGCTGGTTGGTAGTTAACTAGGTATTTTGTACACAGCCTACCTACCGCAATGATCCAATTAAGCTCGGACAATCGTCACAGTAATCCTTGTCTCTAAATGTTGTTCCATAAGGGGAATATTTTTTAAATCAGCAGTGAAGCCAATGAACAACAACAAAGTCTATTCCGAAAGGTTTACAAACTCTTGTATCCCCTCAATTAGATTCTGTAGATACATGATGTATATATAAATACTGGCCGCCAGAGCAGGAATCCGCAGAATGTTGACTTATGAAACACGTTGATATCTTACAAACTTCGCATACAAAAGTGTTATTCTCGGAAAAATCATTCAAAATGGTAAGTGGGGCCAATCTAGCCATGATGATGCAGATCATCCAGTATGGTAATTTAAGCGAGATCTAAACGAATGAGGGTATGATGCTCGGCTATTTGTTGATGTCACGTGTAACGGCAATACCAACATTGGCCAATCCAGTGCTAACCAGTATGGTTGTCCTGAAAATTCTGGGAATACAGTTACTTGGCATATGTTTTAAATCTTCGTAAAATAAAATAAAATAAAATAAAATAAAATAAAATAAAATAAAATAAAATAAAATAAAATAAAATAAAATAAAATAAAATAAAATAAAATAAAATAAAATAAAATAAAATAAAATAAAATGAAAGAAGGTGCATACCCGACCTTTCTCGCAATTCTCACTGCTTTCGTAATAATGCAAAAGTCATGTGACCAATCAAACAACATATTAGTGCTTACGAGAGTGGTTCAACACTTGGCATAATTAAGAATGGGAACACCCAAGGTCGTCACGACCACTCTCTGACTTTCAGCATTTAATTTCATCGTACGCTGGACTATTGAATCCCATAAAACACTTGCAATGGCTAAGAGAATTCACTTTCAACTTTAACTGTTAGCTTAGACTATAAAGTACGTTATTTTCAGTAGGATAAATATATCTCGTTAAAGAACCAACTCTGCCGTCTCGTCATGCCTTTCCTTTATCCCAAATAATTGAGTTATAGGAAATTACATCGGATTCGATTCCCAGTAGCTCATATAGTCAACTTGTCCTGGATGGTATCGATGAGGTTTGTTCTAATGTTCGTTGGCTCTCAATTCACGTCTGCTCAAATCCAGAATGAGACAAGGTACAGATTGTGGTTATACAAATGCCTCCGTCGATCTATGGAATGCATATCTTAGAAGGATCTCTGTTGTTTGGCAGATTAAGTCATCACTGATAAATCGGGAAGGAACGTTACGAACAATGTGATGGATATATCCCCAAGGTTCCACTCTCCACAGAGAATAGTATTAAAACAATAGTAATCAGCCAAATGGATGGTTTATGATTGTTAGTTGATTCGCCCTACTTATGCTCTAAACTATTATCTCTTTTCCTTCTGACTGTCGCCCGTTAGAGACATTACTTCTCGTTACTTGTACTAACTAGTAGAAAATGTGATTCCGGTAAAAGTAATAATGAAAGGAAGAGCTAAATTTGCGAGGGTGATGAGTGACGGCTTAAGATTAATGCCAAATTGGAGATTATAACTAATCATCATAAGGAAACACGTTCTCCGTCTCAAGATCAGGGGGGATATATGCCGCTAATAAAATGTGCTCAGATAAGACTAGTAGAGATTAGATAATATGTCATCCCACCATTTCTTTCGTACGCACATTCAAATGATTGGTTGAGAGAACACCAACTGTAGTATCGTTGGAGAGTTTCTTCGAGGATATCTGGTGAATCAAGCCAATAAGAATGCAACAATATTAATATTTGTTGGACTTTTTCCTAGATGAGAGCTGTCAGCTTGTATAGATTTGAATCCTTCACGAAATGTTTTCGAAACTCTTAAACTCATCCTTGATCCTTGATAATCATTGTATTAAATTACATTATTGGCTGAAGGTTTGATTCCAACGTTGCGAAGGAGTTTTCGAATTCGTCTCCTCAGAATTCGAGGAGTCGGGTTCGAAACTCATGATGTAACCACAAAGAGAAATTGTAGCAGTCTAGGACCAGGAAAAATATCCATTTACGAGTGCTCAGGATATTTCACGAATTTGGATTTTGTGAACTGACGTCCTGTTTGTTAGCAAAAGACTCTGTGTGATACCACCTTTCAAAAGAAACTCGCTTATGTTTCAGGGGTTGCTAAGTGAGGTTTCAACCATGAAGTTCTCGTATTTCAGTCAGTAGCTTGTGTTGTTAAACTTGACATATAGAAATAAGTGAACACGAAGGCTGGGAGTGATAACAGATTCTATGTGTGGCTCAATTCTTTGAATTGTAACAAATCTTTTAGCGTATGAATTGTTCCAGAAAAGTCGATCAGGTATATTCTTGGTCAAAGAGACGATTAAAATATTTTAATTGAACCTAAGCCGTAAATAAAGCTAGCTATCAAGAATCCTATGGTAGTGGATTGGAATGGAATGTAAATTCTTTTTTTGAAGACCTTTATCACTTCTCCATGGACTCATCATTGTTATCATCTATCTGTGGTTGTCTCGCCTGAGTCCTTTCCTCTTCTTCACGCTGAATGGATATCTTCTTGATATTTAACCATTTCATACCAAAAGCTGTTGGCACCGAAATGCAGATGACGGCTACTAAAAAAATCATGACTTTAGAAATCGCATTGCTGTAAACATCCTGAAGCTGTCGTAGCTTATCGGATGATTCAGTCAATGAATGTAATCCGGTGGCTCCAGCATTTATTACTGAATTCACTGGGATATTAAAAGGCAGTTTTCGAACTCCTCCACGTATCTCACCCACCAGTATTGCATTTCCAATAGGTATCCCAAGAGCCCTAACACCACAAATTGTGCTAGTTGTTACTCTCAGCAGTTTAAATGAATTATATATGATTTGCCCTCCAAGTTGACCGAAAAAACTGGCAATTCCATTGGCGATGAATATATCATTGTCACTAAACTATATTTATTAGCTAGGAGAATATTAAATGAGATCTGCAAAGGGTGGTTAAACCTACGTTTCCATCACCGCCTGAATCGCAATATGCGGTACGTTGACACCAAGACCAAGCCCCAATCCGGTCAGAGCCATACAAGTTGCCCATTTGGCAGTTGAGGTGTCGGTATTGAGCGTGATCAATATTCCAGAGCCTATTCCGCACAGCAATTGGGCAAATAAGATCACAGGCATCTAATAAAACCACATATTAGTGGATAAACCATATTATAGGCTAATGAATGAATAACAGCCTTACATATTGACCTGTTATTGTCGTCACCCCTCCACCTGCCAGAAGTCCAACCATTTGAGGTATAGCAAGAGAGATATAGCTCACAGCGCTCTGAATTGGCGTTTGATCTAATGCTGCCTGGAAATAAAAAGGTAGATAGTAGATTGTCTAGATACAGTTAGTGTGAAGAACCAAGGAGTGAAATGAGGACTATACTAAGTATGAAGCCATGTTGTCCCATAAAATATATAACGAGCCCCATATAACGGTACGGTCTTTGAGATACCGAACGGGAATTGTGGCATCCTCACCTGCCTTCCACTGCCAAAAGCCAAATATCAGCAGCAGCAGAGAGAATCCCACCAACAACCCAATAGGTCTAGCAGAGTTCCATGGAACTGTTGATCCTCCCTCTTGAAGGGCCAAAAACAAACAGCTGACGGAAGCCACGATCAGAATTACTCCAGGAAAGTCTAAATTGCGGAGTTTTTCAGTGAGAGGAATCACTCGAGAACTTTTATGAACACCTTGAAGTTCGAAGAAAACTACAACCAACAAGAAGACGACACCACCAACTGGTAGATTTCTGTAGTGAAAGTTAGCTTCCATCTATAAATCCGAAAATATCTTACATCCAGAAGCACCATCTCCAGTTGATACGTTCGGTCAAAGCTCCTCCAATAAGTGGCCTAACACTTGAGAACAGACCAAATAGACTGACCACCAGACCCAGGAACAGAGGTCTCATCTCAAGTGTACATACGTATGTCAATATCCCGAAGGCTCCCTGTAAAAGAGCACCAGCACCCAAGCCCGAAATTGCTCTGCCAGCTATGAAGGCACTAGACGAAGGTGCCAAAGCACAGATGAGCGAACCAACTGGATGAAGTTAAGCTCATGAACATCAATAACAGAAAGAATGTTTCCCACCTTCGAAAACTGCAATTGCTGCTAGATACACATATTTTGGGTTGAATAATTTATAAAAGCTGGAGCTGATGGGTGTTGTTGGAGTGAGAGTCATCAGATATGCTGCTCCGTACCAACCCACATCGTCCAAGGAATGAAAATGTGCTGTAATGGTCGGTGTAGCTACGGAAGTTATTGTAGTATCGAGTGACACCAATGTTGTTCCCAGGAGAAGAGATGTCATGATTACGTACAGCTTAATTCCTGTAGGATACTGAATGTCAGCTGTATTGATATCAGAGATATCCGTAGCCGCGATTTGAGTGAGTTCTAAACTATGTTGCGTCATTTTTGAGATAGAATGATTCGCAATCGTACGCCGATCTCAAAGAGCGAAGGTGGACTTGATGACGAACGATTTGTTAGGGAAAGCGAAGATTCAACTCTGTATAAAGGGAGAGAACAAAAGCTGGAAGACGCTGTCCAAATCATGAAATGATAACAAACCGTGTCGAGACACACTAATCTGCTTACGACGAATAGCCTGAAATTGATCAAACATCCTTATAAATATGCACTTCGAAACCAACAGTTCACAGGCTAATCAGGACTTTAAAATTGTCCTGTAAATTTTGCTCAGGCATCACGGTTACTGGTAAAATATTGTAATCACTGCAAGGATATTATTTTTAAGCCGTGGACCTTAGATAGTACCTTTAATATTCACTGTACAGAAGTATATGGCACTTGATTTGCAGAAGTAATGAGTTGGAATGCCGATCAGCGAAACAGTCATTGGACATGTATCTAGCCAATGGGAAGTGTTGCCTGGATGAACACCTGAGCTTGCGTTTGTTCTGGAAGCACGTTGGTGGTGAAGGCCAATTAAATACCATGGCCAGCTACTTCAGGCAACAGAGAATTGATTTTTGCGGTAGTTGAAAGTAGTTAAGCCAGTTTAGTTTCCATTTTAATATAGTTGAGTTTCCAGCAGTCTGGTTCCAGAGAACTATGATGTGTCTTACTCCATGCTTTATAGAGTTGTAACTTCTTCATGAAACCAGAAACCTACGAGAGCGGGGTTTCTTGATAGAACGACGTACGTCAGGAGTGCTTGCTCAAATCGCTACTGGTCTTTGCTCACAAAACTGGGATGGACCCTAGAGTCAGTGCTGGAAAACACACTGCAAAAAGCCTACCATGCATTGTTATCTTTGTAAGACATTTGGTTGAAACCACCCTTCCTATGGATGCAAAAAGCTGTTCACGGTTCAGATATTTTGTCTGACGATACAATCTAGATAGAATCATCAAATTCAGAAAGATGAAATCGGTCAAATACAAACCCGAATAGATAAATGACAACGCCAATTCAGTATTCCAGGACTTGTCGTCTAAAATCAATCAATCAGATGCAATACTCTGCGCAATCAACGAGAAGAACAAAGCGAATAAAATCTCTCCGAGGAAATAATTTGGGGGAAATAGTCAAGCACACATCGTTGTTAATGTTTACGAACCTGTAGTAGGCTTTATGTCATCCCTACTCTCGGTTGGTAGGAGTAATGGTTCGGATGAAGCATCAGCCACTGCGGACAGATCTGATGAAAGGTAGTTCTTTGTCAAAATTATACCTGGGTATGTACGCCCCTAGTTTCTTGAGGATAGGTTCATAGTGAAAGCCAGCTACATATCATCGTCAATCTCTTGGGTATCTTACTAACTGAGTATCTTAGGAAGTATATCGTTCTGGAGTGCAAGCAGGTCAGCTGGACGTGTTTTACTTTCTATACAATAAAACTCCCAGCAGTCTGGGTGTATATTGGTATGGAAGAAAGTCATTGACGTTCGAGTCTAAAACTACTCTACACTGCGTCGATTCTTATCCAGAGTATCCGAATCAATTATGAAAATGCACTCAGCAAATATTATACGTTCATTAGACAACCTTGCTATATCCAACAAGAAATATTAGAATTGGACCACACAGCCCTTGTATTGTTGTGAATAACAACAATGCCATGTAGGGGGTGCGTCGAACATGGATGATCAGTATTCTTCCACCTCATTTGTTTAGTGCTGAATACTGATGTTAGTTGTCGCAATATTCTATCACTTTTACTACTGCACCAAGATTTGTATCACTATCATGATAGCTGTTCAATTATAGCTAGCGAATTAAATGCAAAGAAGGGTACATCTACAAAATACATACAGATTTAGAAAGCTGAAAGCTTATTGGACCTATCCGGACACACCAACCTGCAGTTGGTCAATTGTTGGAAGCACCAACGTACCACACCACTTTAATATGTCCGCAACTGGATCGAGGGCTCGGATTGACGAGCTCCCAAATCTTATTTTCTCTTCTACTCGCTCAACTTTGCTCACTTATTCGGCCTCTCTAACAAAATTTGCCCGCCATCTCCACTACAACTTCATCATACAATTGGATCTACCTGCTAACAAGTGAAGCAATGGGAGCTCTCAAGGATGTACTCGATATATTACAGC
>Ga0247809_1001503_pt1 | contig 10450 bp, 6 predicted proteins | sample UWRJL104311B1_FD_180951 | JGI IMG/M metagenome (GOLD analysis project Ga0247809, IMG submission 180951) | Plant litter microbial communities from Arlington Agricultural Research Station in Wisconsin, United States - UWRJ-L104-311B-1 | ecosystem: Environmental > Terrestrial > Plant litter >...
AAAAAACCTTCAGGATTTATTCCGAATGAGGATGCTGGTATCTTTATCATGGGTGCTACCTTACCAGAAGGCGCTTCGGCTGCACGTACGGATGCATTCATCAAAAGAATTACAGAAACTATTCAGAAACAAAATCCGGAAATCTTAAATATCACTTCGATTGGTGGTATCAACATCCTGAACAGATCATTTAAATCTAATGCAGCAACATTCTTTGTGCAGCTAAAAAATTGGGATGACCGTGAAGCTGATGTGGCTACTGTTCTGGCTAAAGTATCTGGAACATTTGCCGGCGATAAAGACGGAAGTGTGCTTGCGGTAACGCCGCCACCAATCCCGGGACTGGGTATCAGTGGTGGATTTTCAATGCAGATTCAGGAGAAACAAACTGGCGATATCAAAAAATTTGAAGGCGTAGTGGGTAAATTCCTTGCAGCAGCAAATCAACGTCCGGAGATCGGAATGGCTTATACTTTGTTTAATGCAAGAACTCCAAATTATCAGCTTCATGTAGACCGCGACCAGGTGAAAAAGATGGGTGTATCTATTGGCGCTGTTTACAGCACAATTTCCGCTTATCTTGGAAGTAGTTATGTGAACGATTTTACTAAATACGGAAGAAGTTTCCGCGTGGTTACTCAGGCAGACACAAATTTCCGTAGCAGTATTGATAACCTGAACCAAATTTATGTAAAAAATAATGTGGGTACTCCTGTGCCGTTAAGTGCATTTGTTTCTTATAAAATGACGGAGAATGCGTCAATTATCAATCACTATAACCTGTTCAGGTCTATCGAGATTGGTGGATCTGCAAAACCTGGTAAAAGTTCCGGAGATGCATTGCAGGCGCTACGTGAAGTAGCTGCGCAAACACTTCCGCCTGGTTATACTTATAATTTCTCGGGATTAAGTTTAGAGGAGACTGAGGCTGGTAACAGTACTACGCTAATCTTTGGTCTGATCATTGTTTTTGTATTCCTGCTGCTTGCAGCTTTATATGAAAGCTGGTCTGTACCTTTCTCTATCTTACTTGCTGTGCCACTGGGATTATTTGGTGCAATTTTAGCATTGATCTTCCTGCCAAAACTGGACAATAATATTTATGCCCAGGTTGGTTTGATTACACTAATCGGACTCTCTGCAAAGAATGCGATTCTTATTGTAGAGTTTGCGAAAGAACGGGTAGACTGGGGTATGGGATTAATTCCTTCCACTATTGAGGCGGTTAAACTAAGGTTAAGACCAATTATCATGACATCCTTAGCGTTTATTCTGGGTGTAATTCCATTGATTATTTCACATGGTGCAGGTGCAGTATCAAGGATGACTATTGGATGGACGGTAGCTGCGGGTATGCTTTCTGCTACGATTCTTGCCTTATTTATTGTTCCGGTATTATATGTACTGATCACTAAACTTGCTTACGGTAGTAAAAAATTAGCTGAATTGGAGGCTAACTATAAACCGGAAGAGCATGCGGATACATTACATGCTGATTAATAGATAGCGGATAATCTATTCTTTATATCATAAGAAGAGCCTGAATCATGAGGAATGATCAGGCTCTTTTTTCGTTTTTACAAGGGCTTCATCAGGTAACAATACTACTCCTGTTCACTCCTTTTGGGAGTAAAACAGTGTTTTTAGGCATATTTTTGGTATATTTGCATTGTTATTAATTTAAACCTCGCTGTTATACGCCATCGTTGCGTTCATTCTTTGATAGAAAATAGCACAATATCTGTTTAAATACCTAGGGGATACTCTCCCTGATTCTTCCAATTACTAATGTTTTTTTTAAAGCATTTTATCTCATGCGACAATGGAGTCAGCATGTGAAAATTTTATTATGGTAAAAAAGCTACAGCTGGTAAGCTGTTTAGTGCTATTTATTATTTTTCCTTTAATACTGGTAGCACAAGACTCAACATCAACAAAGAAGGATACTATTCCAATACGAATAGCTCCTGATAAACCCACATTGAAAATAGGCGGTGCTTTGCGGTTTAATTATAACCTTTCCACCTGGAAAAAAGAGCAAGTAACAAGAGGGGGTGATTTTGGCCTGGATATGTTCAGGATCAATGCAGATGCCTCCTACAAAAAACTCGATTTTCATGCAGAATATCGTTTCTACGCCAAATCTTCTGGCGGAAGTTTCCTGAAAGACGGATATGTAACTTACAATTTTAATGATAGTACTTATCTGCAGGGAGGACTTGTTCAAAACCCTTTTGGGAATACTTCCTATAATTCACATAACTGGTTTTTTAATCTGCCTTATTATGTTGGGTTTGAGGATAAGTTTTCGATGGGCTTCAAATTTCATCAGCAGCGCAAAAAATGGAGTTATGATCTGGCATTTTTCAAGAATGCAATGGAACTCGACTTCGGAGATAAAACTGCAATTGATCCTTCCAGATATTCTTATGACGTTGCGGGCAGGAATAAAGAAGTGAACCAGGCTAATATCAAAACGGAGTACCTGCTGTCTGATGATAAAAAAATAGGTGTTTCAGGAATGCTGGGAGGAGTATATAATATTCCGACAGGCAGAATGGGCGCCCGATGGGCGGCAGCAATACATACAGATCTGAATTTTGGAAAGCTGAATGTTAAGCTTCAATCGATGTATTATCAATATAACCTGGCAGATTCTTCTCAATATAAAGGGGTAGTAGAATTAGGTGCTTATGGTGCAACTTATGAAGTTGCCCAACGTGCTTATCTACATACCGCATCATTTGCGTATACGCAGCCTGTAAAATTAGGACCAATAAGTTCACTTACTTTCTATGAGAATTTTTCCTATATGGATAAGCCTCAGCAAGGTTATACGGATACGCAAATGAACGTAGCGGGATGTATGGTCAGCGCCGGCAATCTGGTAACTTATATTGACTGGGCGGCTGGTAACAATCAGCCATGGCTGGGACCTGAATGGCAAAATGGTCTGTCTTCTGGTAACCCAGATTCCCATTGGCATAGTCGCTTTAACATCAACTTCGGCTATTATTTTTAAACACAACACACAAATGAATATGTCTAAACTTAAAATAGAAGACCTTACTCTGATCTTTGGTAAAGAAAAAGAGGAGGCGCTGTCCCTGTTAAAGAAGGGGAAGAGTAAAGCAGAAATACTGAAAGAAACAGGTTGTACTGTAGCTGTTAAAAATGCTTCTTTTAACATTGAAAAAGGTGAATTTTTCGTAATAATGGGCTTATCTGGTAGTGGAAAATCTAGTTTGCTAAGATGCCTGAACAGACTAATTGAACCTACTTCTGGAAATGTAATCTTGAATGACGTAAATATTACGAGTCTGGGGGATGATGAACTGCAGCAGGTGAGGCGGAAGGAGATGGCAATGGTATTCCAGAACTTTGGACTACTACCACATAGATCAGTGCTTGAAAACGTAGCATTTGGGCTGGAACTGCAAAATGTTCCGCTTGAAGAAAGGGAACAAAAATCCAGGGAAGTAATTGAGCTGGTCAGTCTTCAGGGATATGAGAATCAGCATACAGCATCTCTTTCGGGAGGAATGCAGCAAAGGGTAGGACTTGCAAGGGCATTGGCGAATGATCCGGAGATTTTACTGATGGATGAAGCCTTTTCCGCATTGGATCCGCTGATCCGTACACAGATGCAGGATGAATTGATTGACCTGCAGAAAACCATGCAGAAAACTATTGTTTTTATAACGCATGATCTGGATGAGGCGATTCGCCTGGGTGACCGTATTGCGATTATGAAAGATGGTGAAGTGATACAGGTTGGTACGCCGGAAGATATTCTGACTAATCCTGCTACAGATTATGTTTCATCTTTTGTAGAAAAAGTCGACCGTAAATCTATCATTACAGCGGCGAGTCTGATGTTTGATAAACCAACAGTAGCCATCTTTAAAAAAGATGGAGTGGAGGGGAGTTTACGTAAAATGCGGACTTCAGGTCTGGTCTCTCTGCCAGCAGTTTCTGTGGATAAGCATTTTCTGGGTTTTGTTTATTTAAAAGATATCCTTGAAATCAAAGCACAGGGACATCAGACTATAGAAAAGGCTATCATTACAGATGTGCCGGTAGCTTATCCTGAAACCACAGTAGAACAGATGTTGCCTTTTATTGCAGAAAATGGCAGGGCCGTGCCTGTAGTAGATAGAACAACCAATAAATTACTGGGGATCGTAGCACAAACTTCACTATTAATTGAGACAACTGGTGCGTCATGGGAAAATGTGACAGGAAACACGATTGATAACCTTCAAAAAGAAATAATATAATGATACATATAGGACCTTATATAGAACAATTTATAAACTGGCTAACGCAAAATTTCGGAACGTTTTTTAACATCGTAAAACTTGTAGTGGAAAGCGTGGTTAACTCCGTGGAGTGGGTATTATTATTCCCTCCATTTTATGTAATAATTGCACTGATTGCTTTCCTTGCGTGGAAAAGAACAGGATGGGGAGTTACGCTGCTTACTTTGTTTGGTATGACACTGATCTGGGGTATGGGCTACTGGGATCAAACCATGGCTACCCTGGCTTTGATTCTTTCAGCAGCTTTTATTGCGCTTCTTATGGGAGTTCCATTGGGCATCTGGGCAGCCAAAAAACCGTTGGCTGGTAAAATAATGCGACCGATACTGGATTTGATGCAAACTATGCCGGCTTTTGTTTACCTGATACCTGCTGTATTGTTTTTCGGACTGGGAAAGGTACCGGGCGCTTTTGCTACGGTAATATTTGCGATGCCACCAGCAGTCCGGTTAACAACGCTTGGAATTAGTCAGGTGCCAAAATCTATCGTTGAAGCCACCCGCTCATTTGGCGCTACACCAAGACAACTGCTTTTTAAAGTTGAGCTGCCGCTGGCTTTACCAACTATCCTGGCTGGTGTGAATCAAACGATCATGATGGCGCTTTCTATGGTAGTAATCTCTGCTATGATTGCAGCAGGGGGACTTGGTGAGGTAGTGCTTAAAGGAATAACACAATTAAAAATAGGAGTAGGCTTTGAAGGTGGGATTGCGGTTGTCATCCTTGCCATCATCCTGGACCGCATCACGCAGTCCTTTGGTACAGCAAAAAAAATCAGCGCATAATAAATACATTATTAAAATCGAATCAAATGAAAAAAATAATCAGTACTCTATTTATAGCAATAACTGTAATAATGATCAGTTCATGTGGCAATACAACGAATCAAAAAAAGGTAACTATCGCCTATGTAAACTGGGCTGAAGGTGTGGCAATGACTCAATTGTCGAAAGTAATGCTGGAAAAAGAAGGATATACGGTCGAATTAAAAAATGCTGATGTGGCTCCTGTTTTTGCAGCTGTTGCAGGCGGTGATGCGGATGTCTTTCTGGATACCTGGATGCCGGTGACGCATAAGGAATATATGGAGAAATTTGGTGAAAGGCTGGAGGTACTGGGAACAAACTTTCAAAATGCCCGTATTGGATTTGTTGTTCCCGAATATGTCAAGATCAACAGCATTGAAGAACTAAATGCCAATGCAGCACTTTTTGAGGGTAAAATTGTTGGAATTGATGCCGGCGCAGGTGTAATGAACAAAGCTGAAACTGCAATTAAGGATTATGGTTTAAAGCTCGAATTGCAATCATCCAGTGAAGCAGCAATGCTCGCTACATTGAAGAAAAGCATAGATGCAAAACAGCCGGTAGTTGTGACTGGCTGGGCACCTCATTATATGTTCAGCAATTATAAATTGAAATTCCTGAATGATCCTAAAAAGGTTTTTGGTGATGTGGAAAATATACAGACTGTCGCCAACAAGAAATTTGTTACTGCAAACCCTGAAGTGGCTGAGTTTTTCAGAAACTTCCAATTGGATGATAAACAATTGGGATCGTTAATGGCAGAACTGGAAGGTGCCGATAACGAAAAGCTCGGAGTTATTAAATGGATTGAGGATAATCAGGAGCTTTCAACAAGATTAAGCTCGTTTCTAAAAACTGAGGTAAAGTAGCAATAGGTTTGCATAAAAAAGGGCGTATCATAATTTTAGATGATACGCCCTTCTGTTATACTATATTTTGCAATAAGCTATTCGTAATTGAAACTTCCTTTGTCGCTATTGATAGTTACCTGTTTTTTAGCTGAGTTTTCTACCCTGCCAATAATCTGAGCATCGATATTGAAGCTCTTTGATATAGCAATGATATCTGCTGCAATCTCTTCAGATACATAAAGCTCCATTCTATGGCCCATATTAAATACCTTATACATTTCTTTCCAATCAGTGCCAGACTGCTCTTGTATCAGTTCAAACAGTGGTGGAACAGGGAACAGGTTATCTTTTATAACGTGAATGTTATCATTGATGAAGTGAAGTACTTTGGTTTGCGCTCCACCACTGCAATGTACCAATCCGTGAATCTGATTGCGGTGTTTTTCCAATACTTTTTTAATCACAGGCGCATAGGTACGGGTAGGGGAAAGTACAAGTTTTCCTATAGTGATTTCCGTTTGCTCGTCTATTTTTATAGTATCTGTTAGTTTTTTACCACCTGAAAATACAAGATCGAAAGGTACGGCAGGATCAAAACTTTCAGGATACTGATTGGCGACTGATTTATCGAAAACATCATGACGGGCGGATGTTAATCCATTAGAGCCCATGCCTCCGTTATATTCTGTCTCATAGGTAGCCTGACCTGAAGAAGAAAGGCCAACAATCACGTCACCAGCCTGGATGGTATGGTTGCTGATCACTTCATCACGTTTCATGCGACAAGTAACGGTAGAATCTACGATTATAGTGCGCACCAGGTCACCCACATCAGCCGTCTCTCCGCCGGTTGAATAAATAGAAATTCCCATCTCGCGTAATTCAGCAAGAATTTCCTCTGTACCATTGATAATAGCTGCAATAACCTCTCCGGTAATCAGGTTTTTGTTTCTGCCTATGGTTGACGATAACAGGATATGGTCTGTAGCACCTACACAGATCAGATCGTCCAGGTTCATTATAATCGCATCCTGTGCAATACCTTTCCAAACACTTAGGTCGCCCGTCTCTTTCCAATAAACATAAGCTAAAGATGATTTTGTACCTGCACCATCTGCATGCATAATATTGCAGAACTCATCATCATTTCCTAATATATCAGGAATGATTTTGCAAAATGCCTGTGGGAAAATGCCTTTATCTATATTCTTGATGGCTTGGTGCACATCTTCTTTCGAGGCAGAAACGCCGCGCTGGTTGTACCTGTTATCACTCATATTGCTGCAAAGATAAAAAAAAACCTCTGCCTTTTAGGGCAGAGGTTATATCAATTATCAGATGATTTCTTATTTTAAGAATAGTAATTCTCTGAATTTTGGCAGAGGCCAAACATTATCATCAACAATCTGCTCCAATTTATCTGCATGGTAACGGATAGTTTCAAACTGAGATTTAACTTTCTCATCGTAAGAGATCGCTTTTTCTCTGTGATCTTCAACACCGTTAGCAACTTTACGTTCTTCCAGCATTGAGTCTACACTAGTTTTCATTACACCTAAGTGCTCAGAAATCTTGTTTACAATTGCTAATGGAGTAGCCATTACTTCTTTAGATAAACCAACTTCTTTCAAGCTTTTCAGGTTCTCCAATAATGTATTCTGGTAGTCGATAACTGCCGGGATAATCATTGTATTTGCTACTTCACCAATTACTCTGGCTTCGATCTGTAGTTTTTTGTAATAACTTTCTAATAAGATCTCATGACGGGCATGAAGCTCACGTTTAGAGAAGATGTTATTTTTCTCAAATAAGTCCAGAGATTTATCAGAAATATAGGCATCAATAGCAACTGGTGTAGTTTTGATGTTTGCTAAGCCACGTTTAGTCGCTTCATCTTCCCACTCCTGGCTGTAGCCATTACCTTCAAAACGAATGTCTTTTGATTCTTTAATGTATTTTTTGATGATCGTTAAAAGAGCGATATCTTTTTTCTCTCCTTTTTTGATCAGCTTATCAACTTCAGCTTTGAATTTAATCAATTGATCTGCCATGATCGTATTCAATACAGTCATTGGTGCAGATGAATTTGCAGAAGAACCAACTGCACGTAATTCAAATTTATTACCTGTAAAGGCGAAAGGTGAAGTACGGTTACGGTCAGTATTATCTAATAAGATTTGGGGGATTTTAGGAATACCTAACCACAAAGCATTATCTTCTTTGATTTTTTTGCTGATTCTTGAGTGCTCAATTTCGTCAAGTACTTCATTTAATTGCTCACCTAAGAAGATAGAGATGATTGCCGGTGGAGCTTCGTTAGCACCTAAACGGTGATCATTGCTTACTGAAGCAATACTCGCTCTTAATAAATCTGCATGTTCGTGTACAGCTTTGATCGTATTCACGAAGAAAGCAAGGAACATCAGGTTGTTTTTAGGAGTTTTTCCCGGAGCTAATAAGTTTTTGCCTGTGTTGGTAATCAGTGACCAGTTATTGTGTTTACCAGATCCGTTGATACCAGCATATGGTTTCTCGTGTAATAACACTTTGAAATGGTGTCTGCGGGCAACTTTCTCCATCACATCCATTAACAATTGATTGTGGTCAATTGCAAGGTTAATTTCTTCATAGATAGGAGCACATTCAAATTGTAATGGTGCTACCTCATTGTGACGGGTTTTCAAAGGAATACCCAATTTCAATGCTTCGTTCTCGAAATCTACCATGAAAGTGAAAACACGCTCAGGAATAGATCCGAAATAATGATCATCTAATTGTTGTCCTTTTGCAGACATATGACCGAATAGGGTACGACCTGTTAACATTAAATCAGGACGTGCATTGTATAATGCAAGGTCAACCAGGAAATATTCCTGCTCAATACCTAATGATGCAGTTACTTTATTGATTCCTTTATCAAAATATTGACAAACGTCTACAGCAGCTTTATCTAAAGCATTTAATGCTTTTAGTAATGGTGCTTTATAATCTAAGGCTTCACCTGTATATGCTACAAATACTGTAGGGATACACAATGTTTTACCAGCTTTGCTTTCCATGATAAATGCCGGAGATGAAGGATCCCATGCAGTATATCCACGTGCTTCAAATGTATTTCTGATACCTCCGTTAGGGAAACTTGATGCATCTGGCTCTTGCTGAACTAGTGCACTACCTGCAAATTTTTCAATCGCACCATCACCACTAGGCTCAAAAAAAGAATCGTGTTTTTCAGCAGTAGAACCTGTTAAAGGCTGAAACCAGTGCGTATAATGTGTTGCACCTTTCGACATCGCCCAATGTTTCATGGCCGTAGCGATCTGGTTTGCGTCATCTGAATTGATTAATTCTCCTTGCTCAATAGCAGAGATTAATTTTTCATACACTTCCTTTGATAAGAAATCTTTCATTTTCTTCTTATCAAACACATTCGAACCAAAAAACTCAGAAATTTTAGCAGATGGTGCTTTAACTTCTGGTGAAACTCTGGTTTGTGCTTCTTTTAATGCGATTGTTCTTAAGCTTTTCATTCGTTTCTTTAAATTTGATCAAAAATAGAATATTTATAATAAACTATTCAATAATTCGCGGGAAAAAAATAAATATGTATAAATTTTTGATGTGTATTTGTTTACATTTTTCTATGTTAAATCAGAATTAACAAATCGTTTATTCTCCGGGATTTTAAATTTATCGCTTAGATGGCTTAACAGGCTCGATTTATTTAACCAGAAAGCTTATGGAATTCATTCATTTCAGACATCATGAATGTGAAATAAACTTCAAAGCTATGCTAAATTCCTCGTCAGATCTTTACAAATCAGAGTGGCTCGATCTTGTTTTTAAAAACAGAAACAAATCTTATGGAGCCTATTTATTAAGAGCAGAATCTGCCGGTATCACTACCAGAGCGTTTCTTATTGCAGCACCAATATTTATTATGCTGTTTGCCGGACCAATGATTTACAGTCGTTTACATCCAGAGGTGACCGCTACATTTGTGGAAATGGATCCCGTAACTGCAGTTGCGCCACCAGAAGTTCATGAACCTCCTGTGAAAAAGATAGAACCACCTGCGCCAGAGAAGGCAGAGCAGAAAGTTAAGTCTTTTAAAATGGTAGCGAATATTAAAGTGGTGGATAAGCCTGAAATTGATGAAACCATGCCGGATCTCAAAGATCTTAAGGATGCAGTGGTAGGGCAGGTAACACAGGATGGAATTGCTACTAAGGCATCAGTAGCTCCAGCGGTTGGGGATGGAAACGGAAGCGGTATTGGCACAGCACCTGCAACTGATAATACTGTATATGATGGCAGTACTATCGAAAAATATCCGGAGTTTGAAGGTGGTATGGCGGCCTGGTCAAAATTCATTCAGCGCAATTTAAGGTATCCGTCTGTTGCTGCAGAGGAAGGGATACAGGGCAAGGTGTTTGTCAGTTTTGTTGTAGAAATTGATGGTTCGGTGACG